>Ga0302140_10001840_pt1 | contig 27803 bp, 23 predicted proteins | sample I_Bog_E1_1_FD_202095 | JGI IMG/M metagenome (GOLD analysis project Ga0302140, IMG submission 202095) | Peat permafrost microbial communities from Stordalen Mire near Abisko, Sweden - I_Bog_E1_1 | ecosystem: Environmental > Terrestrial > Soil > Wetlands > Peat | place: Sweden: Abisko, Stordalen... | reverse complement strand
GATGCCATTGCGCTGTATCTTGCCACCGAGCCCAAACTAGGCCGTCTTCGGTCTCATCCTCGCTACCAGGCTCTGCGCCGCAAAATGCTTCTGCCGGATTGAACCTCAGCGCCTACAGGTGCTGGGGGGACCTAATTCCCCGGTTCCCCCCAGTGCGAATCTTGGGCTGCAGGGATTGAACCAGCTACTTCTTTGCCGGTTTCCCTTGCTTCAGCCCGAATATCTGAAGCTGCTTGTTGCTGGCGACGTAGACTTTTCCGTTCGCCACCACCGGAACCAGGTTCGAGTTTCCACCGACGTTAGGCCAGGCCCCCGCCGCCGAGTGGAAGAGTTCGGTCATTGTCGTCCCGCCAGCTTCGGGATTGAAGGCATAGAGCGAAACGCTGTTGTTCTTGCGGGAGAGTGGCCGGGAGACCGCCCATATGATGGGATTCGACTTTCCATTCGACGACACGCTGGTGAAGAAGCCGGGATCCTGCCCGCCCGGGATCGCCGAAGAGTGGGTGATGCCGACCAATTTCGCAGTGGGCGAGGTTTCAAGTTTCCATACTCGAATCTGCGTCCCGCCGCTGCTGACCACGCGCGCCGCGCCGTCAGTGGGATCCACAAAATACGACTGGCCACACCAGCAGCCGCCAATGCCGTAGGTACCGAGTACATTGTTCTTGATGGGGGAGTACCCACCGAGATGATCTTCATTCATCAGATACAGGCTGCCGTACTTGCCGGCCGCGACTGCCAGATGCGGCGTCGAACCCGGCTGGTCGGGCAGCACCAGCACACCGCCGGAGCCGAAATCCTCATCTCCCTGGTCCAGAGAGGATTGATTCGAAGGCGTGAACAAATCGATCACCGTAGTCAGATCGGAGGATACCTTGACCACGCTTTCCTGGATGTTCGTTACTCCATCGTATGTGGTTCCGGAGTAGTCGGAGTTTCCGGTGACAAACAGAATATTGCCGGAGTCGTCCGCCGCGGGGCCATAGCCGGACATCCAGACGGAGGACAGAAAGAAGCTGTTCGGAGAAGTCACCTGCTGGTCATTCAGACGGTTGGAGGAGAGAGGCGTGAGAGTTGACGCATTCCAACCCAGTAGCCAGCCGCGCGACAAGTTGGCCGAGAGGTCGCAGAAACTGCCAAAGCCAGCATAGACGTTGCCATCGAGCAACAGCAGGCCGGGACGCTGACGTTGGTAGGTTGCGTTGAAGTTAAAGGTAGTTCCATCGATGAGGGTATGCGATGCGCTCACGACGACGGGAGCGATGGTGTCGGTCAGACTGCCCAGGTTGAGCGCGTGGATGCGATACGCCGGACCCGTGCTGTCCTGAGTGTAGGCGATCAAATACATCGTGTTGCTGCTAATGTCGATTACCGGTGTCGATGAGATGCCGACGTTGGGCCCGTTATTATTGCAACCCAGCGGAGAGTGTACAGGCTTTCCCAGGCTCTGACTCAAGAGCACCATCCCGGAGTTGGCGTCGATGGCGTACACCGTATCGTTTCCGGTGGCGATATATACGACATCGTGCGTCCCCTGGAAACTACCGGCAGTAATGTTTACTCCCGGAACCACCAGGGGCTGCGCATCCACTTGATCGTCGACCACAACGTTGCTGAGGAGTCCAAAGGAAGTGCTGTTGACGTTGGCGGGAGTGAGCGTGGTTTCCGCGGAGTTCCAACCGGTGCGGTTGTTATCGTTATGATAGGTGGTAACGGCGGTTTGTGCGGTAGCCGTCAAGGTGATCGCGACAAGTGCAGAAAAAAGGCTGGCAATTCCCACCAGCCCACGGATGTGAGCATCAAGACGAAGCGGCTGCATTGAGTCCCCCTCAAGAAAAACGCGGCTACTGATTTTAGGACGCGCGGGATGGTGGGTCAATCTAGGGGAAATACCCGGAGAAGGAGGACTCTAAGTGAAAACTCGATGGAGGAAGACATCGATAAACGGCGACCTCGACAGGCAATCGAGGCGGGCGTGACGCGGCAAGTGCTAATAGTCTGCTAACTCCTTCATCGCCCGAAACAGATCGTTGGCCTGCGGCAGGATGGCGTCTTCCAGGATCGGCTGATAGGCAACGAAGGTGTCCGCTGCGGCAATGCGGCGCACCGGAGCGTCGAGATGTTCGAAGAGTTGATCGGCGATGCGGGCGGCGATCTCGGCTCCGTATCCCCAGCTCAAAGTATCTTCATAAGCGACGAGCGCGCGATTGGTCTTCGCCACCGACGCCGCGATGGTATCCCAGTCAAAGGGATTCAGGCTGCGCAAATCGATCAACTCTACTTTCACGCCGTGCTCGCGCTCGATTTTCTGCGCGGCTTGCAAAGCCCGCGGCACGACTGCGCCGTAAGTGATGACGGTCAAGTCGGTACCCGGATTGACGATCTTCGCTTTGCCGAATGGAATCATGTAGTCCGGTCCGGGATAGGGAGCGCGGCCATAAGTCTCGCGGTAAAGGCGCTTGTGTTCCAGAAACAAGACCGGATCGTCGCAACGAATCGCGGTCCGCAACAGTCCCGCGGCATCGAGCGCGTTCGAGGGGAAGACGACTCGCAGGCCTGGGATGTGCGTGAAGACGCTCTCGCCACACTGCGAATGATAAATCGCGCCGCCGGTCAGATATCCGCCGATGGCTACACGAATCACGACGGGGCAGGAAAAGACATTGTTCGAGCGCCAGCGGATCACAGAGAGTTCGTCGCGGATCTGCATCATGGCCGGCCAGATGTAGTCGAAGAATTGAATTTCGACGACTGGTTTTAGCCCACGGGTCGCCATCCCGGTGGCGCGGCCTACGATGGCCGCCTCGGCCAGTGGGGAGTTGAACACGCGATCGTTGCCGAATTCGCATTGCAGGCCGAAGGTGAGTTTGAAGACGCCACCCTTGCCTTTGACCAGTTTGCGCTTCAAGTATTCTTCACGGCTGCAATCGGCAACATCTTCGCCAAAGATGACGATACGTTCGTCGCGCTTCATCTCATCATTCAGCGCGGAATTAATGAGATCGGCCATGGTCTTGGGCGCGGGCTTTTTGCCGTCGGCCGAGTCCGCGCCCACCTTGACCGGGGTATCGAATGCCGCAGAGGCGGGGTCAAGATCGGGCGAATAGACAAACTGCAAAACGGTCTCCGGCGTTGGCGGCAACGCAGCCAGAGCCTGATCTACCGCGACTTGAAGTTCTTCTTCAACTTTCTTTTCCAGATCGTTGATGCCCTTTTCATCGAGGATCTGTTCACGCAGCAGAAACATCTGCGTGCGCGTCACCGGATCGCGCGCCGCATCCCGCTCGCGCTCGGAATCCGGACGATAAAGTCGTTCATCGTCCGACAACGAATGTGAATAAGGACGGATCACGTGCGCGTGAATGAACGCGGGGCCATGGCCTTCGCGGCAGTACTGGGCGGCGCGTTGAAAAGCCCCGTAGCTGGCCACGGGATCGGTGCCGTCGACTTCGGCGAAATGGAAATTCGGAAAGCCGGAGACCAGTCGCGAAATGCTGCCTCCCGCGGTCTGCACTTCCACCGGCACGGAGATAGCATAACCATTATCCTGCACGCAGAAAATCACCGGCAGCTTGGTAAGCGCCGCAGCGTTCATCGCCTCCCAGAATTCGCCCTCGCTGGTGGTGCCGTCGCCGAGCGAAACGTAGGTGACTTCGTCGTTGTGGAAAGTTACGTTGTCAAACGCGCGATAGTCCGGATTACTTCCGGCCTGCAGCGCCGGAGTCTGGGCGGCGTTGGGCCGGCGCGTGAAATATCGTCCCGCCTCGGCGCATCCCACGGCCTGCAGAATCTGAGAGCCGGTGGGCGACGACTGGGTCACTACATTCAGATTGCGATAGCCCCAATGCGAAGGCATCTGGCGTCCGCCGGAGCTCGGGTCATCGGCTGCGCCCACTGCCTGCAGGAACATTTCAAGAGGCTTCGCGCCCAAAGCGAGACAAAGGGCGCGGTCGCGGTAATAAGGATAGAACCAGTCGTAGGCCGGCTTCAGTGCCATCCCGGCGGCGGCGCCGATGGCTTCATGTCCCGCGCCGGACATCTGGAAAAAGATTTTCTGCTGCCGCTTCAGCATGATCTCCCGGTCGTCGATCCGACGGGAGGTATACATGATGCGGTAGAGTTCGATGAGCTGTTCGCGGGTAAGTCCCTCATAGGAACGGGACTTTTTCGTGGCGGTCAATGAAAGTTTGGGGTCGGTTTTTGTGGTCGCCATCCGGTTCCCTGAAGAATTATTAGATGTCCGCCTGATCAGTAAGGTGCGGAGCGTTATCTAGCAGGTTGCATTGTAAATGGGAATGGCGGATTGGAAAACATACAAGTGCGTGCGGCGGCCCATGTGTGATTCGGACCGGCGGATTCTTCAAGAGAACTGTGCGGGCTATCGATTCGCGCGCATCATGACGCTGCCGAGTCGACCCGCCCGAGACTCTGCTCCAGATCGGCGATCAGATCCGCGGTCTCTTCCAGTCCAATGTTCAGGCGCACGATGCGATGTCCATAGTCGGGACGGGTTTTGGATCTTTGAAAATCGTAGGCCACGGCGAGACTGGTTACGCCGCCCCAGCTGTAGCCGATTTCGAATAGATCGAGCGCGTCCACGAACGCAAGCACTTCGGACTTCGTGAATTGCGGTTTGAACACGATGGAAAATATACCGGTCGATCCGGAGAAATCGCGCTTCCAAAGTTCGTGTCCCGGCGATTGTTCGAGCGCAGGATGGAGGACGAGATCGATCTCCGGACGCGCCTCCAACCAGCGCGCGATCTGCAAGGCCGAGGCTTCGATATGCTTCAAGCGCACGGCCATGGTTCGCATGCCTCGCAGGGCCAGGCTGCAATCGTCCGGTGAGGCAGCGGCGCCGAGAAGCTGCTGGGTGGCTCCCAGTTGCTGATAGAGTTTTGGGTCCTGTACGGTAACCGATCCCATCAGCAGGTCGCTGTGCCCGCCTATATATTTCGTTAAAGCTTGCATCGTGATGTCGACGCCGTGAGCGAATGCGTCGAAATAAATTCCAGCAGACCAGGTGTTATCCGTCGCTACCAGAGCGCCTTGGGCATGGGCCGCGGCCGCGATGGCGGGGACATCCGGCACTTCCATGGTGATGGAGCCGGGGCTCTCGCACCAGACCAGTCGAGTGTTGCCGCGCAGTAAATCTTTGATCCCCCCGGCAATTTCAGGAGGATAAAACGTGACTTCCACGCCGAACCTGCGTAAGACGTGGCGCGCCAGTTGGCGGTTGGGAGTATAAACATTTTCCGGGACCAGAATATGATCGCCAGCTTTAAGAAAGGCAAAGTTGATCAATGAAATCGCGCCCTGACCGCCGGGGGTGACGATCGTCCGGAAACCTTTTTCCAGTTCGCAAATCTTGCCGGCCAGTTCGAGCGTGGTAGGCGTGCCGTAAAGACCGTAGGTGTAGCCAAGTTCGTACTGATCCCAACCGTCGTTGACCGATGCGGCGTCGGGAAAAAGTGTAGTCGAGCCGCGAAACACGGGACTGGCGAGCGAGCGGTAACCCTCCGGGATTTTTACATCGGAATGAATCAAGCGTGTCTTCCAGCTTTTTGCCATGCCGGAATTATACGGAGGGAATTGCGAGGGAACGAAGCCGGGTCAGCGGACAAATGCGCCTCGGGGCACGAATCAGAACCATCAATCGAATTGAAGCTATGTTTGGCCCGATGTTGCTTTCGCAAGCAGCTTATCCTCTTTGAAGAGGAGAAGGAGCTTTTTGGCGCGACCCGGATCAACCGAAAAATCGTCGATGGTAAAAGCGCGACTGAGGAACGGCGTAAAGCCTTCAGGCCGCTCCGCGGTCGCACTGAGATCCTTGAATCCCATCGACCAATCCGGAAAGTCTTTCTGGTGGATAGGGGCTTGCGATAATGCGACTACTTTTCTGTGCCGGGGATCTTTGGAGATTTTTTTGAAAAGTGCAATCACCGTGGAGGATTCCCCCTCGAGGACTTGCAGGAAATTTCCCTCCTTAAACAGCAGCATGCCCGAAACGCCGAGCTTCGTGTTATTTTCTCTCGCCTTGGCAAGGAGATCGGTCAAATCCTGGTTCGAGAACCAGACAGTCGCTGCGCTCAGGTAAACCAGCGAGATTAGATGCTCCGAGGGTGCCATGCTTGGATTATCGTCGAGAGCATGGGCTCGTGAGATTACATTTTGTTAATCGTCGAGAACCGCGATTTGAAGGCCCTAACCGAGAGTGCAAGGTTCGCCGAAGTTCAGCCATCATTTATGCTAGAGGAGAATGATACAGACGCGCCGCAGCTTCGATCCCAAGACGATCAAGCTGGTGATTTTCGATCTTGACGGGACATTGATCGATTCGCGCCTTGATCTGGTGCATTCGGTGAATGCGGCTCTGCGGCACATTGAGCGTCCTGAGTTGCCCGATGATGTGATTGCGAGCTATGTGGGGGACGGCGCGCCGATCTTGATTCAACGCGCTCTGGGCGGAGAAGCGCGAGACGAAGATCTCGTACGCCGCGGATTGCAGTTTTTCTTGTCTTACTACCGCGAGCACAAACTAGACCACACCACGGTTTATCCCGGCATACACGAAGCTCTTCGCGCGATTTACAATTCACCCGGGCAGAATGGAAGTGAAAAGAACGGCGGAGAGTCCGAGGGAGATTCGCGGCAGGTATCGCGCCATCTGGCGGTCTTGACCAACAAGCCGGTCGTGCCCTCAAGAGCCATTGTTGAGGCGCTCAAATTGGGGCCGTTCAGTCAGGTCTACGGCGGGAACAGTTTTGCCACCAAGAAGCCTGATCCGGAAGGAGCTCGCAAGTTGATGGAGGAGCACAAGGTGAAGGCGGAGGAAACCGTGATTGTCGGCGATTCGCATGTCGATGTCGAAACCGGGCGCAATGCGGGTCTGTGGACGGTGGGCGTGAGCTACGGGTTTGCGCCCCACACTTTCGAAGCGCATCCTCCCGACGTGCTGGTCGACGCGCCGCTTGAAATGGTGGAACTTTTTGCGTAGGCCGAATCGCTCACCCGCCGTCCCTTAGTCCGGCATTCGCATTTCTCGGCTTATTCTGAAGACCGGCCCTCATGTAAACTCATGCGACGATGAACGAATCGACCGGCTTCTCCGCCTCGGAATTGCGCAAGCTGCGCGGCATGAAAAATCCCTACGGCATTCAGAAATTTCTGGATGATGCGCCCTATCATCTGGCGGATACGGCGTGGTCGCCGCGCCGCGTGCTGGCGGAAGGAACGGCGCACTGCATGGAAGGGGCGATCTTTGCGGCGGCGGCGCTGCGGGTAAACGGATATCCGCCGCTTCTACTTGATTTCGAAGCAGAACATGACACCGACCACGTCGTTGCGATCTTTCGCGAGAACGGATGCTGGGGCGCCATTGCCAAATCGAACTATACGAGCTGCCGCTGGCGAGAGCCGGTGCATCGCACGCTGCGCGAGTTGGCGCTCACGTACTTCAATGCCTACTTTAATCTCCGGCGGGAGCGCACGTTGCGCCGATTTTCGGTGCCAGTGAATCTGAAGCGCTTCGATCGCGAGAACTGGATGGCCACTGACAAACCGGTGTGGTTCATCGTGTATCACCTGTTTGAGATCAAACATTACCCGCTCATCACCAAGGCGATGGCGAAGCGACTGCATCGTGTGGATGAGCGACTGTATCAAGGGGAGTGTTTGGGCAAAGCGGTCCGGCTCAAAGAGCCGCCAGAAAAAGGTGACGCGGGATGACCAGTCGAGCCAGTCATCCCCCCGCCCTTACATCTGTTTTTCAAGCAACTTATTCGGTCACGGGAACGATCTTTCCGAATGTTCCCGCGAGATTATTGTTGGGCCCGGCGGTGAAGTAGAGAGCATTGAGTGCGCCGTTGTTGGCGGTTCCGCCACCAAAATCAATTCCCCAAAGCTGATCGATTTCGATCGGCTTGTTAGTTGTGTCTTTGATCGTGCCTACAAACTGGCCGGTTACGCTGTTGAATGCATTAATGGCGCCGCTGTTGGTATTGTTTGAAATCAGCAGCGTGTTGCTCAGGCTTCCGAAGTTCCTCGGCGCGACGGCGAATCCCCAGGGCTGATTCAGAGGTGAGCCTTGCGCCAGGCGTTTCAAAAGGATTCCGGCCTCGCTGTAGATATCGATGTAGCCACCGGTCGCGCCGGACGTGCTGGCAAATGAAACGTAAACCAGACCGCCGAAATCCTGGATGCCGAAGGGGGCGAATCCCGTGGGGATGTTGGTGTCGGTGAACGAGGTCACGAGATGGAAATTAGCGTCAAACATGTCCACTTTGTTGTTTGCGTTATCGGCCGCGAACAGAAAATTTCCCGACGCATTGGCAGTAATTGCGAGGCCGGTGTAGACAGCGCCCGGAGTGGTGACGCCGACGAGCGCGTCGTTAAAATTGGATTGCGGCGCCCATCCGCTGATGGTGCCGTCGAGGGTTGCAAATAGAAAGATCGCCGGCCAGCCTTGTACTTGAAAGTCCTGCGACCCATTGAAGACGACTCCGGTGGGCGTGCCCGGGCCGTCGCCGCCGGCGGTTGGAACCAGTACTTTCAGGCTCTGCGCGATTCCGTTACCGTCGTAAAGCGTGGACCATCCGGATCCTTCATCGCTGATCCAGAAGGCTCCGCCGGGACCGTACGTCAGTCCCCAGGCGTTCACGAGCAGAGGATCGACATGCTTTGCCGCCCCTACCTGGTTCGAAACGAGATTGGTGAGCTGATATTGAGCCGCAGCGGTGCCGGAGACAATCGTGAGCATCAGCGCCAACGAAAATGTTAGGGCAAGCATGCGACTTGAGAGATGGAGCAACTTCGAACTTAGGATGTTCAAGCGGGGCATGATGGTTCTCCTTCGAAACTGGGATCGAGATGGTGCGCTGGAAGCTGAAGTCGTCAGCCTCACTTGCGAACCTGGAAAAGAGCTTAGGATGGCCGCGTTTGAACGGTGTCAAGATTGCGTCACCAGTTTGTACAATTTCTGTCTTCGTTTTCCGTCTGGAGCGCTCGGTCGAATCTCGGCAACTTCGAGAGCGATGTCTTTGCAAACTGGGATAAACTGTGTTGGTGCGTCCCGCCGCCTTTCTTTTCTTTCTACTTTTCGCAACTCTGCTGGCCAGCGGTCTGCAAGCTCAGGGTCAGCGAGAAGTGACATCTCCTTCACCTGCTCGCGGAACAACTCTAACCGGGGCTCAGAAGGACAATGCCACTTCTTCCCTGCCTGAATTGAAGCCCGATGCAAAGGGAGCGCTCACTCAGCAACAAATGCAAGATCTTTTCCGCGTTGTCGCCGACAAGGATTTGGAAAACGACAAGCGTTTACGCAACTACACCTACATCGAGCGCGACGAAGAGCACAAACTCGATGGCAAAGGTCAGGTGAAGGGCACGGAAGTGAAGACTTTTGAAGTGATGGAGCTCTACGGCGAGCAAGTGCAGCGGCTGATACAAAAAGGCGATAAGCCGCTCGACGCCAAAGAATCGGCGAAGGAAGAAGAGAAAATTCAAAAGATCGTCGACAAGCGCAAGAACGAGTCGGACGATGCCCGGCGCAAGCGCGAACAGAAAGCAGAAAAAGAGCGCGGGGAGGATCGCCAGTTCGTTCGCGAAGTAGCCGATGCCTATAGCTTTCACCTGGCGGGTTCGGAAGTTCTAGGAGGGCGCGACGCATGGGTGATTGATGCGGAGCCGCGTCCGGGATACGAACCGCACATGAAGGACGCCAAGTTCCTCCCCAAGTTCCGCTTTCGCGCCTGGATCGATAAAGATGAAGCGCAATGGGCCAAGTTGGACATTGAATGCATCGACACCGTCTCTGTCGGCCTCTTCCTGGCGCGGATTCACAAGGGGTCACGCATTGTCCTCGAACAGACGCGCGTGAACAACGAAGTCTGGCTGCCCCAACACGTAGCACTCAAAGTCGATGCCCGGATCGCGCTGCTCAAGGAATACAACGTGGAACAGGACATGACCTTCCGCGATTACAAAAAGTTCCGCGCCACCTCACGCATTCTGGCGGTAGAAGATGTGCAGAAAAAACAGCCGCCGATCGCGCCTGTCCATTGATTCCTCGGCCGGTTGAACCCGAAACGCCGGGTTTGTCATCTACTAGTCTCGAACTCTGTAAAAACTTTTACAGGACGCAATTTATGGTTCCTCAGTTGGTACCTCTTGCTTCGGATGTTAATGCCGAAGCCTTTCCTACTCTTACTGACGAACAAATCGCCCGAATCCGGCCTCTCAGCAAATTACGAAAAGTGAATACCGGGGATATTTTGTTTGAGCCGGGTCAGAGTGACATCCCACTTTTTGTTTTGCTCTCCGGCAGCATGGAGATTGTTCAACCCGACCGGCGCGGCGAACGCTTTATCGTCACGCACCATCCCGGAGGATTCACGGGCGAGATCACGATGATTTCGGGCCGGCTCAGCCTGGCACGCGGAAGGGTCACTGCTCCCGGCGAATTCCTGGAAATGAGCGGTCAGAATTTGCGCACGCTGGTTGCCCGGGATGAAGAATTGAGCGCGATCTTTATGCGCGCGTTTATTCTGCGCCGCATTGAGCTGATCAATCACGGTCAGGGCAACGTAATTCTGCTGGGATCACGCCACTCGGCGCAGACGCTGCATTTGCGCGAGTTTCTTACCCGCAACGGACATCCGCATACTTATGTCGATCTCGACACGGATGCCACTTACCAGGACTTACTCGACCACTTCCATGTGGGCACGGACGAAGTGCCGATTGTCATTTGCAACAACAGGACTGTTTTGCGAAGTCCCTCGATTCAGGACCTCGCCCGATGCCTTGGGCTCAACGCTCACATCAGCCCTACGGAGCTGCGCGATGTGGTGATTGTCGGCGCCGGACCGGCGGGTCTGGCTGCGGCGGTTTACGCGGCCTCGGAGGGTCTTGACGTTCTGGTGATCGAGGCCGAATCACCTGGAGGTCAAGCTGGGTCAAGTTCCAAGATCGAAAACTATCTGGGCTTCCCAATGGGAATTTCCGGAAACGAATTGGCGGGGCGTGCCGCCGCACAGGCCCAGAAATTTGGCGCGAAAGTTCTGGTCGCGGCTACTGTAACGAAACTAAACTGCGACCAGCGGCCTTACGAATTAAGTGTGGATTGCGGCCAGGTGATTCGGGCGCGCACGATTGTGATTGCCAGCGGCGCGCAGTATAAAAAGCCTAACATCGAGAACCTGCCGAAGTTTGAGGGTCGCGGCATTTATTACGGAGCCACTTACATTGAGGCGCAGCTGTGCGGCAAAGACGACGCGATTGTGGTGGGCGGCGGCAACTCGGCGGGTCAGGCGGCGGTGTATCTCTCGCAGACCGTCGGGAAAGTCCATATGCTGGTTCGTTCGAGCCAGTTGTCGGATACGATGTCGCGCTATCTCATTCAACGCATCGAAGAGAATCCGCTGATCGACTTACATTACTCCACAGAGATCGTGGCCCTCGACGGCGACGCACAGTTGGAGCGCGTTACCTGGCAGGACAAAAAGACCGGTGAAACTTCGACTCACGACATTCAACACGTATTCATTATGACCGGCGCGTCTCCGCGCACGGACTGGCTGAAGGGATGTCTGCTGCTCGATAGCAAAGGCTTCGTTCTTACGGGACGCGATCTGGACTCCGTGGACGGCTTTAACTGGCCGCTTCCGCGTACTCCGCAAATGCTCGAGACCAGCATGCCCGGGGTTTTTGCGGTGGGCGATGTGCGGGCTGGAAATGTGAAGCGCGTGGCGGCGGCCGTGGGCGAAGGATCGATTTCGATCTATTTAGTGCATCGGGCGTTGGCGGAGTTGTAGAAGGCGACGCTGCCGTACTGCTTCCCAACAATTCGCACGGATTGCCTCGGACTGTGAAACAGCGGCGTTAAAGCCCGGCGTTATAATAAAAAGATTCTCTGTCGGCGAAACTGCTTCTGTGGGGGCGGCGGTATTTTCTGTGGGTAAGAAACCCAGGCTAGCTTTGCTCGGCATGGCCGAGGGCGGCCGTGCCCACATGGGCAGCGTGAGTCAGCAGAGCACTCGCTGAAAGCTGAGAGCTGACAGCTGAGAGCTTTTATGGATTTCAAACTGGTTTCCGATTACAAACCGCAGGGAGATCAAGGGCGGGCGATCGAAGCTCTTCTGCGCGGCATCTATGACCGCGAGCAGCATCAGGTGTTGCTCGGGGTGACGGGCTCCGGCAAGACTTACACCATGGCGAAGGTGATTGAGGCGGTGAACCGTCCGGCACTGGTGATGGCTCACAATAAGACTCTGGCTGCGCAGCTTTATCACGAGTTCAAGAATTTCTTTCCCCACAATGCGGTTGAGTATTTTGTTTCGTATTACGACTACTATCAGCCGGAAGCTTACGTTCCGGCCGCCGATCTGTTCATTGAAAAAGAAGCGACCATCAACGACGAACTCGATAAGCTGCGGCTTTCGGCGACCCGATCTTTATTTGAGCGGCGCGACGCGCTGATCGTGGCATCCGTGAGTTGCATCTATGGCCTGGGTTCGCCCGAGGCTTACTACGGGATGATGCTGTTCCTGGAAAAGGGGCAGAAGATCACGCGCGAAGACATTACGCGCAAACTGGTCGACATTCTCTATGAGCGCACCAACGGCGAATTCCGCCGCGGAACGTTTCGGGTGCGCGGTGATGTTATCGAAGTTTATCCAACCTATGACGACATGGCTTATCGCATCGAACTTTGGGGCGATCAGGTGGAGTCGTTGGCGCAAGTCGATCCGCTGTTTGGAACCGTGAAACAAAAATACATGCGGCTGCCAATTTACCCGAAGACGCATTACGTGATGAAAGATGAGACCCGGGTCTCGGCGGTGGAATCGATCAAGAAAGAGCTGGCATGGTGGGAAGTGGAGTTGGACAAGCAGGGTCGCGCCGTCGAATCGCAGCGCATCCACCAGCGGGTAAAGTTCGATCTGGAAATGATCAAGGTGATGGGTTACTGCCACGGCATCGAAAATTATTCGCGGCATTTTACCGGACGGATGCCGGGCGAACCGCCGCCAACTTTGCTGGATTATTTTCCCCGCGATTATTTGATGTTCGTGGATGAGTCGCATCAGACCATTCCGCAGTTGCGCGGCATGTATGCCGGAGATCGGTCGCGCAAGGAAACGCTGGTGGAATATGGCTTCCGCCTGCCCTCGGCGCTGGATAACCGTCCGCTGACCTTCGATGAGTTCGACCATCGCACCAACCAGCTGGTGTATGTGTCGGCAACGCCAGGGCCGTACGAGCTGACAAAATCCGCCGGCGTGGTGGTGGAGCAAATTATCCGGCCGACGGGGTTGATCGATCCCGAGGTCGAGGTGCGTCCGGTGAAAGGGCAGATCGACGATTTGCTGCATGAGATTCGCGCCCGAGTGGAGCGCGGAGAGCGGGTTCTGGTGACCACGCTGACCAAGCGCATGGCGGAGGATCTGGCGGAATATTACGCGGAAGTTGGTGTGAAGTGCCGTTACATGCACTCGGAGATCGAGACCCTGGAACGGGTCAAGATTCTGCGCGATCTGCGCAAGGGCGAGTTCGATGTATTGATTGGCATCAATCTACTGCGCGAGGGCCTCGACCTGCCGGAAGTTTCGCTGGTCGCGATTCTCGATGCGGATAAGGAAGGATTTCTGCGATCAGTCGGTTCGTTGATTCAGACGATTGGGCGCTGTGCGCGGCATTTGAATGGGCGGGCGATTTTGTATGCCGACCGCATGACCGATTCCATGAAGCGCGCAATCGATGAAACTCTGCGGCGGCGCGAGATTCAGACCGCCTATAACGTCGAAAACGGAATCACGCCGGAGTCGATCATTCGTCCGCTGGACATGACGCTGGCCGGAATCGTTGCCGCCGACTACACCGACCTTACCGGAGGCGAAGCGGAAGGCATTCCGGAATTCAAGTCGCAGGAAGAACTGGACGGATACATTGCGAAACTCGAAAGCGACATGCGCGAGGCGGCGAAACGATTTGAGTTTGAGAAGGCGGCGAAGTTACGGGATACGATAAAGGAGTTGAGGACGAAGGAGTTCTTGTTTGCGTAAAGAGCTTGAAAGCATCAGTAGGCGCGGAGGTACACCTTCGCGTACTTCCCAGCGTTTGCCCAAACTGATTCAGCAATCATGGTTAAGTCCCCTGAGCTATTCTGAGCCTTACTTTGGAAACTTCGCGGCGACAATGGCTCGAAATTCCTGATGCCCGACTCGGCTCGCAGCCTTCTCCTCGGCGGTTAATTCTTCGTTCAGAATGTCATTCAGAATTTCTTCCGTTAAGCCGCGCGCCTCAGCCTCCGCTCCAATGCGATCCATCGTGGCTACTAACTCTGCAACTCTCAATCTACGAATTCGTTCCTCTTCGGCGGCCATAAGGGGTTCGCTGGGGTCGATGGAAGATTCGTCGCACATGTCTTTATGATATCGCAGTGATTGGGCGTTTCGGCAACGCAAGCAGGCAGATTCCTCACCCGGCTGAAAGCCGGGATTCGGAATGACAAAGATTCTCAAATAACAGGATTTTCGTGCTACACTGTTTTCGTGCCACCGACCAACCGTCTGCGCAACGTGACCGTCACGCTCGAAGAAGACGTCGCGCAATGGGCTCGAGTTGAGGCTGCGAAACGCGATACCAGCGTTTCCCGGCTGCTGGGAGAATTGCTGAAGGAGCGCATGGAAAAGCTTTCAGCCCAGAGGTCCGTTTCCGATGCGGCCGAGCGATTGGCAAGTTTCGGCAAGCGGCATAAGCTGTCGCTGGGCGGGCTCAAGATCAAAGACCTGATCAACGAAGGACGGCGGTGAGCCGGTTTGTGGTGGATGCGTCGGTCGTTCTCGCCTGGTGCTTCCCCGGTGAAAATTCCTCGGTTGCCCGAATGGTCGCTCAGATGTTCAAGCAAGGCGATTCGGCGATCTCCCCTTCGTTCTGGCCGCATGAAGTGCTCAACGCCCTGCTGTTGGGCGAAAAGCGTAAGCGAATTTCCGGCAGGCTGGCGCAGACCTTTCTTGCCGATCTCGCAGCGCTTCCTATCGTGCTGCAACCCTCACCAGCCAAAGTGGTATTTGAGCAGGTCCAGATCCTCTGCCGCAATCATCAATTGACCGCTTACGATGCCGCTTATCTTGACCTTGCCAAAGCCAACGGCCTACCGCTAGCCACCCTGGATGAGGATTTGATCCGTGCATGCGCTGAAACCGGCATAGCGCTGGTGCGAGAATAGCTTTAATTACCGTCCGTAAGCCGCGCTGGCCGCCAATGGCTTGCGGTGGAAGGTGTAACCGTCGAAGGTTTCCGAACGAAAATTAAGGTTGGGCGCGGAGAGCTTTTCGGTTTGGCTCAGGAACAGATAGCCGCCGGGTTCCAGGTAAAGATGGAGGCGCTCGAGCACAGCGAGGCGCTGCACGCGGGAGAAATGGGGCAGCACGTCCATACAGAAAATGCAGTCGAAGCGGCCAATGTAGCCGGGGCGAGCCAGGTTCATGCAATTAAAGGTGACCAAACTGCGCAGGCGCGGCTTCACCAACAAGTGCGCGGCGCGCGGAGGAACCGGCTGATCCGAATCATCGCGCGAAGCTTCACCCGAATCTTGACCCAAGGCGTCCGCCAGGAGACCATTTGCGACCGCGTTCGAAGCTGCGATAGCAGCCGATGCCGGAGAACCGATTTTAGAGAAATAGTTTCGGATGGTCGCTGGCGGCAGACCATCGAGAGCGGACTGCCGGTATATGCCCCGATCGGCGGTTTCGATGTTGCAGGGGAGCAAGTCGCTGCCCACAATGTGAATCGAGCATCCGGGATTGAGCTTGACGGGCTGTGCTTCTGCGCTCGACGAATTTCCGGAGATGCCGCCGTTGCGCCCCGCGGCCTTGCCGCTTCCACTTCCCGCGCTGTGGATCACCGAACTTAGGTTGGCGGGATTCACCGCGTCGCAAACCGTCATGGCGATGGAATAAGTCTCTTCTCCGCTGGCGCAGCCGGCGCTCCACATGCGGATCGGGCCGGGATTCTCAGCGCTCTTGCGAGCGCAAAGTTGCGGCAGCACCTGCCGGCCCAACGCATTCAGGGCACCCGGATGCCGGAAAAATCCAGAATTCGTATTGACCAGGCCCTCCAGCAAAGACGACAAAAGCGACGGGTCCTGGTCCGGAGCACGCAGCCGTTCGAGCAGGTTGCTGCAGGAATTCAATTCCTGCGCCTCCAGGAAATCGGAGACCCGCGTCCCCAGGGCATTGGTGGGAGTATCGAGCACGACTCCGGCCTGCCGCTCGACCAGCAGGCGCAGTTCGGATATTTCGTGCTCCAGAATTGTGCTGGCGGCGATTAACTTATGCATAGGGTCTTATTTCCATTGCGATAAAAAGCTGATACTCCCACACATCAAATCGGCAAGTTTCCGGATAAGGATGAACTCTCATCCTTGTCCGCCATCGCCAGAGCAATCAAGACCGCTTCGCCACCGATCGCTTCGTTCTTAAGCACCCGCAACCGCCGCGATCCGATTTTTCCCGGAATCCCGCTCCAGTTGCTGGGCCACTACATTCATTTCCTTTTCGAGGGACGAAAATCTTTGCAGCACCTCGTGAATCCGCAAAGTCATGTTACGGATGGTCTCAATCTGACCGCGCGCTTGGGCCGACAGGCTTCCCGGTTCGAGCAGCAAGAGGTCGGAGTTTCCCAGCAACGAAGTCAGGGCGTTGTTCAGGCCGTGCCGCATTTCCAGCATGTAGCGGCCAAGCATGGCCTGGCGCTCGAGGGTGACGCAATTCTGTTCGGCGGCGCGGGCACGGGCTTCGGCGGATGCGCGGCGCACGGCTTCATTCGCAGCCAGAATCAGCACGTCCAGCCAATTCTCGTTGCGGCGCAGCACCGAGGTTCGCGGCCATCGTTCTCGCACCAGCTCCGCTGTAGTCCGATCCTGACAAACACAAAATAAAGGCTGCAAGGTGGAGTGAAGGGGCTCGAGGACGAGCGAAAGCATCTCCCGCCGCAAGGGGCCAACAATCGCCACCTCAAAATTGTCCACGCTGCGCGGCCACAAATCTCCGCTCAAAAGAGTGAAGGAAGGGACGCTGCGCTCCGCTTGCCAGCGCGCAGTAATGCTTCGCGAAAACTCTACATCGTCCGAAATGACCAGTACGGTCGGATGATCCACTTGCAGGGTCCCCTGATTCGATCCTTAGTATTTTTTTATTCAGTCAGCGCGACGATAACTCGCACCTACTTCTTCTTTCGCGGCGGTAAGTCTTCGTCTGGATTCCACTCTGGCGCCGCGGGCGAGACCTCAAACTCGGGAGCATCTTCGGCATCTACAGAAAAACCCGAGGGTAAATCTTCGACTGTTTCCGTTGCGACTTCCATTATCTTCTTCGCGGAAGCTGTCCCGGCTGCGGCTCCGGCTGCGGCTGCCCGCGCCTTCTTTGGCGCTCCAGTTTTTTCGGGCGCGGCTTTCTGCAGGGAAGCTTTAAAGGCGGCAGTGGCTTCCGCGGCTTTCTCTCCACCCTCGGCTTCGGCGCCACGCCCCAGTGCTGCGTCGACGGAAGCGCGCAAGTCCACCAGCATGCGCAGCGGCTGGCCAGAAGAGTATTCCGCCTGAAACATTACCTTCCACGACTGGCAGATCATGCGCAGACGGCTGACCGGCTCTTTATCGGAAAACTGGGCGCGGCGGCAATCAATCGTGGCGATGCCTTGTTCTTCGAGTTCATTCAGACCATCGAGAATGCTATTAAGATCGCCCAGCATCAGCCGGAAGAATACCCGCCGCATTAGATATCCGTAGCGGGTAAAAGCCACCAGCGCGACCGGCAGATAAAATAAATCACCCGCCTGGGTCTTGGCTTTGCGGCCTTGCTCCAGAATTCCACCGTGCAGCACTTCATCGAGCGACCGGCAGCGTCGCGCGGACTCGAGAACCCGGTCGAGCGCGTTCAACCAAACGGGAGTTTTCAACTCCACATTTCCCAGCACCGGCTTCAGGCCATTCGCTACATACGCGATGTCGGCCGCATTGTCATCCAGTTCAGTCGGCGCTCCCTGACTGAAGTATTGAACCAGCAGAAAGTCAATTTTGTCGCGTGTGGCATCGGTATGTTTGGCCTGCTGCAGAAAGTGCGTCAGCATTACAACCAGACCGTCGCGATCTACGGTTGAATTGGTCTGCAAGAATTGCCGCAACTGGTGCACCTGAATGCGATCATCCATGGCTTTCAGCCATTGCTGGGCTTGGATCACCGTTTCCTGGTCCGGCGTGTCGACGGATTCGTCAAGCGCGGAGAATGCGGGCGCGTCGAGGACAAACTCTCGCGCTAGTTGGAGATAGGTGGGATGCAGGCGGCGCGCGCTCGACCATAAGGCCGAAAAATCCGGAGCCGACGGTACGGGCTGTGGTTTTTGAGAAGTCGTCATGATTTTACGATCCAGTTCGGAACGGCGTTGAGGAAGCGCGCCGCCACAATGGTCGAGCCGGGGTGGTACTGCACGGCCACGACGGAGGCTTCCGTATCGAGCGAGCCATCGGAGTTTCGCAAGCGCAGTACGTCGGCAAACTCCAAGGGAGTGGTGCAGGCAAACAGCACCTCTCGCGTGGTCCCAAACTCAATTACGGTATTCTCAGCGGGGCCGGGGCTGCCGCCGTGCGCACCCTCGGAGATGTTGCCTTCCTTGGTCGGAGCGAAACTTGCGGATTGCGTGCGAGTGAACTCCACCGGGATGCGCACCGGGGTGGCTTCCGGAAAAAAGCGCGCCAGCTCGGCAACCGTACTAGTATGGCCTGCCCGCCCCTTTGCTGTGCCGCCTTGCGCCAAGCGACGATCTCCTTGTCGTTAACTTTTCTTCACTTTCATCTTGGCCGGGCTTGGTGTGGCGGAAAGTGACTTCATTCGCCGCCATGCCAAACTCGATGCCGATCGACTTAAGTGCGGTTGGGCTCCCCCTCTTCCCGGTTAGGAAGAGCCGATGGGAGCCAGAACTCGCGGTTGTGCTAAAGACAGGTGCACGACCACGACCAACGTCGCGAACGGAAGGATTAGTACCGAGGCGCTATAGTATTCAATGGGTTACGCGCGGTTTATCAAGTCGGGCTGATGATTGCATCGAAGCCAAGTCTCAGTTTGAGACGGCCGTCTCAAGTCAGCAATTCTTCCCGAGTGCGTCAGTCAACAGAGCACTCCCCCGAGCAGCGGATACTAGCATTCCCTGGTACTGGCTGAAGGACCGAATTGACAACACCGTTTTCCGGGAGTGCAATTGTAGGAGTCGATCTCTTCTAGGAAGGTACAAACGTGGAGCCACCGAAAAACGAATCGGACCTTCCAATTTTGCCGGATTCCGAGCTTAATCCCCTGCTGAACCCTTTGCTGGCGGCCAACATGGGGCGATGGGCGGAAGTCTATTTCACCAGTTCGCCGGAAAAGCGTGCGCAGGCCGTGTCGGACTTGGTTCGAGAACTCGCGAACCAGCCAACGGCCCGACCCTCGAATTATGAAGCGAGCTATGAGGCGAGCGACCCGGCAAGCGAAGTTCCAGAGACACGTGTCGAACATTACCGATCACAGGAGTCGTCATCGTCCTCATTCGAAGAAGAAAGAAATTTCGCAGAAAAGCATTCTTCCGCGGTGGGTGAAGAAGCGGCTCTGGTCTGCGAATCCTGCGGGTACGTCAATTCTTTTGTCCAAAGATTTTGTGGCATGTGCGGCAGACCGCTGAACCGACACTTCGAAGAGCGATTCGCAGGCGAAGAGCAAAGACCTGTACTCGAAGCCAATGCGGGATCCTGGGATGATACCGAGTCGCTCTTCGAGCCCTCGGAGTCGAGAGTTGGGGAGTACGCATCGGGTGCGCAGGGAGGGGATGTCTCGCCGTTTCTAGCGGACCAAAACCAGCCCATCCCGGAGCGATTGTCTAGCCGGTCGGAGGACGTGGGTAGTCTGGGACACCGGGTGGAAGAGTATCTCTTGCATCGTGATCCGCTGCCTTATGACCACGACTTGCAAGACAAACCGTTGCCCCAGAATCGCTTACAGGACAATCCTGTCCAGCTCAATTCGCTATCCAACTATCAGTCTGAGCCTGAACGCTCATCCAGTCATTACAGGATTTATTTTGGCGTGATCCTGGCGCTTCTTCTTGGACTGCTGGTTTATAAGACGTGGCGCGGTAATGCGGCATTTCATGGCGGGAGCGGTGCATCATCCGCCCTACCCCAGGCGGTTCCTGGTCAGCCGGCGACAGAATCAGAGAGCACAACGCCGCCCGCTTCTTCAGCATCATCCGCCTCTCCAGCGCCGTCGGCTTCTTCAGTGCCGCAGCAGCCAAATCCCGACAGACGCGCAACCGGTTCCGCTTCTCCGCCGCTCGCCAGGGCTCGAAAGCAGTCTTCCGCCAGTGAGAAAAAACATCAAAAAGCCCATCGCGCTTCGCCAGCAGTAGAGGCAGCAAGCTCGCCGACCTCCACGCCCCAAGCAAACGGTTCCGAAGAACTGCGTAAGGCACAAAAATACCTTAGCGGCGTCGGCTCCCAGCGCGATACTCAGCAAGCCGTTTCCTGGCTGTGGAAGGCGGTGGCCAAACAAAACCTGGCCGCTACCTTGCTACTCTCGGATTTGTACGTTCGAGGAGACGGCGTGGCGAAAAGTTGTGACCAGGCTCGTTTGCTACTGGACGCGGCTGCCAGAAAGGGCAACTCGACCGCAGCGGATCGCCTGCGAAACCTGAAATCCTTTGGCTGCCACTAAAGCGGCGAGGAGTTGCGCGGGTTTGGCTCACGCCATGCCAGACTGAAGATTCACTCCGGGTCGTCGCGATTCGTACCAAAGCGCCAACTCCACTCTGTTCCAGAGTCCGAGCTTATCGTAGATCACACGCAGATAATTCTTGACCACATGCTCGGTGGTGCCGATGGCTTCGGCTACATCGCGATTCTTGAGTCCTTGAGCGACGAGTTCGATGACTCGGTGTTCTCGCTCGCTGGGGACGCGGTTTCCGTAACGTTCATAGGGGAACATGATTGTCTCCGGTACAAGAGTGTTGCGAGTTTGACTCGCTTGATTCCGTCGTTGATTCCGAAACGTAGAAAAAGTCGATTGAAATGCGCCTTTACCGTCCGGCGTGCCATTTTGAGCTGCTTGGCGATTTCGGCGTTGTCGCAACCTTGCAAAAGCAATTCCACAATTTCTCTTTCGCGCGGTCCTAAACGAACGGACTGCTCGCTCATCGCGATCCTTCCCCCTGTTTTGAGTTGGCTCCGTCCGATTTTCCACAGCTGGAGTATGTGTGTGCGTTGTTGCATCTACCATGCCATTTTGCCGAAAAAATAGATGTGACCAGAGAACATTCATTTCCACAGGCTGGGCACCTTTAAGCAGTATCCATTCGCCTCAACTTGCAGATTCGGTTCGTTTTCCAAGGAGTTCATTCCGCCTCTCCAGAGTCAGGAAGCGCCCTAACTAAGCGGCTTAATAGGCCTTTGCCGAGGAATAAAGCATCGAAGATGGAATCAAGGGCGTCCGCGATTACCCTTGGGGGACAAAGGTAGGTCTGTGGACGCCAGGCCAATTTGTAACAAAAGAAATGTTTTGCGATCACAATCTCAGGTGAATACCCTAGGTGAAAACTACTGGGAATTAGCGGAGACCCTGAAGAAATTACATCTTTACGGTCAAATCGCAAGGCAAGAATCAGGCGGGGCGGGCGGTTTCGGTGCGGCGCACATAGTACGTTTGGTGGCCAGCTTCCAGCTTGCGGCCCCTCTCACTGAAACGCGGCAGTCGAATCACTCCGATTCTTTGCAGCCAATACTGCAAGGTGGTGGCGAGAACGCCGAATCCGTATCGCACGCTGCGCCGGAAGTTAATCGACGAAGCCTCCTTGAAATATTTCGTAGGACAAGAAACTTCTCCGATGCGAAAGCCAAAATGCACACACTGCGCCAGCATCTGGTTGTCGAACACGAAGTCGTCGGAATTTTCGAGCAGTGGCAAATGGGTGAGAACCTCACGGCTGAAAGCTCGATATCCGGTGTGGTATTCCGATAGCTTTACCCTTAAGAAAAGATTTTCAAATGCCGTGAGCAAGCGATTGGCAATATATTTGTAGATCGGCATCCCGCCGCGCAAGGCCGCTCCGCCAATGATGCGAGATCCCAGCACGACGTCATAGATCCCATACGCCACCATACTGGCCATGGCGGTTATGAGTAGCGGCGTGTACTGATAATCGGGATGCAGCATGATGACTACATCGGCGCCCGCCGCGAGCGCCTCGCGATAACAAGTCTGCTGGTTGCGGCCGTAGCCGTAGTTGCGATCATGTTGAAATACGCGCAGGCCCAGCCGGTTCGCCAACGCTACGGTCGCGTCCGAGCTCTTGTCATCCACGAGAATTCGGATATCGGCCAGATCGGGCAGTTCGCCGACGGTGACAGCAAGCGTCTTCTCCGCGTTGTAAGCGGGCATCACGACCGCGATGCGTTTGCCATTAATCATCGGTTCGAAGGAGGCTTCCTAAAAAATCAGATGCGGGACGACTCCAATACTACTGCATCGGCGAGGCCGCCGCTTTCGTCTTTTTCGCAGCCCATCTTGTGGCAACCTGCCGTCTGAACCACGCTTTGGTTATACTGAACCCTTTGCCGATATTCCTTATCCAACAAAATCTATGGATTTATTTTTATTAATGGCGCGTCACGGGTATGCATTAACCTTTGGGCTATTGCTGGCCGAGGCCTTGGGCCTTCCCTTCCCGGCGGCCATCGCGCTGGTGGCCGCTGGGGCCGCGGTGGCGGCGCACGCGCTATGGGGACCCTATGTTGTGTTGGCGGCAATCGCCGCTTTGCTGCTGGGAGATACGGCGCAATTCTGGCTCGGCAGGTATATGGGATGGGCGTTGCTGGGATTTCTATGCCGGGTGTCCATCAATCCCGAGACCTGCATTCTGCGCTCGGCGGAATCTTTCTATAAGCGCGGCAAGCTTACGCTGGTGGTGGCAAAATTTATCCCCGGCGTGAACACGATGGCCGCCCCGCTGGCCGGCAGCATGAAGATGCGCTACTGGCAATTCCTGCGCCTGGACTTGGCCGGAGCTTCGCTTTATGCGTTGACCTACTTGCTGGTTGGATATATCTCGCGAGATTTTCTGGCCGCTCTGTTGCGGGGCTTTCAGACCGCCGGCCGGGCGATGGAAGGTGTCGTCCTGGCCGCGCTGTTGGTCTACGCCATTTATCGCTGGCGGCAATACCGCAAGAACAAACCTTACAGCATTGTGCCGCGCGTGCAAGTGGAAGAACTGGCGCAGCGGCTAACCTCGGCGGACGCAGACCGGGTGCTGATTGTCGATGTGCGAAGTCACGGCTATTACGACTCGGGAGCGGCCCGAATCAAGAACTCCATTCGCATTGAACCCAATAATCTTGAAGAAGAGATGAAGAATTTTCCAAAGGATAAGGACATTTACCTTTACTGCACTTGAGCGCGCGAAGCGACCAGCGCCCGGGTGGCGCACTTGCTGCGGGAAAAAGGATTCAACACGTTCGTGATCGTCGGCGGATTGACCGCCTGGCGCAAAGCCGGCGAACCGGTTGAGATCGTGCCGGAAAACGATTTGGTGAAGCTGCCCACATTCAATTAAGTCTTCCCGATGTAAAATGCTCGACCTAGGACATGCTTGGAGAAGGTTCGTGCGCCTCCCGGTTGCCATATTGTATGCCGCTCTTCTTCTGCCAACGCTCTGGCAAACCGGGGATTCGGCTCGCGCTTCTGAGAATCCCCAGTGGTCCGTCGCTATTTTTGACTCCGACCCTGATCACCTATGGAATCGGCTTTATGCCGCGTTATGGTTGCGGGAGGACACACGTGGAACCCGGTATGGCAACGATACGCTGGATCCGCCACTGTGGCTAGAATCGGAGAACTTGCTATCGCAGCCATCGCATTCGCGCGCGCTGCACGCTCTGGACGCCTTTCTGCAAACACATGCAGAAAATCTGATTCACGATCCATTGAAGCGAGCGATTTTTCAGCGCGATTTATGGACCGTATTCGATTGGTCGGTGCAACAGACATCCGCTTCCGGTCGACCGAAATACGACCGGCAAAAGCGCGAACTTCAGATACGGCTTGCGGAAGTGCTGAGGCGCTTGGCGTTAAGCCGGAGCCAGATCGAGGCTTTGCCGGATAACTACGCTCAGGCGGTCAGCTCCGGCGGATTTGCGAAGCAGTACGATCCGAGATACCGCGAAAGGCCATTTTTGCCGCCGGATTTGTTCGATGGCATCGGACCGTGGGTTTTTCTCGACAACTATGTCAATCCCGAACCGGTGGCAGCGAGTCACATAGCGTCGTTCTCTGGCCGCTCCAGTTTTCTTATATTCCTGCGGTTGCCGGGCGGACGCAAGGCCACCGTGGACTACGTTAGAGCCTTGTGGAACTTCCCGGAGCCGTGGGTTCACGGCGAATTCGGCCACGATGAGGTCGATTCAAACCCAAAACTCCCGGCTTTTCCGGCTGGCACAGAAGTAGCACTGGTGCGGGAGATGAACCTCTTCGACGATCAAGGCGAACTGGTTGCGGCTCCGATTACTGAGAGTGTTCAGATTCGCGTCTACCGTGAGATCACGCAAACGCCGGCGCATTATGTGTCCGGCAACGTGGGCGACATGCTAAGGAACAGCGGACAGGATTTCTTCCAGTTCACTTTGAGCCGGCACTTGTTGTTTCTCAACACATCCGGCGGCCTTCGAGCCAGAGGCTGGGGAGAAAGAACCATCTCCGTTTGCACAAAGAGGGGACGACCTGATCGAAGCATTGGCGGAAGACTCCGAACTACGAAACATATGGGCTCCTGCGCTCCAAGCTTGCCTCAGTTGCCACTCTGGCGGCGGCATTCATTCTTTGAATTCCCTTGATAAATTGCTAAAACCGAACCGTATGCAGCGAATGGATCTGCCCACTGCGCCCTACCCCGCGCGATGGTGGGTGGGCGCCGGGGCACCCGAATGGAAACTCACCCGTTATGACTGGGGATTGCTCAACGGATATTGGAACGCTTCCGGCGACCGTTGACGGGAGTTTTGATTTGTATACTGCAAGAAATGGCTTCCGACAAAGAAAAAGAAGTGGAGGTTAAATTCCGGGTTGCGGAGGTTCGCCGACTCGCGCCAAAACTGCGCGAGGCAGGTTTTCAAATCGAGACGGCTCGGACTCACGAACGGAATACCCTATACGATCTTTCCGGAGGAGTGTTGCAAGCTCGTAAGGAACTGCTTCGCCTCCGCAAATACGGCGAAGAGTGGACGCTGACGCATAAAAGCGGCGGCAAGATTGGGCGGCACAGCAGCCGCCGGGAATTGGAAACGTCGGTAGGGGACGGAAAGAAAATGGATCTGATTCTGCGCGCGCTGGGCTATGCTCCGTCGTTCCGCTACGAAAAGTTTCGTGCCGAGTGGACCGATGGCAAGGGCCAGGTCGTGGTCGATGAAACTCCCATTGGAAATTTCTGCGAGATCGAAGGGCCGCCGCGGTGGATCGATGCGACCGCGAAGAAGTTAGGGGTAAGTGAAGCGGATTACATTACTAAGAATTATGCTGGACTGTTTCTGGATTGGAAGGCGCAGACAGGAAACAAAGCCGAAGAGATGACGTTCAAAGCCGTTGGCACACGGAATTCCCCAAAACCTTAGTAGGAACCCGCCTGCATCGCCTCACGCCCCGTGGCACTTCTTAAATTTCTTCCCCGAGCCGCATGGACAAGGGTCATTACGCCCAACTTTTTCCTGGCCGCGAACCACCTGCTGCACCGGCTGAACGTCGCCGCCTCCGGCCATGCGCGCCTGTTCCAGCTCGCGACGCTTGCGCCGCATGAAAGCTTCTTCCAGATCGTCCGCGGAAGTTGCAACCAGCCGCGGCGGATGATGTCCATTGCCGCCGCTTCCCTGCTTCGCCGGAACCGCAGGCTCCGCACCGTTTCCATCGGTTCCGCCTGCTTGCGGGCCGACGGCTTGATCCGGAGGTCGCTCGATAATCTGCATCAGGTAAAGATAACGCGCCGTATCTTCCTGGAAGCGCTGCAGCATGGCCTCGAACATCTCGAACGATTCTTTCTTGTACTCCACCAGCGGATCATGCTGGCCGTAACCACGCAGGCCAATCCCCTCCTTGAGATGATCCATGCTGAGCAGGTGATCTTTCCACTGCGAGTCCAGCACGCTCAGCATGATCATGCGCTCGTGGTGGCGCATGGCCTCAGGACCGATCAACTTTTCCTTGGCGTCGTAACGTTCTCTTAATTTGTCAAAGATCGCGTCGCCGAGTTCCTGCCGGTTTAAAGCTTCGGGCTTAACGCCTTCCGCCAGGAAATCCACGCCAAAGCGCGTGAACACAGCATCTTTCAGGCCCTTGATGTTCCAGTCGTCGCCATGCGCCTTGGGTGGGCAGTACTCGTCCATCAGGTCGCCGAGAATGCCGGAAACATATTCCTCGAGGATCAGATTCTTCTGATCCATGCCTTCGAGGAGGCGGCGGCGCAAGCCATAAACAGCCTCGCGCTGCTTGTTCATCACATCGTCGTACTCAAGCAAATGTTTACGGGATTCGAAGTGCTGGCCTTCGACCGCCTTCTGCGCGGTCTCGATGCGGCGGCTGATCAGCTTCGATTCGATCGGAATCCCTTCCTCCATGCCCAGCCGTTCCAGCAGTTTCGAAACCCACTCTTTGGCGAAGATGCGCATCAGGTCATCTTCCAACGCCAGATAGAAACGCGAAGATCCGGGATCGCCCTGTCGGCCAGCGCGTCCGCGAAGCTGATTATCGATGCGGCGTGACTCATGGCGTTCGGTACCGAGAATATGCAGGCCGCCAGCAGCGATCACTTCATCGTGCTCTCGATCGGTCTGCGCTTTGTAGCGGGTCAAGGTCTCAGCCCACTGGGCTGTCGGCACGGTATATTCGTTGCCGTTGTAATAAAAAATCGAAGTGATGCCATCTTCCTGCGGACCTTCGATCTTTCCCTGCGCCACGCGCAATTGCTGCGCGAATCCTTTTTTAACCAATTCCTGCTTGGCCATGAATTCAGGATTGCCGCCAAGCAGAATGTCAGTACCACGTCCGGCCATGTTGGTGGCGATCGTGACCATGCCCTTGCGCCCAGCCTGCGCCACAAATTCCGCCTCGCGCTCGTGGAACTTGGCATTCAACACGACATGCTGCTTCAAGCCCTTTTTCTTCAGCAATTCCGAAAGGCGTTCGGATTTTTCAATCGACGTGGTTCCCACCAGCACGGGCTGCCCTGCTTCATGCAACTTTTGAATCTCATCCGCGACCGCGAAATATTTCTCCTTCTCCGTGCGGAAAACGACATCCGGATTCTCCAGCCGCCGCATCTCTTTGTTGGTCGGAATAACGATGACGTCCAACTTGTAAATATTGTCGAACTCAGTAGCTTCAGTTTCCGCGGTTCCCGTCATGCCCGAGAGCTTCTTGAACATGCGGAAATAATTCTGGAAGGTGATCGTGGCCAGGGTCTGATTTTCGCGCTCGATCTTTACCCCTTCCTTGGCTTCGATCGCCTGATGCAACCCATCAGACCAGCGGCGCCCCGGCATCATGCGTCCGGTAAACTCGTCGACGATGATCACTTCGCCGTCCTTGATGACGTACTCCACATCCCGCCGATACAGAGCGTGCGCCTTGATCGCGGTTTCAACGTGATGCTTGAGAGGCCAATTCTCCGGGTCGGCAATGTTTCCGATGCCGAGCAGTCCTTCCACTTTCGTCCAGCCCTCGTCGGTGACCGTGATGTTGCGA
>Ga0302140_10001837_pt1 | contig 27826 bp, 16 predicted proteins | sample I_Bog_E1_1_FD_202095 | JGI IMG/M metagenome (GOLD analysis project Ga0302140, IMG submission 202095) | Peat permafrost microbial communities from Stordalen Mire near Abisko, Sweden - I_Bog_E1_1 | ecosystem: Environmental > Terrestrial > Soil > Wetlands > Peat | place: Sweden: Abisko, Stordalen... | reverse complement strand
AGGTGAACGGAAGCAACGCGGATTCGATCAAGGATGAGATCGCTTGTGGAGGCACTCCAGCGACATGGACTAATTACAACGCGCAGCCTATTGCAGCTCCGTATACACTGCCTGTTCCTGGAGCGACTATGCCGGTTTATACCTCGGCTAATGCGCCTTCAACGTACGACGTTGGCCTGAATTACCTGAGATATACCAACACGTCAGGCTCTACGACGACCACGTGGGATGCTACCTACCAGATCACTCCGTTCTTGAGCGATTACTACGACGCTTCTTCCTCGACCCTGTTGAACACGAGTTCCAACCTTGTGAAGGCGGTCGGAAATGGAAGCACCTCCGGTTGCCTGACCTATACCTTTGGCATCTGGGGTACTGGTAATGGCAGCGGTTACGGCAATACCTACGTTGCAAGTTCCATCTATGCAGCGCAAAATGCATTGAATGCCGAGCAGGCTGCGGAGGGAGGTCAGAACGCGCTGATCGTCCTCAGCGACGGTGGCATGAATGCAAGCTACTACTCAAAGAACACCAGCCAATACGGGTCGTCCAACTCAAGCAATCAATACTCGAATGCATATGAGTTCCCAACCGGCCCGGCAGGTAGCCAGGTTGGACCAACGAGCACGAGCTATCCCGTCCCCTCGTATTACACGCCGGCGACGCCTTCGGACACGACCGTGGCTTACAGTACTCTGGGCGCAAACGGCAAGGGAAATTACCCGGATTGGTACGATCAGTGCCAGCAGACGATCCAGGCGGCTCAATACGCCACCAATCAGTCAACTGTGGTCTTCTCGGTGGCTTACGGAGCAAGCACGAACTCGGGCTGCATCAACGGATGGGGCGTCGGCATCACCGATACCACGTTCCTTTCAAGTGTTGAAAGCGGCGCAAATGTCGGTTACTCACTCTCATCGCTCAACCCCTGCGTAGAGATGGAGAATGTCGCCTCGTCTTTGAACACGTTCTATTCTGACTATCAACAGGGCGGAACGGTGACCAGCTGCAATGACAGCGCCCATGCGACAGTCGCCTTGTCTGAGATCTTCGAGTCGATCGCAACGACATTCACGACGCCGCGACTGATTCCCAACAACGCCTCCTAGGCGGAAACAAAACAGGGCCACCTGGACTCGCTTTTCCCGGTGACCCCGCATAGAATCCGTTGAAAGGAAACCGCGGAACGCGCTCTCTGAGCACGTTCCGCGGCTTTCTGTTACTGCGACTTTACCTTTGCGCTATCCCGTTCATATCCATCCAGCACGTCGCGCAGCGCAGTTGCGTCCTGCTCATCGTGCGCTTGCTCCACCAGATCGAGCGCCTGGTGCGCGGCTTGCACGGCTTCGGCAGATCGCCCGGTCTTGTCGTACATCTTGGCAAGTTCGGCCAGGCCGCGCCAATTCCGACCTCTGCTCAGCTCCACTGCTTTCTGAAATGGTTCGACTGCCCCCGCAAAATCTCCGCGTTGCTCGAGCACAAAACCAAGATTGAATCGATACTCCGGCAAATTCGGCGCCAGAGCAATCGCCTTTTGCAGTTGCTCGACTGCGCCATTCCGATCGCCATTCAAAGACATCGACACTGCCAGGTGATCCAGGAATGTAGCGTTCCTGGGATCGAGAGCAACGGCCTTGCGGTACTCAACAAGCGCCTCGGGTTCCTGATCGTTTCCACTCAGGCAGGTGGCCAGCACATAGTGGACCAGCGCGTCTTCCGGATCGCGTTCAATGGCCTTGTGGAAGGTATCGATGGCTTCGGGAATCTGGTTGTTCTCCATTAATTTGAAAGCCTGGTCGAACAGCCGGTAAAACTCCGTTGCCTGCGGATCGATCTTATCGAGCCCCCCTTGCGGCACATTCACGAACTCGGGAATATTTACTGCGCGGTTGGCCGCAGTAGTGTTGTCCACGATGATTGCGGGCGAGTCATTACCGTCAGCATCGACGTGGGTCATCATGAGCTGTGTATAAGGTCCGCGCGCCTTCGATGAAAACGCCAGCCAGCGGCCGTTCGGCGAGAACGTATGCCATGAGTTCATCAGCGACGTGTTGCAGTTCATCAGCCGAGCCTTGCCGCCTTCGAACGGCACCATGAACAGCCTGCTGTCAGGCCGCATCAGCAAGCCGTTCTTGTTCTGGACGAAAACAATCCAGCGGCCGTCGGGAGAGACTTTGGGGAAGTCGTTGCTCATGCCGTTCGCCGATGCGCCCTCGACCGGAACAGCCTTCCCTCCCCTGCCCTCATTGAAGGGAATTTTGTAGAGGTCGTACTGGATTTGTGTTTCATTTGGATCGTTTGCCTGTTCAGGCTTGGGCCTGCCCGGCGGATAGGGATCACGCGCCTCCGCACGGCTGAAGATCAGGTACTTCCCATCCGGCGACCAGAACGCGCTGGTCTGCACAAATTGGGGATCGTCGGCACCCGGCAAAGGCCGCATCGTCTTCGTCTGCTTGTCATACCAGGCCAGAATGCCGCGCGTGGGGAAAAATACCTGGCTGAACTGAATGCTGCGGTAATTGGTGCTGTAAAGCCGGTCCAGAATCCCCGACGCGAAACCCGGCACTTCACTCTGATGAGTATTTCCGTTATTCGGAGGGCCAATCGAGGTTACAACATAGCGCCCATCGGGAGAAACCTGCGACATGAACCCAAACCGCTTCGGGGCTGGCTCGGAATTCCTGACCTCGAGGTTCTTCGCGTCCGAATTGACCTGAAAACTACTCCAGCGGATGACATCCTTGTTGCTGATGGTCATGTATTTTTCCACTGGAACGAGCGCGTAGAGACCTTTATCGTTGCGCGGACCGTCCAGATCGAGCCCAAACGTCTTGCCATCTCTTGAAAATGAGTGGCAATTGGCGCAGGTTGGCATATTCCCCATCACGGTGTGGCTTTCCGGCTCGGCAATATTCCTGACTTGCCACTTGATCAGCGGAAGAGCCGCCTGCGGCAGGGGTGCAATGGGACCTTTCTCCTCCGGGGACGGAAGCAGCAGCGGCACGTCGCGATAAAAGACTGGAGCACCTACCGGATCGGCAGACGTCGAGATGGACACCTTGCCGACTGAAACCGGAACCTTCGCATCGCCCTCTGCGAACCCGCTGATGGTGAATGTGGCTGGCGAATCGACCGACAGCTTTTTGATCTTCGCCCAGGTTTCAGCATCCGGTCTCCAGGTTCGCGTGGATGCCTGCTCGGGAGTCAATTCGATCCCCGGTCCGGCCTGGGGATCAAGCTTTCCCATCTGCAAGTGTTCGCCCGCCGACTCCAAGCGCAGAGACTCCGAACGGTCCTTGAAGGAGACCTCGACCACCCACCGTGTTGCCGAATCGCTGGGGTCGTGCCAAAGAAAATTGGGCGACGTGATCTCGGGAGGAAATATGGAGCCTGGCAGGGGGTAGTCGATGGCAATCTTTGCCGGCTGCCCAGCGGCAGAAACCTGTCTGCCGCCCGAGGCTGACACGCCAACCCCGAACACTGCGGCACCGCAGACCAGCAAAACAGAGACTGCGCCAGCAACGATCGCAATCAGAACATTCTCAGAACGTGACTTCATAGATCCCCTGTTTCCCTATTTCCGGCCCACAATGAACTGCAGTATCGTGTAGCGAAAGCCGATTGCAAAATCAGGCGGGTTCCACCTGTCGTTCCTTGATGTCCCTCACACCCCAAAAGAATACAGCAAGCGGCAAGCGCTCGGATGCAATCCAGGCTCGTTTCTAAAGGCAGGGAATGCTTGCAACATTCCAGGACGCTAAAGCGCGTTGCTCCCTCCACGCCCCACACATTAGCAGCCCGAAAGGTTTAGGATTTCCTGTGTATGACTTTGCGCTCGACTCAGAGCTTCAAGCTTGCCGTCAGCCGATAGGGGAATCAATGCGTTTTCATAAGATGCTTTGTTTTGGGATTTTTCTACTCGCCTCAACCGCTCCTCTGGTTGCCTACGGACAATTCCAGGCTCCAACGCCGGAGGAGCTCAGCATGACCTCCGATCCTAAAGCGCCCGGTGCTGCCGCGGTCTATCTTTACCGCGAAGAGCGCGAAGACGACCCGCATCATTTCCGCAGCGTCTATGCCCGAATCAAGGTACTTACAGAACAAGGCAAGGAAGCAGCCACGGTTCACGTCATTTACCACAAGAACTTTGTCTTCTATGCGGCTGGAGACAATTCCAGCAGAATGGCAAGCGGCGTCGCAAACAACTGGAGTGCGCCGGATATGAACCATGCCGGTGAGGACACTCGCGTCGACACCAATTCGTATGGCGGTCATACCGATGTATCCGCGATCGAAGGCAGAGTCATTCATGCTGACGGAACGATCGTCCCACTGACGGGCACTCCTGCTGACTTGCTAAAGAGCAAAACCAACAACAGCCAATACAACGAAATGACGTTCAATCTGCCCAGTGTAGAAGTCGGCAGCATCATCGAGTATCGGTACCAGGTGCGGTATGACCGTTTCCTGGCAGCCCCGGAGTGGCAGGTACAGCAGCCTTATTTCGTTCACAAAGCGCATTACCTTTTCATCCCCGCGGAGCAGTTCCTGCCCAATCGCAACCTCACCGGCGGCTCAGCCGGCATGTCGACCAGCGCAATTCTCGGCTCCCATGGTGAAACCGAGACCGACATCCGTTCGGCCAATGTTCTTCCTCCGGGAAAGGAAGTTATCAGAGACGGCCAGGGCAACTGGTTCGTTGACCTTACCGACATCCCTGCGATACCGCATGAACCCTACGCCCCGCCTCTCGAAGCACAGATCTACCAGGTCAATTTCTTTTACACCGATACGCCGGACGTGAAGGACTACTGGCAGAGGGAAATGGGCTATTGGATCAAGGACGTAAACCGCTACACCGCGCCGACCGCCGCAATCAAGAGTACCGTAGCTGAATTGACGGCCGGCCTGAGCAGTCCACTAGACAAAGCCAAGAAGCTTTATTCGGCAGTGCAGAAGCTGGACAATTTTGATTTCTCAAAAGGCGGATCGATCTACCTGGCATCCGACCGCCTTCCGCCGGGGAGCGTGGAAGATGTGCTTCAGCGCAAGGGCGGAAACAGCGAGGAGCTGGCGCTTCTCTACCTGTCTTTGACGCGCGCCGCAGGACTCGACGCAAGACCGGAAAGGATCACCAGCCGCAATCGCCGCACCTTCTCGTCCCAGTTCATGGATACCAGCCAGTTGGATACCGTCGTCATTGGGATCACCATCGACGGAAAAGAGATCGTTGTTGATCCAGGCCAGAAGATGGCACCCTTCCAGACGCTGCACTGGACGCATGCAGGCGCGGGCGGTGTGGCTGTGGCAGCCGGCGGCAAGGTCGAAGTGGTCATCACGCCGTTGCAGGAAAACAAGGACAACACCATCGTTCGCGTTGGCAAGCTTGATATCAGCCCGCAAGGAGCAGTTTCCGGCACGCTCAAGGTTGGATTCGTCGGCCAGGAAGCTTTATTCCTCCGCCAATTGGCGCTTCGTACTGACCCCGATACGGTCAAACAGCAAATGGAACACATGATTGCCGCCGAGGTTCCCAACGGCGTCGAAGCGCACATTGACCACCTGGCAAACCTCGACGATCCTGACAAGCAGTTGGTGGCTGTGGTGCCGGTCACTGGCTCCGTTGCCGACCATGCCGGTAGCCATCTCGTTCTACCCCGCCTCTTCTTTGAAACCAAAGAAACCGACCCGTACCCTTCCGACAACGCACGCACACTTCCTGTCGATATGCATTACCCAGCCCAGGAGCAGGAGCAGATTACTTATGACTTTCCCACTGGCTTCGCCCTTGAAGGGACGCCGCAGGACGCATCCTTGAAGTGGGAAGAGAATGCCGCTTACTCGCTTCGCTCGAAGGCCGACGCAAGTTCCATCACGACTGGTCGCGTTCTGGCGCGCGGCTTCACTCTGCTCGACGCAGCAGACTACGGCAAGCTTCGCGATTTCTATGAGAAGGTAGCGCAGACCGATCGCCAGCAAGTGGTACTCACCGCAGTGCCGTCAGCAGGCAAATAGCAAAGACGTATGAGGATCTGTCCAAGAACCATAGACATTGGAGGGTATGCGATTTATCCCGTAGGGTTAGAGAGAAATTCAGGTCTCGGCTTAAGCCACTGGGGGAAATGTACGAGTTTTCGGATTTCCTCGGTCGGGGGCTAAAGCCCGAACGCTTTTGGACGAATACGTACGGGCTGAGGCCCGTACCCTTTACGAAAAGGCGCGCTCTTGAGTCAAACCGAATAACATCTGGCCGAAGAAATGTCGAAAGCCTCTGATCCTTCGCTGGTTGATCGGAATGTCATGCGGAAGCTTACGCTCCTGCTTTTTCTGGCTGCGTTTGCATTACCCGCAATCGCGGTCAAACTCGTAACGGTCCAGCACCTGGAGCAGGCAGTTGCAGAGGCCCGCAGCAAAGCCGACAAGGACATCGCACAGCAACTCACAAAACTCGAGCTAACCGAGCGCCTGAGCACGGCGCGGCTGGACAAGCTGAAAGCCGAACTCCCTGGCGATCAATCTCGCAAAGCGCTGCTTGCCGTTGCCGATGCGTCCGCATTTCTCAACCTTCCCGCAGCGGATATTCTCCACGATCCTCCGCCTGACTCAGCCACACAAGGCAAAATCATGTCTCTCGCAGCCGACTTTGTCGTTGCAACTCTGCCCAAAATGCCGGACTTTTTTGCCACGCGCACCACAACCCGCTTCAACGATATGAGAGTGGAATATTTGTTCGGCGAACCTAACATCGTTCAGAACGATGGCTTTCATCTTGTCGACAAATTCAGCGACACCGTTCTTTTTCGGGATGGGCGCGAACTAGTGCAGGCAACAACAGCGAAGAAGGGCGAAATTTCTGCGCCGCCTCAGACTGGCCTGGCCAACTGGGGAGTCTTCGGACCGCTTCTCGGCATTGTCATGACGGATGTTCTCAAAGGCAAAATGGGTTGGGGACATTGGGAACAGGGTGCGACGGGGCCGTTGGCGGTCTTCAGGTATGCAGTCGCGGAAGGCAAGTCGGGGTACACTGTTCGCTATTGCTGCTTTCAGTCAGACGGCGCGGTCCTGCGCGAATTCAAAGCCGTCCCTCCTTATCACGGTGAGATCACCATCGATCCCGCGACGGGGGCGGTTCTTCGCCTGGTCGTAAATACCGACCTCAAGCCAGGCCCGCAAATATTCAGAGCCGATCTGTTGGTCGAGTATAGCGCCGTCGAGATTGGGGGTAAGAGCTACATCTGTCCAGCGAGGAGCATCTCGATTTCAAAGGCGATCGAAGTCGTGTCCAGAGAGGTCGCGTCTCCCGATGGCAAGGCGACCTATACCGTTCTCGCCGGTATGCCCGATGTGACCTCAATCAACGATGTGGTCTTCGATAACTACCACCAGTTTCGCGGAGAAATGCGGATACTGCCCGCCGACAATGCTGATCCAAACATAAGTGCGCCTTCGCTGCAACCCGCTGCTCCGTCTGCGTCGCCGCCCCCGCAGCGCTGATTCGCCACAGCCGAGTGACGAATCGCTAATCGCTGGATTTGCAGGATTGCAGTCAGTCATACCATGTAAGCACAGCCGAGATTCCACAGCGCCGACGACGGGCAAACAGAGGCCGGCTTCCCTTACCAATCGTATTGCCGTCCGATGTCGCTGATTGGACCGCTCTACCAGAGACGTGTTTTTCGACTAAGCAGTCAGGGAGCGTCTCCAGAGCAACTCGCCCCAGAATATGGAAACAACGTAAATGGCGAAGGCAACGGCTAAGACCCAGAGTCCCGCCCTTGCCGCTCCGATTCCGGCTAATCCACCCAGCAGAACCTGTGCTACTCCGAAACGTGGATCTCCTCCGACGAAACGCCATCTGCGCTGGTTCGCCCGCTGCCTCAGGGACGGGTATCGCCCGACCGCGATAGCGACCAGGCCGAAGGCGATGCCTGTTCGCAGACTTAGGAGTGAAACCATGACGGCAAGCGAGATCAGGAAAGTCATATCCTGGGTGACGAGTAGCTTCCAACCCGCTATCGGTAGGAGACGATAGCGCAGCAATGCTCGCCCTTCATCCAGGCGAAGCATGCGTTGCCCGATCGTGCTCATTGCAATACCCACGAAAAGCGACAGGATCGGAAATGCTTCGGGCTCTGGTGCCTGCCCGAACAGCCGATAAAGGGTTCCGCTAACGGCTATGAACAAAGCTGCCCAAAAGTCGAGGGTTCCGGATATTTCCCGCCACATTTCTTGAGCGATTCCGCTGGCCTTCAAGGGCGTCCTTGAGATGTTTAGACCTGCAGGCGTCCTTAGTTTGAACGGGAGACGGCCAAGGGCGTATACCGTCCCATGGGCGATTAGAGCCAGTAGAAGAAAAAAGAGACCCGCGGCCAGGCCCATCCAGAAGAGGTAGCCAAAAAACAACACTATAAATAATGGATTCAACACAAAACTTACTGAACTGAGCAAGAGTCTTTGTGTACGTGTCAGCGGCCACGTTGCGACTCGCTCCGGGGGCAGCCTATGCTGTGTATCGACGGAAAAAGTAACAAGCAGTGGCGCAAGGAGAATGATCTGAAATAGGAGCGTACTCCAGAATGCTGCCTTCGGTGCCCCGCTTTCGAAACCCGCGGACATAATAAAAAGGATGGTGAACAGGAAGTTGTTGAAACGCACGGAGGAAAGGCTGCCCAGTTCCTTCAACATCAGTTTTTTCAACAAGAACACAAGGGCTAGGAACTGAGCCAATCCGGCACCTCCGGCTGAGGTTCGCCAACGATGCTGAAATACACCTCCTCAACTCTTTCGTCTGTCGTGGACGGGTTGAAATCTGATTCAACTCGACCTTGGTGAAGAATGACTACGCGGGTGGCCATCTCCTGCACGATCGAAAGAATGTGAGAGGTGAGCAAGATCGTAGCGCCATCGCTGGAGAGTTGGCCAAGCAGCATCTCAATGACCGCAGACGATGCGGGATCAATACCTTCAAACGGCTCATCGAGCAGCAGAACCTTCGGCTTGTGCAGCAGGGCCATGGCCAGGGCGGTCTTTTTCCGCATGCCGAACGAACAATTGCGTGCGACGGTGTGGCGTCCTTGTGTAAGATCCAGCAGTCCTAGCAGGTCCGCTGCTCGAGCTGCTGTTTCGCTCTTCGTGAGTCCATAAATAGGTCCAACCGCCATCAGATTTTCGATGATGGTCAAAGACTCGAACAGCCCGAGCCCCTCGGGGAGCACACCCAAATTCCGCCGGATTTCAACTCCATGATCCCGGAAACCCCGTCCGCCGATGAACACGGAACCACTGTCTGGCTCCTCCAAGCCTGAGAGCAAGCGTAGCAACGTGGACTTGCCAGCGCCGTTAGCCCCTAATAAGGCACAAATGCCAGGTTCTACAACGAGGTCTATGCCTCGGAGAACAGGTCGAGATGCATAGCTCTTCGTCGCGGCTCTGCAGTCAATCACTCTGTTGTTTCCCACTCATTAGTTGACCATAGTTCGGCTAACGGCTTTCTCGGAGTGTTCCGCAACCCCAATCCAGGAGGATCACGGGCAATCCGGAAGCAACCCTCGATTTACGCTAACAGGCCAATACACATTTCCAGTTCTGGCTCCTGCGGTCTCGCGAGTTCCGGGTGTGTTGTCGGCCATGGGGAAGCTTCGAGCAAGTCCAATCGCCGGGCCAACCGGACGAACAGGTCGCAAACTCAGGTTGAAGGTGGGCCGCCGCCACACTCTCTTACTGTCAGGATCCAAGCAAATTTCTCGGCAGAATTGAGGATAGCGCGCACAATCCCGCCCAAAATAATCTTCGTCCGTCTTGCAGTCCATTTACGGTCTTTAGGCGCGCACTCTAAGGAGTGAAGAATAACGCACATGTCGCCCTGCAACGCAGATCGCGAATTCATGAAAACACCGCACCACAGTCTCGCCAGACCTTCCGAATAAGGCGTTCCCTTACCCGGGCAAGACATCGAGCGTTTTCTGGCGGTAAAGCTGTGAAGGGCGGATTAACCATCGCGATATCAACAATATTCGAGGCGGACTTCCACCATGTCACGGTTGCACATTTTGAGTGTTTCAGGGCAGCGATGAGCATGAAACGAAGGGAAACACCGATCATCGAATGATCGTTCCTTGGTTAGCGCCCTATTGTTTCGATATTCTGAGTAAGCGCATCGAGTCCCTTGGAGGAACAGTGTTCCCAGATTTCCGGCCGTCAAAGCAGATAAAGTTCAAGGGGCTAGTATTCCTATCGATCTTCGCCGGTGCTTTCCTGACCATCAACTTTGTTCCACCGCACATGCGGGCGCTTGGCATTGAGCGGTTTCCCGTCTTCGCCCTTGCAGCGCAGGATGCTCCACGCACTCTCTCACCGATCTCCATCGATTATCCAGAAGACGGCTCCGTCTTTCCCCCCGGTATCACTCCGCCAACATTTCTTTGGCGCGATGCAGCGGGAACGTCCTGGAATATCGACATTACTTTTGCTGGCAAAGCAGCTCCTATCCATGCCGAACCGAAGCCGGAGCACATGCGCCTCGGAGCCATCGATCCTGATTGCGTCGCCGATTCAAACGAGCCGCCCAAGCTGACTCTTCAGCAATCCGCAACGTGGACATGGACTCCCGATGCCGCCACATGGTCTGCGATCCAGGCGAACTCGGTCGGGCATCCCGCCACCGTAGTCATCACCGGCTATCGCAACAACCACGTCGCCTTTTCGCGCTCCAGCGTCCAACTCACAACGTCGCAGGATCCCGTCGGCGCGCCGATCTTCTATCGCGACGTTCCATTGATGCCCTCCGCAGGAGTGAACGGCGTAGTTTCTCCGCTGGCGCCCACGGCGATCCACCTCATTCACTGGCGCCTGCGTGATATAAGTCAGCCCGAGAGCCATACCGTTCTCAAGGACATGCCCACCTGCGCCAACTGCCACTCTTTCTCTGCGGACGGCAAGACCTTTGGCATGGATATCGACGGACCAGCCAACGACAAGGGCCTTTATGCCGTCGTTCCCGTCCAGAAACACATGTCGATTGAGAGCAAGGATATGGTGCACTGGAACACCGATGGCCGCGTCGGGCAGACACGAGTCGGTTTCATGTCCCAGGTCTCACCCGATGGCCGTTACGTCGTAAGCACCTTCGCCGGCCCCTCGCTGAAGCTTCCAGATAGCTATTACGTGACCAACTTTCTCGACTACCGTTTCCTTCAAGTCTTCTACCCGACGCGCGGCATTCTGGAGTGGTACAGCCGCGCAACCGGCCTGCGAACTCCGCTGCCTGGAGCCGACGATCCAAAATATGTTCAAACGGACGGAGTTTGGAGTCCCGACGGAAAATACATTGTGTTCGCGCGCGCTGAGGCCCGTGCGCCGCGAGAACAGGACCAGGTCCCTGCCTTGCACGCAAACGACCCGAACGAAACGCAGATCAAGTACGACCTCTACCGCATTCCATTCAACGGCGGCAAAGGCGGCGTGCCTGAGCCCATTGCCGGCGCCTCGGCAAATGGCATGAGCAACAATTTTCCCAAAGTCTCGCCTGACGGTCGCTGGATAGTATTTGTCCAATGCGAAAACGGCCAGCTCATGCGACCTGACAGCCAGTTGTATATCATCCCATTTGAGGGTGGCGCGGCGCGCCGGCTCAGAGCTAACACGCGCTTGATGAACTCGTGGCACAGTTTCTCTCCCAACGGCCGCTGGCTGGTATTTTCGTCGAAGGCGAGGTCACCCTATACGCAGATGTACCTCACGCACATTGATGCCGACGGCAACGATAGCCCAGCCATTCTCATCGATAACGCGACAGCTGCCAACCGCGCGGTCAACATTCCCGAATTCGTCAACATCGCAGGAGACGGCATTGAGGACATCAAAGTGCAGGTCGCCGATGCTCCTAAATAGGACCTGTACGCAATGAAAATATGTCCTTTAGTCCTCCTGATTCTTTCTTTGTTTTTGGGGACGAAGTTGGTCGCTGCGCAAGCGTCCTGCTTGCCTCCGCCGTCGATGAAGGCACGGCTACAAGGGACACCGAACGCAGCTGCACTCAACGATCTCGGAGTTTGGTTCGCCGGTCAGAAAAAATATGACTGTGCCGCTAATGCATTTGCCACTTCTCTGCAGACTGATCCCGATCAGAAAGATGTAGCTCATGTTGCCTTCATGTTTGGGGCGAGTCTTTTCCTCTCTGGAGACGCAAAAGAAGCAATTGGAGCACTTCAAGAAGCCGAACAACTCGGCTATCGCAACGTCAAAATGCATAGCATTCTTGCGCAGGCATTTGAAGCCTCGCACTCCATCAAAGACGCCGAACAGGAGTGGCGCGAGGCTCTGGCGTTTGACCCGGATAACTCCGCCGCTCTCGACGCTCTCTCAGACGATCTCCTTCGAGACAAGGACTTCAACGCAACCATTGCGCTGCTCGACGTCCCGCGTCTCCTGGGTCAGCGAACACCGAAGCAAACCCTGAACCTTGCGGCAGCATACGCTTCTACAGCGAGGCTCGATCGGGCGGCAAGCGTACTGCGCGATGGGCTCAATACTTCTCCCGACTCTCTGCCTGTCGCGAAGCAATTGGCAAAGGTTCTGGTCCAACTCAATCGTCAGGATGAAGCGGCTACGGTCCTCGACTTGGCGCTGGCGCGAAAATCCGTAGAACACTGACGCCGCAGTTCACTCTCTTGAAATGCTCATTTGATGCATCTTCTGTCTGAACTCGGTCCAAACGTCTCTGAGCTCGAATACAAAATATGATTCCACCATCAGCATTGTCATCCCGAACACGGCGACTGCACCTACGGTCGCCAGTGACTGTGGCAACGCGAAATGCAAGACTACCATGCAAACAGGCAAAGAAACGGCCATGACAGCCGCTAGTTTGATCACGGGCAAGAGAGTAATCGATGCATGGTTATCAAATAGCTTTCTATTTTCCCGATAGATCAGTCCCATTTGAGTTATTTCCGACGCAAGCCACACGCATAGAAAGCCATACAGACCGAACGCCCGAATGAGGGGTACGCTCAAGCCGATCATTATCAGATTCGCGAAAAACACGATCATTGAAAGCCGTCTATGCGTATTGGTTGAAAACTGAAAGAACTGCTTGTGATCCCGCATGCTGATTGCCGCGGAGATGAGCGCCATCAGTCCGTATGTGCGTAGATCGAAGAGCTCCGGCCGGTGCAGCCACACGCGGACATAGATCGGAGCAAAAAGAAATGCGCCCAGGTTCGCGATTGGAATCCCGGCGAAGACAATTCTCTCGGACTGGTGAAAGATGTATAACATCTTTTTCATATCTCGTTTGGCGAAACTGAAAGTAATCTCGGGAGCGATTGCATTTGTTATGGAAGATAACAACTGGCGCGCGCTGGAGAGCACTGTGCGGCTGGTATTGAACAAGACAACGACTGACGGTCCAAGAAACCATTGCAGTATGTTTACCGGAACCTGGTAGGTAAGAACTTGCTGAGCAAAGATCATCGCAAACATGCCGCTGGGCTTCAGCGTTCGCGTTGCAACTTTCCAACTTGCACCTTGAAGGCCTAAAGGCAGATTTCCCAATTTCTGCTTGAGGTCATAGATTGACAGCAAGGTTATAACAACCACGGCAATGAACTGCCCGAGCGCGAGAAACCGGAAGTTGACTCGAAACATCGTCAGGCCAAAGCAAACAACCGTTGCTCCGAATGACCGCGCGATTCCCCACGACAATCCACGGTGAGTTTGTTCGACCACCATGAACAAGTTGTTGTAATAGCCCCCGAGTATATTGACGAGCATCTGCAGGCCAAGAAAGAAGGCTGTGAGAGTTACATCCCTGGGCGCGATAGCCGAAAGATGTAGCAACCTTGGCAGCGGGAGGAAGAACACCGAAGACGTAACCGCAAGGCCGATAACAACCATGCCGATAAGCAGCGCCAAGGTAGAACCCTGGAGGGTACGGTATTCCTCAATCTCTTCGCGTTTGCGCAACATTGTTAGTTGGTTGCTTGCATAGGTTGTAATTCCAAAGTTAAGTGTTGCCAGATAACTCAGGGTCCCTGAGAGCACGATCCATTCGCCGTACATGCTTACGCCGTAGTAATGAAGGAATGCCGGGGGCAGCAGTAGCTGTGTGACCAGCGTTAGACCTGTGCTGGTGCCCAACGCGCCGAGCATCTTAAGAATTCGTTTAATCATCTACCTTCAGGTCAGCTGTCGTAATGGTGCGCCAGATGTAAAGACCACAACCTATTTGCGTCCCACTTCATGAGCAACGCTCTCGACGATTTCCAGTGCCCTCTTCGCCGTTACGTCGTAATTGAATTGCTGATCAAAACATCGCCTGCTGCAAGCGGAGAATCCAGCGACCTCGTCGCCGCTTAGTGACTGCCATTGCGTCAAAGTTGAAGCAATCCCCTCTACGTTGTCCTCGCAAACGAAACCGGCATGATAGTTTGCCACTTCTCTCCAGATATTCACCTTGTCGGAAACAATGACGGGCAAGTTACAGGCCATAGCCTCCGCAACAACTATTCCAAAGTTTTCCTGGTGCGATGGAAGCACGAACACTTCAGACGCTATCAACGCACCCCACTTCAGCGTGCCTTTCAACATACCGGTCCAGGTGATCCTATCCGTGATCCCCAACCTGGCCGCAAGCGTTTCTAGTTCGCCTTGCAAGCCATTTTTATCCGGACCTGCAATTACCAGGTGCCACGACGGTTCCTTTGCAAGCGTCCGGGCATACGCCTCGATCAGGATATCTATCCCTTTCTTGGGATGGATTCTGCCCATCGAGATTGCCAACCGTTTACCGCGGAGATTTGGCCACCGAGTTAGAAACTCATTCTCCGCGGCCGTTCGATCGCAGTCCGGACCAAAGGTTCCATAAGGAACAACGGTTTCCCGCACCTGATATCTTGGAAAAGACTGCCTTGCCAAAATCTTCTCATCTTCGCACGTAAAAAGGACCGCCGTCGCATCTCGAAGAATCCTTTGCAGAAACAAGTGCCAGTAAATTGTCTTTTTTATATGCTTTAACGGAAACCTATTTTTGAAGTACGGGTCGAGCATGCCATGAGTGAATACCGCATAGGGCGTATGTGTTCCTGCCAGTGCGCGATATGCCGCGAGTGTATTGTATTGCCAAATGCAATTGATAAAGACAACGTCATATGCGGCGAGATTCGCTTTGAACCACTTTGTTGCGTGGGGCGAGTATCCATATACTCCCCAACCGGGCCCCAAAGCGAACACATGGGCCGGGAATTCATATTTCTCGATCGACTCAGGTGAATCGAGGGACGCAACATCAACCTGGTGCCCACCAATTTGATAGATATGGCAAAGCTGCTTGAGCCCCTCTGCAGGCCCGCCGCTCGCCGGATTCACGGACGGGATAACATGAAGGATTTTCATCGAAGCCTCTGGTACAACATCGATTGCGACCTTTGCAGATTGAGCACCTGTTTGCCATTCTGTCGACGTCAGATTTAAATTTCGATTCGAAACAGTATAACCAGACAGTTAGTCGAATTCGCAGTTCAACTCTCCGTTGCAGTTACTCTGGTCCGTAATTCTTTGAGTGGATTACCGGCACATACCAGTTTCGCCGGTACATCTTTGAGCACGACGCTGCATGCCCCGACCACTGCCCCTCGTCCTATCGTCACTCCAGGACCCACGAAGACATTGGTCGCGATCCACGTCTCCGACTCTACGTGAATCGATTTCGCGAATTGATCGAACGTAGGGCGGGTGTAGTCGTGCGACCCCGTGCACAGATACGCATGTTGTGAGATCACTGCATTGTCACCAATCGTAATCTCCCCGAGTGTATAGAGCGTTGCGTGATCTCCCACCCAACTGAAGTCGCCGATGGTTAACTTCCACGGATAAGTCACGCTTACTGTCGGTCTGATGAGAACTCCTTTTCCGATCCGGGCGCCAAACGTGCGCAGCAGGAACCTTCGCCATCCAAACATTACCTGAGGGGAGGGATGAAACAAGAGCGCTTCGACGATCCACCAAAGCTGAACAAACCAGGCCGGCCGTCCACGGAATCCGCGCGGCACCTTGAATTTTGAGAGATCCTGAATACGATCCTCCATGTTTCACCTTTGTAACTGGGAAATACCTTCATCCAATTTCATCGTTCGCTCTGAATCTGAGGCTGACTGGCCGCGTGCAATGCAATGCCGTGGCGAATTGCAAGCTTTTGATAGACGGATTCCACGGATTCTCCGTAGCGGTCCCAACCACCCATGCCCTTTACTCTCTCCGTAGCGGCTGCCGCCATTTGATCGCGCAGATCCTTGTTGTCCATCATCCATTGCAGCTTGTCACGAATAGCTTCGGAGCTTCGGATGGGAACAATAAATCCTTCGACGCCATCCGTAAACAGGTCCTCTGCTCCGGTATTTGTTGTTGCAATCACGGGGATGCCGCAGGCCATCGCCTGCGCTTGCACTAATGCCAGGCCTTCCTCCACTGACGCTAACACAAGCACTGAAGATTGAGAATAAAGCTGCCACAGATCTCTCCGTGGGCAAACGCCTTTGTACTCGAATATGCCGGCGTATTGGTCCAGCAGAGGGCGGATTCGAGGATCGATCTCACCCACGAGCCAGAGTTCAACCTTATGTCCCTTTCCGAGCATCTTGACAGCCTGAAGAAGATACCCGATCCCTTTTCTCACAGTTATCTGCCCCACATAAATGACCCGAAACATCTCGTCTTGCTTCACAGCGGGCCGGAACTCTGACAGATCGACCCCATACGGACATACGAACACTCGTTCTGGATCGATTCCATGATCCAGGAATGATCTTCGCGCAAACTGCGATGGCACCGTGATTGCATGAGACTCTTCGTATTCAGCGACGCAACGCTCGAGGCGGTCCGGCGAAAACTTCGGCGGAGGAACGCCCCAATGTTTATGCTCATCCACAAGTATTTCTCTCTGGGTTAGGATGTGCGAGCATCCACGATCGCAAATCCACAGCTTGCCGTTTTCCTTCACGAATCGGCCTGCCCTGGGACCTGAACCGTCCAGTCCGTGAAAAACGTCAGTCCACTCAGGATCGATCGTTCGTTCGAGCCATGCCGCTAAATCCCTGAGCAGCACTTCGTCTAACCAATACAGTTTCGAACCAAGGCCGAGTCGGTTTCCAACCGCAAAAGGAATTCGAAAGAGCGGGCGAGTTTTGACATAGGGCCATAACTCCGAGTCGACTTTGGCTCTGGGATTGCTCGTAAATAGCGACAGTCGGTGTCCGAATCGTAGAATCTGGCGTGCCAAGTCAAAGTGATGGAATCTTCCAATGGTGAATACCGAGACGTTCATTGCATCCCTTCCTTACGCGCATGTATGGGTCTCAGCATTGACCTTGAATTCCAGACTATTGATCGCCAACTAAGCCAGGCCAGGACATCTCTATTGCCCGGGCGACAGCGAGATGGCCTTTGGCATTCAGATGAATCCCATTATCAAGAGTGATCTCCTGGAATGAGAAAGCCGCTTCGGTGTCAGTGAGATCGAACATTTTCACTTTATGAGCGATGCTCCAACCATGGAATGCCCGAGCAGCGCTCTGGCTTTCTCGCGGAATATCTTTTCTGATTGGGATGTATACGATCATCAACCGAGCGCCCTTGCTAGCGGCCAACTCATTGATCCGCCCAATGTCTGCGAGATTTCTGTTTGTCACTTCGTCAGCGTTTGGAAGAACGCTATCCCCGGCATCGGACTTGCCGATGGAGTGGAAAAAGCGAGGCCGGATGTATCGAGAATATAGCTCACCGATCGCGGATGCTGGGCGTTGATGCGGCAAATCATCCCCAACCATTGCGATCGTCGACCGCGGCTGAGTCAGATCTCCGTCGTTCAGCACCAGGAAAACAATGTCTGCATGAAAAGTGCCTCTCGATTCAATGAAAGACAATTCATTGTCAGGGGCCCACGCGCCTGCGGAAGCATTCAGCACTTCCACCGGGCGATGCACAATTGCAGGAAGTTCGCGATGCAGCACCTCTGTGAATATTTCCTTTTGGTCAACCCTGGTGGTTCCATAGGTAATCGAATCCCCAACAAACATTAGTCGAAGCGTGCCTGCCTGATGTACATCTTGGACCTCGTCCGAACGCATCCCATAGCGATTGATATGTGTTCGGACAAAAAACCGTTCAACATTCTGGTCGGGCTTGAGGATGTATTCGCAGGCGGAGTCAGGTTGAATCTGGATAGGATTGCCGAGCCCAAGGCCAAACCGCAAGACGGACTCACTTACGCAAGCGAGCACTATCAGAACGAGCAAAAGTTGCCCCAACACATGCACGACGCCATGTCTTGACTGCGGGTTTCTCCGAAGAGCGTTGGGCCACTCAATCCTCAACTTCATTTTCTTCTTGAAGAAGCGTGAACTCTTCATCTCCTTTGATGGGGATCATTCTCACGATCCCACCGACAACATAGGAAAGCAACAAGATTCCGATCGGAGCACGCAGAATTAAGCCGAGTAATTTACCCAGGTCTGCCTCTCTAAAAACGAAGCAGAATCCTCCCGCTGCAACGATTCCCCACGGTCTTCTGATGTCGAACATACTCTCGTAGAAGATGAGGATGGCAGGGATAACGATGAGTGAAATGACGGTAACTCCAAGCCAACCAAATGCACCGTAGCTATCGCTGATCGCCGTAATCAGGAATTCGCCGTTTTCCACGTCATCCGGGTTCACTCCAGTGACTCGCCCGGTGTATGCGGCGCTGTCCGTTTCCGGCTTATTCTTGTCAACGAAGCGCGGCAAATCGTGCAAGATATCCATCTTGAGGCCCGTAAAACCGTAGTGAAATCCGTTCTCGCAGGCATTTATCATGTTGCTATCGGCTCGGATCACGGAAAGGCGGTTCAAGACGAATGTTCCCGGCCGCAGGTAATAATCTTCTCTCGAACCGGCTTCGACACCGGCACTGCTAGCTTGCTTGACGACCGACCAATCCGGCAGCGTCCGAGCGAGATTGTAACCCGCATAAAGTCTATCTTGAAACTCCAAGTCTCTCATCGTTCCGCGAGTGTAGATCTCAAATGGGGATATCACAAAGGCGAAAGCAGCCATCCCCAAGAGCGCGGCCAGGTAGTGTTTCCTTCGGAACCGGTAACCGCTCACATAGCAGGTAAAAGCGTAGACGATGGTTGGCAGAATCATGCGCGATCGAGTTGTCTCGATGAAGCCAAACGAGACCATTATCATCCACGGGACTAATGCCTTTACGCCAAAGCTATGCAGGCCGTGGGTGCTCCTTATCCTCGCCTGGACTGCCAGCACAATCGAGAAGAGCAGGAGTGTTGAAAAGGCAAGGCCCACGCTATGCGCTGCTGAAGCACGCTCACCCGGATTGGATGATGCCTCATAGAATTCGTATACGAAGCTCGCCAAAGCTCCGACGATCAAGGAGATCGTGTATTGCAGATTTGTTTGGGCAACTGTTTTCGGCTCGAACGGACCCGGCAGCTTGACTCGAATGTTCCGGTAAACGAAGGTACCTATCATTAGGCAGAAATAGAATACAAAATAGACTTTGATAGTAAGTTCAGGAGACTCGAGCGGACGGTTTGCCGGCTCCATCAAAATGACTTTCGCGAACTGCGAGATTACGATGGTACAGGATGCCAGGCCGGTGAAAGCGATACCGCTAATCGTGCTTACTCCGCCGAGTATGTTGTACGTGATCCCGATACAAATAAGTGTTGCCGCAACGAAGGCAGCGAAGAGAGGCTCTGTGCCAGTGGCGATCTCTCCGGCCGCCAGCAGCGCTACAATCGCTACCAAAAGCACGGTCGGGATCTTATACGGCTTAAGCATTCTTGTTCCCTGCCTTGTCGACCAACTTGATTCGGCGTGCGTGCCCGCTCTACTTGAAGATAGTGGCCGTATCACTTACTCCGTACAACAGTGAAGCGACTACACCCGCTCCGCCGGCGGCCATACCTGCTTTAAAGGCGTTGGCTGGCACCAGGAGAATGTCATTGGAGAGAAGAGCCACGTCTTGCTGTTTTCCGAACATAATCTTCTTCAAATCGAGTCTGATCTCGACTTGCTGATTGTCCGCAGTGGTGCGGATGATTCGCGCCTTCGAAAGGCCGGCACCGTAATTCACTCCGCCGGCCATGGCGAGGGCCCGCAGAACAGTTATCGGTGCGTTGTTAGTCAGCGGGATCGACGAAGGAGTCTTCACATATCCGAGCACGAAAACATTTCCAACTTTGGAAACTATGACCGTGTCGCCGGGCATCAAGGGAATGTCGCCTGCATTCGCTTCCTTCGCATCGGTTCCCAGTTCGATTGATATTGGTTCAGGCTCACTCACTCTGCGGACTGTGACTGTGTGGCTGGCTAACGGTGTAAAGCCTCCGCACGCGGCGATGGCATCCAGTAGCCGCAGTTGCCCGAACGCGGGGATCGGACTAGGCTTGAGCACTTCACCAATCACGGTGATTGCGCGCGTCGGGGAATCGACCAACTGCACACTCACTTGGGGATCGACTAAGAAGCCGCCCTGCTTGAGAGCACTGCTCAAATAGGCGGCTGCTTCCGCCGGAGTCAAGCCGGAGAGCCGGACGGAACCGAGATAAGGTAGAGAAATTTCGCCTTTCGATCCAACCTTGACGCCTTGAAGCATGGGAGAAGTTGCTCCGAAGGCGATGCCTCCAGACGAGGTTTGAGTGGAGGTCGTTAATTCCGGCGCGCCATACGTGGCAATAGAAATTACATCTCCCGGAGCGATTTTTACTTCGCCGTACGGGGCATTCAACGCGGAATCGGGCGCACTGGCCAGCTTGGGCGGAGAAGCTACGGCCGGACCCATGAACTGTGCGTGTGCCGCGACGCATGCAATGGTTAGCGCAGTCACAACGAATAACGAGGTACGAACGTTGCTCTTCATCCTGATTTCCATTGTCCCGCTCCTGTCTTCACATAACTTTCTCAGCAACTAATTTTTATAGTCATACGAGTAATAACCGAGGTAGCCATAATATTCCGGAAGGCTTGCATCCACACCGTTCAGGACGAATCCGTATACCTTCACGCCTACATCTCTGAAAACCTCACCGGCACGGGAAATCATGGCACGGGTGCAATAGCCCTGACGAATTACCAGCACCAGCCCGTCAGACAGCGAAGCGACAATCAGCGGATCGGTAACCGATAGAGCGGGCGGCGAATCGAAGATCACATATTCATAGCGCTCGCGAAGGACTTCAACGAACTTTTTCATCTGGTCTGAAGCCAGCAAGTCCGCCGGCAGCGGAGGACAAATACCAGATGGAATTACATCCAGAGTACTCAGTGTCTTATGAGTTTGAATGACTGCGTCGAGCGGTTCCAGACCGGTGAGAAACTCTGACAAACCCTTTTTATCACTTAGTCCAAGTCTCCAGTAAACGCTGGGCCGGCGCATATCTGTATCTACGAGCACGACCCGTTTCCCGCCTTGAGCGAGCGCTGCTGCAAGGTTCATTGAAAGGGTGGACTTCCCTTCTCCAGGCTGGCAGCTTGTAATTGCAATTACCCTGGACTCGCGCGATGTGCTCGACAACTGAATGGAAGTCCGGAACACGCGCATCGACTCTGCGAATGAAGACCTTGCATCCCACAAAATCTCTGGTCCGGCACTTGCCTCCGGTTCAGGTCCCTTGCCCTTCCAGTTAGTTTGCGGAACGATCGCGATTGCCGGAACGCCGAGCAGTTCCTGGATCTGCTTGGAGTCTCGCATGCGCGTGTCCATTCTTTCGAGCAACAGAGCCAACGCCAATCCGCCGAAGAGTCCGAAAACAAATCCTAACTCGCCCATGGTTAATGGCGACGTGCTTGATGGCTCGATGGGGAGCGATGCGAGGTCGACGACGCTGATATCGGCTGAGTCCAAACCCGCGTCCACCGCGGCCTCGCGCAACCGCGCAAGGATGCTTTCATACATATGGCGGTTCGACTCGTATTCTTCCGACAGAATTTCGTACTTTACTATATCGTCGCGTTGGCCGTATAACTCGTGAACCCGATTCTCCAGCACGCTTTTTGCCTGATCCTCGGCCGTGTGCGCAATGCCAAAAGCATCTTTGGCCTTGTCGATGACCGACGTTTCCTCCTGCGCGATCTCCTGATCCAATGCCTTGATCTGGCCGTTCAGCTTTTTGATTTCCGGATAATTCGGCCCATAGTATGGCTGGTCGTGCGCTAACTGTGCGGCGAGTGTTGCACGTTGCGCACGTAAAGTTTCCAGGAGGCCTTGCGTGCCCTCCATGCTGACAGGGCTGGGACTATCTTGAATGCGGTCAGGTGGCAGAGATTGAAGGATGTGATACCTTGCCTCGTTCAGGACTCGCTGCTCGGTGGCGTCGGACGCGCCTTTTTCGAGATTAGTGATCTCCTGAACGATCATGCTATGGCTGGGATCGAGAGAAGAGATGCCTAGTTTCTTTTGAAGGTCGACCATCTGATCCTGCGAATCCTGCACAATCTTGCGAAGATCGTCGATTTGTCCTGAGAGCCAATTTGTAACCTGCTTGGTGCTACTGTAGTGGGCAGTGAAGTTATTCTTGATAAACTCGGTTTCCAGGGCATTCACAATGTCAGCCGATAGTTGCGGAGACTTGCTCACATAGGAAATCGTGATCATCTGCGTACGCGGCACTCTGGCAATCGTCAGGTGTTGACGCAGGTTGGTGAGTATCGCGTTGCGCACATATGGATCATCAAGGACTTCATCGCTGAGCGCGGCCGGATTGGCGCCGAATGCGCTTAGCCTCTTGGCGTTTTTAGCACCGAGAAAGCCCGGGTCTTTGTAAAGCTTCAGTGTCCTGGCAACTGTGATCAGAAGATTGTCACTCTGAAGAATGCGGCTATCGCTTTCAATCACTATGTCAAGGGAACTGCCGGCTCCGAGGACCGCGCCGATAGACTGCTTCAATTCAGATGCCGAACCGGGTTGTATCTGTATCTCGCCTGTCGCCGTATACTTCTTTCCGCGGTAGAGGCCCAACAGGACAGTTAGCAAAGCCAGGCCGAGAGCGGCACCAATAATGAGATAGCGTCTCTTGCGGACAATGAGCCACAAATCCGTCAGGACAAGATCTTCCTTCGCGGGACCCAATGAAGCATTCGTGGCGCGTGTTGACTGTTGCAATCAAACCTCTCAAGGATCAAAGCTGCCGGATGATTGCGCAATAGCGAAGGTCTGACGCGATGTTCCGGGTATTCAAAAACTTGTCTACGATCGCTCCGAATCGGTCACCTCCAGGGCCTGCCAACCCAAGGACAAAACTCGGAAATCAAATCAGAGACTGTACGATGAGCTGCTAAAGCTGCGAGCACAAATTCATCGTCCATCGAGCGTCCCTTTAGGTCCAAAACTTCAACACGAGTAAGGGAAATACTTCAACTGATGATAAAGCAGGGCGCCTGACATGCCATTCCAGGCCTGCCCGATATTTGATATCCGGACTCATCCAAGGTACGCAAAACAAAGCCGCCGAAGTTCATAAAGATCAAGCAGATTGGCCCGGTTGACGATCGTTTGAAAGTCGCTTCCCGCGCTCATCGTATGGAACTGCATATGGGCGTTCTTTGCGAATCATTAGCCCTTCCAGTTGTGTCACCTTCAGCTGGCGGCGCACTGGTCCTACCCATCTCGTAGGATCAACTCCAGGGCGGGAAGCGCACAATACCTCTTTTGAATCACCGCCAATGACCTGTTCCGTAACAGGAATCCGCCTTAATTGGGCACGAGTGGCTTCGACGCTGTGGGAATCTCCAGCAAAATTGACCCGTAACTCCCCACAATTCGGGAAAGTTCGAGGAATTTTAAATTAGAAGAATTCCGGCCTCCCTTATCCACAAAATCCGAACCTGCTACCGTTGACCATGTAGCCCCGGCTGCTTAGAGTCTGTATTCGGGTGCAGTATTTTTCCCACCAGAACCGTTGAGTTTTCCCAGCTTTCGCTGCTTTGACCTGAATCACAAACGGCCTATTTTTCGGAGTAATGATGCTGAAACTAAAGAAGATACATATCCTCGGTTTTAAGAGCTTCTGCGATCGCACGGAGTTGAGCGTGCCGGGTACCGGTATAGCCGTAGTGGTGGGGCCAAACGGCTGCGGGAAGTCGAACATCCTTGACGGGGTGAGCTGGGTGCTGGGCGAACAGAGCGCTAAGTCCCTGCGCGGCACGCACATGCAGGATGTCATCTTTGCCGGCACCCGCGACCGGAAGCCGCTCGGCATGGCTGAAGTGACGCTCACCATGGTCGATCCCGAAGCGTATGAGGGGCCGATTCCGGTGGAACCCGAGGTCACGGTTGAGCAGGAGGGGCCCAGCGACTGGGATGAGGACGAAGCGCGCCGTCTGCGTGCGGTTGAGGCTGAGGAGATCATCTCCTCCGAACAGCCGGGACAGGCGCTCGATGAGGATGGGCCGGAGGCGGCTAGTTCAGCGAGCGTCGGCGAGGGTCCACAAGCGGTTGTGCTCAAGATTCGCCGCCGCAAGTTTCATCGCACGCCGCAGAAGGGCGAGATTGTGATTACCCGGCGGCTGTTTCGCACCGGAGAAAGCGAGTATTTGCTGAACGGCAAGCTTTGCCGTCTGCGCGACATTCAGGACATCTTCATGGGCACTGGCCTTGGTCCGGAGAGCTACGCCATCATCGGCCAGGAACGTATCGGCCAACTGCTTAGCTCGAAGCCGCACGATCGCCGGGCCATCATCGAAGAGGCGGCGGGGATAACGCGCTTCAAGACCAAGAAGCGTCTAGCTGAACTGCGCCTGGAAAGCGCAAAGCAGAATCTAGCCCGTGTCGACGATATTTTTGAGGAAGTCGCCCGGCAAATGAACAGTTTGAAAAGGCAGGCGGCCAAGGCGGAGCGGTTTGCCGCTGTTCGCGACGAATTGCGCGCTCGATTGCGCGTGGTGCTGGCGAGCCGTATGGCTGTGATGGATAGCGAGCAGGCGCGGCTGGATCAGGAGATCGCGGCCCTGACGGAGCGAATCAATAGCTCGGCCACGGAAATTGGGGAGTTCGAGACCAGCCAGCACAGCTTGACCGAGCGCGGATACGAACTCGATCGTGAAGGCCAGGAAGTCCAAAGCCGGGCTAACGAAGCTGCGGTCGAACTGGAGCGTGCCACGGCTCGCGAACGGGCCAACGTTGAGCGGGTGAGCGACCTCGAAGCACGTATAGCGGCTGCCACTTCCGAGTTGGAAGTTACGCGGACTCAATTGGGCGGGATTGCGGAGGAGCGGGCGCAGCAGCATGCTTTTCTTGAGACGGCTGCTGGCGAGGCTCGCGCATTTCGCCAAAAGGTTGAGGCGCGTCAGCAGGAGGCGCGGACTGCGGCGGAAGAGGTCTTTGGTGCGGAGCGGCAATTGGAATCGACGAGACGCCATGCCATGCATCTGCTGACTCTGGCCGGAAACGCACGCAACCACACGGCACAAGCGGAAGAGAGTCTGGCTGCACTGGAACGCGAAGCTGAGCGTCTGCACTCGGAGATGGGCCAGGCGCGCAATGAGCGGGAAAACCTGGGCGTCGAGAGCGGACAGGTCAGGATGCAGTTTGAATCCGCCGCGGAAGCGCTTAAGAGGTTGGAGAGTGAAATTGCTGCTCTTCGCGAATCGTTGCAGGCAAAGCGGGCTGAGGAAAATGCGCAGCGCATGCGTGCCAACCAACTGCGAAGCGAGCAGGCTAACGTCACGGGGCGGCGCGATTCGCTGCAGGCATTGATCCGCAATCATAGCTACTCCACTGACACCGTTCGGCGGCTGTTGAAGCCGGGAGCGCTCGGTCAGGGCATCGCGCCGGTGGGCACTCTGGCGGACTTTCTGGAAGTAAGCGGCGAACACGAAGGCGTGGTCGACGAGTTTCTGCGCGAAGAGCTGAATTATGTCGTGGTGGAAAGCTGGGGAGCGGCCGAAGAGGGTGTGCGGCTGCTGAAGTCTGGGGTCGATGGCCGGGCTACGTTCCTGATTCATCCCGAGGAGCAGCCGGCACTTTTCAAAGAGGACTCGGATTCGATCACAGGGCCGGGAATAACGCCACTCAAGGACTCGATTCGTGTGCTGAACGGGTTTGGACGAACGCTTGAGTCGATCCTTCCGAAACTCAAGTACAGTTACCTTGTTGAGGATCCTGCCGAGGCGCAACGGCTCGCGTTGCAGCATGCGCACGCGTTTTTCCTGACTCCTGGCGGAGAGTGTTTCCACAACGCGACGGTAACTGGCGGCAAGCCGGCCAGTGAAGGTCCGTTGGCGTTGAAGCGCGAATTGCGCGAGGCAGAGAATCGGCTGGGCAAACTCGAGACCAGCCTGGCGCAGGCGGATCTGGAAGCAGTGGCGCTGACGCGCACCATTGAAGAGCTAGCTGCGCGATTGGAAGTAAGTAGTGCCGAGCGTCGCCAGGCGGAGACCGATGCTGCCAACCAGGGCGCGGCTCTGAAGCAGATGGAGTCTGAAGTCCAGCGCGTGGAGCGGCGTCTTCAGGAGTGGACCATGCAAGCCGCTCGCAACAAGGACGCGCGCGAGGCCAAGCACGGCTCCATCGAAGAGAAGCGTGAAGAGACCGCTCGCTTGGAAGCAGAGCATGCGCAGGCCGAGGCATCGCTCGATGAATTGCAGGCGCAGTTGGCGTTGTTGCGCCAGACGCGCGAGGGCTTGCAGCAGGAGGCGGCACAAGTGACGGCGGAGTTGGCCGGTCTTGAAGAACGGCGGCGAGGCGCGGAAGCAGCCTTCCAGCGCATTGACCGGCTTCATGCCGATCTCGAGCGGCGTGTGCTGGCGATCGACCAGCAGCGGGTATCCGCCGAGGCCGAGCGCGAGCAGCGTATCAATGAGAGTACCGCATTGGCAAGCCGTCAAAAGGAGCTTGCTGAAGTGCGCGCTGAAGCTCTGGCTTTGGCGCATACGTTGGTTGAGCAGTCGCAGGCGTTGCGCCAGCAGCTTTCTTCAATCGAAGCTCAGCTAAAGACCGCACGGGCAGCGCTCGACAAACTGCGCGATGACCGGGCCAGCAACTCCAACCTGGTTGCAAAGCTGCGGGCCGACCTTGAGCATCTTGAAGCCACTTGCCTGGCTGAGGTCAATGTAGAGGCGCAGGTACTGCGTGAAGACGCGCAGATCGAGCGCATCGCCGATGAGTTGCTGATTGCCGAGGAAGAGACGTGCCGGACGCTGCGGCAGAAGATCGAGCAGATGGGCCCGGTGAACATGATGGCTCTTGATGAATACAAGGAAACGGCGGAGCGGCATGGATTCCTTGAGGCGCAGCGTAAGGATCTGATCGAGTCCATCGAGAATACGCAGGAAACCATCAAGGAAATCGATCAGATTTCGCGAACGAAATTTGATGAGGCGTTTGCGCGAATCAACGAGAATTTCGCCCTTGTGTTTTCGCGGCTGTTCCAGGGCGGGCAGGCGTTCTTACGGCTCACCGATGCGGAAAACCAGGCTGAGAGCGGGCTTGAGATTGTGGCTTCGCCTCCGGGAAAGAAGCTGCAGAATGTGCTCTTGCTATCCGGCGGCGAAAAGGCTCTCACTGCACTGGCGTTGCTGGTGGGTATCTTCCAGTTCCAGCCTAGCCCGTTCTGTGTGCTCGACGAAGTGGATGCGCCGTTGGATGAGACGAACGTGGGACGACTTGCGGATCTGTTGCACTCGCTCAGCAAGGAAACACAGTTCCTGCTGGTGACGCACTCGAAGCGGATGATGCAATCCGCGGACATGATTTACGGCGTCACGATGCAGGAGCCTGGGGTGTCCAAGGTGGTCAGCGTGCGGCTGGGAGGACAGGAGCGGCAGCGGGCAC
>Ga0302140_10001833_pt1 | contig 27843 bp, 25 predicted proteins | sample I_Bog_E1_1_FD_202095 | JGI IMG/M metagenome (GOLD analysis project Ga0302140, IMG submission 202095) | Peat permafrost microbial communities from Stordalen Mire near Abisko, Sweden - I_Bog_E1_1 | ecosystem: Environmental > Terrestrial > Soil > Wetlands > Peat | place: Sweden: Abisko, Stordalen... | reverse complement strand
GATCAGTTTTCCAGCCGGCCCCATTTGACCAGGTTTCTCGTACAAGTAGCTTTCTGCAATGAAAGATGTTCGCGGAAGTAGTCAATCAGAACGGCCGAAAACTCTGTAGCGCCCAGATCCAGAAACAGACTGTGCGTTGACTGACTCAATCTCATCGAGAAGGACGCCCGCGTGCCCACAGAAGAAATAGAACAACCAGCCCGTGAATTTGAGCCCTGCGGCAGCGCACTGCTGACTTGGTTGAGAGTAGCGATCAAGTGGAAGACACTGGTATGGCGGTCAGCGCTTGCGATTGCCGCGCTCGGTTGCGCTGCCGCATCGCTGATGCCCAATCGTTATACGGCTAGCGTGGTCATCTTGCCGCCGCAACAGGGCGGCGCATCTGGAGCGGCGATGATGGCGCAACTGGGCAGTCTGGGAGCCATGGCCTCAGCGGCTGGCAGCCTGGGCATCAAGAATCCCAACGACCAGCAGGTTGCGCTCTTGAAAAGCCGTTCGCTCGAGGATGCGATGGCAAAGCGCTTTCATCTGCAGGCGCGTTACCACCGCAAATACCTTTCAGCAACGCGGGAACGCTGGGAGCGGGTTACCAATGTCGAAAACGGCTTGAAAGACGGACTGATCCGGCTCTCGGTGACCGATCGCGACCCGCGTCAGGCGGCCGAAATGGCGAACGCATGGGTGGAAGAATACCGGCGCTTCACCGCAACGCTCGCCATCACTGAAGCATCGCAGCGCAGACTTTTCTTCGAGCGGCAATTGAGCGCGGCGCACGAGGATCTGGCACGGGCCGAAGAAGAGATGCAGAAGACTGAGCAGCGCACGGGCGTGATTGAGATCGAGAGCCAGGCGCGGGCCATGATCGCTTCAGCCGCCGTGTTGCGCGGCCAGCTGGCCGCCAAGCAGGTCGAGATCCGCGCCATGCGCGAGTTTGCCGCGGATCAGAATCCCGACCTGGTGCGGGCCGAGCAGGAGCTGACGGGAATGGAAGGTCAGTTGGCGGCGATGGATGCGGCCAGCGACCGCAGCACGGGCGACCTGGCCGCACCCAAAGGCACCGTGACGCAGGCCGGCCTGGACTACACGCGCGCCCTGCGCGAGGTGAAATATCGCGAAACGATTCAGGATTTGCTGACGCGCCAGTATGAGGGGGCTCGCGTTGACGAAGCTCGGCAGGGAACGCAGATACAGGTCGTCGATCCGGCGGTTGTCCCGGACCGGCCCACTTCGCTCTACAGGATTTGGATTGCGCTGGGAGCGCTGGCGCTCTCATTGCCGCTAGCGCTGCTAGCAGCGCTGACCGCGGAGCTCCGGGCGATCCTGCTTGCCTATCGCCGCCGGTCCGGTTCCTGGCCCACCGCGCTTGAAGAGGCTGTCAACGGAGCGTGGCTATGAGGGCGCTCAATGCGTTAGGGCTGGACGGGGCCACAGCCTACACTTTTGTGGCCAGGCTGGTGAGCATCGCGGGCAGCACTGGAACGGTCCTGTTGATTATGCGCTTTCTCACCCCCATCGAGCAGGGTTACTACTACACGCTGCTCAGCCTGGTCTCGCTACAGATGGTTTTCGAGATGGGCTTTTCATTCGTCATTCAGCAGCTGGCCGCACACGAATGCATTCATCTCGAATTGCACGCGGATGGCAGCGTCAGCGGCGATGAAACCGCGCACGCGCGCCTGGCTTCGGCTCTGCAACTCAGCTTGCGATGGTATACCGTAGCCGCCGTGGCTATGGGCTTGATTCTGGCTCCACTCGGGGCGTTCTTCTTTTCGCGTCATGCTGCAACTGGAACAGTTCCGGTGGTCTGGCAGGGGCCGTGGCTCGCCGCAGTCGGCGCATCCATGGTGGGTCTGTGGTCCACTCCCTTCTACTCCTTTATCGAGGGATGCGGTCAGGTGCGTGCGGTGGCCGCGATGCGCTTCGGCCAGGCATGTTCCACCGCTGCGTGCGCATGGGCGCCCATGCTGATTGGCCGCGGGCTCTACTCGCCGGCCATGGCGATTGTGGGCTACGCCGGCGCGGGATTGCTGTTTGTGGCTACGCGCCGCCGCTTGCTGAAAGGACTTCTGCGACACCCATCCGGCGACGCCGGCATCTGCTGGAACCGCGAGGTCTGGCCCTTTCAGTGGCGCATCGCCGTCAGTTGGATGTGCTCGTACTTTACCGTGCAGGTCTTCATCCCCATTGTGTTTGCTTTGCGCGGAGCTGTTGAGGCCGGGCAGATCGGCATGTCGCTCAGCATTACCGGCTATATGACTGTTCTCGCCTTAGCCTGGACCTCGACCAAGACCACGCCCTTTGGCCGCATGATCGCGCGGCGCGAGTATCGGGGACTTGACTGTCTCTTCCAGCGCGCGCTGCGCCAATCGCTGACCGTATTCGCCATGATGGCGCTGAGCAGCTGCGGGGTGGTCGCAGTGTTGCCCGCCGTGGCGCCCAGGCTGGCCTCGCGGATGGTTGCGCCGCAACTGTTCGCAGTGCTGGTGATGGCTGCCGGCGCCAACTGCGCGGTGCAGAGCTTGGCAACGCTGCTGCGCTCCTTCAAGAGCGAACCTTTTCTCGTGCAGTCTCTGGCGGTGGCGTCACTCACCCTGGTATTTGCCGGAGCGACCGCGGGTCGATGGGGCAATGTGGGAGCCGCTCTCAGCTATCTATTCGCCACTGCCGTCATCGGACTTCCTTTTGCCTGGGTGATTTTTGTGCGCGCGCGCAGGATCTATCTGACGATACCTACCCTTGCGGCGTGCAGGGGCGAAGTAGCATGAAGGCCGCGTAGTCGTCCCGCTTGCAGGATGCGCGCAGAGAGCAGGAAGAGATGAAGAAATACCAACGATCAGGTGTTGTCGAGACATTGCGCAGGTTTTGCAGAATCGCAGATCTTGTGCTGTTCTTGATTGTTCAGAGGATGCGAGGACGGCTTCCACCTTTTTCCGCGTTACAGAAGACAACCCTTGTCGAACTAGGTCCCGGTCCGACCCGACTTGAATGGCTGAAGGGGCTGCTCTTTCGGCGAGTCTTCTTTGTCGATCAGTCCGACTTCGGTATCCCCTCCCTGAATCTTAGGATCGCCAATCTGGAAGGAATTCAGGACGCGACAATCATCGCGAGGGATCTATGCGGCTTGTCGACCGAGGAACCAGTACTCCTCTTCGGCGATCACTGCATGGAACATTTGTCGCGAAGCACTGTATTGGCAATTCTCAATTCGGCGATCGAAAACGGATTCTCTGTGTGTTTTCGCGTCCCCAATGTTCTCTCACCCCTTGGGCGCCAGAATTTCCTGAATGATCCAACACACCAAGCTTCCTTCGACTTAAGACTGAGAGATCGCATCCAGGAATTTGGCTTTGCAATTTTTCCGTGGATGCGCTGGTACAGACCGGATCTCATCTTTAAGACCCTCATTCTCGGCAAGCAGCTTATGACGCAAGCCGAAGAAATCGCAATCTGCACATGCCATCGGTGTGCCGCAAACTAAGCGTCGATTCATCTCGACGCCGGGAGAGCAAAATGAAACATCCATATCCTTCAAAGGTTCTGATCACCGGAGGGCACGAGATCGGGGGAGTCAGCAGCTTTGCAGACGGGCTGCGCTTGGGCTTTACCGAACTCGGAATACCCGTCGAGATCGTCTCGCCGTATCATATCCTTTCGCGTTGGCGAGATTTGCGTGATCCGCAGATTCTGAAGATTCTCAGCACGACGGCAATCTATGCTGCGCCGTTCGCGCGGCGGTCTATTTGCATGGCGCACGGAGTGCCGCGCGCGGATTCGCAGGGATGGTGGAAGATGACGGGAATCATCTTCTCGCACAAGCTTGCCAACCTCTTCTCGGGGGTCCAGATTGTCGCCGTTTCGCACTACACCGCTGCCGTCCTAAGGGCTGTCTTTAACACCCGGTGTGATGCCGTCATCCTCAATCCGCTTAAGCCATTGTACCTGGAACCGGAGAGCGCGGCGCTTCAAGAGCGCTGCTATGTGACCTATATCGGAAGGCTGATCGCGGCGAAGAATCTCCATCGCCTGCTGCCGGCAATGCGCGACTTGCTCGACGAAACTCCAAGGCTGCGCGCATGCATTATCGGAGAGGGCAAGATGCGAACGCAGCTCGAGGCCATGGTGGGGAACGATCCGAGATTTGAATTCAAAGGAACGCCCAGCGACGAAGCTGTGCGCGATTGCCTCCGCCGCACCAGGATATTCGTCTCCGGCAATGAGGTGGAGGGCTTCGGTATCACCTATCTAGAGGCCATGTCGCAGGGATGTATCGTAGCCATGCCGGCATCGGGCGGTGGCATTGAGATCGCACTGAACAAGGTTGGAGCTTCGGTGCAGTTGCTCCCCTTGTCCTGGGAGCGGAGCGAAGTGCTTGACGCTCTGCGGAGGGCTTTGCGCGAACAGTGGACTTCAATCCCGACGGAGCGATTTACCACCCGCGCCGTTGTCGAACAATACCTCGCGGTCGATACCGGATTCTCAGCAGGCGGTCGCGTCCGCAAGGCACCCGGTTCACATTCTTCCGCGCTCCATCTTCATGACGCAGAACTCCAGCTTCACCGATGAATTCCATGGCAGCTTGTGTACGCAATCCGACCAAGTGCAATCGCGGGAAGTGGTTTTTCCTAAGCGCGTTTCTCTTCGCCTGCTTTTTGTTCTGGTGGCTTCCAAGCCTGCTCTTCCGGGCTGTTGTTCATCAGGCGGATGCCGTAGAGAACGGCACGATTGCGATCAGTGTACTGGCGATGGTTTTCTTCGTTGCCGGCTACCTCTTTCCCGTGCCTGGACGCACTACGCGCAAACTCTCTGAGCCAACGCTCAATGCCTGCGGAGAGCTTGCGTACGGTGTCACGATCCTGGTCGCCATCCCCGCGCTGGTCCTCGCCGTTCAGTTCTGGAGAAGCCATGCGGGCATGTCGTATGGGTTTGCGGCAATAGATCCCATTCCATCGCTGTACCAGGCGGTGCTTTATACCCATCTCTTCTTCGGCTTTATGTATCTGGGCACGGCCAATCCAGAAATCCAAGGATGGCGTCGCATCTTGACCGTGTCCATTCTGGTGGCGCTTCCTCGATTGATCATTTCCCTCCACTGGGGAAGGTTCTTTCTGGCTCAGGCGATCCTTCCTGCGCTACTCATCGCCATCGCGCGCGGATGGGTTCGCTTCACGCTCATGCGCTTGCTGCAGATCGCCGTTCTAGCCATGGCGATTCTTTTCGTCCCTTCGCTGACACGAGGAGATTCGCTGACAGAGCAGGGCGAAATTGCTAACTGGTTCGCGGCTGGCAGTTCTCTGCAACTGTTTCAGGACAATACCGACCTGAGCCTGATGGGCCGCTGCCCTCCCCTGCTGGTCTCTCTCACCGCGAAGACGATTCCCTACGGCATGCTGGGCGTGTGCGTTCTCGACCTGGGCACCAAGAAGAACGTGCCTGCATCGTTGGACTACATCCTCACCATAAACGATCCGATTAACCGCAACGGAATCGCTTCTGGAACGGGATCAAACTACCTTCTCGAGCTTTATCTGTTTGGCGGTCTGCCAGCTGTTTACGTTGGCTCTGCGCTGTTTGGCTTCAGTAGCAGACGATTCGTGGGCTGGATCGGCATGCGTTCGCTCTTTTGTGGAATTTGGGCCGAGTGCCTTACGCGTGCCTTGTTCGCTCCTCGCGGCGATCTTGGCTATGTGTATGAGCGAATTCCATCTTTGATTCTTACAACCCTCTTAGTTGTAGCCTTTGCTTGGGCCACGCGCTTGCTAAGAATAAACTGGAATGCTAGCTCCGCAGTGCAAAACACAGCCAAGGGAGAGCCGAATGCAACTGCGACCCGCAGCTTCAACTACCCTCGGCTGCATGTTCAAGGTTGGACAACTCATGAAGACTAGTTATCTCAATCTCGACTTGTTTCGATCGTTCGCCGTTCAGTCTGTAGCTGCCCAGCACGGTTTGCCGCTGGCCTTAGCCCTCGTTGCATTTCTTTCCATCTCGGCCTTGTTGTCGTTTGTCTCATCTCACGTCATTGAGGATCCGCTGATACGGTTGGGCAAGTGTCTCACAGAACTCAAACGGTATGTCCGAGTATTCGATTCTATCCAATTGACCTTGCAGCCAGCTGCTGTTGTTCTGGCCGGTTCCCAACCTTCCGTGCAGCAAGATCTGGCACCGCTCAACCATCCCTAACCTCTTTTATTTTTCGGGAGAAATGCCGTGATACTGTCCGTCTTGATGTCCGTGTATTGCAAGGAATCTAGCGACTTCCTGCGCCAGTGCCTTGACAGTCTTGTAGCCCAGACTCTTCAGGCCGACCAAGTCGTGATCGTGGAAGACGGCCCATTGGGAGAGGCTTTGGAGGCAACCATTGCATCTTATCAAGCTCGTTTGCCCATTGTGTCCTTGCGTCTTCCCGTCAATGTTGGCCTTGGAGAGGCACTGCGCGCTGGCCTGCATGTGTGCCGGGGAGAATACGTGGCGCGCATGGATTCAGACGATATTTGCATGCCCTTCAGATTTCAGATACAAATGGATTTCTTGAAATGCAACCCGGGTATCGATGTAGTAAGCGGCACGTGGGCTGAGTTTGACGAGGATTTCTCCAGGCCGCACTCGCTTCGGCGTTTGCCAGCAAGTGGTGCGGCGCTCCTGCAATATGCCAAGTTTAGAAACCCCATCAACCATGTAACAGCGATATTTCGCAGATCCGCCGTGCTGGCCGCGGGAAGTTATCAGTCCTTTCATGGATTTGAAGACTACCACCTGTGGGCACGGATGCTGAGGCTTGGCTATAAGCTCCATAATATCGAGGAAATCCTCGTATGTGTGCGTGTTGGAAATGGCATGCAGGGCCGGAGGGGAGGCTTCACATATTTCAAGCACGAAATAGCGTTCCAGTCTTATCTCCGCAAGATCGGATTTGTCTCTGCAGCTGAGTACATTGGAAACATCCTTTTGCGCGCGCCGATCCGCCTCACTCCGGAATTTGTGCGCACACAATGTTATAAGTTGTTTCTGCGAAAGAGATTCACCTCCGAATCAAGAACGGCTGGCACCGGCCACTCGCTTCAAATTAGCGGCCTTGCAGGGAAGTGAAGGCGTTCATATTGTTGGAATTCACAATCTTTCCGAGCAGCATTTGCTCGATTATGTCATGCTCAAACATCTCAGGGAACAGCGCGGAGACATCCAGGCCGGTTTGCTGATTCGGAAAATGAATCAGTAAAACAGGCCTATCGTCGAACGAGCCTCCACATGCGCGTTCTTCCTCGTCGCTCCAAACCGCGGTATGTCTGCTCAGGGCGATGCGCCAGGAATGATCCGAAGAAACAATCACGGTTGTATGGCCTGCGTTTCCCGTCGCGTCAATTTCCTTCATCAGGACGCCCAGCGTCTCATCCGCAAGCACAAGGCGGTCAAGATAGGTTCCTCCAGGGCGCAATACATGACGCTTCCGATCGTAGATCCCAGGTCCATGAGGCACCGGGATATGCAAAAAGACGAATTGGATCCGCTCGTCGCCGATCAAGGTGTGCGCATGAGCCATAATGGTCCTGTATATCTGTATGTGGGCTTCTTCGGGTGTTGTTGTTCGGCTGAACAACCAGCGAATACGGCTCGGCATCAGAGCGGCGTTCGCCGTAGTCGACTTATCCTCCGATGCGCCGAATTCTTCGATGGGCATCAAGTTGGGCTCCCAAGAACAAGCGTCCACGACTTGCGTAAGAGTGCGGCAATAGGGGATGAACCATCCGTCGATGCCGGTGTGCCATCCATTCTGCTGGGCCACGCGAAATAGCGTGGCATTTTGATCGTAGTCGAGCCAGCGGCGAGCAGAGGCTGTTTTGTATAAGAGATGCCCATCGATCGTACTGCGAATATCGTCTATCTGCTGACCGATAAACAGAGATGGGATAATTCGCTCCGTATAAAAGCCAGCAGGTCTCAGGCTGCTGAATGAGACACTTGCACTACGCATTTTGTCAAAGTTAGGCAGTTCGATTCCCTGAGCAGGGTGGTCGAATGTCTGATGGTAAGAAAGCTCGTCGAAGAGTATCCAGACTATTCTCCGCTGCGAGTCGCTGTGGGCCAGGAGACGCGATTGAGCCAGCGCAGAATTTTCATCAGGCTGGCGTGCCAGCGCGAGATGAAGTAGTTGCGGAACAATCCAGACGGCAGAGAAAGCAACCCCCGCAGTGACCAGGCGGATGGCAAAGACTGCCGGTTGAGTGACACGAGGATAAAGGTATGCTAAGACGCCAGACAGAAGGAGAATCATAAACGCACCGTGCAACCACAAACGGCTCCAGAATTCAATGCGATATTGGAGATGAATCAGTTCGAGATTCGCAAAATCTATAATCGTCCACAGCATGAAGCCGGCAAAGAAAGCGTCAAGAATTCTTTGAGCAGGCGGAGATAAATGCTGAACGGCAATGAGGAATGCCGTCGCCAACATTGAATAGACAAGCATATCTGCAAGGATGCCGCCGATTAAGTGAGTGACAGGTAAGCGATGATGAAAGAGCGCAAGGTTGGATGGAAGGAGAAGCTTGCAGTAGTAGGGCAGCAGCAGCAAGAGCGCCGCGCCAGCACCTTCCAATGTTTGCCGCATCTTCATCCGATTCTCTCCACCAGCCAAAGTGAACGTCCGTTGGAAAGTTTGGCTCGGCTGCAAACAGTAAATCTCCTTGAAATTATCTGACTGAAATACTCTTCACCCAAGTGAGCGTAGAGGGGTTCGCGCCCCCGGCATAGCTCTTTGAATTGGACATCGTTTTGTGGTATCCATTCAACGATCGCCCAGCGCTTCGTTATGTCCCATAATTGCTCGATGATTGCAGGGAGTGGTATTTGGTCGGCGACAAGAAGATGATGCAGGATTCCCAGCATCAGCACGCACTCGAATTGGCCTCTCGCCCGCTCAAGCAAACTTGCGTTCTCCAGGTTTTGCCAGCCTAACGCTGGCGTGGGCCGGGCAAAGTCCGCCACTAACGGGAGAATCGGCAGTCCTTCTTTGTGCGCTGCCTGCCAATTCATATCCGATGCTTGCACATCCGTATCCCAGGCAACAACGTCGGCTCGGCACTCGGCGGCAATGCGCGAGTAAACGCCAGTATTCGCGCCCACATCGAGAACGCGAGCTGGACGAATGCTATCAAGCGCATTTCGTATGAACGCTTGCTTGGCGTCATGATCAGCAGCCTTGTAGTGGTTTGCAGTTTCCGGGTAACAGCTCCATCGCGATGCACGCGCCGATGGACCCAGCGAATCGAGCAGTCCGCGCGTCGATCGAAGCAATCGGCGTATTGCAAATGAGGCCAGCTCCACTGAAACGTTGGCACGCTCGCTTGTGAAGTTCCATTTCTTCTGAAGTAGCCCTGGGATTGTAACCAGAGAGCGAAGAGGGTTACGCCAGCGCCGAACGAGTGAAAGAAATGGAGCCAGGTCCGTTGGTTCGTATCCGTCGCGCCGTTGTTGCGTTGCGGCAAGCGGCCAACCCAAATAAATGTACGCGCAAATGGGCAATAGAAATGTACGCACGAACTGGGCATAGGCGTTCCAGAGCGGGAATTGCGGATCGCGCTTCTCAAAAGACAGAACGTCCACGAAGACAGCACGATGCCCGGCGAACAAGATGTTGAGCGGCGTTGCATCCTTCAGAACAAAGCCATCATCCAACGCCTCTTCACACAGATCCAGCGTGAGCGATGCTGCTTGTTTCCACTGGCTTGGCGCCCACTCCCATGGATAGCTTGGAAAGAATATGCGCTCATGCTCGAGCAAGACTGGCTGTCCAGGTTCAGATGCGACAACCGTCGCTGCCACCATGCGCTGCTGCTTTATCCAGCGTTGCGTCAATGGTGACCGAAGCCATGCCAACACTGATGCTGAGTGGTTTGGGTAAACCTCCCGCAGGATTCGATCTCCGTCCCGGTAGAGCCTTCCCGCTGGGTCGCGAAAGCTTCCCTGAGTTGCCGATGAATTCGGGCCGATCACTTGGCGGCCTTCTCGCTCTTCGGAGCGGAGTGGAGTGTCAAGCTTCGGAAAAGCTTATGAAGTCGCTTACGTAGCATGAAGATCATGCCAGCGATCGTCGTGCTCATGAGCTGGAATGCGAAGAGCCCAGAGCCGGGATCGACGTATGCATATGCGGGTTGGGCAAGAGCGCAGAGCATGACGAGGATTGAGAAGGCTGTTAACGAGAAATCCGATAGGGCATATAGATATCGCATGGGCCTGTCTCCTGTACTCATCTAATCGACCTGTTTGTCGCAGGCATTACGCATTTCTATCTACCCGGTCGCGCACGAATCCATGGTGGAGCATTCCTAGAATGAGAACAATCTAAGGAACCTCTGCAGCCTTGGGAGGGCGAAAGCCGATTGACGCCTTGGTCGATGCAGTCTGATAGCCCTCTGGTGTTCAATGTGCTGAACGCGATTCGCATCTGGGCCGATCCGCTGCATGAACAGGGGAAGTTTGTGCTTCCAAAGAGAGCGAAGAACGTCCATGCCGATGCGGCGGTGGCAAGTGTAGCTTCGATATGTCATCCAATGATTGCCTTAGCCAATTTGGCATTGTATAGAAGGCTAAGCCACAAGCTAAAGCGGTTTCATATTCCTGTCATGATGCCGAAATCGATGGACCATAAAAGTTATAAAAGGCTGCTATTCTCTTTGCAAGTTATCCAACATCAGTGGGGCGGCAATAGGGCTTGCGGCAGGATTCCATGCACTGTTTTCGTTGAGTCTCCGAAAGACTGCACTCACCGGAGCACATATGCGATCCATACTTCCCATCGACAGATTGGAGCCATTTAACTAAGTTCGCGCGCGCCAGGCGGTTGACCTTGAGGACACCTGCCAAAGACAGCCAACGGGATGCCAAGCCTGGAGTGCATTCTTGAAGCAATTGCTCCGCCTCAACCCATCGCTTGTTGGCAATAAGATTCCTCGCGTATTCGATCCTGCTAGCTTGTTTCACCCTTTCGACTTCCTGAGGCTGGCAACTGACGCGCTTTCCAAGCATGTCAATCGTCGCTAGCTCAGCCCTCGCCATTCTCAAGTCATTTGCGGAATAGTTTTGCCCCGTCTCGCGCCACTGGAAGAGGCCAGGCAGCGATCGAACAAATTGCCAGTCCGTTAGAGCAATCTTAAGCCATAGATTGAGATCTTCAACGCCGGTGAAGGCCCGCGACTCCTCGAAGCCCCCGACATCCAGTAGTGTTTGCTTCCGGACAACCGCTCCGCTCGGCGTGATATGAGCCTGCCTGTGCCACAGATTGCCGAAGTGGATAGGATCGAATCGATTGGAGTGGATTACGCCGACATCGGAGGCGACGCACTCAAGTTGAATCTCTGTTTTTTGAGGGTGCCATCGGTCGTCGTGGTCGAGAAACGCTATCCATTCTCCTGAAGCGGCATGGATTCCGGTATTCCTTGCTGCCGCCTGGCCCGCGTTAGGCTGCTGAATCACGCACGTCCTGGGAAACTGTGCGGCAACCTCGGCCGTGCGATCCGAGGATCCGTCATCCACAACGATGATCTCTGTAATTTCGTGCGTCTGCGCGAGAGCGCTTTGAATCGTCTCGGAGATGAATCCCTCTGCGTTGTACGCGGGAATCACGGCGCTTACCGAGTATTCGCTCTTGTTATCTCTCATCTCTTAGCTCGGGCGGAACTGCAACTCAAATCGCCCAAGAGTGCTTCGCCATGGAAACCGCAGGGTGATTCTGTCCGCTTAGATTCACTTTATACTAGCGGGTTGAGGCGGGCAGAGGGATCGCAGGAACAGCAATCTCCAGGTGAGAAACTGGGATAGGCCACAGCCAGGTACGTCCGCGCATAGTACCCCGCAACCCGTTGCGCGTTATATCCTGAATTAGGGGGTGGAAGTGCAAAGATACCTGCTCATCGCTGTCGGCGGCGCACTTGGCTCCATGGCCCGATTCTGGGTTGGCTCAACGATAGCAGGCCGCATGGGAATCAAGTTCCCCTACGGCACCCTGATCGTCAACCTCACCGCCTGCCTGGTCATCGGCTTCACCCTCACCTATATGGGCAAGCGCGCCGACCTGAACTCGGCGTGGAGATTTCTGGTTCCAGTCGGCTTTATCGGCGCCTATAGCACTTTTTCCACCTACGAGTGGGAAACACTCTCCACACTGCGTTCGGGCGCCTTTCTGCTGGCCGCTCTCTATGCCGTCGGCAGCCTCATCCTGGGCCTCATCGCCGTGTGGGGCGGTTCCTGGATAGCCGAGATCCTTTAAGGCAGGTCTCCGAGGCTTTGTATTTTAGGCACTTGCCAATCGATGCTCAATGGTGCTTGAATCCTTCGTTGTCCGGTGAACGCTTTTTGCGGCGCACATCGGAATCAAAACCCATAATGGAGCTCAGAGGAGGATCAGCTATGTTACAGAGCGGGCCAGCGGTCAAAGTCTCGATTTACCTGAGCGACGGAGCCAAGCATCACGGAATTCCGGTTTACACCAGCCTGCTGGACTTCCTCTTTCACAGCGGCGTCTACGGAGCCACCTGCCTGAAGGGCGTCGCGGGCTTCGGCTCGACGCACCGTATCCACTCAGCTCATATTCTGGAAATCTCAGACCATCTCCCGATCAAGATCGAGTTCATTGAGACTCGCGAGAAAGTGAATGCAGTTCTGCCTGAGCTTGAAAAACGCACTGGCTCTGGAGTGATCGAAATCAATGAAACCACCGTCATTATTCCGCCCAAGAATTGACCTGCCTGATTGGGTGACCCTGACAGCGCTTACTCGGCAGAGCTGAACGGGGAAGCAGGCAGTCCCTCCCCATTGAACAAGTTGCACTGCGGACTGTTGGCCCAGCCGTAGCGCACAAACCTAGGCTCTGGCACGGCGCCGCTCGAAGCCAGCACCGTATTTCCGTCGATGCGAGCCTTGGCCGGCATAAACCTTCCATCTGCCCCGGCCACCTCAAACCCTGTCAGTTCTCCGCCTTTCGTCATCAGCCCCTTGGCAGGGTGTTCAAACCAGACGCGAATTTCATTTCCTTCTGGCGTTGCCTGCCTGAAAATCGGCCCGGAATAACCGATGTCTTCGCCGTATGCGATTGCGCGCGCGGCAAGCGCCAGCCGCAGGCCTACGTCCACTTTGTCGGTGGGATGAACGTTGTTTGGATCCCCGATATCGATCGTTACCGCCATGGCGGTATTGCGCAACGCCAGGGTCTTCAACTGCTGCTCGCGGATTGTCGCCCAATCCTCTTCCGGAGTAGACGTGAAGTTTGAAATTTGCACGTACAGAAAGGGAAAGTCTCCCAGGCCCCACTGCCTGCGCCAATCCTGGATCAACGTGCTGAGAAGGCGGCTATAGAGAGCCGGGAATCGACTAACTTTGCTGTTGCTCTCGCCCTGATACCAGATCACTCCCCGGATTGGGAACGGCGTTAGCGGCGCGATCATGCCGTTATAGAGCATTCCAGGACCCCAACTGGTGAGTTGCGGATGCCAGGGAAACTGCGGCTCCGGCTTGCCCTGCGCCCTGGCTTCATCGCGCTGCCGTTGTTCTTCTTTGTCCGCAAGAAGCGCGTCTGTCTCGTGTTCCGTCATTGTGTCCCACGAAACAAACAGCGGCGCCAACGAGGCGTTATCGCCCAGAGCCCCCATGCGCGTCCATGCTTCGGCCACTGTTCCGCCCCAGGTGGATTCGATTACTCCAACCGGAATATGCTCCCGCTGCTCAATCTCGCGTGCAAAGTACCAGGCGACGGCGGAAAAGTCCTTGGCGGTTTCGGGGGTTGAAGCTGCCCATCCTTCGGTGCCGATGTCATCTTGCGGATACTCCACGGCCAACTGCTTCACGGTCAGCAGGCGAATGCGGTCGTTGGCTGCGTGCGGCAAATCCGTGCCGGCCGTAGCCGCCTGGCGCATCTGAAACCCCATGTTCGACTGTCCCGACGCCACCCACACATCGCCCACCAGCACGTCGTCGAGTGTGATGATCTGCGCAGGCGCGGCGGCTTCGCCGGCGGCCACAGGCGCACCCGTGACGATAAGCTGAAATGGCCCTCCAGCGGCGCCCGGCGGCAGATAAACGCTCCACCGGCCTAGTTGCCCAGTTTTTGTAGAGCGGTTGACGCCACGGAAAGCAACGCTCACCTCTTGTCCAGATTGCGCCCACCCCCAAACATGCACGGGCAGTTCACGCTGCACCACCATGTGGCTGGAGAGAATCTTTGGAAGGGTCACTTGCGCGGAAGCAGCCGCGCCCGAAAGCAGCGCAATCAGAAGGAAAGTTCGCATGTTCACAAGACGCCTCACGGTAAACACAATATCGGAAGCTTCCAAACCGAAGGTCGGCTTGAGTTCCCGGAAAGATCACGATACCAGAATGAGCGGATGTTCCTCAGTGCCCTCACTCTTGCCGTTGTTTCGCAATCCCGGCGCAATCGAGGCGCAACATTTTTTGGCGATCCGCGTTTATGCATGAACGAGGTGGGTTGGTTGCGTTGGTGCCTGATGTGAAGAGGCTTGGCGACAGAAAACCTGGTCAGCGGATGCGGCATCTCCATAAGAATGCTGCACTTTGACCGAATTTTTCGTCATACTTGTAGTCGCAGGATCTTTCCAATCAGGAGGGACCGGTGCCTTTGATGCGCGATCGACGCATAATCGTGCGTGCGTTCTTGGCCGTGGCGCTCCTGGCTCTTTGCTCACCACGCGGCCACGCACAGGCAGCTCTGCTGATGGAGGAGCCATATGGCTTCTTCGGTGAACTGAATCCAACCGGGCACATTGCCATCTACTTTGAACATATTTGCGCCGAGACGCCCGTTCGCCTGCGCCGCTGCGCTCCCGGCGAACAGGGTTCGGTGATCTCCCGCTACGAAGGCATCGCCGGATACGATTGGGTGGCAATTCCACTGGTTCCCTACTTGTATTCGATAGAGGATGCCTCGGCCGTTCTCGAACATACAGATCGCAAAACAGTAACGCTGTTGCGCGAGCATTATCGAGAAGCGCATCTGCTTAATCTGGGGGCAAACGTACCGACTGGCGGGTTCGCACGAGGTGGCTGGACCCAACTCGTGGGCGTTGCCTACGAGCGCCGGACCTATGCTTTCCGCTTCGAAACCACGAGAGGACAAGACGATGCGTTCATTGAGCGGATGAACAGCGGCGAGAATCGTTCCCACTTTGAACTCTTCTACAACAATTGCGCGGATTTTGCGCGCCTTGTTCTCAATACATATTTTCCCGGAGTCTTCCGGCGCAGCATCTTCCCGGACGTCTACATCACCACGCCGAAGCAGATCGCCTACAAACTTGTGCGGTATGCGCGAAAGCACCCGGCGCTTCGTCTGACCGTGCTTGAGATCCCCCAGATTCCCGGCTATCGCCATCAGAGCCACTCGAACAAGAGCATCGCAGAATCGCTGAGCACAACCGCATACGCCCTACCCATTGCTTTGGTCAATCCGTACCTAGCAGGAGGATTATTTGTGGACTATGTGACGCGCGGACGATTCCATCCTATCCCCAGGTACCCTGCGGTCCTTGCACCATACAATCTGATCCCATTGACAGACTCAGCTCCATCCGGGCAGAATGCGGAGTGCACGAATAATCACGCTCTCGGCGTAACTGCACAAGATTTCCGCAAAGAGCCTACGAATAACACTGGCAACTTTAACCTCAAAGAAATGAAGGGTACACATGAGTGATTCCAAGCCGCAGAGCCTCAAGAACCACGGGCGGTTCGATCCGCCCTTTCACATGGTTCTTTTCGCTGTTCTCCTTCTCAACCTCATTGTCGCCATCAGCTACATGGCGCATCATTTCAGCATCTTCACGGCATGGCTCGTGATTCTGGCTGGAGCCGTGTTCATTCCCGTTTTCAAATTGCGCCTTTATCCTTTGAAGGTGCAGGACCGCGTCATCCGGCTGGAAGAGCGGCTGCGGTTGCAGTCGTTGGCTCCGGAGGAGTGGCACGCGCAAATCTATCGGCTCACCGAGGACCAGTTGATCGGGCTGCGGTTTGCCGGGGATGACGAAGTTGTTGATCTGGCGAAAGAGGCGCTGGAGGGGAATTTGAACCGCAAACAGATCAAGGAGCGGATCAAGAACTGGCGTGCCGACGACTGGAGAGTCTGAGAGAAATCCGTTACCTTTGACGCAACGATGGAGATCGCTTTGAGAATTGCCCGGAAATAGAAAAGCGGGAGGGGATCACAGATCCCCTCCCGCTTTTGCTTGCAGCGGTTACTGGACGTCGCTCACTTTGCCGTCTTTGAAGGTGACCTTCATGCCGTTGTAGTAGTAGATGGTCTTGGTCCCCAGGTTCGCCATTTTCGTTGGCGCTCCCATGGCCGCCTGCACCTGGTCCGTGGTTTGGCCGAGTTCTACGGACGCCGGGGCTGCGGGAGCTTCCGGAGCCGCGCTCGCTGCGCCACCACCATCCGGAGCCGCTGCTTCAGTGGTTACATCCTTCTCTGCCTGGACACTCTGCTGGTCAGCTCCCTGAATATCCGCAGCGAGGTTCGCCTCTGGCGGCGGGGCCACTGCTGCATACTGCGCGGTTGCTGGCGCACCCTGGGCTGAAGGAGGAGCCGCCGGCAAGCCACCGGTTCCCTGCTTGGCCTGCAGATCCTGGAGACCCTGGTCGATGGTCTCCCGCATGTGGTTCTGCATCTCCTGCAAGTCCGTCAATTGGACCTGCACGGTGAGAGAAATCTGGCACTCCGGGTTGCCTTTGCTGGAGAGAACCACCAGATTCGCGGTGGTGGCGTCTGAAGGCGGCGGCTGCCTTAGCTGGAGCGTATCGCCATCACTGACTACGCACTCCTGCCCAGATGCATCCGTCACGTCCAGGTTGCCGCCTGCGACAAACACATGGGGATGGCCGTCGCTCAACAGGCGGGCAATCCCGCTCGAACCGGGGTCAACATCCTGCCCTTGCGTGTTTTGAGCGGCTTCCTGATTTTCAAGCGCCAACTGGGCCTTCACCTCGTCGGCGATCATCTGCTTCACCTCGGGGGTCAGCACCGGCTGTCCGCCGCTTCCACCATCAGGAGTTGGCGCCGTTTCCGCTGCCTCCTGCTGGGCCGCATACGCAGCCTGCAGATTCTGCGAGATGATATAGTCCGTCAGCCAGAACGCTGCCGAAGGATACACAGGGTAAGGCTGAAAGTAGTAGCCATAACGCCCGTACCAGGGACTGCCACCCCATCCCCAGCCATAGGCAACCGGCACAGCCCATGGGTTGTAGGCCCATCCGTAAAATCCGGGATGGAAGTAGAAGCCGGGCGCATAGACGTTCAGCATCAATCCGCGATAGCCATAGCCGCGATAGAAGCGGTTGTATTCGTGGCCGTGATAGAAGTAGGAGCGCCGCGCATAGTCGTGGCCATGGAAAGCATAGCCACGCTGCACGTACCCCCCACGACCATGCTCGGCAAAGACGCGGCTGCCATCATGACGCTCCATCGAAACTCTGCGGCCCCCATTGAGGCCGTGGTGGACATCCATGCCTCTGCGGGCGTCATGCACGTCGCTCACCCTGCCATTGGGACGCATGCGAACCGCGCTACCGCCGCGGGTGACGTGCTCACTGCTTCCACGGGGCGCGGGGCCGCCATGGAAAGCTGAGTGACTTTCGCCGGCGTTGTGGAAATTGCCACCCTGTCCGCCGGCATTATGGAAATTGCCACCCTGGCCGCCGCCTCCATGGGAACCAGCGCCCATTCCTTCACCGCCGCGGGCACCCATGCCCTGCCCGCCGGTGGTATGTGAACCCGCACCCATTCCCTCTCCCCCGGTTGGGTGCATGCCTGTTCCGGTTGAAGTTGTTGTGCGCGTAGTTGTGGTTGTTGTGTGCGAGGTAGTGGTGGTGGTGTGCGATGCCGCACCACCACCGGAAGCACCGTGAAATGCACCGCCACCACCGCCGGTTGGCCCGTGCGACGCCCCACCGCCAGTTGGCCCGTGCGACGCCGCCCCGCCGCCGGAAGGAGCGTGCGAGGGGGCCGGCGCCTTAGGGGGTGGAGCAGCGGGCTTTTTTGAATCGGCTGCCGCGCTAACCAAACTCGCTGCGCTCAGCAGCCCGGCAAGAATCAATGCTGCTGAACCATTTCTCATGGCTCTGGGAAGAAATTGCATCATCATCGTGTCCTCATTCCTGTTCCGGGCTCGCGCTTCATCTTGGATGCGCGAACGCTTTTACTCAACATCGCTCACTTTCCCATTCGTGAAAGTCACCTTCATGTCTGGGTATGTGTAGACTTCCTTTGCTCCCACCTTCGCTGTCTTGGCCGGCTGACCAAAAGCCGCCGTTACCTGCGCCTTGGTCTGCCCGATGGCAATTGTCGGAGGCGGCGGCGCATCCGAAGGCGGGGGTGGCGGCGCTATGTCCTGCATAGGAGCCTGTGGTGGAGCTGCGGGCGGTGCCGCCGATTGAGCCGGTTGACCGCCTTGATCGCCCTGCCCGCCTTGATCGTCTCCGGGCTGAACCGTGATGACTTCTGAGACGGTCTTTACAAAGGTGTCGACCGGAGGCACAGAACCTTTCGCGAAAGGAAACTTGATCTCCCCGTAGTAATGGACCTGATTTCCTGAAGGGTCCGGGTAGGGATCGCTGTAGGTGCTAACTAGAATGCCATCCTTCTGTGGCGTAATCCCGGTCACCCAAAACTTCTCCCCAGCGACGAACTTTCGTGACGGGCAGCCGTTGTTGGCCGCGTCGCCGGCACTAACCCCGCTGCCGAAGACAGGAATGTGCCCGAAGCCGAAGGACTTGAGAGCATCCTTGGCACGATTTTTAAAATTCGCAGAGAGAACCCCGTTATTGTAGGTGTTGGAAAATGCATAGGAGGAGTCCGCACTGCACATCATCAGCCCATCCTTATGCAAAAGCACTACGTCGCCGGCTGTAACGATGTCGGACCGGTCGGCCGTCGTCTTGGTCACCTTGATCTGGGAGACGAGTTTCTGCTGAATCGTCGTCGCCGGGTCACCCGACTGAGCTTCCAGCCCTAGACTCAAAATCGCCGCCATCACGGCGAATCCGAATGCGCCAAGCCTCTGCACCTTAGCCATACGCCTCTTCCATTTCAGTGTTTTGGGGGAGTAACCTGCAAGCCATTAAAACGTACAACAAGGCTTTGGAACTGTCAAGAAAATCATGCGGAAACCGCACACCCGCAAGCCCTTGTCAAGGCAAACACGGTCTTCGAGCAAATGTTCCGCACGATTGAGAATAAATTTTCAATTGGCGATCAATTCCCGACCAATCTGGTCAACTAAAGTGGTGAGCGCGCACGCAATGCCCCGCGTATGGAACGGGAGTGCGATGTCGCTTCGTATCTTTGCTACCGCTGGTCTGGTTCAATGGCCGTGATGCCTGACGTCTATTCGACATCACTCACTTTTCCGTTGGTGAAGATCACTTTCATGTCCGTGTAATAGAAGATGTCCTTTATCCCTTCCTTCGCAGTCTTAACTGGTTGTCCGAAGGCTGCAATCACCTGAGCCTTGGTTTGACCGAGAGCAACTGTAGGCGCATCCGCAGGCGGAGGTGGAGGCGCAATGTCTGGCATAGGAGCCGGCGCTGGAAGAGCCGCAGGCGCAGCCATAGAAGGTGGCGCAGAGGACTGTCCGCCCTGATCGTCCGCGGGCACAACCCCGAGTACCTCATCGACCGTTTGCATCGCGATCGAAGTGGACGGAATCGACTTTTTGTCGGGAAACGGGATCTTCAAGTTTGCATAATAACGGACATTGTCGAATGGATCGCTGTAAAGCTGGAAGAGAACTCCGTCCTTTTGGACCTGAATCCCTGTAACCCAACATTTTTCATCCGTTACGAATTGACGATGTGGATAATCAGCCGCGCTTCCCCCTCCGGGCGTTGCCATCCCGATCGCGAGATCCTTTCCGAAGCCACCCCAACCTTGTCCAATCTTCCCGTTCTTATACGTATTTGAAGGCGGCAGCGGTGAAAACACGGCATACATCATCAATCCTGGTTTGCGAATCACGAGCACATCACCCGCCGTCACAATATCCGAACGATCCGCAGTAATCTTAGTCAGTCTGAAGCGCGAGTTGAGTTCTTGTTGGATCGACACGGTGTCACCAGTCTGCGCAGCCAAGCTAAGACTGCCCATCGATGTGAGCGCCGCCACAACGAGCAAGCAAAACCACTGTACCTGCTTCATAAACCTCTTCCGTCTCGTGAGTATTGGGGATGTTTTCAATTAGAAAGCTAACGTAACGCAAGACCTGTCTAGTGTCAAGAAATCCTATAGCAAGGACTTTTCTAATCAACTATCTTATCCTCTGACTGACAAGTATGAACTACTTAGATGGTTGTTCATCCTCTGGATTAGCAGCATTATCCCGCCCCGGCTCGCCCTCCATGGCGAGGGATTCAGTATCCAGCTCATGCTCATGACGATAATGCTCGACGGGCATCTCGCCATCCCACCACGCCCAATTCATCGGATATACATCGGGATCGAAGAACACCTGATAGAAGTGCCACACCACGATGGCCAGCGTGGCAAGAATTGCTTCATAGAAATGCACTGAGGTCGCCACATCGACCCACCAGCGCGCCAGCAGATTGCCTACCCATACCTTGGCCCACAGCATAACGCCGGTTACGCCCATCAGCGCCGTGCCCCAGACCAGCGCCCAGTACTCGGCCTTTTCTGCGTAATTGAATCTCCCGAACCTGGGCTTCTTACTGCTCAGACCCAGGTAGTACCGCATGGTTCCGCACGCATCGAAGGCATCCTTGGGGACAGGCGCGAAATCGCAAATTAGGCGACGCCCTTCCCTGGTGGCGGCGAGGTAGAAGAGATGATAGATGCCTGCGCCAATCAGGATGACTCCTGCAACGCGATGGATGATGCTGCGCAGCCGCTCGGCCATGGGGACTACCGCGGCAATCCACGAGTTCGGGAACCGGAGGGCGAATCCAGTAACTACTAAGATAATAAAACTGCTGAGCAAGATCAGATGCTGCCAGCGCTGGTTCTCGGTCATCCTGACCATGTTTGGATTCTGCATCCGGTGGCGCGCCGCAGCCTTGCCGCGCCAGATGATGGCGTTATGCAGGAACATCGCGCCGATCACAGCAAAGATCAACGCGAGATAGAACCACCTCACCCAGCGGACAGCAACCGAGCCGATGTCTTTGGATACGCTGCTATCCATGTGCACTTTGGTGAGAGTGAACTTCTGCGTAACTCCCTTGTGGCACTTGCCGCACGTAACATCGAGGTTGGCGCGGTTGATGGTGGAATGCGGATCGCTCGATGGCAGAATGTTATGCACTCCGTGGCAACTGGCGCAGTTTGCCACCACGACGGAGCCGCCTTCCGAAGCCATCCCGTGATAACTGTCAAGATAACTCGATACTCGGTTTCCCTGTACGCCGAATTCCTGCGAAAGCCGAACTCCTTCATGACAGTGCGCGCAGGTGGTGCGGGCCAGGTTCTGCTCGGAGACCGATGAATTTGGATCGATATGCGCCTTGATCGAGTGGATCCCATGGCAGTCTGTACAGACCGGGGCCAGCCCGTTGCCGCGGCTGATTCCCTGCCCGTGAATACTCTGCATAAAGGTCTGTTCGACTTCGCTGTGACACTTACCACATGTGGCGGGAACATTGAATTTATAGATTGGCGACTTGGAGTCGTTGGCGGGGAGAATCTCGTGCGCGCCGTGGCAATCCGTGCATACCGCGGCCTTCTTCGATCCTTTCTCGATGGCCAAACCATGCACGCTCTGCTGGTAGGAGACGAAGGGCTGACCGCTCTCCCCGTTGGATTCCATGAGGAACATCTGCCCATGGCAACGGCCGCAGGTGGCGGGAATATTGTCGTGGTTCACTGGCGACTTGGCGTCGCTTGCAGCCAGAATCTCGTGCGCGCCTCCGTGACAGTCCTGGCAGTTTGCGGCCGGAGTAGTGCCTCCCTTGGCCGCTTTGGCATGGTCACTATGCGCGTACGCATCCTGCGCATCCGCATGGCATTGGGAGCAGGCAATCTTTTTGGGTGTAGCCTCATGGATCAGGCTTTTTACATCGGTGTGGCAGTCCACACACGTAAACATGCCGCCGTGGATCGAATGCTTGAGCTTGTCCGTATCGACATGCAAGCTGATCGTCTTGCCGTCTGCCTGATTCGTCAGGGTTGGGTCGGAGTGGCAAGCAAGGCAATCGCTATCTTTGAGCTTCTGCCCGGCGCTCGCTGCGCCCGCGCATGTAAGCAGCGATAGCATAAGGAGCGGAGCGAGAATACTTCCGTGCTTGTTCCCTTTAAGCCCGCTCGACAAAGACATGCAAAGCCCTCATTACTCCCTGAAATAGGCGCTCAAGGTCAATACAAGAAGCGTGAGTCCGATAAAGATTGCGGTAAAGCCCACGACTCTGCTGAAGTTCACCAGCCACACTGCCGGCTTTTCCCCAACTCTGGATTCCAGTTTTCCCTGAGCGACAGCCCGCGCATATTCCTGGGGGCGCTTGTGCTTGAACTCTTCTTCGCTTTCCACGCCGGTGAAGATCACCATGTCCATTGGAAAGCTGTCGGGGCGCAGATGCGTGTTGACGAAGTGAATAGAGAAGATGAAGAGAATCGCGAGAAGTCCTTCTTCGCTGTGAATCACGAGCACCGCGTTCAGCGCCCAGCCGGGCAGGAACCTGGCGAAGAACGGGGCAAACCACATGGCATAGCCTGAGAAGCCAATGACGATCATGCCCCAGAAGACCGCCCAGTAGTCGAACTTTTCCCAATAGGCGTAGCGCTCGAACTGCGGCTTTGGCCCCAGGCCCACCATCCAGCGCAAGTGCCCGAGGAGATCCTTCACATCCTTCCAGTTGCCAACCATCGAGGTGGAGCCCCAGAAGATTCCCTTCTCTCGATTGACCAGCGCGCGCTGGAAAATGTCTTTGACGTGAATGAGAAACGCCAGAGTCAGAACCACGGCGCAGAGCTTATGGAAGAAGATGATTGTCCCGAAGCCGCCCACGCCGCTGGCGAACCTGCGTGCCCAGAAACTTTGGCTGAACCGCATGGGGAGGCCGGTCGCTGCCAGTCCGAGAAAGGTGGAGAACAATACAGCGTGCATGTACCGTTGCGCCCGCGTGAAGCGCACAAAGAATCGCTCCCCCGCACCGCTTGCTTCCCTGCTTGCGTCTGCCGCTTGCTCAAGATCAGGCATTTTTTCCTCCTTCTGCCTTTCTTCTTTTCACTTGGTCGTAGCGCGAGCGGATGAGCCACAGAATGGTATGGATCATGAAGAAGGTAAGCGTGCTGGCCAGCAGCAGATTCATAAACAGCCGGATAAAGTAGAGTGCCGGATTGAGCTTGCGATTGCGCGCGTTGGCGTGAGGCTGATACTGGACGAAACTGGCATTGGCGCCCGCGTGACACCTGCCGCAAGTCGTCACCAGATTTGCTTTGTTGACGGGAGAGCGCGGGTCGGAGGCGGGCAGCATTTCGTGCGCCCCGTGGCAGTCCCAGCAGCGCGCTGTCTCAACGTAACCGCCCAATGAGCCTAGCTGCGAGTGGAATGTGTCTCTGTAGGTGCTGAACTTATCCTTGTGGCAGTTTCCGCAGATCGGCGTAGACTGCATGCGGAAGGCTGATGCTGTCGGTTGCTCAATAGCATGCGCTGTGTGGCAGTCGGAACAGACCGGGGCAGCCAGTTTGCCCGCCGCTACAGCCTTGCCATGGACACCAGATTCGTATTCCGCAGTAATTCCGGCGTGGCAGCTTCCGCAGGTTTTGGGAACGTTTGCCTTGTTGGTGGAACTCGCAGGATCGGTGTGGCTCAGGATGTGATGCGAACCGTGGCAGCTTTGGCAATTTGCCGCCACCAGCAACCCTTCCTTGCTGAGCGCGAAGCCATGGATGGAGTCCAGATAAAGCGGATAGACATTGGGCAGACCGTGCTTTTTTGTCAGCGCAGCGTCGCCGTGGCATTTGCCGCAGGTGCGCGGAACATTGAGCGGATAGACTGCCGACTTTGGATCGGACTTGGGAAAGATGGAATGCGCGTCTCCGTGGCAACTGGTGCAGGGGTGCTCGGCGCGGGAAGCATGAACGCTGCCAACCAGCCCTGCCGCTTCATCGGCGTGGCACGTGTCGCACTTGACCGGCGCGATCTTGTCTGGATGGGGATAGTCCTTGATGGAAGTGTGGCAATCGCCGCATTGCATGCTGCCGTGAATGCTCGAATGAAACTTCGGGCCATCCACGGTAACGCTGTGTCCTGAAGCATCTTGGGCGCTGGCGTCCGCATGGCAGGCGAGGCAATCCGTTTGTGCATGAACAGTGCGAGATGCCGCGAAAAGCAGCAGCGCGAATGCGGCCAGGGTCAGCGGGATGGAAAAAACGAATTTCATGACAACTCCGATCAACAGATCGCCCGTGCTGCCCGGCTCCGGCAGCAGCGTCAGGGCTTACCTAGCGCCTGCCTACTTCTGCAGGGTGCGGATGTAAGCGACGACATCCTTGATCTGAGGATCGGTTAGCTTGCCCTTGTAGGCGGGCATCTTCCCTTTGCCGTTTGTAGTGGATGCGATGAACTGGGCGTCCGACGCCTTGATCATCGCGGGATCCTTGAACGAGAGCACTTTCATGCTCTTGGCTACGGGGGTTGCGGCCAGCCCGTCTGCGCCGTGGCACATGGCGCACTTTTGAGCCTTGTAGAGATCCGCACCGGCTGTCCCCGCGAAAGCAGGCGCCACCACGGAAGCTGCAAGCAGGATGATGGATGCCGTCTTGATTCGGAAGTTCATGGCATTGCTCCTTTGCCGGCCGTAGGGGATCCACCCGGTGAATTACCTGTTAATGACCTGTGATACAGGCTGCATATCTTCGCCGCAAGTGATGACGATCACAGATTGACAAGAAAGCAGCTTAGCCGGACGCGAGCGACACCCGCATCCTCTGGATTCTCTGGCAGTTCCGCCGGATTTCCCCAAGTTCGGCAGCTGAGAGGGAAAGTGATACGAGTCACATGCCATTGAGAGTCCAGTCAAGGACAATAGGTCCGCTGCTTGAGGACACAATCGATGGCTACAGTTGTGCTATCCGAGACAAAAACCATGCTGACCCTGCCGGGGGATGCGGTGCGCCAGATTCAATGGCGCTTTGCCGACCGCTACGATTTGCAGATGCTCGTGCAGTCGGCGCGCGGTGTGGCGCGGGGAACCGTGGCGCGGCTGGTAGCGTCGGGCGAGCGCAACACCCATGAGTGGACCGTCGGAAAAGGCGAAATGCTGGAGGCCTTCGATCGCGCCGGCATTACCTCTGTTTTTATGGAGCCGGAAGAAGGCGGCTTTATTGCCGGCCCCAAGAACCTGGCTCTGGGACTTGCTGCATTTGAACTGGCCTGGGTAGACGGCGGAGCGGCCACCGCCAGCCTGGCCAGCTTCCTGGCCCTTTCGCCCATTCACGAGCGCGGCACTCAGGAGCAAGTCACCCGATACAAGACGCTGGCGGCTCCGCCTCAACATGGAGAAGACCGCAAGCCTTGGCGCGGCGCCTTCGCTCTGACCGAGCCCATCCCCTACGTGGGCGTGGATACCGGCATGTTGAGCGGCAAGCTCAGCGTTGCCGAATGGAAGGATGGCGAAGAACCCCGGCTGCAAGTGGACAAGCGCGGGCGGTTCATCACCAACATCGCCTTCGCCAACTTCGTTACCGCCGCAGTCAACTCCAGCGACCCGCGCATCAAGGGCAGTTGCGTTGTAATCATGGAAGAAGGCGACGAGGGTTCCTTCGACCGCGGAACTCCGACCAAGAAGCTGGTTCATCAGCTTTCGTCCACGGGCGATCCGATTTTCAACCTCAAGGTTCCGGCCAGCCGCATTGTGGGCGGATACACGATTAAAGACGGCGTCATCATCCCCAATTACAACCATAGCGAGATCATCGAAGCGGTTTTCCGCCGCACCCGCGTTCCCGTCGGCCTGATGACGGCGGCCAAGCTGCTGTCGGCCATCGAGCCGGTGATCCGCTACCAGCGCCAGCGTTTCCGTGGGGCCGAGGGCGCAAAACCCGGCTCGCTGCGGTATGAGCAAGGCATCCAGCAACGCGAGGACGCTTTGCACCGCCTGGTGGATGTGTGGGCCACCGGCGAAGCAGCAACCTCCCTTGGCTTTGCCGCCGCACGGCTCTTCGACACGCTCGACCCGCTGGAGAAGCTGAAGACGGCGATGCTGAAAGAACGCGGAGTGCAGGGTGGCCGCGCGGAGATGAAGGCACTCAAGGAAAGCGAGCAGCGGGCCATTGAATTGCTATCGTTGGGCACGGATGATCCACGCCGCGCTGAACTTGAGGCCGATCCGCTGGTCGAGTTTGTCTTGCTGGATGCCGAGGCCAACGTGATCTGCCCTGCAACCAAGCTCTGGAATACCGGCCACGGCGCAAACATGCTGCGCGAGGCCGTGAGCCTGATGGGCGGCTACGGCATCACCGAGGATTGTCCTGGCTTCCTAGCCAACAAGTGGATGGATGCGCAACTAGAAGCCACATACGAAGGCCCGGAAGCCGTGCAAAGGCGTCAGTTGACGGTGACCATGACCTCCGAGGTCTTCCTGGCTCAGTTCCGCGCGTGGAGTGCCGCCATGCGGCGTGTCGCCTCCGATCGCCCCGGAACCGGGGCATGCACGCTGGCCTCGGCGATGAATTTGTGGCTCTGGACGCTGAACTATCTGCAAAGGTCCACTGACCCCGATGGCAACAAGCTCTACCATGGGCAGCGCCAGGGTGTGACCTTTGCGCTGGCCGACGCGCTTTGCTGGCTCGTTGCCTCGCGCGCGCAGATTCTCGATGTTCTGGAACTGGAAGCACGCGGCCCAGACGATCCAGTGGCTGCGGAAGGACTGGCCGGAACCGTTCAATTTCTCGGCGACCTATGCCACACCCAGGCCGCCGCGGCGGCGGGTGAAGTCTCTCGCATCTGCGGCGAACTGGTCTTCGGCTATAACCGCCATCCGGCCTGGGACGAAGAAGAGCACAGAAGCTGCTTCCTGGCCAGCGAATTGGAAGAGTACGAGGAAACCATGCCGGGCATCACGGCCTTTGCCGTGGATGTGCTGGCCGCCGACGGAAACCACCCGAAAAAGGCCGGTCCCTGCGCGGGCTGCGCCGGTTCCAGCGAGTTTCTGCGCATGCAAAGCAAGCTGACTACCTGTCTAAGCGGCTGCCGCCTGGCCAAGGACCGTGCCGCAGAGACGGTCGGAAAGGTCATGATTCCCGAAGCGCTGGATTACCCCGCATGAGCGTGGAAACCTCGCCCGCCAATCCGCTAACTTGCTATCCCCGCGAAGCGGAGGCTAACTGGCCGTATTTGTTAAGAACCGTTTCATGCAGCCCGCTTCGATCCTCGGGAGATGGTTTTCCAGCCTTCAAATCGGAAGATACTCCAATTCTTTGGAGGCGCAAATGAGCGCGGAGACCATGACCGCTGCCCCACCCGCAGCCGAGATCGATCGCCAGTCGATGGAAGTCGATATCGCCTGCGTGGGCTTCGGTCCCGCCATGGGCGGCTTTCTCTCCACGCTTACGCGGGAGTGGACCGCGCATCCAGACGACCCCGCCTTTGAGAGCAAAGTTGCGCCTGGAATGCCTTTGCAGGTGCTCTGCTACGAGCGCGCCGACGATCTGGCGGCGGGCGTGAGCGGCGTGGTGACGCACGCCCAGGGCATTCGTGCCAGTTTTCCCGATCTGAATCCAGCCGATATTCCCATGGCTGCCGAGGTCAAGCAAGAGCGCGTGCTCTATCTGCTGGACCCCATCGGCGCCAGCCGGCGCTCATTTGCTCTGCGCGCGGCCGATGCGGCGCTGCGCGGCCT
>Ga0302140_10001832_pt1 | contig 27858 bp, 19 predicted proteins | sample I_Bog_E1_1_FD_202095 | JGI IMG/M metagenome (GOLD analysis project Ga0302140, IMG submission 202095) | Peat permafrost microbial communities from Stordalen Mire near Abisko, Sweden - I_Bog_E1_1 | ecosystem: Environmental > Terrestrial > Soil > Wetlands > Peat | place: Sweden: Abisko, Stordalen... | reverse complement strand
GGGCGAGCATGAGAACTCCAGGTCAAGCGAAGGACGTAGGCCTGGTGTCCAGAGGGCGAGCATCGAAATTTGCACATGCCTGTAGCGGCCGACCGCATGAGGCATGGCGACAAGTGGGGAAGGTCCTTAACCAAGACGTGCCGCTGTAGGAGAAAATCTCAGGCAACGGATTCTTATAGATGTCGCTCGATTCACTAACGGCCGGCAACATTCGCAGACGACTATACCAGCTAGCCCGCACGGAACTCCGTTGCGTGGCCGCCTGCGTGGTCGAAACTGGTTGCCGGCCGTAACGAGGTAAGACAAAAAAGCAGTTACGGGAGAACTGTGTTCATCGGTGGCCAAAATGTTTTCAACCGCTAGCTACAATAAAATTTCCATGCTAAGAGTTCGCTTTGCGCCGTCGCCGACGGGCTATCTCCACATCGGCAGTGCGCGCACCTTCATCTTCAACTGGCTCTACGCCCGTCACAACGGCGGAACCATGATCCTCCGTATCGACGATACCGATATCGAGCGCAACACCGAAGCCTCCCTCAACTCCATCTTCGAAGGCCTCAACTGGCTCGGTCTGAACTGGGATGAGCAATACCGCCAGTCCGAACGCCTCACTCTGCACAAACAAGTCGCGGAATCCATCCTCGCCAAAGGCCTCGCCTATCGCGATTTCACTCCGCCCAACGCAGCCGGCGCCGAAAAAGACGACGCCCAGCACGCCACCGGAGCCTGGCTCTCCAATCCCGGCCAGCGCGAAATTTCGCGCGATGAAAGCGACCGCCGCGCCGCCGCCGGCGAAAAATTCGTCATCCGCTTCCGAGTCCCGCGCGACCAACCCGTAGCCGTCGAATTCACAGACCTCGTCTACGGCGACCAATCCAAATCCACCGCCGATATCGAAGACTTCGCCCTGCTCCGCAGCGACGGCACGCCTACCTATCACCTCGCCTCCTGCGCCGATGACATCGATCTCCGCATCAGCCACATCGTACGCGGACAGGACCACCTCACCAACACTTTCAAACACATCCTGATCTTCCGCGCAGCCGGTGTCGAACCCCCGCAGTTCGCCCACCTCCCGCTGCTCGTCGCGCCCAACGGCGCAAAACTCTCGAAGCGCATCCACGGACCCGTAGTCTCCGTCACCACCTATCGCGATGCCGGTTTTCTCCCGCACGCTTTCATGAATTTCCTCTGCCTGCTCGGCTGGTCGCCCAAGAACGACCGCGAGCAACTCACGCAGGAAGAACTCGTCGACCTCTTCACCTTCGAAGGCGTCAATCGCAGCAACGCCGTAGTCAATTTCACCGAAGAAGATCCCTTCGATGCGAAAGCCGTCTGGCTGAATGCAGAAACCATCCGCACCATGCCGGTTGCGGAACTCTCTACCGCACTACTCCCCTTCGTTCCCGCCCACATTGGCGCGGAAAAAATGCGACAAATCACACCGCTCATTCAGGAACGCATCCGCCTCCTGCGCGACGTCCAAACCGTGGCCGATTTCTTTTTCGCCGAGCCAGAAGAATACGATGAGCTCGAACTCATCCCCAAGAAAATTGATCCACCGATGGCCTCGCGGATTCTTCAAAAGGCAGGTCAAGTCCTAGCCGACGCCGATTTCACGCACGATGGCATCGAATTCGCTCTGCGCGCAGCTTCTGTCGAACTCCACGTCAAACCCGGACAGATGTTCGAGCCGGTCCGAGTAGCCGTCTGCGGGAAAAAAGCGGCACCCCCTCTATTCGGCACGCTGGAGGTCTTGGGTAGGGAAACGTGCCTGAGGCGTATCCGGAGAGCGTTCACGAGATTGACGCCGCATTTAACGCACGTCCCGTAAACTAGAACTAATGACTCCGCCCGACTCAACTCCTGCAGCCGCGCCCTCCAGCTTCGTTCGCGACATCGTCCTCGAAGATCTCGAAACCAACAAATACGGTGGCCGCGTCCACACCCGTTTCCCCCCGGAGCCCAACGGCTATCTCCACATCGGCCACGCCAAATCCATCTGCCTCAACTTCGGCCTCGCCGCCGAATTCAAAGGCAAAACCAACCTCCGCTTCGACGACACCAACCCCGAAAAAGAAGAACAGGAATACGTCGATTCCATCATCGATAACGTCCACTGGCTCGGCTTCAAAGAAAACGACATCTACTACGCCTCCGACTATTTCGGCCAGCTCTTCGAATGGGCACAAAAAATGATCCGCGAAGGCAAAGCCTACGTCTGCGATCTCACCGCCGAAGAAGTCCGCCAGCACCGCGGCACCCTCACCGAAGGCGGCAGGGAGAGCCCGTACCGCAACCGTTCCGTTGAAGAAAATCTCGATCTCTTCGAGCGCATGAAGTCGGGCGAATTCCCCGATGGTTCCCGCACCCTCCGCGCCAAAATCGATATGGCGTCGAAAAATCTCAACCTGCGCGATCCGGTGATGTATCGCATCCTCAACGCCGAACATCACCGCACCGGCAACAAATGGTGCATCTACCCGATGTACGACTACGCGCACGGCCAGTCCGATTCCATCGAAGGCATCACCCACTCCATCTGCACGCTCGAATTCGAAGACCACCGCCCGCTCTACGACTGGTACATCGAACAACTCGGCATCTATCACCCGCAGCAGGTCGAATTCGATCGCCTCAATCTCACCTACACGCTGCTGAGCAAACGCAAGCTCCTGCAACTGGTGCGCGATGGCCACGTGCGCGGCTGGGATGACCCGCGTATGCCCACGCTCTCCGGCATTCGCCGCCGCGGCTACACTCCGGAAGCCCTGCGAAATTTCTGCAATTCGATCGGCGTCTCGAAAACCAACGGCACCATCGAACTCGGCCTGCTCGAACATTTTGTACGTGAAGATCTCAACAAACGAGCCCCGCGTCTCATGGCCGTGCTGCGCCCGTTGAAAGTCATAATCGACAACTACCCCGAAAATCAGGCCGAGGAGATGGATGCGGTCAACAATCCGGAAGACGCCTCCGCCGGCACCAGAAAAGTCCCGTTCTCTCGCGTCCTCTACATCGAACAGGACGATTTCAAAGAAGACCCGCCGAAGCAGTTCTTCCGCCTCTCGCCAGGAAAAGAGGTGCGTCTCCGCTGGGGCTACTTCATCACCTGCTCAAGCGTCGTGAAAAACGAAAACGGCGAAATCACCGAGATCCACTGCACCTACGATCCCGCCACGCGCGGCGGCAACTCGCCCGATGGCCGCAAGGTCAAGGCAACCATCCACTGGGTTTCCGCCGCGCACGCCATAGACGCCGAAGTCCGCCTCTACGAAACGCTCTTCAATTGCGAAAGCCCGAATGACATCGCGGACCTCAATCCCAAATCGCTCGAAGTTTTAACCGAATGCAAACTCGAACCGGCCCTCGCGAACGTCGAACCTGAATTCCGCTGCCAGTTCGAGCGACTCGGCTACTTCTGCGCCGATAAAGATTCCGCGCCTGGCAAACCGGTCTTCAACCGAACCGTAGCCCTGCGCGACACCTACGCGAAAGTCGCAGCCAAAGGCGGCAAGCCCTCGAAATGAACATCCTCGGAATCGGCGGAGTCCTCGGAGACGCCGCCGCAGCAGTCATCAAAGACGGCCACATCGCCGCTGCCGTAGAAGAAGCCAAACTCACCCGCCGACCCGAACCCGGCCGTCTGCCCGAAGCCGCAATCGCCGCCTGCCTGAAGATAGCCCGCCTGCAACCGGGCGATATCGATCACGTAGCCCTTGCGCGCCCGCTGCCAACCGGCTCCGCTCTCCCCTCGGCTCTTCGCGTCTTCACCAAAGCCAAAGTTGACACCGTCGATCACCACGCCGCCCACGCCGCCGCCGCCTATTACGTCTCCCCGTTTGAAGAAGCCACCGTCATCACCCTTGATCGTGAAGGCGACCTCCGCTGCGGAGCCAAATGGCGCGGAGCAGGCAACACCCTCACTCTCGAAGAGGAAATCCTCTACCCCAATTCCATCGCCGAACTCTACGGACACATCACCGAACTCCTCGGCCTGCGCGCCCGCTCGGACGAACACCGCGTGCAGTGGCTTTCGATGTCCGGCAAGCCGCGTTTTGCCGATCTCTTCGAGGCCGTCATACACGGCACCGCAGTCGATCAGGCCTTCACCGCGCCGCAAATTCTGACGCCCGCAGATCGCGCCGACCTCGCCGCCAGCATGCAGCACGCGCTCGAATCCTACGTCATGCGCATCGCCGATGGCGCCACCAACGTCTGCCTCGGCGGAGGCGTAGCCTGGAACGCAGTTCTCGTCTCCGCGCTCGAACGCCGCTTCAAAGGCGTCTTTTCGCAACCGGCCGCAGGCAACGCCGGAACCGCTCTCGGCGCAGCGCTGCACGCCTGGCACGGCATCGCCGCGCAATCGAAACGTCTCGACGCCGGCAGTTATTACCTCGGCCCCGATTTCACCGTGCAGGAAGCCAAAGAAGCGCTCGAAAATTGCAAGCTGCGCTTCCGCCTGCTCGAAACCGTTCCGGCGCGCATCGACGCCGCCGTCTCGCAACTGGAAAACAACCACATCGTCGCGTGGATGCAGGGCCGCATGGAATTCGGTCCCCGCGCGCTGGGCAATCGCAGCATCCTGGCCTCGCCGCGCGATCCCTACTCCACCGAAAACCTCAACACCTTCATCAAACATCGCGAGGCCACGCGCAAATTTGCCGCCTCCGTTCCGGCCGAAATCGCCTCGGAATACTTCGAAACCGGCCCGAACGCGCGTCATCTCGCCAGCGTCGGCACCGTACGCCCACAATATAAGGAACAGTTCCGCGGCGCCATCCTGCACGGCGATGCCGTGCGCGTCCACACCGTCTCCAAGGAAGACAACCCGCTCTACTGGGGCCTTCTGCACGCCTTCGGCGCAAAAACCGGACTCCCCGTCCTCTACAACACCTCGTTCAATTTGTTCCGTGAGCCGCTCGTCTGCACCCCGCGCGATGCCGTCCGCAGTTTCTACTCTTCCGGCATCGACTCCATGGTCGCAGGCAACTTTCTCCTCGAAAAATGACACCCAAACGCCCCCGCCACGCGGCCACGCTGGTAGCAGCCGGAATTCTGCTCAGCCGCATCGCGGGCCTCGTTCGGGAAAGCATTTTCAACGGCTATTTCGCCCTTTCCCCCGCCGCCGACGCCTTTCGCGCCGCCATTCGCATCCCCAACTTTCTGCAAAATCTCTTCGGCGAAGGCGTGCTCTCCGCGTCTTTCATTCCCGTCTACGCGGGCCTGCTTGCACGCGAGAAACATGAAGAAGCGGGACGCGTCGCCGGCGCCATCTTCGCGATTCTCGCCCTCCTCACATCCGTCATCGTCACGCTGGGCGTAATCGCCACCCCGATCATGGTCGATTTCGTCGCGCCCGGCTTCGACCCCGTCCGCCGCGCCATGACCATCCCGCTCGTGAAAATCCTGTTCCCCGGCGCCGGTCTGCTGGTCATGTCCGCCTGGTGTCTCGGCATTCTCAACAGCCATCGGAAATTCTTCCTCTCTTACAGCGCCCCGGTTCTCTGGAACCTCGTGATGATCGGCTCGCTGCTCGGCTTCGGCCGCCACACCCCGATGGATCGCCTCGCCGTCATCGTCGCCTGGGCATCGGTAGTCGGCAGCGCCGCCCAGTTCGCGGTGCAGTTGCCGTTCGTGGTGCGATTCGTGCCCGGCCTGCGCATCGCCTTCGCGCATAACCACGAAAGCGTGCGTACCGTGATGCGCAATTTCGTGCCGGTCTTCGTCAGCCGAGGCGTGGTGCAGTTGAGCGCCTTCATCGATGGCATGCTCTCCAGCTATCTCGGCACGGGAGCGGTCGCGGCTGTCGCAAATGCGCAGACGCTTTACCTGCTTCCGGTGAGTTTATTCGGTATGTCGGTCTCGGCGTCGGAGTTGCCGGAGATGTCGAGCGCGGTCGGCAGCGACGCGCAGGTTGCCGCGTTCCTTGTGAAGCGGCTGACTTCCGGCCTGCGCCGCATCACCCTTCTGGTGATCCCTTCGGTAGTGGCCTTCATCGCGCTCGGCGACATGATCGCCGGAGCCATCTACCAGCATGGTCGCTTCACCTCCGCCGATACTCGCTACGTCTGGATCGTGCTGGCAGGCTCGGGTGTTGGCCTGCTGGCCACTACCCAGGGCCGCCTGTTCTCTTCGGCGTTCTATGCGCTCAAAGACACCCGCACTCCGCTGAAGTTCGCCATCATTCGCGTGGCCCTGACTACGATCCTTGGATATCTCTGCTCGCGTCAGCTACCGCCGCTGCTCGGCGTCGATCTCAAGTGGGGTGCGGCCGGCCTGACGGCATCCGCGGGCGTCGCGGGCTGGATCGAATTCCTTCTGCTGCGCCATGCGCTCTCGAAACGAATCGGCTCCGCACAAGTGGGCATCGCCTGGACGTTACGTCTGTGGGGGGCTGCGATTGTCGCGGCTGCGGTAGCGTGGGCGATCAAACTCCACTGGCCGATTCACGATCCGCGCCTCGCGGCCGCCACGACGCTGCTTCCGTTCGGCGCAATCTATCTGCTCTTAGCCGACCCGCGCCAGTTCCGCCGCTAAAAATGCATCTGAAACAGCATGACGTAAATCACCACGCCGGTAACGTTGACGTACATCCAGATCGGCCAGGTCCACTTCGCGATCGCCCGATGCTTGTCGAAGCGCGCCTTGAGCCCGCGATTCAGCGTAATGATCGCCAGTACAGGCACGGCCGCCGCCAGCGGCGTGTGCGTCCAGAGGATCGTCATGTAAATCGTGCGGATCACGCCCGTTCCCTTGAAGTAAACGATCTCCGCGTGTGCGTGATAAACCAGATAACCGATCAGGAACACCGTCGACACGCCGAACGCCGTCAGCATCACATTCCGGTGCGCGTTGATGTTCCGGTTCTTAATCAGCACCAGACCGACCACCAGCAAAATCGCAGCCAGTCCGTTCAGTACGGCGTTGATAGGAGGTAACGCGTCGTAAAAACTCAAGACGTTTCCTTCTCCAGGCGCTCGGCATCGCGCGCGATCTTTGCCACCGGATCGCCCGCGGAAATTCCGTACATGCCGCGGATATGACCCTTCTTATCGACGAGTGCGAAATACGTGCTGTGTTCGATTTCGCCGCCGACTGAGCCCAGCTTGAACGCTTCTTCGTCCAGCATATTCAGCGTCGCCACGGAGCCGGTGAGCAGAAGCCATTTCGAGCTGTCGTCTTCAAACTTTTTCGCATAGTCGGCCAGCACCGGAGGCGTATCGCGCGCCGGATCCACCGTAAAGGAAATCAGTTTCACCGCGGAATCGGTCTTGCTTTGCAGCGCCCGCATGTGCGAACTCATGCGCGGACACGGACCTTCGCAGTTGGTGAAGATGAAATCCGCCACCCACACATGACCGTCGAGCGCGGCGCTGTCAAACGTGCGGCCCAGTTGATCGGTGAGCTGAAACCGTGGCACCTCGCCGATGACGGGCAGCGGCTTCTGTCCGCAGGCGGCCAGAAAAAGGCAAACTGTGAGCAAGCTGAAGCGCATTATAAAGAAGGACGATCCAGAACCATCAAACCGTAAATCATCGGCAGATAAATCACCGATGCCAGCAGCACGTGCCGCGCCCGCACATTGGTGCGGTCGAAGGCCACACGCACTCCCGTGTACAGGAACCACAAACCGAGAATCATCGCGCCCACCAGATAGATTTTGCCGGACATGCCCAGCATCACGGGCAGCAGGCTGATCGGAATCAGCGTCGTGGCATAGAGAATAATCTGGCGCGAAGTGGATTTGCCATCGGGTTCCACCACGGGCAGCATGCGAATTCCCGCGCGCGCGTAATCGTCGCGATACATCCAGGCAATAGCCAGGAAATGCGGGAATTGCCACACAAACAGAATGAAAAACAGGCTCCAGGCCTCGCGATTCAGCAGTCCGCTCGCGGCCGCGTAGCCCATCAGCGGCGGCATCGCGCCGGGCAGGGCACCCACCACGGTTGAGAGATGAGTGCGCGATTTCATCGGCGTGTATACAAAGAGATAAGCCGCGAGCGTGAACGCGCCCAGCAGCGCCGAAAGCACGTTCACCCATATCGCGAGTTCCGCCGCGCCGGCCAGCGCAAGCGCAATCCCGAACCACAACGCCCGTCTTGCTGTGAGAAGCCCCATCGGCAGCGGACGCGAAGCGGTACGGCGCATCAGCTTATCCGATTCGCGTTCCCACCACTGATTCAGCGCGGCCGTGCCCGAGGCAATCAGACCCGTACCGACCAGCGTATGAATCAGCAGCGCCCAGTTGAACGGCGCTTCACGATCTAACCCGAAGAAATAGCCCACCGCCGTGCTCATCAGGATGAGCCAGGTGATGCGCGGTTTCGTCAGTTCGATGTAGTGGCGCATTCGAAATCAGGCCGAGACCGCGTCGGCCGTCAGGCGCGGAAATGTCACGCGCGCGCCCAGATTGCGCCGAACAAGAATTGCCATCACGATGCTGGCCGCCAAAGTCAGCGCACCCACGGCGACATGCAGAACGGTGAACGTCACCATTAACGGCATGGGCTGAGGGGCATCGGCATACGCGATTCGCGTCATGAAGGCGCCCACGCCGAGGAACACCTGCGTGAGTGTAATGGTAATCAGCACCACGGCGGCGGTCCGGAGTTCGGGATTCCGCGCGTAATGCAGCAGGATTCGCATGGAAACCCAAAGTACCACGCCCGTCACAAAAGGTGCGCCGCAGATGTGGTAAATCGAGCCGATTGCCTTGTGGCGTGCGGCCGCGCCCAGAAAAAGCTGGCAGAGAATGCAGATGGGCGCGGCGAGCGACAGACCGCGGATCGGATTTTCCGAATCTTCGGGAATCATCGAGGGTCCCGCGAGCCAGCCCCGCGAGGTAAACAGCGCTATGGTCACGGTGGTGGAGAAAAACAGCTGCGCCAGCGTCGCGTGCGACGACGAAATCCACCACGGCAGCAGCAAAAGCACGGTAATTCCGCCCAAAACGCCCTGTACGATGACGGCCATCAGCGCTGAGATCGCGAGAGTGCGCATCCACTTGCGCCGGTCCACGCGGAAAATCCAGACGAGCGAAACGATGGTGAACAGGCCCACCGTGGTCGCGATCATGCGGTGGCCGTGCTCATATAGGATGCCGCCTTCCATCTTCGGCATCAGTTTTCCATAAGAAAGCGGCCAATCCGGCACCGATAAGCCGGCATCGCGACTGGTCACCAGCCCGCCCGCCACTACCAGCAGCAGCGTGCAGAAGGCCAGGAGAATCGACCAGCGGTGCAGGCCCCGGTGGTAAGTGTTTTCAACTGCCATATAAGAAATCGATAGTGGAGTTGCCGCCAGAGGCCAGCGTCAGCTTGCCTTCCTTCTTGCCCAGCTTTTCCTGGACAACTTCAATTGTATAAGTACCGGGCGGAACGCCGCGCAGGGTGAACGAGCCGTCGTCGCCGGTCACCGCGAAAAACGGATGCGGGGAGACGCCGATAAACGACCGCATCCACGGGTGAACGCTGCAAGTCATGGGAAACAGCACTTCCGCGGCGGCGAACTTGCGAAACTTCGGCTCGTCTTTGGGCGGTTCGGAGATGTTCCAGGCCGGGTTTACCTGGCTTTCGGCATGGACGTTGTGGTTGACGGGATCGTCATTCAGGATTTCCAGCGGCTGGTTGACCATGATTCCGACCACGTGGGGTTCGTAGATGCAGCCCGACTGGGTCAGTTTGACGGGCTCGGCCGGCGGCGTCCAGCGGGCGGCCGGCAGGCCGTCTTTGATCCAGACAAAAGCGTTGCGCAGGGTTCCGTTCTTATTGAGTACGAAGGTTTGGGCCTTCACGGGGGCGGAATGCTGTCGCTCGCAGGAAGGATTCGACGACATATCGATGACGGGCATCACCGGGACACTGCCCTGGAACAATACGCGGCCGGAAATGGTGCCCGCGGTGGCCTGATCGACGTGCGCTTCCGGCAATGCGACGGAAGTTTGGGCCTGTTGCGGGGTGCTGCCGCCGCAATCCGCCAGCAGCAGGACAAGTGGAATGATCGACGCGATGGTCAGTGCTTGTTTCAAAACCCCATTTTTGCATGGCGCTGGCATCGGTTAGCGTCGTATAGCCCCCTATGGTGAATCTTGTTCCGCGAGGCCACCAGCCGCATCATTGAACTGTACGGTCTCGCCCACGCGATCTGAATATAAATTCAACATAATAAGCGGGTGAGACGAAGAGGCTTTATATGAATTTATATCGGAAATGCCTGGTGTTTGTGGTGCTGATGTTCATTCCCGTTCTGCTGATGGCGCAAAACGGGGCTTCCGGAAAGATCTCCTGGGATACGCCCGGGACCGGCAATGTCGATGTCATCGTTCAGTACGCCAGCCAGCCGGACGCCGCGCAGCACCAAAAGGTATTCCGGACAGGCGGCACCCTGAATCACGAGTTGAAATCCATCAAAAGCGGCGCCTATACGATTCCCCGCAGTGCGCTGGAGGGGCTGGCAGCGGATCCCAATGTCGTTCACATTTCACCGGATCACGGTCTGCGCGGCATGCTCAACTTCGCGAACCCGGCGGTCAATGCCAATGTGGCGCTGGCGCACGGATATGACGGCACCGGAATCGGCGTGGCCATACTCGATAGCGGTGTCAACGGCGCCCCGGATCTGGGAGTCGCCAACTGGTGGGGATTTGGCACCCGGGTGGTTTACAGCGAGAATTTCACTCCTGGTTCCGGCGATACGGGCGACAAATACGGGCATGGTACGCACGTAGCGGGTATTGTAGGCGGTAATGCGTTTCTGTCGGACTTTCCGTGGAATACGTACACGTTTCGCGGCATCGCGCCCAACGCGAACGTGGTCAATCTCAAGGTTCTCGACCAGAACGGAAATGGCACGGACAGCGCGGTAATCGCGGCAATCGAGCGCGCGGTGACGCTGAAATCCCAGTACAATATCCGGGTGATCAACCTTTCGCTGGGCCGGCCGATTACGGAGAGCTACGCGCTGGATCCTTTGTGCCAGGCCGTGGAATACGCGTGGAAGAATGGCATCACCGTGGTAGTGGCCGCAGGCAACTACGGACGCTTCGATGAGTTCGATAATAACGGCTACGGCACGATTACCGCGCCGGGCAACGATCCCTTTGTGATCACCGTCGGCGCCATGAATGACGAAGGCACTGTGACACGAACGGACGATCGCATCACCAGCTACAGCTCGAAAGGTCCCACGGCATTCGATCACATCGTCAAGCCCGATATTGTTGCACCGGGGAACCACGTCATTTCGCTGGCCAGTCCGGGCAGTGGACTCTACGAGCAGTCGGGCAGCCTCGGTCAGCTGATACTGAACTCCTATTACGGAAATCCGCTGTGGGGCTATTCCAGCCAGTATTTCCCGCTGAGCGGCACCAGCATCGCGGCGCCCATCGTGAGCGGCGCGGCGGCGCTGCTTCTTCAGCAGGATTCCACGCTGACACCGGATCAGATCAAGGCCCGGCTGATGCTGACGGCCAGCAAGTCGTTTCCCACCAGCAGTACGGTCACCGATGCCACCACTGGCGTTACCTATACCAGCTATTACGACATCTTTACCATCGGGGCCGGCTACGTGGACGTCTGGGCGGCGCTGAGCAGCAACGCCCGTTCCGGCGGAATCGCGCTCTCGCCCACCGCGGTGCGGGATTCGAGCGGCGTGGTTCATCTGACGGATACGATTTCGAACTCGGCTTTGTCCGCCGTATGGGGGAGTTCGGCGGTGTGGGGATCATCCGCCGTTTGGGGCAGTTCGGCGGTCTGGGGTTCGAGCACGCTGACTCCGCTTTCGGCGGTTTGGGGCAGTTCCGCGGTTTGGGGCAGTTCGGCCGTCTGGGGATCGTCTGCCGTGTGGGGTAGTTCGGCGGTCTGGGGCAGCAACACTTCGGTGTTCAGCGACAGCGCGGTTTGGGGAAGTTCCACGGCGTGGGGATCGTCGGCGGTCTGGGGTTCAGTGGAACTGACAGGCGAGTAACTCCTGCGAACGCTGCGGGCGGCGCTATCGTAGTTGGTGATTGCGCGACTACGTCAAATTCACGCTGGTTACCGCGGCTGTTTTTGGAGCCGTTTCGGTTGTCGTGATGTTCGTGGGGGCGGCGGGTGCGGCGGACGTAGCGCTGCACCCACCGCGTCGTCCAGTGGCGCTGGTCTGTCCGTGCCTGGCACACTCAAAATGCGATTCTGTTGCTATCTCCGGGCGTGACGGCGTCTCGCTGCGCGGCTGGTTTTACGTCCCCGACGTTCCCACCGGCAAAGCGATCATTCTGTTTCACGGCGTGGGCAGCAATCGCGAGGACATGGTGCCGCTGGGAGCGCTGTTCCTGAAGCACGGGTATTCGGTGCTGGAGCCGGATCTGCGCGGACATGGCGAAAGCGGCGGGATTGTGACGTACGGTGTCCTTGAAGCGGGCGATACCTCGGCATGGGTCGACTGGCTGGAGAGGACCGGTCACGCGTCGGGCATTTACGGGTTCGGGGCATCGCTGGGCGCGGCGGTCTTGCTGGAAGCGCTGGAACACGAGACGCGATTCCGCGCTGTGGTCGCAGAAAGCTCATATTTCGATTTTCGCTCCGCCGCCGATGAAAGAATCGCCAGGTTGCTGCCCTCCGGCACGAAGTGGGTGGCCGGGCCGTTTGTGGAATCGGGTATGCTCTGGGCGCGATGGCGGGACGGAGTGGATCTACGGGACGCTTCCGCAGCCGATGGCTTGAGATTCAGCGCGACGCCGGTCCTTTTGATTCATGGCCTTGCAGATGAAAGGACGTCGCCGGAGAACTCCCGGAGACTGGCGGCGCTGCGTACCGGTGTTGAGCTCTGGCTGGTTCCCGGATCGCATCACGCAGATGCGTGGGCAACCGCACAGACTGCGTTTGAAACGCGGGTACTAGCGTGGTTCGGTGAATGGTAGTACATAAAACCGATATCTTTACGGCTATTTACAAGTCCGTATCGTCTTATAAAAGCGGCCACGCAGTACAATCATTAGTTTAAGCAATCCGTACCTGAGCCGTGCCGTGCTTTTTTTCGCATGGGCCGGAGTGCCCGTATATTTGCTGAGACGCGATTCGAATGACGACAAACACACCTATCCATGTAACCCCTCCCACAGGTGAGGGTAAACCGAAGAAGGGCGGCTTCATCTGGCTGATCGCTTTTCTGATCGTCGCCGGCGTGGCGGGCTATGCCTTCTATAAAGCCGGCCAGCCGGGCCAGATCATCGTCACCTCCGGCGGTGGTGGTGGACGGGGTGGAAGCGGTGGGCGAGGTGGCAGGGGAGCCGGTTTGGGCCCGGTGCCCGTGGTGGTCAGTAAGGTGAAGCTCACCAGCGTGCCGGTTTACGATCCCGCTCTGGGCAACGTGACGCCTTACTACACGGATACGCTGAAGCCGCTTGTTTCCGGGCAGATCATGTCCATTAATTTCGAAGAAGGCGATCTGGTGAAGAAGGGTCAGGTGTTGTTTGTCATCGATCCACGGCCATTTGAAGTCGCTCTCCACCAGGCACAGGGCAACCTGGCTCGCGACCAGGCGCAGCTGGCCGATGCGCTGAAAGATCAGGTTCGCTACAGGGATCTGATTAAGACGAACGCGATTCCGCAACAGACGCTGGATACACAGGACGCGCTGGTCGGTCAGCTGCAGGGAACTGTGAAAACGGATCAGGCGAATATCGAAAGTGCGAACCTGAATATCACCTATTCGAATGTAACGGCGCATTTCGACGGACGCTGCGGCCTGAGGCTGGTAGATCCGGGCAACATTGTAACGGCCAATCAGACCGGGTTGCTGATCATCGAACAGGTGCAGCCGATAGCTGTCGACTTCACGATTCCGCAGGATTGGCTGCCGCCCGTGCTGAAGAAGCTGCGGGCAGGCGCGAAATTGCCGGTGGAAGCCTGGAATCGCGACAACTCCGTCAAACTGGAGACCGGTTATTTGCTGACTCTGGATAACCTGATCGATCCGACGACTGGCACCGCGAAACTGAAGGCCGTCTTCAAGAATACGACCGAAGACCTTTTCCCGAGCCAGTTCGTCAATATCCAGCTTCTGGTGGATACGCTGCCGAATCAGCTGGTGGTTCCGAGCGTTGCCGTCCAAACCGGCCAGCAGGGAACATTTGTATACGTGGTCAACGATAACTCCCGGGTTCAGTTGCGCCCGGTGACTACGGGAATCGTGAGCGACCAACTCGGCACGCAGATTCTTTCCGGCCTGGAAGCGGGCGAACAGGTAGTCGTGGACGGAACCGACAGATTGCAGAACAACACGCAGGTGCGGCTGCGGCCCGCGGGCGGAGTGGATGCAGGCGGCGGACGTGGTGGCAGAGGCGGGCGCGGTGGCAGCGGCGGCAGTGGTCGTGGCGGCAGGGGAATGGCAATGGGTCCGGTGCCGGCGGACGCCTCGGGGGTTGCGGCCCCGGCGGCGCAGATGGAAGGCGAGGCTGGCGGCGGTGGTGGACGCCGCGGTGGCCGGGGCGGCAGTGGTCGCGGTGGCAGGGGACGCCGGGGAGGCGGAACACCCGAGTGAGCATTTCGAAGATCTTCATCGAACGTCCGGTCGCTACGTCGCTGATGATGGCGGGCGTGGTACTGACCGGCGTCGTTGCGTATTCGCAGTTGCCGGTTTCGGCGCTGCCGCAGGTCGATTACCCGACCATTCAGATCCAGACGTTTTATCCGGGCGCGAGTCCGGAAGTGATGACTTCGTCGGTGACGGCGCCGCTTGAAAAGCAGTTTGGGCAGGTGCCCGGACTGTCGCAGATGACGTCGATCAGTTCATTTGGCAGCTCGCTGATTACGCTGCAGTTCGCCCTTTCCCTCAACATCGATATCGCGGAACAGGAAGTACAGGCGGCGATCAACGCGGCGGGCGGTTTCCTGCCCAAAGGCTTGCCGCTGCCGCCGGTTTATTCGAAGACGAATCCGGCCGATGCGCCGATTCTGACGCTGGCGCTGACCTCAGACACCATGTCGCTGCCGGCGGTGGAAGATCTGGCCGAAACGCGCATGGCGCAGCGTATTTCGCAGTTGCAGGGCGTGGGCCAGGTGAGCATCAGCGGCGGCCAGCGGCCAGCGGTGCGAATTCAGGCTAATCCGGTTGCTCTGGCCTCTTATGGTTTGAGCATGGAAACGTTGCGGACGGCGCTTTCGAGCGCGACGGTGAACGCGGCCAAGGGAAGTTTCGACGGCCCCGACGAAGCCTGGACGATCAACGACAACGATCAGCTGCAGAAGGCTTCGGAATACAAGCCGATTATCATCGCGTATCGCAACGGAGCTCCGGTGCGGCTATCCGACGTGGCGACTGTCATCGACGGCGCGGAGAATACCAAACAGGCGGCGTGGGTGAATACGACGCCAGCCATCATTCTGAACATCCAGAGACAGCCGGGCACCAACATTATCAGCGTGGTGAATACCATCACGAAACTGCTGCCGACAATGCAGGCGTCGCTCGGCGATGCGGTGAAAGTTCAGATCATCACGGATCGCACGACGACCATCCGGGCATCCGTGAAGGACGTGGAGTTCGAACTGTTGCTGACGATCGCGCTTGTGGTGATGGTCATTTTCGTGTTTCTGCGCAGCTTTTCCGCCACGGTGATTCCCAGTATCGCCGTACCGTTATCGCTGATTGGCACGTTTGGCGTGATGTACCTGCTGGGCTACAGCCTGGATAATCTCTCGCTGATGGCGCTGACGATTTCGACCGGTTTCGTGGTGGACGACGCGATCGTGATGATCGAAAACATTTCGCGCTATCTCGAAATGGGCGATACCGCGATGGAAGCGGCGCTCAAGGGATCGGGCGAGATCGGCTTTACCATTGTTTCGCTGACGATTTCCCTCATTGCCGTGCTGATTCCGCTGCTGTTCATGAGCGACATTGTGGGACGTCTGTTCCGGGAATTCGCCGTGACTCTGGCGGTCACGATTCTGTTCTCGGCATTTGTTTCGCTGACGCTGACGCCGATGATGGCGTCGCGGATTTTGCGCCATCACCCCGAAAGCGAGCAAGGCTGGTTTTACCGGTCGTCGGAATGGTGCTTCGTCAAGACGATTGAGCAGTACGGGAAGATGGTGCGCGTGGTATTGCGGCATCAGTACATTACCCTGCTGGTGGCCGTGGGTACGCTGTGCCTGACGGTTTATCTGTTCGATATCGTTCCCAAGGGCTTTTTCCCCGTGCAGGATACGGGCGTGATTCTGGGTATTTCCGAAGCGCCGGAAACCGTTTCGTTCGAGAACATGGGCGAGATGCAGCAAAGGCTGGCCAACGTGATTCTGGAAGATCCGGCGGTGGAGAATCTGACTTCTTTCATCGGGGTGGACGGCACCAACACGTCGCCCAACGACGGACGCATTCAGATCACACTGAAACCACTGGAAGAGCGCGACGGCTCAGCCGTGGATGTGATCCGGCGGCTGCAGCCGAAGCTGGCGCAGGTTCCGGGCATTACGCTTTACATGCAGCCGGTGCAGGATCTGACGGTGGAAGACCGGATCAGCCGGACGCAATATCAATACTCGCTCGATTCTCCGAATAAGGCCACGCTGGACCAGTGGATTCCGCCTTTGGTGGCGAAGCTGAAGACGATTCCGGAGTTGCGCGACGTGGCGACGGATCAGCAAAACGGCGGCGTGGGAATTCAGCTGGTCATCGATCGCGATACGGCGGGCCGGTTCGGCATTACGCCGCAGAACGTGGACGATACGCTTTACGACGCGTTCGGACAACGGCAGGTCTCGACGATTTTTACGCAATCGAACCAGTTCCACGTGATTCTGGAGGCGATGCCGAAGTACCAGCTGGATTCCGGTTCTTTGAAGGATTTGTATGTGCAGGTGGGTTCGGCCGCGGCCAATCTGGCATCCACCGTGGCGCTGGCGGGAACGAATACGGCGCTGACGGGCGCGGCGGCGCTGCCGAGCGCGCCGCTGAGTTCGTTTACGCAGATGAAATACGTGTCTGTGCCGACTTCCATCAATCATCAGGGGCAATTTCCGGTAGTGACGCTTTCCTTCAATCTGGCACCGGGCTCGTCGCTTGGAGCGGCGGTGGATAAGATCCGCGCAGCGACGAAGGAAGTTGGCATGCCGGCTAGTATTGAGCCTGTTTTCCAGGGAACGGCGGCGGCATTCGAGAAGTCCGCCGCGAATGAGCCTGTGCTGATTCTGGCGGCGATTCTGACGGTTTACATTGTGTTGGGTGTTTTGTACGAGAGCTATATCCATCCGATCACGATTCTTTCCACGCTGCCTTCGGCGGGTGTGGGCGCTATCGCGGCCCTGATCCTGTTTAAAGAGGATCTGGACGTGATTGCGCTGATCGGTATTATTCTGCTGATCGGCATTGTGAAGAAGAACGCCATCATGATGATCGATTTCGCGCTTGAAGCCGAGCGTCATGAGGGGAAATCTCCGGAAGAAGCGATTTATCAGGCCTGTCTGCTGCGGTTCCGCCCGATTATGATGACGACGATGGCGGCGCTGCTGGGCGCGGTGCCGCTGGCGTTTGGCACCGGTGTGGGTTCGGAGCTCCGCAAGCCGCTGGGTATTACGATTATTGGCGGCCTGGTGGTGAGCCAGGTGCTGACGCTGTTCACGACGCCGGTTATTTATCTGGCGTTCGGCAGGCTGGCGACGTGGCTGGCCAGTTTGAAGAAGAATCATGAGCCGGAGCAGCTGAATTTGCCGGAGGTGCCGGCGTGAGTATTTCGACGCCGTTTATTCACAGGCCGGTGGCGACTACGCTGCTGACGATTGCCGTCGCGTTATCGGGCGGGATTGCGTACACGCTGCTGCCGGTTTCTCCACTGCCGCAGGTGGATTTTCCCACCATTAACGTCAGCGCTTCGCTGCCCGGCGGGAGCCCGCAGGTGATGGCGGCTTCGGTGGCTACGCCGCTGGAAAAAATGTTCACGCGCATTGCCGGCGTGACGGAGATGACCTCGAACAGCTCGACGGGGTCGGCGAACGTGACGCTGCAGTTCGATCTGAGCCGCGATATCAATGCGGCGGCGCGCGACGTTCAGGCAGCTATCAATGCGGCCGCGCCGAACCTGCCGGCGAACCTGCCGATTAATCCTACCTACCGCAAGATCAATCCGGCGGACGCGCCGATCATGATCATGTCGATGCAGTCGGACGTGGTGCCGAGATCGGAGTTGTACGATATCGCCTCTTCGGTGTTTGCGCAGAAGTTGGCGCAGGTGCAGGGCGTGGGGCAGGTGCAGGTGGGCGGAAGTTCGCTGCCGGCGGTTCGCGTGGAGCTGAATCCGCAGCCGGTTTCCGATTACAACATCGGAATGGACGAGATCGGGAGTTTTCTGGCTGGTGCCAACGCCAATACGGCGAAGGGCGAACTCTCGACGAAGAACATGACGATTCCGCTTTCGACGACGGACCAGTTGCTCGAAGCGAAAGACTATAAGGATTTGGTGGTGATTTACAGGAACGGCGCGCCTGTGCGGTTGTCGGATCTGGGTAGCGTCACCGATTCAGTGGAAGATGTGCGTAATATCGGGCTGGCGGACGGCAAGCCGGCGGTGCTGATGATCATCAGCCGGCAGCCGGGCGCGAATATTATCGAGACGGTGGACCGGGTGAAGGCGCTGCTGCCGCAGTTCCAGGCTTCGCTGCCGCCGACGATTCATCTTTCGGTGGATAACGACCGCACGGGCACGATTCGGGCTTCGGTGGTGGATGCCGAAAAAACCATGTGCATTTCGATGAGCCTGGTGGTGCTGGTGGTCTTCATTTTCCTGCGCAACGGCTGGGCGACGCTGATTCCGAGCATTTCCGTGCCGGTTTCTCTGATTGGTACCTTCGGCGTTATGTATTTGCTCGATTACACGCTGGATAATCTGTCGCTGATGGCGCTGACGATCGCCACGGGTTTCGTGGTAGACGACGCAATTGTGGTGATCGAGAATATTACGCGCTACATCGAACAGGGCGTGCAGCCGATGCAGGCGGCGCTGAAGGGCGCGCAGGAAATCGGATTCACGGTGCTTTCGATGAGCGTGTCGCTGATCGCGGTGTTTATCCCGATTCTGATGATGGGCGGGATTGTGGGACGTTTGTTCCGGGAATTCGCGGTGGTGCTCAGCGTGGCGATTTTCATGTCGATGATCGTTTCGCTGACGGTGACGCCGATGATGTGTTCGCGGTTATTGAAAGTGGAGCACAATCACGGACGTTTGTATCGCTGGAGCGAAGGCATTTTCCAGTGGATCATCGATTCGTACGGTTCCGCGCTGCGTGTGGTGCTGAATCATCCGGGGCTGACGATGCTCATCATGGCGGTAACGCTCGGGCTCAACGTCTATCTGTATATCAAGGTGCCCAAGGGCTTCTTCCCGCAGCAGGATACGGGGCGCATGCAGGGGCAGATTCAGGGACAACAGCATATCTCCTTCGCGGCGCTGTCGGAAAAAATTCAATATTTCGCCGAACAGGTGCGGACGGACCCGGCGGTGCGAACGGTGGACGCTTTCGCCGGCGCGGGCGGACGCGGCGGTAACTCCGGCCAGTTGTTTCTGGAGCTCAAGCCGCTCGAAGAACGCAAAGTGAGCGCGGATGAGGTGATTGCGCGTATTCGCCGCAAGACGGCCGGGATGCCGGGAGCCACGCTGTTTCTGCAATCGGCGCAGGATATCCGCATCGGCGGGCGTCAGTCGAATGCGCAGTATCAGTACACGCTGCAGACGCAGGATCTGGATCTTCTGGCCGAATGGGGCCCCAGGGTGCTGGCGCGGCTGATGAAACTTCCGGAACTGGTGGATGTGTCGAGCGACCAGCAGAATTCGGGATTGTCCTCGAACGTGGTGATCGATCGCGATACGGCTTCGCGGCTGGGACTGACGGCGCAGGCCGTGGACAGCGCCCTGAACGACGCATTCGGGCAACGTCAGGTATCGACGATGTACAAATCGATCAACCAGTATCATGTGGTGGAAGCGCTGCAGCAGAAGTGGTGGCAGAGTCCGGAGGTGCTGGATAAGGTGTACATCCAGACGCCACGCGGGATTTCGATTCCGCTCTCGACTTTCACGCATTTCAACGAAGGGCTGACGCCGCTGTCGCTGCCGCATCAGGGGCAGTTCCCGGCGACGACGATTTCCTTCAACCTGCCGGAAGGCGTGGCTCTGGGCGACGCGGAACTGGCGGTGGCCAAAGCGCAGCTCGATCTGGGAATGCCGGCCAGCATTGTGGGCAAGTGGGCGGGGACGGCGCAGGCCTTACAGGACTCGATCGATGGACAGCCGATTCTGATACTGACGGCGCTGCTGGCGGTTTATATTGTGCTCGGTATCCTGTATGAAAGCCTGATTCATCCGCTGACGATTATTTCGACGCTGCCTTCGGCCGGTGTCGGCGCGCTGATTGCGTTGGTGCTGTTCCGGACGGAACTGACGATTATCGCGATGATCGGGATCATCCTGCTGATCGGGATCGTGAAGAAAAACGCCATTATGATGATCGATTTCGCACTGGCCGCCGAGCGCAACGAGGGCAAGAATTCCTACGATGCGATCTATGAAGCGTGTTTGCTGCGTTTCCGGCCGATTATGATGACCACCTGTTGCGCGCTGCTGGGCGGGCTGCCGCTGGCGCTCGGCACCGGCACGGGCTCCGAACTGCGACGCCCGCTCGGTTATGCGATTGTCGGCGGCCTGATTGTCAGCCAGATGCTGACGTTGTTTACCACACCCGTGATTTATCTTTCCCTCGATCGTCTACGGGTACGATTCAGCCGCAAACCGGGCAAACACATGCCCGCGATACTGGTGCCCGGCGGGCTGGCGGGGAGTGCAGACTAAAACAATAATGCGCCGATCTCATTTGGTAGTTTCCATCGTAGTACCTGTATCCATATTTTGCTCATCCTGCGCGGTTACGCAGAAATATCAGCGGCCGGCGATGCCGGCGCCGGCCCAGTTCAAGGAAATCGAAGGCGCCAATACGTGGAAGACCGCAGTGCCTGGCGACGGCGTTCTGAAGGGCAAGTGGTGGGAAATCTTCGGCGACGCCACGCTGAACGGGCTCGAAGAGAAGGTTAGTGTATCCAATTACAGCGTGAAGCAGCTGGAAGCGGTGTTCCGCGAGTCTGTGGCGCTGATTGCGGTGAGCCGCTCGGGGTACTATCCGACGGTCACGACAGGCCCGGCGGTGACTCAGGGAGACAGGGGGCCAAATGCGGGCGGTGCGCCTGGTCACGGGACTTCGTCGAGTTTTGCCGTGCCGTTCAGCGCGTCCTGGGTGCCGGATCTGTGGAACCGGGTGGGATTGTCGATTGAGAATGCGAATGCGACGGCGCAGATCAGCGCGGCGAATCTGGAAAACCTGCGGCTGAGCCTGCAGGCGACGCTGGCGGTGGATTATTTCGAACTGCGGGGAGACGATGAGCAGCTGGATCTGCTGAATACGACAATCAGCATTTACCAGCAGTATCTGGATCTCACCAATAACCGGTTCAGCGGCGGTGTGGCCGCGCTGAGCGACGTGTATCTGGCGCAGACGCAGCTCTATCAGACGCAGGCGCAGGCCACCGATCTGGGTGTGACGCGCAATCAGTACGAGCACGCTATCGCGGTGCTGACGGGCCAGGCGCCGGCGCAGTTTTCGATTGCGTCGCTTTTTCCGAGCGCGCCGCCCGCGGCTCCGGCAGCCGGTGGTGGTGCGCCGACGCTGCAGACTCCGCCGGTGGTCGATTACTCGAAGCTGGTGCCACCGCCGATTCCGGTTGGTTTGCCTTCCACACTACTGGAACGGCGGCCGGATATCGCGGCACAGGAACGGTCGGTTGCGGCGGCGAATGCGAATATCGGGCTGGCCAGGACGGCCTGGTATCCCGAACTGACGCTGGGCGCGACCGCGGGAGTGACGAGCGGCAGTTTGCTGAATTTGCTGACCTGGGGGAGCCGGGTATGGTCCGTGGGGCCTTCGCTGGCGCAGACGATTTTCGATGCCGGGAAGCGGCGCGCACAGTTGCGGCAAAATATAGCCGCTTACGATGCCACGGCGGCCGGGTATCGCGAGACGGTGCTGGGCGCGTTCCAGCAGGTGGAAGATAACCTTTCGACGCTGCGAGTGCTGGCGCAGGAGGCACAGCAGCAGGCACTGGCCGTGGATGCGTCGGTGAAGTCGCTGAACCTGGAGATTGAGCGGTACCGGGCGGGGACCGATTCGTACCTGAACGTGATTACCACGCAGCAGATCGAGCTGACCAACGCGCGGACGGCCGTGAGCCTGCATCAGGAACGGATGACGACGGCGGTCAATCTGATTTTGGCGCTGGGCGGAGGTTGGGATCAATCGACGCTGCCGACGCCGGAGCAACTGCGGTCGGGTGGGTTGGAAGATCCGGCTAAGGCGGCGACTGTGGCTCAGCCTGTGACGAAGTAGATTGCAGGGGTGGGGAAATCTGGTATGATCGATGCTGTGGAGGCGAATAGCTGGCAGCTATCCGCCTCCCCGGTTAGACTAGAGATCTATTTCGATCTTTAGTTTGGTCGGCCGTTTCCTGACGATACGCATCAGTAGTAAGAACAGCATCAAGAGATTCATTAAAGAACCCCCTTTCCACTCCGTGGATTTGCAGACCCCGCGCTGAAACGCGGGGTTTTTGCATGGAGTCCATGGATTCCCACGCAAAACCTGCCTTCTGCAAATTTCCGGACGGAATAGGTATAGTACGCTTTTCGGGTTACCTCGTAAATACCTCCGTTTTTAGGCGGTGATAGATGGGCGGCCTGTAAGATATTGTAAATAGGCAGGCTAGGTTCGGATAGAAAAAATCTATCGGGCAAAAAGAAATTTGCTCAGTTGCTCTATTTGTGATATATAATCGGGTCGATAGGAGCTCAGTAGCTCCGTTTCTCAAAGTTGAGAAGGTATATGCGCCCCGTTCTTACTTGCGTGTTTTTGACGGTCTGTCTCGTTTTCACGATGGTGGCTACCGCCACCTCTCCTATTCGTTCCGGCCTGACGGTCATTCTCGACTTCAAGGGCATTCACTCCGACCGTTCGATACGTGAGATGGAGCGCGAATCCGGCTCCATTCTGCAGACTACGGGGTTGAAACTCGACTGGCGCCTGCGCAGTCAGACTGTAGGACAGGCATATCCCGATCTGGTGGTGATGACGTTCAATGGCGCCTGTAAATTCGATCCGGCACCGCGGAATTTCGATGAATCGGGGCCGCTGGCCAGCACGACTACAACGGACCACAGAATCCAGTCGTTCGGCCAGGTGGATTGCGATCACGTGGTGAGTACGGCGCGATCGGCAATGGCCAGCGTGGATTATGCGCACGCGGATATGCTGGTGGGCCGCGCGCTGGGTCGGGTGGTGGTTCACGAACTGGTTCATATGCTGACGCATTCGGCGGAGCACGGGCATGACGGCGTATTTGAAGCGGCGCTCTCGGGAAGACAGCTGATTGCTCCGACACTATCGCTGGCCGCGATGGATGTGGATCGCCTGATGTCCGGGTTCGAAGGCGAGCAGTAAAACTTTACCGCAGTCTCCCATCAAAAGAATCTATTACACTCCGGGTCAAATGGGGGCTTTTTTGCCCATAGTATTCGGTTTGCTTATTGACTTTCAAGGCGCCAACGCGCTACCCTAAACCTGTTCGCGGCTGTGTTCCGTGTGATGGCAAGAGCTATCTGAATCAGCCTGGCGACGCCCCGAAGCGCCTCCTTTTTCTCCCGGTCCTGAGATCAGTTTCCATTCTGAAGCCCGATTTGCGTCTGCACTGCGGTCTGCACCCTTGCAGTCTGAGTGGGCGGTATGGAAGCTACGCGGGATACCACTGTGTGTGTACGACTGCGCCCCAGTGAAAAACAGGAGACCAACCATGACGCTCACCCCCAAACAAAAGCTAGACCTTCTTGACCGCGGATTCTCGCGACGGAATTTCGGCAAAATTGCCAGCCTGCTCACCGCCGGCGCCTCGCTGCCGTTCTATAACGAACCGGCATTGGCGCAGTTGTCGAAGATCGACAACATTCCCGCCGATGCGGTGATTATCAACGCAAACGAGAATCCGCTGGGACCCAGTCCCGAAGCGCTGGAAGCTGCGCACAAGATCATTGCCAATGGCGGACGCTATCTCTACAACGAGACAGATGCGGTAAAGGCACTCCTCGCCAAACAGGAAGGGCTGCCCGCGCCGAAGCCGGGCGTGGATTATGTCCGCATGTTCCCCGGTTCGAGCGGGCCGCTGCATCAGGCGGTTCTGGCGTTCTGTTCGCCGACGAAGTCCTATGTGGTCGCGGACCCCGGATATGAGGCGGGCGGTCACGCGGCCGACTTTATTAAGGCTAAGACGGTGAAAGTGCCGCTGCTGAAGGACAAAGGCTATGCGCACGATGTCCGTGCAATGGCGGCGGTTAAGGACGCGGGCCTCATCTATATCTGTAATCCCAACAATCCAACCGGCACCATGACGTCACGCGCGGATATGGAATGGCTGGTGGCGAACAAGCCGGCAGGCGCGATTGTCCTGATTGATGAAGCATATACCCACATTGCACCGAACGCGTATTTCTGCAGCGACATGGTTGCGGCAGGCAAAGACGTCATTATCCTGCGCACGTTTTCGAAGATCTACGGGCTGGCGGGACTGCGCGCGGGCGCGGTGCTTGCGCGGCCGGACCTGATGGACAAGGTATGCGCCTATACGGGCAGCTTGCTCTGGAGTTCGCCGTCGATTACAGGTATGGTGGCAGCACGCGCCAGTCTGGAGTCGAAGACGCTCATTCCGGAGCGCAAAGAAAAAATCGGCAAGGTCCGCGAGGACCTGTTCAACTACTTCGAGAAGAACAAGTTCAAATATATTCCGTCCGTGTCTAATTGCGTCATGGTGGATACCGGTAAGGCGAGCACTCCGCCGAACAACCCGGTCCTGCTCGCGATGCGTGAGGCTCCGTACCACGTTTTCGCAGGACGCGCGTGGCCGGTTATGCCGACCTATATCCGCGTGACTATCGGTCTGCCCGAGGAGATGGAGCGGTTTAAGGTCGCGTTCTCGAAAACGATGCAGGCTTAGTTTTCCGGTTGCACGGAAAAGAATAGCCATGATCAGAGCAACGGGTAAATACAGCTGGGAGCGTTTCATGGGGGACTGCGCGGGAGGCGCGATCGCAGCCCTCATTGCGCTCCCCTATGGATTATCGATGGCAGCCCTGATGGGGCTGCCGCCAATCCTGGGCGTTGTCACTTCGATACTGACGGCGCCGATTACGGCGATATTTGGACGCAATCCGGTCATGATTGGGGGCACCGCGAGCGTTACGGTGCCGTTCATTGCGGCGGCGGTGCGGGATCAGGGCCTCGGCGGTGCGGCGAAAGTGACAATGGTCGCGTCGGTCTTCATGATGGTGTTCTCAGTGCTGCGATTGGGGCGTTTCGCGGCGAAGGTTCCACCGACGGTGGTGGCGGGATTTTCGGCCGGAATTGGCGCGGTGATGGTCATCTCGCAGCTCAACGTAATTTTCGGCGTGAAGGCGGCGGCAGCTACCAGCAGTAACTCGCTTGGTCAGATGGCAACGGTGATTGGCGAGCTGGGTGGCGCGCGCTGGGCGCCTCTCTTGCTTGGCGCGACGGTGATAGCGGCTTCGGCGATGGTGATGAAATGGTCTCCTAAAATGCCGGCGCCACTGATCGGAGTCGTGCTGGCAACGATTGTGGCGCGGGTTCTGTTTCTTCACGAGAAAGAGGTCGGAAACCTTCCCTTGACGATGCCTGCGTTTGCTAATTTCATGTGGTCGTCCAAGGACGTGCTGAACGTGCTGCCGCAGGGGTTAGCGCTGGCTTTCGTCTCCGGCGCGAATCTCTTACTGACATCGCGCGCGGTAGAGCACTTCCAGGGCAAACATAAACATCTGAAGCGAAGCGACGCGGACGCCGAACTGGGCGCTTATGGAATCGCGAACCTTTCGGTGGGCATTTTCGGGGCGCCGATGAGCATCGGGATTCCGGCGCGCAGCGTGGCGAACGTTCGTTGTGGCGGCACCACGCGGGTTTCGAATTTAATGCATGGCCTCTTCCTGTTCATGATGGTCAGCATGGGCGCTGGAGTTCTGGCGCATATTCCGATGGCTGCGCTGGCCGGTGTCACGGCGTGGATGGGATTCTGCCTGCTGGACGTCAGCACATGGCGGCGCCTGCCCAAGATGCGCTACACGGATGCGACTGCTTTCCTTGTGACCGCGATCGGCGTATTGCTGGTGAATGCGGTGGCCGCGGTGCTGGCGGGCTGCGCGATCTATGGCGCACACTATCTATACGTGAAGTACTTCCGGGTGCCCGCGACGGCGGTGCAGGGCGTGCCCAGCATCGCCAAATAGCTGCCGCCGAATTGACTACAGGCCGGATTACGGTCCCACTCGTTTCAAGACAAGCTTTTGAGGAGCATAGATGAAGCGCATTTCGCTGACAGCCTGGATTCTGATCGGACTCGTGGCAGGCATTGCTTTCGGCGCGGTATTTCCGGCCGCCGCGAAGCAGATGGGCCTGCTGGGCACGGTCTTTCTTCGCCTGATTAAATCGATCATCGCGCCGCTGCTGTTTGGCACGCTGGTGTGCGGGATTGCAGGCACTGGCAGCGCGAAGACGATGGGCAGGATTGGCGGCAAGGCGATCCTTTATTTCGAAGTTGTGACGACGATTGCGCTGTTTGTGGGGCTGGGTTTCGCGAACTTCGTGAAGCCGGGGCTGGGCGTGCAATTGAAGGCGGGGCCGAGCGGTCTGGCGGCGACGAGCACCACTTTCGCGGGGATTCTGGAACATACTTTCCCGACGAGCATTATCAAATCGATGGCGGATGGCGAGGTGCTGCAGATTGTGGTCTTCGCGTTCCTGTTCGGGCTGGCGTGCGCGACGATTGGCAGCAAGGCGGAGCCGGTGGTGAAGTTCTGCGAATCGCTTTCGGAGGTGATGTTCAAGTACACGGGCTACATCATGTATGCGGCTCCGTTCGGTGTGTTCGGGGCGATGGCGGCGACGATTGGCGACAAGGGCCTGGGCGTTCTGGTGAATCTGGGAAAGCTGGTGCTGACGCTCTACGCGGCGGAGGTGTTCTTCGTAGTGGTGGTCTTTGGCACGGTGGCGGCGATAGCGGGGATTCCGTTGCGGCGCTTTGTGCGACACGTGAAGGCGCCGTTCCTGCTGGCGTTTTCGACAGCGTCGAGCGAAGCGGCGCTGCCTTCGGCGCTGGAGAATATGGAAAAGTTCGGGGTGCCGAAGCATATTGTGGCGTTCGTGCTGCCGACGGGGTATAGCTTCAATCTGGACGGGTCGACGCTGTATCTGACGCTGGCGGCGATGTTCATTGCGCAGGCGGCGAATATCCACGTGCCGTTTGGGACGCAGTTGGTGATGATGCTGACGCTGATGCTGACGAGCAAGGGCGTGGCGGGAGTGCCAAGGGCGTCGCTTGTGGTGCTGGCGGGGACGCTGGCGAGTTTCAACCTGCCGGTGGAGGGGATTGCGGTGATTCTGGGCGTGGACACGCTGATGGATATGGCCAGGACGAGCGTTAATGTGCTGGGGAACTGCCTGGCGACGGCGGTGGTGGCTCGTTGGGAAGGGGTGGAGCTGCCGGATAGTCCGGATATGGAGCCGGAGCTGGAACCGCTGGATGCCGGGATTTACTCTACCGCACAGGTTAGCTAATGGGTGGTTCCCGGTAGTTTTCCTGTTAACTTACTTGGTAATAAGCTAGTATAACGTTTCACTAAAGTATTTCCTGATTGAGGGCGGCGAATTTGTTCCAGCGGTGGACGACGGGCGCGGCGTTGATCTCTGCGATCCCCTGAAGAATTCTCTGCCGAAGTTCGGTCCATGA
>Ga0302140_10001826_pt1 | contig 27892 bp, 30 predicted proteins | sample I_Bog_E1_1_FD_202095 | JGI IMG/M metagenome (GOLD analysis project Ga0302140, IMG submission 202095) | Peat permafrost microbial communities from Stordalen Mire near Abisko, Sweden - I_Bog_E1_1 | ecosystem: Environmental > Terrestrial > Soil > Wetlands > Peat | place: Sweden: Abisko, Stordalen... | reverse complement strand
AACTTAAAACAAACAAAAAAAAAAAAAAAAAAAAAAAAAAAACAAGACAATAAAAATATGCCGAATTATTGGTGAATGCTCGCCCTGCAAACGAGAGGTTTGATCAATCCAGAGATAGTGGGTTTCTCATTCGTTGTTTTCTCAAAAAATTTAACTATACTTATTAGAGACTTTGAATCCTATCATTCAAATTCATGCATTTGACCAAAAAAGACATTAAAAAAATAAAATACAGGAACTGCAATGACTTATTGTTATTGAGAGCATGTGTATTTCATTAAAAAATTTCAAAGTGACATGGAGTTGGAGAGTCAAAAACTGAAACTTGAGATTTATGATGATAAATTGATTGGTTCAGATGCTTTGGTGGGTGACTTTGAAATCGACATCATAAATATTTATCATGCCGAAAATCATTCTTCTTACCAGCACAAATGGTTGGCATTATCTAATTTTGAAAAAGGTCCGAGTGAAATCAAAAATGATCACCATCACATTCCTTGGAAAAAATAAAAGATTAAAGAAAATAGTTATTTTGATGATGAAAGTACTTTGATGAGCTTGTGAAGAGATTCCAGTCATCGTTTTTTTTTGCGTGAAGTTGAAATTTTACTTTTTTTTGGATATTGTTGAGTTTGTTTTTCCAATCCATATTATTTTGAAGGTAGAGGATGCATGATTATTGATTTTGGAATTAGTTTAGTTTTGAAATGAAAAAATGGTTTATGAATTTTTTTATGGAAACCGCATTTTGAATAATTTAAAAATTTCTTTATGTTTATTTTTTTCAAATTTTTTGAAAAATGTCATAATAATGTAAAAAGCCTAGCTTTTAAATGAATTCATCACCGATAAAAGTCCAATTTAAATATTTGTGAGAGTCAAAAGTGTCCAACATTTCCCTTTCTTTATCGAATCTGGATATTTCCATTGGATCTTCTGACAAATCTTGAGGTTTGATCGAGGGAGGTTTGAGTTTTCGATTATAAACATCATCCCAATTTATGTTTTTAAACCAGGGATGTTTTTTGATATCCTCAGCATCATTTAAAAATCCGAGTCTTTTATTAGGATCTCGCGAAAGTAGCTAAAATTAAAAATTCAATAAATTTAATTATTAATAAAAGATTAACTTTTTCTATTAAATCTTTAGCTTCTGCAGAAATTTCCCAAGAGGGATAACGCAAAATTCCCATTTTGATGTTTTGGAAGAGAATGTTTCGGTCGTTATTAAAAAAAGGAGGCAATCCAACTAAAAGCTCATATAGGAACACTCCTAACAAATACCAATCCACCATTCTATTATGACCTCTTTGGATTAAAATTTCTGGGGCAATATATGCCACAGATCTTGTTAATAAAACGAATGATGATTTAAGTTCAAAATTGATCTAAAAATACCCACAAAATGTATTTGAAAATTGATCATAAGGTTTCATTCCTTCCTTCGAAAGGCCGAAATCAGTTAACAAAGCGTGACCATCTTTATCTAGAACGACATTATCGGGTTTCAAGTCTCTTTGTATAATTTTTTCAAAGCAAAGAAAAAATAATAATAAAACCTGAAAATAATGAAATTTTTATGCAAAGCCTCTAATGCCAATAATATTTCACTCACATAGATTATTGCTGTTGCCTCATTGACTTTCTGAACTTTATCCAAATGATGACTCAAATCCCCTCTTCAACAAATAAATTAATTAAAAGTCTAATTGTTTTATTCATACCCAGAACAATAATCCATCACCAAATATAATTTATTCTCAGATTGAAAGGCATAATTCAACTTGACAATGAAAGGATGATCCATGATACTTAGGATGTTTCTTTCGGAATGTGCATATTTCACCAAATTGGAATTCTTTAGTTTTTCTTTATCTAATGCCTTCATCGCATAAAATTTGTTATCTGATTTCTTTTTCACTAAATGGACCTCTCCAAATCCTCCTTTGCCTAATTGTTTTAAGAATTCGAAACTAGAAAGCCATATTTTCTGGAAAAATTCTTGACTAATTAAATCTATTGAAAAAAAACAACCTTGCTTTCTTTTTCTGCTTTTTCTTCTTTTTGCATGGGAATCTTCATTATTTTCGAACCTTGAGTTGCTGCTGATTGTGTTCTTTGATCAATTTTGTTTTCTTCATCATCTATTTCAGAATCTTGATTCTTTTTTTTGTTTTCTATCTCTGCAGTTTTACTCGCAAAATACAAAAAGCGACTGATATGATTGGTCCTTCCACTAATAGGTTTCCCATCAATGAAGTCATTGACTTCATATTGTTCTCCTTCCTTTAGGAATTTATCATAAATTCTTCTAGTTTCTTCGTTCAAAGATAAGTCAATTGGAGTATTTTTGTAGGTATTCTTTTTCTTTGGGTCAGCCTGATTCTTCAATAAAAATTCCACGATTTCACCATATCCCCTTTCCGAAGCAATATGCAAAGGCGTGTTATCTTCATAATCTTGGGCATTTACTTTCGCTGAATTTAAAACCAACACTTTCACAGCTTCTGTGTAGCCTGTAAAAGCTGCTATATGTAAAGGACTTCGTTTTATGGTGGTTTCAGCTTCAACATTTGCTCCTGCCTCAATTAGTTTAGCAATTATTTGAAAATGTCCTTCGTTGGAAGCGAGATGAAGGGCAGTCCAATTATCAAGTAATTGGGAATTGACATTTAAGGGGAAATTTAGAGGATCCTTAGCTTTCTCAATGATAGCTAAAACTTGATCCAGATGGCCTAACTCGCTAGCATCCCAGAGAAGTTCGTTGTTCTTTTCCAGGATTTTACTTTTAAGAAGTAAGATTTTAATATAAAAAAATGTTCAAACGCAGGATTTGTGATTTTTGGAGATGGTTGTTTATTGCTTTTGGAGAAAGACTCTAACTAAATTTGGGTGAAAGTTTTTATATAGAAATTATAACTTGGTAGATCTTTGTAATTTGCAACGTTCTCTGAAATATTATTGAAATTTTTATTGACGAGGGTTAGGGATTCAACCATTTCAAGGCTTTATGATAGAAAACCAAAATTTTTAGAGAATAATAATTAATTATTATTTTTTTTTTGTAAGAATTAAATAGGTAAATAAATAATTTTAGAGAAATTGCATATGGAAATTTCTCACAATGAAAAAATTATTCTATGACTTAATAACTTCTAGTGAAATAAAAAATTTTTTTAGAAGAATCTCGTCATTTTGAATTTTAAAATTCGCAATGACTTATTGTATTTTATTAATAAGTGTTGAAAAATTTTGTTTTTAAATTAAAATAAACAAAGACAAAAAATGAATGGAAGTACATAAAAAACATAATCATTTTTCTTTTTCTTTTTTTAGATAGAAATCTGCAATATGGATCAACAGAAAAAACTTCCAATAAAATGGAAATCCCAGGTTTATTTATTTTTTCAGAAAAAAATCATCATTTATAAAAAAACAGGAATTCCAAATCTGACCAATAATCCTCCTTATTTTCAAAATATACCTTTTGAAAATAAAAAGAATATGCGAAACCCATCTCCTCATACTAATTATGATGAGAAGGCTTATTCAGAGCCACACAATCTTGATAATAAATCCCACTTAAATTTTAAATCAGAAAAAAATGAACATAATTTAGAGTACATAATCATAGCTTCAAAACAATACCAAGATATCTCGAAATTATATGAGCGATCCGTATTTTTTAAAATTCTTTGACCATTCTTTCAAAAAAGCCATGATAGGAATTAAAAAATAAACAACAAAATGACGAAATCAGTTTCTTGAAAAAAGAAATAAATAAATTGAAACAAGAAAATGTTTCATTAAACAATGAAAATTCCGATTTAAAAAATGCTATCAAAAGAATCACCGAAGACAGCATCAAAGAAAAGCAGATTTTGGAACAAAAAAATAAGGAAATGGAAACAAAAATTAAAAAGGCTTTATTGAGAAATAGCAATGCTAATGTTGCAATTAATGCAAATAAATTTGGACCTCGAAGCATCTTTCACTACCCACAAAAAACACACAATTCAAGGCAAATCCCGGTTGAAACCCAAAGTAATAAGTTTTAATAGTTTAAAATATTTATTTTTCGTAGAATTAAACCAAGAAATTTTTGACATTAATGATCCTGGAGAGCTTAGTTCTCTTATTCTCGCGATGAAACTACAATCTGAGACTATGTCTGAGATTGATGGAGTCCCTTTGCAAACATTGCTTTCTAACATTGCAGACAACAACAAAATTTTTGGAATACCAAATTTTTATGAAGATCAAAATGAAATAATTCCAGGAGGTGAAGTTGATCCAGATCATATGACTTATGAAGTTAATTTTTCTTAATTACCATTAAACAATTATTTCGTTTATAGCAAATGCTAGAACTAGGAGATCAAATAGGAAAGGTTTCCAAAGGTTTGAGTTTAGAAGAAATAAACCGAGTTTTAAAAAAATGCCTGTTTTTTAAAGGCAAAATGGGAAAAAATCAAGAGAGGTTTAATTTTTTTTTTTTAAAACAGAAACATTTTAAGATTTTTTTTTAATTAGTTGTACCATATGTCTGAAAGAATTTTTCACTGGTGAATGTGTTCATGAGCTGGTGGAGTGCCAACATATATATCATTTTCAATGCATAAAAGATTGGTTGGTAAATGAAAAATTTTGTCCTATCTGCAAAAAGGATGTCATTAAATAATCATAATTTAAAAGTTTATACTGAATTGGTTTTTTGTACTTCATAAATTTATGGACTTCTTTTTAAATTTATTTGTTCAAATTTAAGATAAATTAAAAGACTTTCATATATAGAAATAGAAGAGAACAGAAAATAACAATCTTTAATATTTAAAGAAAAGCAAAAATATGAAGAAAAGCATTGTTGAAAGATCTTCCGTTTTAGAAAAGGAAAAAGAAAAAGGTTTTATTATTCTTGCCCTATTTTAAAAACGAATTTAGGTCAAACAGAGAAGCCTGAACAAATAAAACTTTTAGAGAGTCCTTCAGTCATAAACAACTATTTAACCAATAACAATAAAGTGGAGCAGGCGCTAATTCCCAAACCTGAAGAAGTGCTTCTTGGTAATATTAATCATTAATGAATTATAATTAAAAGAAAATTTTAAGATTTGAAAACTCATGAAGCTCATAAACTCCCTGAAAATGAGACTCCTCAACCTCTTGACAAGGACAAGTATATATAAATTTTTTATAATGTGTTATGTTCTCAAATCAATTCAAAATAAAAGTAAAAACCTCAGAAAGAATAATGAAATGCTTTGGGATTATGCGGAATTGGGTGAAGCTCAAAAATTGCAAGAGCTCCTCACCCATGAAAAAGCAATAGATCTCAATTCCACTCTTCTCGATGATTGGACTGCATTGCATTTGGCAGCCAACGAAGGACATAAAGAAGTTGTTCGGGTTCTCCTGGATTTTGGAGCCAACATAGAAGCTGAAACTAGAATGAACCGTCGAGCCTTGCATATCGCTTGTTTGAGAGGAAATCTTGAAGTTGTAAAAATTTTAATAGAGGGAAAAGCAGACCGAAACCCAAAAGATAAGGATTCTTATACTCCTTTACATTTTGTTTCGGAAAATGGCTCTAATGAAATCATAAAGCTCCTGTTGGAAAATGGAGCTTTATCAAATATAAAAAATTATCAAGGAAATACCCCGTTGGATCTTTGTTTGAATGTGGAAACCCGGAAAATTTTTGATGAATGCAAGGTTTCAGTGGAAAATGATTATTATGGGAGAACATTTTTGGGTGATGCTATTCTAAATAATTCAAGGGCTGATCATATCAATAAATTTTTAATTTTGAAGGAGAAAAACAAGGCCTCTTTGTATTTTTTTGTATATTTTATTTACATTATTTTTTATTTATATAAAAGGATAAATTCTGCAGTTGATGAGAAAAAAACTGAAGGAGAAGAAGAGAAAAATGCGAATGGTGCTGCAAAGAGTCCAAAAAAAAATGAAGATCATAAACCATTGGATAATGTAATGAAGGTCTCGAAAATAACGATCCATGAAACCGAAACAAAAGAAGACAACAATAACTTTGCTATTGTAATAAATAAAAGAGCTTAAAAATAATAAATTTCATTGATTATGAAATAAAGGAAAAAATAGGGCCTCAAAGTTTCGAATATTATAAGTTATTGGGGAAAGGAAGTTTTGGAGAAGTATATCTGGTGAAGAAAAAGGGGAATCCCAAATTTTATGCTATGAAGGTCCTACAAAAAGACCGGATTATCAATCAAAATCTAGTGAGATATGCTAAGACTGAAAGAAATATACTCAGTATCATGAATCATCCCTTTATTGTGAGGCTAAATTTCGCATTTCAAAATGAAAAAAGACTTTTTTTGGTCATGGATTTTTGTGCAGGGTTCGCTTCTTTTTTTTTTAAACGAAACATTTTTTAATTATTTTTAGAGGGGATTTAGGAAAATTGCTTAATAAAGTGAAGAAATTCGATGAAGAAGTCGCAAAAATTTACATCTGTGAGGTGTTGTTAGCTTTGGAGGCTCTTCATAAAAATATGATAGTTTTCAGGTTTATATCTTAAATTTATTAGAGATTATGAGAAATATAAGGGATTTGAAACCTGATAATGTGGTCTTAGATGATGATGGTCATGCCCTCTTGACAGATTTTGGATTATCTAAGCAAGGAGTTTTGGATTCATCTCGTTCATTTTGCGGGTTTTTAAGAATAAATATAAATAGATAAATTGTTTTTTTAGTTCTGTTGCCTATTTGGCTCCTGAAATGTTGAATCGATCAGGTCATAACAGAACCGTAGATTGGTATTTGCTAGGAGTTTTATTGTATGAGTTCTTGGTCGGGATTCCACCTTATTATAGCAATAATCGAGATCAATTATTCGAAAATATCAAAAAAGGTCCTTTGATGCTTCCTAAACACAATATGTCTGAAGATGCTAAATCTTTGATAAAAGGGGTATTACATTCATTATTTTTTAGAAAAGAAATGATTTTTTCAAGCTTTTATGCAGAAATCCAAATGCACGTCTTGGAGCGAAAAATGACGGCGAAGAAATTCGACAACATCCTTTCTTTAAAGGAATCAATTGGAATGATGTGATGAACAGAAAATTAAAGCCACCTCCCATTGAAAAGAAAGAAATCACAAACGCTCCCTTGGTATTGAAGTTAAACGATCAAGCTGACCCAATAGAAGTTGCTAGAAATCATATTCAAGGTTGGTCATTCTTCGGGGAGGATGATCTTAATATTATTGCAAAAATGGATAGCGATAAATAAAAAACATGGCCAAAATTCGTAAATTAAATTTTTATTTTTGTTTTAAAGTTAATTGAAACCAATTAATTCCATGATGTGGAGATTAAAACGATTCAAAACCTTTTAAAAAACATTAAAACAAAATTTCTTAATTTTCAACAAATAAAAATAAAAATATGAAAGAAAAAAAAAAGGATTTTATTTTATAATCAAAATTCAAAAACTTTAATCAAAATAAAAAAAAAAAAATTCTGATCCAATGAGTTACATGGGCTACAATAACAATGAGGAACCAGCCTTCCCTGCCCACAAAGAAGAACAATGGAACTATGAAGATAATCCAAACGATAATGTAAAAAAAAATTAAGCTAAAATAAAAGTTTTTAAGACTGATGAATATGGGTTTGAAGACAAAGCTTATGAAGCTGGATCAATCTTCGACTTGAAGCCCATTGACATACCTCGATTTCCAAAAAACGAAAAAATCCGCACAATGGAGATTTCAGAAAATTTGATGATAGTCATTACAGAGTCGAATAAAATTTTAAGGTGGAAAATGAAAGATATCCAATCCCAATGCACAGAATATGACTTGCCTGAAACCAAGGATGAAAACACCACTTTTTTTCAACAAATAAACCCAGGAAATATGATAATGAATGCAATAAGAGCGCTACCATTCGGAGATGATAGAAAAGAAATTATCAATGTTGATAGGGTGTTTATGGATTCAAAAGGAATTCATACAATTTTGGCTTCAAATAAAGGAGAAAACTTTTATTTTCATCATTTGAACGAAAAAATTCGATACTTGGGCAAATTAAAAGGAGTCATTATCACCAGCATATCATGGAACGAGGAATCGGGTGAGGATACGACTAAGGTTTTGTTTTTTATTCGGATTTTTATTTTTATAAGGTTTTTAAATAATTTAGGATATTTTGTTGGGTTTGAGAGATGGAGGCATTGTTTTATATAAAATTGACATCTTGCCGAAGAATCAAGAAATCTCAGAGGAAAATCCCAAACCTATGGCTTATTTACCATCTAATCGGCTGATTGAAAATCTGGAGGTAACTATTATAAAACCAATTTGAAAATTTCTAAATTGAAAAAAAGACGGTAAATTTGATTCAAGGGAACAACAAAGTCTGCCTAATTATTGCCTCAACCAACTCCTCGATTTATTATTTTTCTGGAACTTCTGGTTCTTCCAATTATGAAATTCTTTTTGAAAAATATAAAAACGAAGAAAATGTAAAATGTTTTTAAAAATAATTATGATTTCACAAAAAAATAAAAAAAGATAAGAAAATCAGAAATTCCCTATCCTAAGTCGAAAAAATCCATTATGCACATTTTCTATAGCAAAGCCCCTTTGAGAGCCCATTCTTTCATCTGGACCAATGGCAAAAATATTGCTTATTACAAATTTCCAGAGAAAACTGATCGTCCAAACGATTTCTCCTTTTTTAACCTTCCTCAATTTCTCAAATATGGTAAAAAAGTCGACATTGAAGAGTCTGTATCTTATGTGGTTCAGGAAATGCCCATTGGAATTGCCTTGAGTGAATTTCATTATTTTTTGTTGCACGAGGATTGTTTGACAATTATTTCTCGAATCACTGAAAAAGTAGTGAAATGTGAAGAGGTAATTAATTTTATTAAAACTTTATTTATGGAAAAGAAAACGTTAAAAATATTTTTATCATCTAAGTTTCCGAAATTTGGCCCTCTTTTGGGCATGAGATATGAAAAAAATAAAGATGAAATTTGGGTTTTTTCGAGCAAAGGGGTGATGCAACTAAGTATAAAAAATGAAGATAAGGATGCATGGAAGTTATATATGGAGAAAAAAAAATACAAAGAAGCCTATGAGATTTGCAAAAAATACAATTCCAGTTATACAAATTATGTCGGAGGTCTTTGGGCTGATGAATTGTTGGAAAATAAGAAATATGATGAAGCAGCGAGGCTCTATGTTGAAACTTCCAGAAATTTTGAGGAGATAAACCTGAAATTTTTAATGGGCAAATCTCTCGACGGATTTGAAAGTAGAAATTAAAAAATGATTCTAGTTTTTTAGTTTGTTTGTTTCAAAGCTTATTTGGAAAATTGGTTGAAAAAACTCAAACCAGAAGATAAGCCTCAAAGGACATTGTTGTTAACATTGATGACGGAATTGAAGTTGTATAAACAAAATAAAATTGAAAACTCTGTTGATGTAAAAGCGGGTGATGAGATTTCGAAATTTGCTAGGGATGCGTTGAAAAATTATATCTGTCTTTTTGGTGAAATTTATTTTTTTAGAAGAGTAAAGGAGGCGGATAAAGATCTTTCAGATTTTCTCACGACAAATATTAATGATCTTGATGAGGTAAAGTAAAATTTAAAAGTTTTTTTTATAAAATTCTTCAGAATATCACTTATCAATTAATGCAAACTCATGGAAAATTCAAAAATTGTATAAAATTCGCAAAGGAAAAAGTGGTTTTCTTTGTTATTGATCAATAAATTCGTGTTTTTTTAAAAGGGCAATTACGAAATGATCATCATTCATCATATCAACGAAGAAGAATATCGTGAAGCTATTGAAAATCTAAAACATGTTAAGGATGAAATCGTCAACGATTTGCTTTATCGTTATTGCCACATTTTCATGAAGCACGAACCTGGTATAATTTAATTTATTTATTTTTTTAGAAAGACAGAAAATTCAATGTAAAATTAATACTCATTTTAATTTCAGAATTAACAATTGCACTTCTCCAAAATCATATCCGACACAAATTTGACCCTACGAAATTGATAGCAGGATTAATGGATATCCCGAAAGAAAAAAGAGAAATAGGAATAAGTTTTCTGAAATATTGCATTGAGAAGTTGAGTTGCAAAGAAAAGACCATTTTCAACATTTTGATCTTTTTTTTATCTGAACAAGACAATTCAGAGCCACTTTATGATTTCCTTAAAAGTCAGGAAAAGTTTCTAATGGAAGTACTTTTTTCTTTTACATCCCTTTCTTAAATTTTATACCAAATTTAGAAAGAAATGTTGTATTTTGATTTAGATTTTGCTTTAAGGATTTTCAAAAGAAAAAATCAAATGAAGGCTCAAATCATAATATACGGGTTTGTTAAAAGAATTTATTCAAAGTTTTTTTATTTTGCTGATTTTAAGCATGATGGGACTTTATACAGAAGCAGTGACATTAGCTCTGGACAATAACAATATAGAAATTGCGAAATCCTATGCAAATAAACCAGAGAATGATGATTTAAAGAAAAAATTATGGCTTCAGGTTTTCTTCAATTAAAAAAAATCAATAGTTTTTTTTTATAAAGATTGCAATTTACCTTTTCAGCAAAGGCGCAAATATTGAACAAGTTATTAAATTAACCAAAGAGACAGACCTTATAAAGATTGAAGTGAATTAAGATAATTAATTATTCATTAAATGTTTTTTAAATACAGGATTTACTCCCACATTTTAATGAAAACATAAAAATTGAGCATTTCAAAGAAGAAATTTGCAATTCGTTAAATGAATATAACACTCAAATTGAATCTCTAAAGGTTGTCATTCTAAATTGTTAACTAAACAAAAAAATTGAAAAAGCTTGAAATGGAAGGATACAGCAACAACGCTGAACAATTGAAAAATGATCTCCGAACACTCAAAAACAAATACATCGTCATAAACAGCTCTCAAAAGTGTGATGAATGTTTGCGAAGCATTTATTTAGAAGAATTCTATATTTTCCCATGTTTGCACGGTTTTCATAAAGAATGTTTATTGAAGCGTATAATGGAAAATCCTATTGAAAGTCAAAAAATGCCAGAAATTGAGGACGTTAACAAAAAAATCCAAAATTTAATTTTGAAAGCGAATGTTAATTCAATGCCGACAAAAAAAGCCGGTTTTCCTTTAATTTTTATATGAATTTCTCTATTATTTCATAGAAAGAACCAGTGCCACATCATTTTTCTTTGGCTTTTTAGCCAACAAGAATAGCGTTGATAAAGTAATTCCTATGTTGACAATCGAAGAAGAAAGACAATTAAGAGAACTGAAGGTTTTTAAAAAAATCTCAAATTAAAAAAAAAAAATATTCAGGAAAGATATGATTTCTTGGTTGCCAGTGGGTGCTTAAATTGCAGCAACAGCATTATAGATTCTATTTATATGACTTTCGATTCGGATGATAAGAAGAAACAAAGCTGGAGTTTGAAAAACAAAAATTAAAATAGAAAATTTTAAAATTTTAAAAAAAAACAAAACAAAATCTTTTATAATCGAAAAAATATTAAGTAAAATAATGGTCGAGGAAAAAGACTTTTCAGCTATTAATGAGGATTTCTACGTGAGATACTAGTACTTTTAAGGATTCAATACTTTTTTCTAAAAATCTGAAACAAGTGTTGGACATAAGGGAATTTATGGTCATGAGTTTCTAGAATTTGAATTTCGACCAGATGGAAGACTGAGATATGCCAACAATTCGAATTATAAAAGCGATGTTTTGATCAGGAAAGAAGGTAAGCCATAATTCGGATATAAAAATCACAAAACTCAAAAAATAGTTTATGTCAACGAAGTCGTGCTCAGGGAATTGAAGAGGATCATATCAGAGAGCGAAATTTTGAAGTAAATTTTTCATTTTGATGAAATTTAATTTGATGGTTACAATATAACAGGGAAGATGATAACCTTTGGCCTGCTCCTGATAAGATTGGAAGGCAAGAGCTTGAAATAAAATTAGGAAAAACTCATATTTCGTTTACTGTAGGATATTTTTTTTATTTTCCATGTTTTTATCTTTAAATTATAAAATAAAGACTTCTAAAATTGGTTCATTTTTGGAAGTTCAAGAAAGCAAGGATCCTGATGGTTTGAGAGTTTTCTATTATTTAGTTCAAGTATTTCATTATCAAGCGCCAATTTTTTAATTTAAAACATTCTAGGATTTAAAATGCTTTGTCTTTTCTTTGATTGGATTGCATTTTAGAGTAAAATATTTATTTTTAAACTTCTTTTAATTTTTCATTAGATCAAACCAGTTGGCTAAGAAGATATTTTTCAAAGAACCAATAAAGACATAATAAGAATTCATTTTATGATAAAAGAAAGGAATAAATAAATTAAATTTTGAAAAAATAAATGTCTTTTAAAAAAATAACCCAAAAAATTATAACTACTAAAATCAAATATTGCATTTTCAAAGTTAGGGAAGAAAATGGCTAGCAAATATCTGCAAAAGTTTCCAGTTCCTGATAATTTTTACGAAATTCTGCATGATTTCGCCCGTGAAATCATCAGAGATCAACCAGAAGATATCCTCGAATATGGAGCTAATTACTTCGAGGCTCTTCAAAAAGTATTTCCATTTTTGTTTAAATTTCCAAATAATACTTCTATTTGAGGGAAAAACCTTTACCTACGAAGGGAAATACAACATTAAACGAGCCGACCAGAAAATTCATAAAGAATATAATCCCGAAAGTCTTTTTTTAAAATACACATAAAAATCATAATACCTCAAAATTCAATTAGACCAAAGAAAAAAAGGCCAAGAAAGCCAAGAAATATCCAACCAAGTTTCCGAACATAAAGAACATCAACCTGAGAGTTTTTTATATTTAATATAGCAATAATAAAATTATTATTTTGAAGATAAAACAAGGATTGGAAACAAAATTGGACAAGAAATATCAGACCAAGTCCAGAATAAAACCCCAACAGCAGGTCATCGTCCATCTAGTGGGCAAATGAGATCAAATAAAATGCCTGCTAATCAAAGACCCCAAAGTCATCATGAAGGATCAAAGAAAGACCTTGAAAAAGAAAAAGAAACCACTCCCACAGGAGGTCAACGTCCCTCTCAAGATCAGCAAAGAGTTGAGTCTGAAACGAGCCATGGAACTGAAAAAGCAGCTGCGCATGAATATATGAACAATCTTATCAACAAATCCATGAAGGTTCTATTTAGAATTAAGACTTAGGAATTTTAAAATGTTATAGTCCGATCAATTGGAAGGCAGTGTAGAATACCCTCCAGATTTACAAGAAGGACATGAAAAACAAGAGGGACAAGAAGAAGAACCTCATGAAGAATTATCAGGAGAGTTTTATGTAGAGATATTAAATGGGAAAAATTTAATTGCTGAAGAAGCTCAATCAGAAACCTATTGCGTCGTTTTGCTATCACATAACCCGACAACGATTATGAAAACTGCCAATTCAAACAACGCAATGAATCCTGAATGGAAACATTTGGATAAATTTGTTCTACAAATCAAAAGAGAAGAAATATATGATATTCAGTTGGTGGTCCAAATTTATAACTTTGAAAATGGCAAGACTTTAATTGGTGAGAGTCTCATGGAAGCCCTTGAAATTTTCGCAAGTCCGGGAGAATTGAAATATGTCACGCTCAAGCTGAAGAACTCAGAAGGAGCTGAAGGAAATTTCGGAGAAGTTTCATTGTTGGTGTCTTGGGTGCCAAATGGAGAACAAGTTCCAGAATTTAAAGAGGCCTTCGCTTATTTTTAGAAGAACAATTTATAAAATAAAATTTAGCTTTGTTTTATAAAAAAAATTTAAGACTTTTCAAAAATGGAATCGATTTTTTTAATAAAAATCCAATAAGACTTTCATATATAACTAATTTTTTTTCAAAAACCATCAAATTCATGAAAGAATAACTGTTAAAAACCAAAACTTAATATTTTTGAACCAAAATTTCCTTTTCAAGGAATTAAAAAAAAAAATCAAAGAATAAATAAATTTCATCCCGAAAAAAATATCATGTCAACCGATTTAGATCGTCAGATTGAGCAACTAAAGAATTGTGAAATCATCAAAGAATCCGAAGTTAAAGCTCTTTGTGCTAAAGCTCGTGAGATTCTCACAGAAGAAAATAACGTCCAACGGATATTTGCTCCTGTCACGGTTTTTTCCTTAATTTTTTTTTTCACCCTCAGACATTTTTTAAGATTTGTGGAGACATCCATGGTCAATTCTATGACCTCATGGAATTATTCAAAGTTGGTGGGGAAGTTCCAGACACTAATTACTTATTTTTAGGAGATTTCGTTGATCGAGGTTTCAATAGCGTTGAATCCTTCCTTTTGTTGTTAGCTTTGAAAGTGAGATACCCTGAAAGAATCACCCTGATTAGAGGAAATCACGAATCAAGACAAATTACACAGGTTTATGGGTTTTATGATGAATGCCTCAGGAAATATGGATCATTGAATGTCTGGAGATATTGTACGGAGATCTTTGATTTATTGAGTCTTGCCGCTTTGATTGAAGATAGGATTTTTTGCGTTCATGGAGGCCTTTCTCCAGCCGTAAACACAATTGATGATGTTATTATCTAATAGAAAAATATAATACAGATTTAATTTAAAATGTTTTTAGATTAGAAACATTGATAGAAAACAGGAAGTGCCTCATGATGGCGCTATGTGTGACTTAATGTGGTCTGATCCTGAAGAAATTGAAGGATTTAGCTTGAGTCCTAGAGGAGCTGGCTACATCTTTGGAGGAGACATAGTTGAAAAGTTTAATAGAACAAACAATGTGGAATTGGTGTGTCGCGCCCATCAATTGGTGATGGAGGGATATAAGTAAAACTTTTTTGAGTTATTGAAGTTTTAGGGACTTCTTGTGGTTAGAGTTATGTTTAAAGATATGCTTGTGACTGTTTGGTCTGCACCCAACTATTGCTATCGATGCGGAAATATTGCTGCAATTTTGGAATTGGATGAGAACCTCCAAAAATATTACAAAATATTTGAAGCAGCGCCTTCTGTAGCATATTAATGATTATTATATTTCATTTTTAATGCATTTTGCTTAGGAAGTTAGAACTGGATCATCAGCCAAAAAAAGTGTGCCAGATTACTTCTTATGAGAGAGAGGGCACATTTTTTCATTTTTTAAATAAAAAGCTTTTTCTTAATTAAACAAAGAAAAAACATCTAAAAATTAAATTCATTGTTTTATTCATGTAATCCCATAAAACATAATTTTAAAATTAAAAAGATAAAAAAAAGCAACTCAAGATTATAAATGATAAATTGTGTCTATTGTTATTAAAAAAAAAAATGTATTTAGAAAAATATAAATAATATAGATTAAATTCCATGCAATTTGAAATTTCAAATTAAAAATTTGGAATTTCATAAAAAATTTGGTTTTTAAAGGTGTTTTAATAATGAGATGGGCCCCATGTTTCCTTATTTTTTAGGAATCAATGGTTTTGAAGTTTTTAGTTTTCTCTTGCAATTCTGTATGTTATGAATAAATTGTTGTATGTGGAAAAGAGAAATTTAAATGAAAAATTAATGAAAAAATGCATTGTTCATTCAAAATCCACTTTTAATTAGTAAAAGCCAAAAACCTAAGTTTTCAAAAAAAGTCTCTTCTAAAATCATGTTGAAACCACGGAAAATCTTCTTTTTCTCTCTATCACAATCATTGAAGTCCAGCCTAAGTTCCATTTCTTATGCATCTGCTTATCAATCTTCCATCGATCCTGCCAGTCGTGACGCTTTTTGGCGTAACCATCTACAAGCAGTCCATTGGTTTAAAAAGCCTTCCACCATTCTTGATCAAAGCAACCCTCCATTTTGCCGTTGGTTTCCAGATGGGACGTTAAATATGAGTTATAATTGTATAGATCGCCATTTGAAGACTCACAGTGATTTCCCTGCCATTTATCATGAATCTCCTCTCACAAACCGAAGTGATGTGATAACATATAAACAAGTGCATGAAAATGTGACAAAATTCGCAGGGATTCTCAAAGATCAATTCAATGTCAAAAAGGGAGATAGAGTGGTAATATATATGAGTATGGTCCCTGAGGCACTTTACGCAGTACATGCATGTGCAAGAATAGGAGCTATACATTCTGTCGTTTTTGGAGGGTTTTCAGCTATGGAGCTTTCAAAAAGAATTGTAGATTCTAATCCCAAGGTCATAATTGCTAACAGCGCTGGAAAAGAGCCGAAAGGAATGATTGATTATAAGGTGATTTTGGATGAAGCCATCTCAAAAACTGGTCAGGATTATAAAAGGATCATTGTTCCTCGAGATTTTCATGATAAAAGCAACATCAAAATGATCAATGGTCAAGATTATGACTATTATGAATTAATGAAAACAGCTCAACCTTATCTTGAATGCGAGGTCATGAACTCAACTGACCCCCTCTATATTCTTTACACATCTGGAACAACCGGAGCTCCAAAAGGCCTAGTCAGAGATATAGGGGGCACTGCTGTGGCTTTATCCTATTCCATGAAATATATATTTGAAACAACAAACAAAGAAACCTATTTTGCAGGGTCTGACATTGGATGGGTAGTGGGTCATTCATTCACAGCCTATGGACCTCTTTTGGTTGGAGGAACCACTGTTCTATTTGAAGGCAAACCAATCGGCACACCCGACAGCAGCGCTTATTGGAAAATTATCGCTAATAGAAAAGTTAAAGGATTTTTCACATCTCCTACAGCTATTCGAGCTATTAGAAAAGAAGACCCAGAAGGAAAAATACTGAGCTCCTATGATTTGTCAAGTCTGGCTACTTTTAATATTGCTGGGGAAAGATGTGATATTCATACTTATAGATGGATTGAAAACCATATCAAAGGACCTGTCATCAACGACAATTATTGGCAAACTGAAACCGGATGGCCGATTGTCAGTAATTTCTCCAAGAAATACTTCGAGAGCTTCACCCCAAAACCTGGTTCGGCCACCAAGGCAGTCCCAGGTTATGATATCCAAATTTTGGGGCAAGACAATAAACCAGTGGAACATAATCAATTAGGGAAAATTGCTGTGAAACTCCCGACTCCCCCTTCGTTTGCATTGACAATTTATAATAACGATGCTAATTTTATTAAGGCTTATTTTAAAGATGCTCCTGGATATTATATCACCGGAGATGCCGGTTATTATGACAACGACAATTATCTTCATATCGTAACTCGAATTGATGATGTCATAAATACTGCAGGTCATAGATTAAGCACAGGCCATATGGAAGAGATTCTTTTGCATCATCCTGACATAGTAGAAGCTGCTGTTATTGGCCATAAAGATGAATTAAAAGGAGAGGTTCCTATTGGCTTTATCGTGATTAAAAGCGGAATAAAGGTAGATATCGTGGAACTGAGGAAAAAAATGGTGGAACTCGTTAGACATGATCTTGGACCTGTGGCAGTGTTTAAAACTGTGATTCTATTGAATTCCCTACCAAAAACGAGAAGTGGAAAGGTTTTAAGAAATATCTTGAGGAAAATGTGCAACGGGGAAGATTATGTTGTGCCTCCCACTATTGAAGATATGACGGTGTTGGATCATTGCGAGGAAAGGATTTTAGAGGCAGGATTAGGAAAGGAAGCAAGAATTTTGTTCAATGCGAGAGAGAAAGAAATTGAGGATTAGCAGGAAAAACAATTATAAAGATTTACTTTTGATTTTATTTTAATTTCGAATTTTAGTGAAATTTGAGTGAATTTAATTTAAAAGAAAGAGGGAAATGGAGGAAAATAATTTTAAAAAACATTATTATAATAATGGAAGAAAAAAGAATTGTTTTGAAGTTTAAACAAATTGACAGCTTGAGGAGCTTTCATGAAATTCTTGAAAAAACAGGGCAGTTTGAATTGAAAGAAGATCGAGATTTATTAGGAGTTCAAAATCTATCTTTAATTTATCATCACGTTCATTTTTTAGGATTACGAACTCACAGTTGAGATTCCACTTTATGCTTCACTCATGCCTAAAAATATCTTTTATTCAAAAACCCAAAGAATGGCTCAGAGAAAAATGAAGTTTTTCATAGTAAACTCTGGAAAATTTTCCCTCTGTCTAAAATATGCGATTTCTGTCAAAAATCAGGAGAAAGAAGAATTTTCAAGGTCATAAATATATTTCCTTCTCCAAAAAAATTTGAAAATTAAACCAGATTTCTCATTTTAATCATTGAAAGTGATGGTAATGCAGACACAAATGCTGAACAATCCGAATTCATCGATGATATCACTCAAAACGAGATCCAAATCATGAAGTTTTTAGATTTTTATGATATGAAAGAGTTCTTCGTTTTAATGGGAGTGTGCTTTAAAGAAAAAAGAAAGGAAATGGAAGAACTTCAAAGAGAATTATATAGAACCGTGGAAGAGGAATTCGAGGAGATTTTAAACACTATATAAATTTATAAATATTGTATTTTTTTTAAAAATTGAGAAACCAAAATAATTATTTAAAATAATTAATGGATAACAAAGAAAAAAACCAAATTCCTATATATTTTGTTGATAATAATGGACTTTTTGACAATTTTCAAGATCTTCGAACATTGAGAGTTGATTATAAAATTGTTGCTTCTCCAATTGGTTTTTCAAATATTCCTTGCCCAATAAATACTATTTTATATTTTTAAAAGGAACTTTAAAGCAAAAATCAAAACAAAATGTGGAATTGGGTCAACCTTTTATTCTCGATAAATATGCTTTGACTTTTCTTTATTTAGAAAGTATTTGTTGCTATTTTCTATTCTTAAATTCAAGTTTCATCTTTAAAAAAAAATAAAAGAAATAATAAAAATAATGAATCTCACCCCTGAAATCATTGAAGAATTGAATAAAATTTCCCTTTCGTTTCCTTTTCAAGTGTTTCAATCATTGCACAAGCAAAATTATTATGTTATGCCTGGTTACAAATACGGGGCTGATTTCATAATATATGAAAGTTCTGATCATTTTTTTGAATTATTATTTTTAAATCTCATATAGAGGATCCTGAATTAGTCCATGGTAAAGCTTTAATTTTCCTTCAAGACTCTCTTTTGATCACTGAAGCCAACCGGATCAGCACAATTGTGAAAAAAGATTGTTATATTGCGCAATCTTCAAACTCTTCAATTTTTTTTTCAAAAATCATAAGATTAAAGCCTAAAACCTAGAAAATTAAGTTTATAATTAATAAATTTGAATTTTATGGTTTTATTCAGGTAATAAGTCTTCATCCACTTCGAATTGTTCATCATATCCTTCCCCTTCCATATCTTTTCCCATATTACCCATCATGGCCATATTTTCCATGTCTTCCTCTTCTCCTTCCTCTTCTCCTTCCTCTCCCATCAACCCTCTTGTGGCCTCATAAAACGGAATCATGCTATAACTCATAAATCTAAAAGCTTCCACACTTCTTATCCCTTGCTTAAGACAATATTCCGCCCAAATAACAACACTTATCTGAGAAAAGTCATAAAGTCCATTATGTCGAGCAAAATCAAAAAAACATTCGAAATTCACTTCTTCATTTATAACAGAGTTAGTGATTTGCAAGACTATTCCTGTGATGAGGCTGTCATAATCAACAAGATAAAATAGCCTCATTATAGGTTTTTCCTGGGTTTCTGACTCCTCATTCGTAAAATGGAAATAATAGGCGTAACGTGCGTTGCCAATAATAACAACCAAAGCCAAAAAGATTTGATCCATAGTCTCAAGCTTTTTGAGACAACCACCAATAATTTCATAACAAGCCCCTGCGATTTTATTAGTATCAACTTCCTCTTCCAGAGTTTCTTCATGATGAATGACCAAGATATTAGTGCCAGAACTTAATTCGGTTTGAATTTCTTCGAAATGTTGTGTTAGCATGGCCAACCCTTCTCCTTGAAGCATTTGGAAGACTTGTCCTGTGATAGAGGCAATTACGAACATCCTTTCGACTGTATGATTATTAAAATCTATTAATGGTTTTTCAGCATGGGTTCCTTCAGGTGTTTCGTAAATGATTTGGAAGGCAGTGGTAATAAATGGTAGATAATTGAGTGTTTTTAGTTTTTCAAGCTCTTTTATTGCCGGTTCCTTTAGAATTATATCAAAGGAGGGGGTATCTTCTGGGAATTTGAAGATTTCTTGCAATATAATTAACATATTTTTGGTTTTATCTTGTGCTTTCTTATCAGGAGTTTTCTTATAATAGAAAAAGACCTTTTTTGCTACAATGAAAATCTCTATTAGATAGAAAGCTATGCTTGGCTTATCGAACGGAATGAAAATTCTGCAATTCAAATCAAACTCCATTTTTTCCTTGATTCCTAAATGAAAGTTCGCTAAATGCTCACTAACTGCATTAAGTTCCTTTTCACATTGTTTCAATGCAGTCAACTTACCTGATTTTCCCACAATATCATGGAATCTATCTAAAAAACCAGCAAGTTTTTCGCCTTCTGGCAAAGAAAAAAAGAATGCCCTTTCTTGACTAAAAGCCTCGTTCAGCAAAGTTTCGATCACATCGAAATTATTGAGAAGGTCTATTGGCAGATTCTCAGTTATCATTCCGCTTTGAACCATATAGGAATCAATAAAACCAAGATCTTCTTTATTAATCAATGGTTTTGTCTCAAATTTAAGGTCATTTCCCTGATTTTCCATGTTTGTATCATGTTTCCCAAGATCTGACCCCGCATCATGCACAGCATCATCATGAAAATCGTCCTGATATTCCTCAACTATCTCCTCTTGAAACCCCTCATCCCCCTCAAAATCTTTGACATTTGCTTGCATCTTCAAAGGACTTAATCCTTTCTTCGCAGGACTTTGACCCTTTTTCCCTGGACTTTCCGTCTTTCCCTTGGATAAGGGTGGGATTATTGGCTTCTTATTCCCTGAAGATGGCAATAAATCATCTAAAACATCCAAACCATCATCGAAAGTATCAAATTTGGGCTTTAGTTCAAAAGAATCATCATCCATTTTCCCCATGTGTTTTAATAATCCGGGTTTTTCAGGTTTCTTTTCTTCCATGGGCTTTAAATTTAAAAGACCTGCTTTTTGCTTCTCTAATGGTCTTGGACCAGTTTTTCTTTCATCAATCTTATATTCTGGAATGATTTCAGGCGATTCTTCATCTGAGTTTAGATGAAACCCTCCTCCTTTTTTGGGGGAAAAACCAGGTTTTTCAATTTTTTTCATCGGTTGAATTTCTTCAAGACTTTCCTGTTGAGTGAATTCGAATCCTGGCCTTGAAAAATTTTCTTCTTTTTTAAGTTGTTCTTTTGAAGTTGGAAGTTTCATAAACATTGTGTCATAATCATCTTTCTTGGCCTCATTTTCTATCACCATAAGACTTTTCTTTTTGTTATCTGCTGGTAGTCTATCCAAAGCAAAATTCGAAGTATTTTTATCTGGGATTCGAATTGGCTTTTCCTCTATAATTTCTTCAGAAAAACCCGAAGTCAAACCGATTAAAGGCCTTTCCATGTTGATCTCTTCTTTCACTGCTGAAAAACGATGACTATCAATTTGCTTTTTCTCATCTTTTTCAAGAGAAAACAGGCTCTTTTTGCTATCTTTTGGTGAGAGTTTCTTTTTTCGTGAGATATCCTGCTCTTCATCTTCATAATTAGGGAAATTATCTATCTTTTTATCCAAAGATCCAAACCCACCTGAAAAATTATCCTTTTTCTTTGGAAAATCTTCTTGTATATCTTCCAAAGAATCGTTTTTGCTTCTGAGATTAAAACCTTTTTTAGGTTCGAGCATATCTTCGTTTTTTTTCAAAGAACCTTTCCCTCCGAAACCAACTTCAAATTCTTCTTCTTCATCAAAACCTGGCAGTTTTCTATCAGAATATTTATCGAGCAAATTCTTCTTTGAAACCTGCTTATTGCTTTTTTTTAAATAATCATCTTCATCCTCATGATGCATATCACCAAGAAGATTTCTATTTGATAATTCTTTTTTGCTATCATGTTGGTTTTTGTTCTTGAAATAATCATCTTCATCATCATCCTTTTTATTTTGATGCATATCACCAAGAAGATTTCTATTTGATAATGCTTTTTTGCTCTCAAGTTGGTTTTTGTTCTTGAAATAATCATCTTCATCTTCATCGTTTTTTTTATTATGCATATCACCCAGAAGATTTCTATTTGATAATTCTTTTTTGCTATCATGTTGGTTTTTGTTCTTGAAATAATCATCTTCATCCTCATCGTTTTTATTTTGATGCATATCACCAAGAAGATTTCTATTTGATGATGCTTTCTTGTTATTAAGTTGGTCTTTGTTTTTGAAATAATCATCTTCATCTTCATTTTTTTTATTATGCATATCACCAAGAAGATTTCGACTGGAAAGTTTTTTATCATCCATTTTATTTTTATTATGATCTTTAAAATTTGAATTATCGTATTCATCTTCATCCTTATCTTTCTTTTGCATATTTCCAAGTAAGTTTCTATTTGAGGATTTCTTATCATCGTAATCTTTTTTATTAAAATAATCATCTTCATCATGATCTTTCTTTAGCCCCTTATTATTTTTGGAATAAAAATCTTCCTCTTCTTCCTTTCTATGCAAATCTCCCAGTAAATTCTTACTTGAGCCCTTCCTGCTATCTTTCTTATCATCTTCTAATCTTTTCAAAGCTGGTGGGTTTTCTATTTCGTAAAATTCTTCTTTCTCATATTTCTTATCATCAAACTTCACATTTAATCCCTTTGATCTCCCAGATGAAGTCTTCACAGCAAAATCATCTTCCAAACTCACATTCCTGTCTTTCGATTTTGCAGATAATATTTGTTCTTTGGATCTTACCCCTTCATCCTCTGGAACTCGAACTATGGACGTTTTTTTAGATTTGAGATCTTTTTCGAAGTCATAATTTGGTTCTGAAGCTTTTAATTTAATCACTTTTTCATTATTTGGTTTAGTTATAAATATTGATGGTTTCTTGATGTTCATGGGACTCATCTCCGAGAAGTCCATACCTTCCTTTAAAATGTTTTCCTTGATTTGGAGTGATCTTGATTTCGCCAATGATGGAGGGTTTGGATGTTTGGCTTCTTTGTAGACAAAATTCGAGGTTTCTCTGGTTAATTTAGTTTGTTCCAAATCCAACTTTTCTTCAGGCCTGAAATCCTGCTTTTTTTCTTTGATATGTTTAGAATAAACTTCTCTTTTCTTTTCGGCTTCTTGCAACGCGCTAAAAAGTTGACCCAAATAAGGATTATCTTGATTTTTCTCAAGTTCTGTCAACAATTTCCCTTCTAATTCATTTTCCACAATGGCATTTTTCTCCTTGAAAAGCAAAGCATCGAGTTTGGTAAAAAGTCCGGAAATGAAGGTTTCTAAATTGTTTTTCGCTACTTCTGCATAATAAATCTGAATTATGCTATTTAGGACTTGGAAATACTTGTTTTTGTAGAAAAGCTCCTCCTCCTTAGTGAAAAACATCATTCTTTCAAACAAATCCTTCACATTTTTCATATATCTATAGTAATCACAAGCCAACTTCTCGATATTCATTAACAATTCCTCATTTTGTTCACTTTCCTCTAAAAATCCTATTGTTTCAACATCAATGCTTCCTTCAAGAATTTTAACGAAAACTGGATTTTCCTTTATAATTTCCCCCTCCAATCTAACTCGTTGCATTTCATTTGTTAAGCTCTCTATATTCCTTTTAAAGTCCTCCGCATCATCCTTTAATTCCTTATTTTCAATTGCTTTTCTAACAGCATCCCCGAGCTGTTTTTCAAGGTTCATGCGATCTCTTTGGAAAACCGCTCGGCCAACTGCTTTGATATCAATTTTATTGTTTTTTTCAGTGAAGTTGAGATCATCAGTGACTATTTTATGGAGACTTTCCAACATGAACTTTTTCTTTGATAGATAAACAGGATAATGTTTCGGGAGATTCAATTTGACATCATTTAAAAAATAAGAGATTTTCTCATGATCGACACATAAATAATTATCACTTTCTTCAAATCGTTGAGAACATAAACTCATTAGAAAAGAGCCACAATTTAGCTTCATATTAGCAATTATATTTGCTTCATTGCTGTGAAGAAATTCATTGAGTCGAATGATCTTTTCACAGATGTTCGAAAGCTCCTCCTCAAAAACTATTCGTGGTTTGTCGGAAAGAACCGCATATAATTCATTAGAGACCTTGATCACTCTATCTTTAAGATGATTCCTTAACATTGGGAAATTCAACTCTTTCAAAGGCTCTTTCTTTGGAATCACATCTTTGATTGGTTCTTGTTCTAATGTCTTGGCATAGAAAACATCATAAAAACCTGCAATTTTTTGTGAAAGAGTCCGAAGAAATTTGCTGAAGATTTTGGAATAATTGAAATTACGAAGATAAAGAACTTTTTGATTGAAGGTTTCTATTTTCTGTTGGAGATGTTGGAAATAAGCTAGATTTTTCTGAAAAACTGGATATTCCTTTTGGAGAATGCTTTTAGCATCCGAAAAATGCTTGAGTTTGGAAAGATCATAATCGATGTTAAGGTTGAATTTGTAGGAAAAGAGGTCTTGAATTAAGTCAGTGGTTTGGACTTTGACACGGTCGATAGTAATCTCAGAGTATTTAGCAGATTCTGATGAAGATGCCATTCCGTTATTAGGAAATTAAGGACATATTATGAAAATTCAAATTTAATTAGAAATTTATTTTTGATCTATAAATTATGTTTTAATTCATTTTTTTGAAAAAGGAATTGCGTTAATTTTTTTAAAAATTGTTTCATTGTATCAAAACAAATTTTTTTTTACAGTAAATGAAATTTTTTTAATCATAATTTTTTATATTGATATTTAATATATTCAAATAATTACGACTTCTTCAAATTTCCATGTTTTTTTTTTAAAATACCAACCGCTTGAGGAATTAAAACGAACAAATTTTCTTTCAACTTTTTTTTTTCTGAATCTCCTTCTTCGATTCTTATATGATCTTTCACAGCTTTGATTGGAGTTTCATTACAAACTTCTTCAGTTTCTTTCTGCTTTTCCTTGAAATTATTGCTTAATTTCATTATTTGAGCTAATTGTTTTTTTTCATTTTCAATTTCCAACTGAATTTTTCCAATATCGTATTTAGAAGACTAATCAATCAAATAAAAAATCAAAGAAAAAAATTAGATTATAACTTCAATTCTTGTCATTTTGCTTATTATGTCATCTTCCTCCTTGATTACAAGCTCTAAATTAATTTAAGAAAAATTAAAATTATAAATGGGAAAATGACTTTTAGGTATTCTTTCAAAATTCACGATTTTTTCTCCCTTTTTCAAATCGAAAGCATTGGTATTGATCATTCGGCACGGTAAATAGGAAAAGGATAAATCATTGTTCACAAATCTGGAAAATGAATTGAAATCTTGGGTCACTTGGGTCTTGCTTGGATATTGAGAAAAATTGAGTACTATCTCATAAAATGCAGTTCCATCATTCGCCTTCATTTAAAATAATGAGATAAAATAAAAAGTTATTTACAAAATGATCATTTGCTGATTTTTTGATATTTTGATTCAACGATGACTTAATATCTAACTCAACTTGGTTATTAGAAAAACACAAAAAGGCGGAAAAATCATTTGATTGGAAGTCGATATTTTCGAAATTGGAATACAATTGTAGGAATAAAATGTCGTTCATTTGGATTGGTGATTCATTTTTATTTATTTGGTTGTCAATTTCTCTATTCATATGCTTTATGAATGCATAGAGGCATTCCATCAGAAAGGTATCCAATTTTTCGTCATATGAATTCAAATTGACAAGAATATCTATCAATGGATTTTTTGAGAGTTTTTCCAATATCCCATTTTTTTCTTTGTAAGATTCTTTATTTTTCTTCAAATAATCGCAGAGAATTTTCGAAAATTTATTCCACTCCTGAATGATGATATATTCTTCCTTCTTAGCAAGATAATAATAAAAAATAAAATAAAAATAAATAATTACGGATTCATCATCATTTTGTTTCTTGATGTTAACTTCCGCAAAATCATCATTGTCAATAGTTTTGAGTCTTAATATTTCATTTTTATCTATGCAAATTTGTATGATGACTCCTTTTTTTATTTGTTTTACTTTGCATTCGTCTTTTGAATCTTTGTTATTTGAAAGGATATATCCAAACAAAGGCATCTTTGAAAAAATATTAAAAAATTCAGCCTTTGAAACCAAAATTTCTTGATTCGAGATGTCCAAAAGTAAATCGTTTTTATGTAAGATGTCCTCTATTATTTTTGATTTTGGTTTGAGGTCATTCATTTCGAAACATTCTTTGATAACTAGCAGGTTGTTCACAAAAATCATTTCTTTTGATATGGTGCGATTCAAGAAGCAATTTTGGTACGCGATCACTAGATTTCCTCCATTTTCAATGTCTCCAAAGTTCTTTAAGAATTCAGTGAGACACCAGCAAAATTTAGAGTCATTGCTCAACCAAATAGATCTATTTCCTTTGGTTGAATGATGATATTTTAAATAACTATTAATGAAATCGAAGAGATCAACATCAATGAGATTATATCCTTGCTCTTCTAATCCATTGAAAAAAAATTTGGCTGAGGTTATGCGAGGAATTTCACCATAAGACAAATATTCAATCTCATTCATTATTTTTTCTTTCGAAATTGGGATCAAAAATCTCTCATAACAATCAATAGCAAAAATTAATAAAACTTTCAAAGGCAGGTGTTTGCCTAAATAATTGATTAAATTAAGGAAATCATAAAAATTTTTAGACCTGCAAGTGTCCTGTTATATAATAAAAGGAGAGCATCGAAAATCAGGTCGATTTTTTCTTTAAAAGTGATTTTTGAAAATAAAACAAGGGAGATGAGGTAATCGGAAAAATAAAATTTTGATTCTTGGTATTGGAAGTTTTTATAAAAATGAGTTATATTCATTTGATTTGGCTCTTTTTGAATAGAAAACAAATTATTTAAGAGTTTCGCTAATTCATCCAAATTTACATAAGATGCTAAAAATAATGAATGAAAATTATCTTGTGTAATTAATTATGTTAAACTTTGTTTCCACAAATTGTGCCTGAAATCAATTCCTTCATGATAAAGTGCAAAAGGAAGCTCATTTCTCAATTCATTGAATTTTTTTTCATTAAATTGCAACGTATCATCATCACTCAGGAAAAATTCATCATTCTAAAACAACAAAATTAAAGTTTTTTTTTCAATTTATTGTTACGGGTAAAGGGTAAATGAAATTCGTAAAGAGTGAATTTTTCAAAGGATAAGAATTCTTATTTGAGTTGATAAGAATTGAATATGCAATGATACTATTGAATTCATTGTGAATCATCATCCCATTTTGAAGTAATGGTGAAACCTCTTTGATGACAGCATTTAAATTGAAAAGACTTAAATAAATTTCCAGAAAATGTGTCAGAACTTCATTTTCAAATTCCTAAAAATCTTTAAAATTTTTTATTCTTTGAATTAAAAAACCTTTTGAAAAATTTCAACTCGAATTATGTCTTTTCCCTCTCTGTAATTCAAAATTTCATAAATATCGATGTTTTTGCCTGAATTCACATTTTTTTCAATGATGGAATCACTGTAAAGAATTCTCACTTTGATTATATCATTAATTAATAAGGAAATCTCGTGAATATAAAGATGAATTGATGTCACGGTGGGAGTTCTTAATGTTTCTTCTTTTAAAACCCTGCTCCTTTTTTTGGGAGAAATTTCTTGGAAACATCTATTGTTTGAGGCCTTCAAAGCATTTTGATTCTGTTGATTAATAATTTTTGTTAGCTTGCTT
>Ga0302140_10001818_pt1 | contig 27927 bp, 24 predicted proteins | sample I_Bog_E1_1_FD_202095 | JGI IMG/M metagenome (GOLD analysis project Ga0302140, IMG submission 202095) | Peat permafrost microbial communities from Stordalen Mire near Abisko, Sweden - I_Bog_E1_1 | ecosystem: Environmental > Terrestrial > Soil > Wetlands > Peat | place: Sweden: Abisko, Stordalen... | reverse complement strand
TCTTCTCCCGAATCACATGCCAGTTTGCGCCGCCAAGTCCCTTTGCCACGGCCTGCTTCGAAACGCGCGGCCGCAACGATTGCCCGACCTGTTCATAGTCGGGCTCTTTCGGGTCGATGGCAACACAAACGATTTCAGCCTGGCGTCCAGTCCATTGGTCAATGAGGGCATCGCACAGATGGGCGATGACGGGCATCCAGTCGGACAAAGGACCGGCCGACTGCGGCATCTCGATCGTCATACTCGCACGCTGAGTCATCTCATCCAAAGCGCGGCCCGAGAGAACGAATGCGGGGCCCGTCGACAATGCAACCCGCCTCGACGAAGTCTCTTCGCCTGCCCCCAACCCGATCGCGATCCGGCTATCTGCCACGCCTCCAGCCCGCAATGAGGCGCGGAGGAAGATGCCGGCGCGCATCGCCATGGCCGGATCCGTCAGCAGCAACTGCCAGCCATCGCCCCGGAAAAACTCCAGGCTGCCTTTGACAAGCCCCCGCTTCCAGCCCCGAACCACATCCACGGCGTTGGTGAGCGACGAACGAACCGATTTGAGTTGCGCTGGCCGGAGGCGGCTGGAACCTATGATGTCTCCAGTCAATACGGCGTGATATCTGAGCTGTGCCATGGCGGTCTATCTGCTGTGTATGTCGCCCTTCGCTTCACGACCATTGTAGATCGCAGGTCACCATCACGACCATTGTCGTTTTGGCCGCAGGCGAACGCAGATTCCGCCGCCCTACCCTTCCTCTCTCTGCGTCCCCAGATATCCGCTCGCCAGCGCCGATTCGGCAACCGCGGAAACGAACACCAGCAGCATCACGTACCACCACAGCGTCTCCGGCGTCTTGTGCGCCGCCGCGCCGGGCGTAGCCGCTTCCCGTGAAGATTGCCCGCCCTTGCCCTGCCACAATGCCAACACGTCGCCGGGGATCACGTCGAGGTTCGATTCCTTGGGATCGGGGTTGACTCCCACTTCGTCCTGGCGGCCATTGGCCAGGCGGAGCTGATAATAGCCGGCCTCGGTCAGTTGGAACGACTGCGCGGAGGCGGCCTCGCCCAGCGTGAGCGGCCGCTTCCCCTCTGGATCGGTGACCTCCACATTTTGGGTTCGTTCCTGAGCATTGCGGAGTTCGAGGAAGGCGTCTACCGGGCGCGCACCCCCCTGGCGTTCGCTGCCCGCCAGATAGCGCGCGGTCTGCTCGATGAAGGGGACGAAGGCGGGATGCAACGGGAAATCGTTAGTGAGGTTGTCGAGCCCGGTAGTGAGCAGCACCACGCGGCCCTCGCCGATGCGTTTCTCCAGCAACAGCGGCGTCTGGTCCCCTAAGCGAACAATCACGCGAGCGTCGCCCGGGTCGACAGCCAGAGCGTAAAAGAACTTCACGCCCGTCCAGCCATTGGCCCTGGCCACGGCGGGGTAGGAGGAGTCGCTCGAGCCTACCGCCATATACCGATCCGGAACGCGGCTGTAATCGCGGGTTTCCACGATATGCGCGCCGAAAATCGGAATCTGCAAGCGGCTGCCGGCGGAAGTGCCGGCGGCAATCAGGATGCTGCCGCCGGAGCGCACGTACTCGGTGAGCGAGTGTTCCAGCAGCGAAGGCACCGCGTTGAGATCGGAGAGAACCATGAAAGCGTAATTCGACGGTTGACGGTCGGCGGCCTCATTGACGACGATCGATTCCAGGATGAAGGCCGATTGCGCGGCCGCGGAGAGCGCGGCGCCCACGTAGAACGGGGAGCGGGTGTCGCCGTAGTTATGGATCAGCAAGGCTTTTTGCGGGTCGGACCGCTCCACGGCGAAGCGTCGGAGGTCGTCGGCCGGGAATCCGTCGGCAGCGTCGATTTTGATCTCGCAGCGGCTGAAGCCGTAAGGCACTTCCAGCGCGGGGAAGTCGACGGCGGCCCGTCCGTTGGCTGGTACCGCGACGGTCTTGGCGGCGGTGGTCTTGCCGTTTACCACCAGCGATACGGTGCGTTGGGCCGCAGGCGTGCCGTAGCCGGCAATCACCGCTCCCACGTGAACCGGCTTGGCGTCTTTGCCCCAGACTTGCCCGGGGGCATCCACCGATTCCACCGTCCAGTTGGGCTGGGCCTTCGAGACCACCGCGTGCTTCACCAGATTGACGTTGGCCGGCAGGGCCATGTCGGAGAAACTGGCGGCCAGATCGCCGCGTTGCATGTCGCTGAACAGATGCAGCTCGATGGGAGTGTGGACCGCTTCAGCCATGGCCCGCACGGCGCGCGACAGTTCGCCGAAGTTCCCGTGGCCATCGCCGGGTTGAATGGCCTCGACCGCGGCGCGCAACGCCGATTGATCCTCGATGGGTTGCGTCATCAGCCGCAGTTGCGAGCCAAACGCCGCCACCTGGGCGCGCGCGGCGCCCTTTCCGGACAGCACGCTCATGGCCGCGTCCCTGGCATCGGCCAGGCGGCTTCCGGCGCGCATGCTGAAGGAGTTGTCGATCACGAGCAGCACCAGCCGCTCGCTGGCGAGCGAGGCCGTATTGCGATTGATGAAAGGATTGGCGAAGGCGAGGATCAACAGCAGCAGCATCAGCAGCCGCAGCGACAGCAACAGAAAATAGCGGAGCCTTCGATGACGGGTGGAGCTTTGCGTGCGCGACTCGTACAACATCAACGAGCTCACCGCCTTGGGCGTGCGGGTTTGGCGCTTCAACAAATGCAGGTAGAACGGCAGCGCGAGCCCGGCCAAGCCGGCCAGGAACCAGGGCGCGAAGAGTCCCATCTAATTGCGGCCTCCGCGCAGGGTGAGGTATTCGCGCAGGGCTTCGTCGAGCGGACGGTCGGTCATGAGCAGGTAGTAGCCCATGCCCGCGGCCCTGGTACGGTCGCGCAGATCGGCAAGATGCGCCGCCACTTTTTCCCGATACTCGTTTTTGGTGTAATCGGGGGTGACCTCGAGTTGCTGCCGGGTCTCCATATCGACCAGGATGGACGGGCCGTTCAACCTGGGGACCACATCCTCGGGATCGAGGACATGGAACAGGACCACTTCATTGCCGCGGAAGCGCAACGGCTCAATGGTGCGGACAATGCTCTCGGGCGATTCCCAGAAATCGGAGACGATCAGCACGATGCCGCGGCGGCTCAGCAGCTCCTGGAAGTAGCGCATGGGCTTCGAGAAATCGGTGCGGGCGCGCGCTTCGGCCTGTTCCAGACCGGCCAGCAAACGATGCAACTGGCCCTGGCGGGTTGAGGGGCGTATATAGTTGCGGATCTCGTCGTCGAAGGTAATCAGCCCGGCGGCATCGCGCTGCCCGTGGATGGCCAGATAGAACAGCGACGCGGCCAGGTAACGGGCGTAATCCATCTTATTGACGCTGTGGGAGCCGAACTGCATGGAGTTACTGGCGTCGAGTAAGATGGTCAATAAGCTGTTCGTCTCGCCCAGATAGCGCTTGAGATACATCCGCTCGGTGCGGGCGTAAACGTTCCAATCGACGTAGCGAAGATCGTCGCCCGGAACATAGGCGCGATACTCGGCGAACTCCTGGCTGAACCCGAAATCGGGAGAGCGGTGCAGGCCGGCGACGAAGCCATCGACCACGGTCTTGGCGACCAGCTCAAGGCTGGAGATGGCGCCGAGAACGGAGGGCTGGAGGAAGCGCTGTAACATAAAGAGCTAAACGATCCCCCACTTTCGCCGCAGCCACCACTCCGAAAAGCGCAGCAGCAATAAGACCAGGAACACGAGCGGCAAATTCCACAGATCCCTGGTCTCACGCATAGTCACGCCAGCCTCCGAAAAGGGAATGTCGGCGGCGAGTTTGCCGAGGTCGGCGGGCTTCCAATATTGTCCGCCGGTTTGCGCGGCGAGGCGTTCCAGCAGGTCGCGGTTCTGTTCGGTGTGAAAATTCTCGGCTACGCCGTCCATGCGCTGAAAAGTCAATACGTCGCGGCCTAATTCCTTGACGGTCCCGGTCTTGGCATCCGCGCGCTGGGCAGTGACTTCGGTCAAATAGGCGCCGGATTTGGGAGCGGACCAGGCGGCTTGGAACTGGCCGGGACTATCGGGCACCCCGGTCATCTCCACCAGGGCGCTGACGCCGCTCGGGCCCAGGATATGCGCTTCCACCCGGGCATCGGGAGCGGGGTTGTAGTTCTGGTCGCGAACCTCGGCGGTGAAAGTTACGGCGCCGTTATCGAGCAGCATCTGCGCGGGGACGGAAGCCGCCACGTGGCCGGGGGTGTCGGAAACCAGCCACCGCAGAAGCTGCTGCCAAAACAAATCGTGAGCCGTATCGCCCAGCGGGGAACTCATCTGCCAACGCCAACTGCCTCCGGTAGCCATGATCGCGGTACGGCCGCGGCCGAAGTTCTCGGTAGTCAGTAAGGGCAGCTTTCGGCCTTCGGGCGTAATCATGTTGGCCAGAACCACCGCCCCCGGTTTGGGCGTGCCGGCGTCCTCATAGTCCATCAGGTAGGGCAGTTTCTTCCACTTAGCGGAGTTAGCGGCGGGGTCGTCCACCAGGCGTGTAATAATGCTGTCGACGCCGGCGGGCGCCAGTTCGGCAGTGGTGTGGGTAGTGCCGCTCTTGGGATCGCCCTCGCGATGAAAAGTGCCCGGCTGGGTGGGCAGCGCGGTGGGCAGCAGGTCGACAAGATTCGACGCGTTCCAGCCGCCATCCGCCAGCGCGAACTGGCCGCCGAGCAGCAGCAAGCCACCGCCGCGGCGATCCACGAACTGGTGGATTAATTCCTGCTGGCCGGGAGTGAAATAGCCGGCTTCCACCGACCCAACGATCAATCCCTGGTACACGAACAGATCTTCCGGCCGGGTAGGAAAGCCGTCGGCCAGTTCTTTGGGATCGGAGATTCCCTGGCGGTAGAATTTGTTTTCGCTGGTGCGGTCGATGGACGCGATCTGCACCATGCGGTCGTCCTCTTCCGCCTGGCGGATGAACTTGTACTCCCAGCGCGGTTCACCCTCCACGTACAGGATGCGGCGCGGTTCGGAGCCGACATTCACCACGCGGGTCAAGGTATTGTTGGCGATATTCTCCTCGCCGGCGAGTGGGGCCGCGGCGATTTCGAGCGTTCGGGCGCCGGCGCCGCCGCTGTCGAACATCAACGTCTCAGTCTGGAGGTTGCCATCCGGTCCCAAAGTGACGGTGCGGGAAGCCAGCAGCTTGCCCTGGCCGGCGCTGTCGTTCCCCACCGTGCCGCGCACCGTCAGGTTGACCTTGGCGCCGGCGTATCCGCGCTGGTGAAATGTAATCCTGGCGGCCAGCCGGGATTCCGCCAGGGCGCGGGGAGCCACCACGGCATCGTCCAGTTCCACATCATGTTGGGCGCGCTCGCGTCCGAAACCCACGGTGTGGACCGGAATATGGCGAGCCCGCAGCGCGCTAATGGCGTCCGCGCTAATGCCCCCGGTATTGTCGCCGCCGTCGCTGAGCAGCACGATGGCGCCGATGGGCAAGTCGGAAGTCTCCTCGGTTAACTGCTTGAGGCTCTCGCCGATGCGGGTGGAAGGCGCGTTGGGTTGGAGGTCCTTGAGGCTGTCGATACGGGCGGGCACATCGTCCACGCGGTAAAGACGGGTCTGAAAAGAGCGGCTGAGGCTGGCCAGGACGCCATTCTGCAGCGCCTTCACGGCCTGGGCCTGGCGGGTGGAACCGTCCTCGGAAATGGCCATACTGCGGGAATCGTCCACCAGCACGGCGATGATGTTCTGTTGCGGCTTCAACTCGGCGACGGTGATGGCCGGCTGCCACAGCAACACCAGCAGCAGCGCGGCCAGCAGCGTCTGCAGGCCCCAGATTACCCAGGCGCGCCAACTGCGCATGACCGGCGCGGCCCGCTGCAGGCGAGAGTGGATCAGCCCGGCCAGACCGGCGGCCGCGGCCACCATCAGCAGCACGAGGATCCACTTCGGCCATGCCCCCAAAAGAGCGAATTGGCCGCGTGCGTACAGCGAACGCGGGTACTTAAAAAAGAACTCGAACATGGGCTCGTCGACTGGCCGCGGACTGAAGAAAAAGGCGCGCGGGATTCATCCTAATGGGTCATGGCGTAGGTAATGTAGTTGAGGACGATGCGAAAAGCAAGTCCGGAAAACTTCTCGGGGTACTGCGGGCTATCGGCCCACTCCCAGGCGTCGCCCAGGTGCATGTTGGCGCAGATGGCCACCATGATGCGCCCGTGGTCGTTACGGATGGCGCGCCATTTGGGCACATAGCCGTCCTTCTCATAGGTCCGGCCGGTGTTGACGTAGACTTCGCTGGGAATCTGAAACTTCTCGTTGATGTCGTAGAGGACGTGGTAGATCTCGTCCTCGTCTTTGAGATCTTCCACGGGCCGGTCAGGCAACACCATGCGCATGCCGGCCATGAAATGCTCCCAGTCGTCGGTACCGTGGAAGTCGTCCACCATCAGGAAACCGCCCTTCAGGAGATAATCGTGCAGGCGTTTGGCCTCCTCGTCGGTGAAGGTCCAGGTGTTCACCTGGACGGCGTAGATCCAAGGGTAGTCGAAGATATGGTCGCTATCGAGATCGACCACGTTCAGCGGCGACGGAGAGTTGATGCGGGTCAAACGGCGGAGGGCGATCAGGCAATCGTTGTCGGCCTTGGGATAGTCGCGGGACCAGCCGCCGCGAAAGCTGCGAAATCCGTAACTGTTGCCGTTGGCATAGCTGGACGTGTACTGGAGCCGGCTCCAATAAAACTCCGAGGGCACGTTAGCTCCGCCGTAGGAATACTGTTGGCCGCGGTACCCCTGGAAGCCACCGCCTTGCATGGCAAACAGGCCGAGGCTGAGCAAGAACAGGAAGGGAGTGGCGGAAATGGGCCGCACCAGCTTCATAAGGTGGTTACCTCTGGGGATTCTTGAAGCATAGCAGAAGCGGGGCGTCCGTTGCGGGGGGGCGACAGGGGTGCGTGCGCGTTATCGGGAACGCCCCCGCTGGCTTACGCGCGCGGCGGGCTGCGGCGCGGAATCTGGGCGATGGTCATCGGTTTGCCGGTACGGACTGGCACTTCGGTGGGTCGGGGACTTTGGGCCATGTGACAGGCACTCCAATGATATAACTGTTATATATCACGATGCGTTTCGACTTCGACCGATCGAAGAGCCGGATCGTCAAGCAGAAGCATGGTATCAGCTTGAAAGAGGCGCAGCAGATTTTCGACCAGGTTTACCTGGTTGACCAGAAAAGTGACGATCCGGAACAGTTCCGTGCAATCGGATGGTGCGGCGATTGCCTCTGTTCCGTGATTTTTGAGATCAGACCCGACGAGGAGGGCGAGTACTACCGCTTGGTCACAGCGTGGAAGGCGACTAAAGAGGAGGAGCGAAGCTATGCCGAAAATGTCTAGATCTGGGCGGTCTCCCGACGAGATTGCGGAAAAAGCCACGCGCGGCGAAGATATTTCCGCTTATTTCACAAATAAATTCACTGTGGTGAGACCCGTCCGTCGTGTGAATGTCGATTTGACCCAAGGAATGTTGAGGGAACTCGATCAACGGGCGGCGCGGCTCAACATCAGCCGGCAGGCTGTGATCAAGACTTTACTCGACCGGGCACTGGAGGAGAGCCGCCGTAAACCCAGAGCGAAGAGGAAGGTCGGTTAACAGGACCAATATCAGCCTTGGCGGCAAATCAGCCAAGTGGGTTCGCAGAATCGGGAAAGCCCGAGGCGGGAGGCGAAAACGCCGCCCGGTTTTTGGGACAGAATTTCGCGACGGCGCCGACAGCAAATCCAGTGCTGCCGCGACCGCCATCTGGCCGCCATTTGTGGGACTGACATTTGGGACGCTGGGAGCCTTGATTTCAGGGCTCGCCGGGTTTGTCCCGAAACTTACCCTTCTTGAGACTACTTCAGATTTCCCCACTGGATGGCAGACACCGGTATCAGAGACAGGACGAACAAGCCGGGACAGCCGTTGTCGTTACTTCCACTGGTACTCCATGTCATCGGTTGCCCAGCCCGCGCCGTCGTGGCCGGGTGGACGTACCGGTTGCGGGCGACAATGAGGAGCGTGAGCGCGATCACGGTCAGAACGATCTTGGTGTAGATGTCGGGTTTCATGCGGCGCAGTTTGATACGTCCCACCATCGCGCCGGCGAGAGGTGCTGCGGTTCCGCACCCCGTCTTGTGTCCCAAGGCCCTCGCGCGGTAAGATATTCTTACCATGCAAACCCGCATTTCCAGCAAGGGGCAGGTGGTTCTTCCCGGTCCCATCCGGCGAAAGCTTGGACTTGGCCCCGGCGATGCCCTCGACGCTAGCGTGAAAAGCGGGCAAATTGTCCTTACCCCCCGCCATTCGCGGTCCGCTAAAGCTATCATCGGGCGCGATACAGTTACCCGTCTCCCGGTTCTCAGTGCCGAACCGCGGGCTGCGCGACTTACCAGCGAACAGGTTCAGGACATTCTGTCAAATCTCCCGTGAGATATCTGTTTGATGTAAACGCACTGATCGCGCTGGGGTTTCTCGAACACGAGTTCCATGAGCGCGTTGGCCGGTGGCTGCTGAGTCTCGGGAAGGCAACAAGCTACGAAATCCTTACTTGCGCGATCACGGAACTGGGGTTCGTCCGCGTTCTGTGTCAGGCTCCGCAGTACGGATTCACCGTCGCGCAGTCGAGGACGCTCCTGGTCAGACTCAAGAAGCAGGGAATGGTCCCCTTCAGGTTCATCGCCGACGACCACGACATCTCGCGGCTTCCTGCGTGGGTCAAGACGGGGCGGCAGACCAACGACGGCCATTTGGCAGAGTTGGCGCGGGCGCACGATTCCGTGCTTGCGACGCTGGACGAACGAATACCCTCCGCGTTCATCATTCCGGGCTAGCTGGCTAGCCCGGTATATAGTGATCGGGGGGCGTGCGCGAAGCCAAAAGCTGCCTTCCGCGCAGGGTAGACGAAATTTAGATCTTAATCTAGCATACTCCAGGACAGGAAAATAACGGCGTTCAGATGAACTCTCCCATTCTGACGACCTGCCATGGCCGTCGGTAACGGGGAAACTAAATTCGTGTGCAGGCTGATCGTGCTTCGGACCTTCGGATAAAAAAGCTTGGCGCGCGGACTGACCGGAGCCGAAATCCCACGCCCGTAGGCCGTGAAGCAAAATGGCCTTCCCACAGACCCGCTTGGCTCTGCCTATTCAGCCCTTGTCCCGGAGATGGTTCCCTGGATCACCGCCAGCCTCGGCGCGGCAACACCGCTGTCAACAGCAGTTTTCGATCCAGGGAGGTTGATATTGAGCTGATGCGCATCCGCAGAACTTGCCGAAAGGAAACGTGGGTCGCACGGGCAGATGGAAACGGCCAGTGCTCCGAGACGCGCTGGCTGTCATGAGCGCAGTGAATAACCTAAGCTCTTGATGGCGAAGGGTATGGAAGATGGCCGCCAAACCGCGTCAAACGGAGCACGCTAAAGCCACGTTACAAAGTCTGTTTTCAATGCCTTGTGGCCATGCGGGTTTCGATCGGAGCACAAACGGAGCACAGGGTGGAATGGGTTCGTGCAAGTTATTGAAAAGATGGAGCGGGAGACCGGGTTCGAACCGGCGACGTCCAGCTTGGGAATCTCAGCGTCGATTGATAACAAAGGACTAAGGCGTTCAAGAGGATGAATTCAGGTCTAACGTATTCAGCAACTTACGTCGTCTTCCCCGGCAATCGCCTCCTAATGGAGTGAAAATGGAGTGAAAGATACGCGCCATTCGTTTCGCGGACGGGCCATGATCGCGGTAGGTTAACCGAGAGAACGCGTGCTTACGAACGAATCGCGAGAGCCCGCGTTTCCTGGGCGATTCGCCCACCAACGTATCCATGGGGGGCAGTTCTCATGAACGGGATGTGGCTTCAGAATTTCGACTCTCGACGTTCCCGCACGGAAACTACGAACTCTGTCCCCGGATCAAACCGGATGTCCGGTCCCTTGACTCCGTAATTGATCACAACCAGAGATACTATTGCGCCGGCGCCTGCACCAATCGCAGCACCCTTCGCCCCGCCGGCAAGTCCACCGATTACCGCGCCCGCTCCAGTAATGGCGGCGAACTTCCCAGTGTTGCCCTTTTTCTCGATCACGCGGCCTTCTTCATCCACGTTCTCTTTACCATTCGAGTTCACGACCGACTTGACCTGAGCCGCAACTGGAATCGTTTTCCCCTGGAAGGTCACGCTCTGAAACACAAAATCGAGTACTGATGTCTTGTTAACCTTGCCGCTGCTCTTCGCGGTGCGAATTTCACCCTCTACCGTGGCCCCGCGGAACTGCTCGGGGCTGGTGACTACTCCCGAAATCGTATCCCCTGGCTTGTTCAGCCTGCTGCTCATAGCCGTCGTCATCTTGATCCGAATTTCAGTATCCGGCGGGATTGTTGGGGCCTCTGCTTGCTGGCCGTATCCGTTATGTGATCCCAGCACGAGCAGCGCCGGAACCACAAGTTTAGCGAGTAGAGTCATTGTTCTCCGTTCTATTGAATTACTTCCCATCGGATGGTTATCGTGGTCATCTGTTTGCGCGAACTGCGGAGCACGAGCCGCTGGTAGCCGTTACTCTGGGCTGGTGCCTGCGCCGCAATAACATCGGCGGGCGTAACGGTAACCTTAACTGGGACACCAGGCAGGAAATCACCCTTGAGGGAGCCAACAAATGCCTGTTGTCCTTCGATGCGGATGAGGCCGTCTTTGTCAGGGGTGCCGGACCACAAAAGAGTTCCGCTCATGGGAGCCAAGGCTGAACCCGGTTCCCTGATAGTCGGATGTGGGAGGGGTTCAGCTAGCTTGGGAACGGCAAGGGTTGTTCCAGTCGGATTGGGAGCTGGTGGAACCGCCGAAGGGAGGGTTGCGCAAAGCTGACGGCTTGGAAATCCCGTCACCTCTAGTATACTGTGCGTTGTCAAAACACTTCCCGCGCCGTCGGCATACTCTAACTTGACGTCGGTTGTTCCCGCTTTGAGCCCTTCAAACACTCCCCAACCGCGGTATGCCGCTGTCGAAAAATCGCCGATTATGACCTTCATCTTGCCATCCATCAACAGATCGAGTTTCCGAGCGGCTCGCCCGTCTTCGTCAGCAATCACTTTCACTAGGTTGCAGCCGCCAACACCAACAAAGTTGGTGGCCTCGGTCTCGATCCCTTTCAATTTAGCTATGGTCCGAGCTGGTACGATCCAGATGGGCGAGCCGTCAATCCAGACATCAGTTTTTGCAGATCCAATCCCGGCGGCGTGGATCGTGCATATTTTCGTCGGATCTAATTCCGGCGCCCACTTGAAACTAAACTCTACTGTTTGTGCCGTGTCATCTACCTGACGGATCGCTCCGTGGGGGGCGGTGCAATCTGAAGTGACTAAGAGGCGGAGTGAGTTGCCTGCATTCAATGCCAATCTAACAGTAAATGGTTGACCAGGCACCGCTGATGCTCCGGTCTGCGGTGAGATAATCTCGATCGGGTTCTCTGCTGCATCGATTCCAGAGATTGGCAAGAGCACTAGGAGTGCAAGCGCTGGGAGGGATGCCTTCATTGCGGCTTACCATAGTTGTGGATGAAGACCTTAGAATCTCCAACTGAGGAATTCAATAGGTTTATCGTCCACGCACTAACCAACCCACCATCCGGCAGACTCGGAGCTCCAATGCCGATGTCGTCGACTGTTCCGTGCCCATGCGCAAACCCTACAACCACTTTGGTGCCCGGTGTGCCCGGAGTTCTTCCGTCAAGTGCACTGGACTGCGCGACAAATCCATCGTTCGGAGACATTCCGAAAATCCTACCCCAAAGGCCACCAGAATAGTTGTCGGCGAGGAAGTCTCCCTTGATTTTGCAGGCGGCTGCCCCCCAGTATGCCCAGGTTTGCACCAGGTCAATGTTGTTAAATTGAGGCGTCGAAGCGATAGCCGCGACGAGCGCAATAGGGGGCGATGGAACGAGCGTTGGGACCGTCCTTATTTTGATTAAGAAGGGGTGGTCCTTCCAAGACCAGTCTTGATCATCGAGTTCCTTCCCGTTTCCCCGAAGATCCGCAGTAGCGCCGCTAACTGAGCTGGGCGAATCAGCCAGCGCTAGCGACAAGAAGAAGAGTGAGGGTGAGGACGTAAACTTATTGGTTGAATCTGCAGTAGCAAGCCGCACGCACTCGTTATTTCCGTCGAGCAGCCGCATCGCGTATTGAGAACCGAGATGCGGGGTCCCCAGTGTTATCAATTTGTGCATTAAGCCGGAGCGAAACGGCGTTTGAGTTAAATAGGAGGGGTCTTGCAGCATGGCCTTTGCGATGAGGCCGCCCATGCTATGTCCTACGACGTCAACTTGAATTGCGGCGACTTGGTCGGTTTTCGCTTGGTCCGACGGAAGACAATTCAGACGATTGGGTATCACGTTTGTTGTTCCGGCCTCCGCGATGTAACCAGGATTCCCCAGTCGGAAGGCAACAAGCGAAGAGACAATTGTTGGAAGCACATTGTGAGCATTCCACTCGATACCTATGGTATTCGCCGGAACCGTTCCAGACGAGACGAGCGTGCCATACCAGGGAATAGTGCTAACGATCTTTACCGGCCCCGAATAGTCGATCAATGTCGTACTGAAGATGGATGTCGAACCAACCAATGGTGTGAACGTACTCCACGAGCAAGCGTCAGAAGCGTAGCCATGGACCAAGACCACGGGTGGTCGCACCACTTTGATCTCGTACGGTGGCGGATGAGCGCCATTGGCATAGGTAATGCGTAAGAAGATGCTCCGGGAAGGAGCTTTGCAGTCTTCCTGGTTGTAGCCTGTCGGGCAACTGGGGTCTACCAGCGCTGCTGCTCCTCCAACCGCCCTTCTTGTGAAATCCAACGGTGCCCGGTAGACCACGAAAGCGTACGGATCGGTCGCGCCGGGAACGGCAGCACTGTTGATAGGTTGTAGCGGCTTGTTTGTTTTTGTGAGATCTGTTTGGATATCCCCAATGTTCGCGAGTAGCCCGTACTCTTCGGCGTTCAGTGTCCCGCACGTCTTAGCACCTTCTTTGCTTGCATCCTCCTTACTCGCGCAGATTTCGACCTTGACGTCGTCACTCACCTTCAATGTTGGAATACCGATCACGGTGCGGGCGACCCCGTCGGCGGCGATGCCCACGACTTGCCTGGCCTTCACCAGATCGCTCGGGTTGGTAACGACCTTCGCCAACGGCGCCGAGGCCGTGGGGATAGTGACGGGATCAACCATTATGGGTGGGGCAGGGACCGAAGTTGGAACGTGCACACCTTTCGGAGTGATGAGAAGCAAAATCCACACTCTCTCGCTAAGGTCGTGCTCAAGGTTGAAAGTCGCCAGAGCTAGGATTCGACCTTTATCGTCGGTATGGAACCCTTGAACCTGATTGACCCAACCCAATTTCGGGAACCACTGGCCGCCATATAGAATTGGAGATGTCGGAGAGAAGATTCCATCGCCACCGTTCCCGCCTTCTTTCGTGGAGAGCACGTACGCGCTATCGCTAAAGGAACTTTGGTACCTAACGATGGTATGGTCCTTGACCTTCCCGATGAAAGTGACCCCTGAGGGTCTGACCGCTAACGACGAGCCATGAGTCCAACCGAAAGAAATTTCGAACTCAGGCAACTTTTCAATGAGCTTCCCGGTCTGGGGGCCGCCCGCGCAACACTGAGGAACTCTAAGCATATGTTGCCCGAGTAGGAGCGTCTCCGTCACAACGACCTTGCCCTTCACATCCACCAATGGACGATCCGACCAGCGAAGCCAGCGTCGCAGATCGATGTCCCACACGCCAGCAGATCCTGAGGCGAGCGCAGGATCGTCTAACCAGCCGTGGGCTTTCCCGTCAGCTAAAACGACGTCCTTTGTGTTCGGCGGGAACCTCTCTCCACCACTAAGGGTGTAATAATTGCCAGCATTGGCGTTGGGTCCGTGGCATCGCATAGCGAGTTGTCCGTCGGCCTGTGAGAAAAGTTGCCTACAGGAATCTCCACCCACGCCCTTGATCTCATTCGAGCTCAATAGCGGCTGCGCGACGGGCGGTCTTCCGGTAAAAGGCTCCGCATTGAAAATCTTTAGAGATTCAGGCTGGGCGGGAGATTCGACCTGCTGTTGGTTCTTGAAGATGGAAAACTGCCCTGCGGTATTCGTGGTCGCTTCAAAGATGTCGCCATCTCGTGTCATTCCGAACGCCGGCAACCGATTCTGTTCAAAGGGAGCCGCATCCACCACCGTGTACGAGTAAGAGTCATAGTGGGCGGCCGGATCGATGCCAAGTTGCGCGCCCTTCTGCGGCAGCTTAAATGGCTTCGGCGTGGGAAGATACAGCGGCCCTTCTGACTCCAAGGTCTTCTTCGCGTCAATCTCATTCTTGGTTTTCGTGTCGCCCGTCGATTCTGATCCGGAGAATCCAGCCAGGGCGACGGATTGAGTACCACGCATGATGCGGCAGTCGGAATCCTCGATGTCCCCTCGGCAGTGAAGAACGGTCCCGTTATCAAGCAAGACGATGGCTGCTGAGGATCCCTTTTCAATCTTCGGCTGCACGTCGACTGCTCTCGTGATGTTCGGGAGCAGCTTAAACGTGCCTCCTCCCGCAATGCATCTGTAAACGCCCCCATCGTTCCTGAGGAGCCAACCCGCTCTAACATCGGCATCCTTTACGAGCCGCGCAGCCTTGACGTTCGAGACCTGAGGAATCTGTGTTGGGGGATTTCCTACACTCCACGCCGTTCCATCCTTACGAACTGCGAGACCTTCAGCGATGTCGACGACATCAGTTAGCAGCACTTGGGGCTTTTGACCTCTTGCCTTCGCTATCTGGTCAATGGAATAGAGGTCTCCGTTTTCAAGAACAATGAAAGGGAGGTCGGCTGCCTTAACCGGCGACTTGGGTAGCAGCTTGAAGAGTGCGTTCCACATCGCGTGCTTCTCTCGAAATTCCATCTGCATCAACTGTTGAGGCAATTTTGGCGCTGACCAGAGCGAGACTAATGAATCGTCGATTGTTCCGTCTGAAAGGTACATCAAATCGTGAGTTACGGATACAATAGAGCGGCCTTCTAGGAGCGAACGGACTTGGCTGGCTGGGACGATAATTGCGCCTGATGGGCGATCCCATCGCGCGACGTCGCCATTCCTCAATAACGCAATCCGACGAAGATCTTGTGAAAAGTACGAAATGCCAACAACATCCTTGAGCACGTCCGCCTTGGTCGGAGTGAGGTCCACTTTGGTCGGAACTGCCAAACTAAGTATTCCGGCCTCACCTGTCTTCGTGAAAAAATCCTGCTCCATTGGATACTCGTCCACCATTCCGTCCTTGCGAAGAAAGGAGTAGTTCCAGTTAGGTCCGCCCTTCAGGTAGAGCATGGTGGACATGGGTGGGGCAACATTACGAGTGCCGGCGCCGGTTAGGCGGGAGGACTGGGCGTCCCTGCTTAAACCATTCGCTGCCTTCCCTGATCCGGGCGCTGAATTCGGAGGAACTCCGGCCCCAGGCGGCGTGCCTTTCGATGGGGTTGCGGGCTTGGGGGGTTGAGCAGTTTGGCTCAGGGCGGCCCTTAGGATCAAGAAAATCACGGTCGGGAAGAGCCATCGACGGAGCGGCATAGTGACGAAGACTGCGCTACCGTGTTCGTGAGGACCAGTGTAATCGTTGTTGTTCATGATGTACTGTGGAGTAAAGGCCGGGCGCAACGGTTTGCATGCCTCGACCTGTTCACCCCCGCCTTTCGCGTTATCGCTGGACGTCATTCTTGCGTCGGGATGTATTTCCGGTTCTGCGTAGCAATATCATACTAGTACGTAAACTCAGAAGATCGCCATCCATACACTGAATAATAATAGGCCGGTCGCCCACGCTTCCGGAGCGGCTTGTTCGTATCGGGCTGTGCCCGCTCTTCAGGGCTTAACTCGTTTACGGGACACACCAGGACACCAAATCGATCTATAAGTTCGCCTCGTTGATACTCATACTCGACTGGACGACAATCTGGAGAAGGAGTCTTTATTGGTTTTCCGTCCGCTCGTAAAACCTCGGTGGTCAAGTCCTTCTTCTGGGAATACCAGAACCCTTTCGCAATCCGCTCTATCCAGTGCTTTGGTTCGGTCACGAACTTGCCATCCCGGCTGAGCAACACAACCCCGCCACCCGCGTTCACCCGCGCCAGCCCGTCTTGAAATACCGATACGTTTTGAGTAGGGGCAGTCAAACTGACCGCGAGTTGAATCTGGGTAAGGGGAGGGGTCGGAATGGCGTTGCCCTTTGTGTCGATTAGGCCATTCTTGGTGAATGCGCGCCCCTCCGAAAATGGCCCTCCCAGGAACGGAAGGACTGCCCCTGATTTGTCAATGTAAACAAACTCATGCCTGTCGAGGTCGAAAACCAAGGCTATCCCATCGTGGAAACTGCCAGCGACGGAGAAGCGCTGCGGGATTACCAGCTTTCCAAAAACATCGACATACCCGAACTGGTCCTGGCCGTTTGATACGGCTCCCAAGCCGTCCGAGAAGTTGAGGGCGACCCTATACTGGAGTGGGATGGCTACCTTTCCCGTTTGGTCAACGTATCCCATCACGCCTTGCGCACGGACCGGACCGCGGCCATCCACGAAATCGTAACACTCATCATACTCGGGAGGGACCACGAACTTAAAGTCACGGTTCACGTATCCGCATTTGCTATAATTGCTGGCATTGCCCATTCCGTCTTTAAACGGGAACGAAGGCACACCCTCTGGTTTGACCGTCTTCTTTCCAGTTGCATCCATTACGGTGAGGCTTCCGTGTTCACTATACAGAAACGTTGAGTGAACGCCAACGGAGTCCGCCGGATCGTCAAACGTGGGCCGATTGAGCAAAACAGCCCCCGTTCTGGCATTCAAAATATTTTCGCCACTTTGTACCGGCAGCAGGACCAAACCAGAGTCCGGGTCGCCCCCGCCTCCGCTCGCGGACCCCGCAGACGAGCAGGCCGTGAGCATATTGAGTAATGATACACCGCCGATCATGAGAATCAGCTTGAGCCGTGTTGTCGATGTCGAAATAAACATAGTTCACTCCTTCCCTGAAAGCCTTTGTAGCAATCAGCGTCGCGTCGCTTAATACCCTCCACCAACGGCGCGGTGGCAGCGTTTCGAGGACTGTTGTTTTTGCTCAAGGATCTTCCGACGGTATTGCTGGATTTATCGGGCCCCGCGCCGTCAAGAATCCGAAGGCGCTGTCCATTATCTCTATTCTGCGTTGAGTGTGGCTGAAGGAGCCAAAAAAAGTTCGTCCAATCATGCTATTCTCCTTTTGTTCCCGATAATGGCACTCGCAGAGTTCGACTGTTCTCTCACGGAACCCCTTAAGCGTTACTCCGGCGGCGACGTCGAAGTCGCGGACGCACGTTTTCGCGAAATCTTGCCCACTCTGCACCAACTCGCGGTTCGACACTTAGCGCGCGAGCGATATGCTGCACCGCTGTCGGCGACTGCGTTGGTCAATGAACTGTGGCTTCGGAACCTGCGGCACGGTGGATGGACCATTCGCAACCGCGACCATTTTTATGCCACAGTTGGCGTCGCGCTGAGGCGGGTCTGCGTAGATCTCACCCGTACCCGGTTGGCGTTGCCCTTGTCCGAGGAGGTGGGGAGAGCGCAACAAGCGATTGCTGCTGGTTAGTTAGGGCGTTACTTTGGACTCCGACGCTTGTTCGGCCAGAATTGAAATGTTCTGGATGGCGATGATTTGCCAGTGGTTTCGCACACGAATCATGGAAACGAAAACAGCAAGCGGCGGCGCGGCTGGCTTCTCGGGTATTCCGAAGTCGACACGAACCAGCGCGGCTCTTCCGAACCGTTTGAGGACGCGCGCTGACTGGAACCCGGTCGCAAGGTCCCTGCGGACCCATTCCGAGGCTTTCGCCACAGCGATAATGACCTGTTTCCCCCAGGGGCTGTCGTAATACCTCGGATCCACCAGGCCCAATATCATTCCATTCTCGATCCGCTCGGCCACACCCGGAAAGTAAACCTTATCAAGGACCAAACACAATCCGCTACTGAGTACATTTACCGTGAATGGAGAGAGCCTGGTTGTTTCGGTAATCCAGGTAGTGACGGATTCGCGGCTAAGCGCGGAGTCACAGCCGTTGTACAGAACCGCCTCTGTATTGAAATACGTTCGGAATCCCTCCAGATCCTGGCTCACGTAAGCGCGTCCCAACTCTGCGAGCGATTCCTCGGGCGAAGGCTCCAGGAACCCGGATCCGGTGATGACGGTGACGCCCACGACGCTTCCACAAAGGATGCCCAGCGCCGGTAACGTCATCACTGGCCAGGCAAACCGCCCAGGGCCGAGCACCGTGATGGTTCCGACTCTCGAAAGTCGAACGACAATCATGTATGCGGTGGCGGATGCGATCAGCGCTGACATTCGGTATCCGAATTCGACCGACGCTGCTAGCTGAAACGCGTGGAACGCTTGCGTACCGGTCACGAGTGCCGTCCACAGCCCAAGACAGAACCAAGCCAGACACGACGACCACCATAGAGGAACCAAACTCCAGGATTCCGCATTCGGGGCCTCTGCGTTGTTCTTCCACAGTTCGGAGACCACTTGATACGGCCGGAAGAGATTGAGAAAGGGGACGAACCAGCAGAGAATCGCGCCGGAACGTTGTGCGACGGGCCGGGCAGCCTGATCACGTCGCCAAATCCTGGCGAGCCAAAAGAGCCAGACCGGCACGGTGAACCATCCGAGCCAGAATTGCAATTCCTGAAGCCATGTTCCGGTCGAATTTGCGAACAGCGGCAGCACTGCGATGGCCGCCAGTGTCGTGTCAATCAGAAGCAGCCCCATCAGAAGTCGGGAGCCAGGTTGGCCGGCGCTCGGAGCATTCCGGTTCATCGGCGGCGCGGAAGTTGGAACCCCGGCCGTCGGAATCGGAGGAGGACCGGGCGCGGCAGGCGGCAGCGGACTAGGGCGATGTGTTTGTACGGTCGCTGCTCCACACCTTACGCAATAGGAAGCTCCCTCGGTGTTATGTCCGCAATTACTGCAAAATGCCATTTTCCTGTCTCCTTTTTAGCTGAGCAACCGGGACGTCATCCGCGCCAACGGTTCACTTGCTGCGCTCGGACCGTAACCGGTTTACTGATCCACACGCGAGAATGCGGATATGCCGAGCGTGCCAACACGGTGATCACTCCAATAGTCGCTCGGGCAGTACTTCCAAACACGCTAAACTCCTTAAGTTGGCGTCAACTGCAAGTAAGCAATCCACGATTCGCCCATCGACGGCCGTTCTGTATCCAGCGGCACTACCTGTTCGATATCGCCGCGAGATTTTCCTTAGTCTGAAAAACACCGCCAAGCAGAATGAGCACGGCAGCTATCATGGCGCCTAGGCCGCCTATAGCAATCACGCCGGGACCAGATGAGATCGCGGTACTTGCAAATTCCCAAGTCCAACAGGCTCCGACCACGATGTACCAGCGAGCATTGAGGATTCTCTTAGACGGATCACTATGCAAATGTAGCCAGCTCAGGAGAAGAACGGCGGCCATCATGATCGGGAAGAGCCAATATGACGTTTTGCCCGCGCTGGCTAACGCAAGCCCTGATCCAGAAGCGCTGAAGATGAAGAGATGTACTGCATACCAAGGCAAGAAGAAACTGACGATGCCGAGTGCGCCGCCAATAAGTACGAACCTCTCCGCCGTCGTCTTCGCTCCTTCCCACGTTGCCAGCGCCGCCTTGTGTGCGGCCTTGCTTCCACTCTTGGCGAGATCTGCAGCTTTCTTCGTTTTGGCCTGAAGCTGCTCTTGAAAGGCATCTTGTGGCATTTTCTCCGACTCCATACTATTCACTTCTCCAGTGAGATTTGACTATCTACCAACACTATTCTTTCGTTTCCGTCTGCCCATGGCATTACTGTAAACTATTGAAGTAGCATGTAGAGCGACACAACCGGCACTATTTGAGAGCCAGATCGATGAAGAACTCACTCTTGCGTTCATCCGCTATTCCGGTATGACATCGAGATGGCGTCAATTGTTTCACCGCTCCGCTTTCATGAGATTTGCCGGATTACGTGATTACTTTTCGCCCGGCGGTGGGCTGTGGTCCTATTGGAAAGCTGCGTTCACATCGGGCTTCGCTAGAACGGTCAAACTCCAGAGGCCCACCGCCGGCCCCGCCGCAGATCAGAAAACCCACGGAGCCGCCCACGGCGCGGCGATGATCGCGCCGACATGGTGTTGCAGGATCGTCCCGCCTCCTCGAGACGCCGAATCATGCGCTGTCTATCATCTTTGCTCTGCGTAGAATGTCCTGAAAGGAGCCAAACAAATGTGGCTCCGAGCAGGAATTCGTGGAGGTGAGGGATCATTGAGGTTTGCGTGAATCGTCTGAAAGTGTGTGAAAACATCTGAAGGCGAAAAAGGCCGTACGCCGCCGAGACTGTAGATTGCGGTCACTGAGTATGGATTGCAAGCCAGAATTGGCGCAGCTTGATTTGCACCCCCTCCGTGCGTGACAAACTGGTCATCGAAATCCGAACGACCGTCAGACTCCATTGTCAATGGCAGCCAACAAAGCGTCAGTCGCCTCGAATATCTGCCGCAAAACGCGCCTGAACTGTACTTCGCCATCAAACCAAGACAAGCCCCAATCCATTTTTACCGAGAAGCTTCGGATCTCCTTCAGCGCTGTCGTGCGAATTGCGAAGGGCTCGGTAGTATCGGAGGCCTGCCGCGCAAGTGACACTAGGCGCTGAAGGTAAGGAAGCGTTTCCTCGTCCCACCATTGCCTAACTATCTCCACCTTCTCGAAGGTGATTCCATCCAAATTGCGACGAGCCATGCCCGCCAGGCTCATCAGATCTTCCAGAGATTCTGCTAACGCCTTCATAGCTCACCACCCCAACTAACAAGTGTAGGTTTAAACCGCATAAGTAACATAGGCAAGCCATCGGCACTCATTTGATTCTCTCGACCGATAAATATCTGGTTACCGCCACCCGGCAAAGTAACGCCTTCGAGAGTTTGCTCAGCCGCTTTGCCTGTCCACACATTGAGACCTCCGTCGGGAACCGTAGACTCTGTAATCAGCGTATCTCTGTTCCATTCAGGTCCGACTGCGAAGGCGTCTCGCCATTCCTGCTCGGAGGGTGGAAGATCTTGTGCCCGGAAATACCAAGGTGCATCCTGTCCGCCAGGTTCGGCGATGCGAAATATTGTCTCTCCGGGCCAAAGCGTCTCAGGGCTAGCATCACGAAAGGTAGAAAGATCTTGATTGCTGAGGAGCGGCCAGTTGGGATTCGCCCGACTGGCGCAGAAGCACCATCGCTTGGGCCCGTTTCACCCAGTTCCTGTAACAGTTCCAGAGTGTCACTTTCGCCCTCAAATCGTTGAGTCGCTGCATCCAACCCCGGCCCTAATCCGAAAAGAACCCTTCCCCACGAGGCTAGCAAACCGTCTCCGACCGATTGAAGCGCGTTTAGCGGTGTTCCGGGATTCCACGATTTTGCTCCTTACCGAACTCCTTCTGGGGACAGAACGCGGATAGTTCACCGCTGCTTGCTCAATTGCCTTTCCAACACTGCGGCCCGATACACTACGTCATCCTCACCTTTTTCGAGGATCGATCTGTGTTGAGACCAGCTAATGCTTATGTCAACAATGCGGCCCAACCCTCTCAGAATTTGCAGGTCATGGATAAAGTCCTGCGAAGCGGAGTACTCCTGACTGACACTGGCGCGCTCAACTGACTGCAACATATTTGAAATGAAAGGAAGCAGATGCTTGTCCACGGCTGTCGCTATGGATTCCTGTTTTTCAGGCGGGGCCTGAGCGACTTCTTCCCTTATTCTTAACAATGTCTCGCGAAGTCGCCGGAGCGCACTTTCCAGCAATTCGATATTGTTATTCATGGCCGACTCCAGGGCGTTGGCGTTGGACTGGTTGGAGTAACTGAATCGACAGGAAGCCAGACCTGCTTGCTGCCCCCTGGCAGGATCATGGTATCCCCAGTTCCAGCGACCCTCTGTGCTGCGGATTCACCTACCCACGCATTGAGGCCTCCGTTCCCAACCGTGTATTGGAGATAACTGCCGTCTGAATTCATGTTGTACGTGACTCCATAACCGCCACGCCACTCTGCCTCAGTTGCTGGGGGAGAGTCAAGACTCCAGTACGAGCCACTCGGGTTGTTCTCAGGCCCAACGACGCGATAGAGTGTCGTACCTTCTGGTAGTTCGACGGGCTCGAGCCAGGAAAACGTCTGGGCGTCCGAGGCGCGTACGGTGGGCCATCCCGGCTTTGAATACGGGAGGGGCAATTCGGGATCAGGCAGCACACCCTCTACCGCTCCTGGCTCAATAGGCGATCGGTTCATTGCCTCCCGACTTCCGGATTGCTGCTCCAGTAGTTCTGGAAGAGTTTCTCCTATCTCTTCACGCCCTTCAATCATGACGCCAAGTCCAGGCCCTAGTCCAAACAGAACTCTTCCCCACGAAGCAAGCGCGCCATCTTCGACGAGCAGGTATACGGCTATTTCAGGCCCGAGAAACCATAGCGCGGCCAGCAGCAAAGCCAATCCTAAGACGGCCAAGGCAGCGTTTTCGTTCGTACCAAAACAGCAGAACGGATCGAGGCAGGTCGCATGGGCTATATGAGACGTCACTGAGAGTAAGAGAATAATTGCCCATGCCGAATTCTTCCCGCATCTTGGTATGCTTGATGGTGTTGACTGCGTTTCGCGATTCGCCGTGGCGGGCAGCAGAAGAAGACAAACGACTAGCGTCAATGCCAGACTCACCAGTTCTGCCTGAAATGCGCCGGCCGCTCTGTTGATACTCGCCGCCTGTCCTGGCAGGGCGAGCGTACTTCGTGCCAGAAGATAGCTCGCCGTCATCGCTGCGCCCCACCTGAAAATCAAGGGGATCTGTTGGGCGAACTCCGCCCATTGATTCCACCCTGGATGCTTGGTCAGTATCGTGGAGCGAGCAATCAGTATGCCCGAAACGAATGCCCAGATTACGAGGCCGAGAGCGAATGTCGCGATGAAACCGGAAACGAAAAGCGTCACGAGCAAGGCGGATAGGGCCGCTCTAACTGGTATAGGCATTCTTCTTGTGGGTGCTGGACGCTCGTCCGATTGCCTGAAGGCCCTCGTGAGGGCATCGATGTTGCGAGCGACAGCTGCCGACGGGGCGGCGCGAAAGGAAAGCCAAGCCCTCGCGAGCGAGGCGACGACGCCAGCTAGCGGTAGCCACGTGGAAGTAATCTCGCTGAAGTGCGTAAAGGTAACGGGAGGCGTCGCGCCCGCCCAATCCCATAGAATGCGAATCACCATTGGCGCAGCGAGCGTCCAGGCGTATAACAACACGCCCTGAAGTGAGGCCATTATGATCACGGCCGCGATCTTCGAGGGAGCATCGGGGCGTTGAACGAGCCACTTCAAACTGCGAGTCAGGATCTGCGCAGTCAGGATTGGCTGCACGGTCAGCATGAAAAAGAGCAGGTAGGAAACTAACTGGGGAACCCGTAGATGGAGGAACTGGTCGACTCCAGGAGTTCCCCATGAAAACTGTGGGCCGGCGACAAAGAAGTCGCCCAAAGCGTAGCCCAAAGTGATCGCAAGTCCCAGGTTGGCACTCAGCGACCCGGCGATCGCTGCCACTATTATCAAAGGAAGCATCTGGGCAAATGCGACAGCGTGAATACCGGTGGACGTAGCCCCGTCTCCGATAGTCAGCAATCCCCAGTGAGTCGCGCCCTCCAAAAGGCCAATCGCCACCAGTAGCGCGGGCAAGATCGTTGCCAGGCGAGACCAGGCCGAGAGATAGATTCCGTCGGCCCAAGCGGCAGACAGAACCACGGAATAGCGCCGGATCACCGTTGGACAGACGATCCACCAGCTATTGGTAAATGCCTCGCAAGACGATGGAGTCGACGGTTTCATCCTGGTCGTATGGTTTTCAACAGGTTAAGACGCATAGCCGAATGTGATTCCCAAAATATTTGTGCGCCCCGCATACGACGGGTAAACGAGAGACCTAGACTCTGCGGTCCGCCCACCGTCGGATACCTTGCCCGACGAGCCAACGGACGAACATCCCGCAAGGATAGCTAACAGATTGTGACTTGGCTTCTCGAGCTCAAAGTGGACATATTTCACACCTCCGGCACCAACGGGGAAGACCACATCGCCATGAACCTTCATGATTTTCAATGCGGCTTCGGCGTCGCAAGAATAATGGCCATTCGCTGCGCGTCGATACCCGACAATCGGTCTATGTGCGCAGAAAACGCCACCTGCCCGAAGTTATTCATGACGAACGTCTCCGTGGGGACGTACACGTCCCGGAAGCCAGCCAGGGGAATGGAATGATAGGGGATGGCGTACTGGGCGACATTGATTGTCGCTTTCGCGCTCAGGAGTAAACCCGCCTTGGTATAGATCGAATAGGTTGCGCTCACCTCGTCGGCGGCTTGCCCTCTCTTTTCCGGAACCACAACATCGGTCAATATGCGCAGCAAAGCAAGTTCGCAACGCGCGTCCCAATGAGCATCGTAAATCGAATCCGGCTTAACCACCTTTCCGTGAACGGTCACCGGTGGAATGGGCCGCCGATCGCCTGCCGTCCAGCCGAAGGACGCCGGGATCGTCTTCGCGAAAACACCGCCTTTCAAATCGAGGGGCTGTTGTTGGAAATCCGTATCGCAGACCTTACCTTGCGAAGAGGAAAGGCGGTACGCGACGGGATCCCCGGGTGACTTGCCCCACACTGTTGACACCTCAAGAATTCGGTCCGTGCCCGGTTCAAAGAACGCGCTGTGAGTGCTGTCCCAGATGTTGGTGACAGGGGCATCCAATTTGGAGCGGTCGAGGGCCGACAAGAAGCTGAATCGTTCTGGGCCTACTTTTGCGAGCCCGGCAATTGTGCCAAGGTCGCTGAGCATTAACCCACTGCCTGGGAGCCGAGTGGCAATGGGAGCCCCGTCCAGATATAAGTGGTTACAGCCGCTTTGGCATTCAGGCCCCCTGACAGTGACTTCATACAAAGCTTGCCCTTTCCGATTGATCGCCCTCGTGCCGGCAATGGCGAGGACGCGGTCCTGCCCTATCATCTGGCCTTGATACGCCAAAAGTCGTTTTGCCGATGGCGAGGCTGTCATAACTGCGCTGAAGGACTCGTTGCGGGCCGCTTCATTCTTGAGTGTGGCATCCATAATAACCTCACCATGATCGGACAGATCCCAGATCGGGCCGGTCGAATCGAGTTCGTGTCCGTCTATAGTGTCTCCGGATTTGGCGATCACTTGAAAAGTGAAGGCGCTGGGCGACACCGCTGAATCCGCCGCCTGGGGCGAGTTGGCTGCGCCTGGGCCGCGCTGGGGTACTGCACATGCCGGGAGGAAGGCCAGCAGCACGGCGAACCCAAACGCGAAAGGCATTAAGTGCCTCGGCCTCTTGGGGGAGATTCCGGTATGACACCGAGATGGCTTCAATTGTTTTACCGCTCCGCTTTCATGAGATTTGCCGGATTACGTGATTACTTTTCGCCCGGCGATGGCTGTGGTTCTATTGGAGAGCTGCGTTCACATCGGGTTTCGCCAGAACGGTCAAACTCCAAAGGCCCACCGCCGCCATGGCCCCGCTGAAGATCAGAAAACCCAGTGAGTCGGGCACGGCGCAGCGATGATCGGGTCGACATGGTGTTGCAGGATCGTCCCGCATCCTCGAGACGCCGAATCATGTGCTGTCCATCATCTTTCCTCTGCGTAGAGTGTCCTGAAAGGAGCCAAAAAATAGTTTGGCCAATTATGCTATCCTCCTTTTGTTCCCGATAATGGCAATGGCAGAGATCGACTGTTCTCTTACGGAACTCCTTCAGCGTTACTCCGGCGGCGACCTCGAAGTCGCGGACGCACTTTTTCGCGAAATCTTGCCCACTCTGCACCAACTCGCGGTTCGCCAGTTAGCGCGTGAGCGATATGCTGCACCGGTGTCGGCGACTGCGTTGGTCAATGAACTGTGGCTTCGGAACCTGCGACATGGTGGATGGAGCATTCGCAACCGTGACCATTTTTATGCGATAGTTGGCGTCGCGCTGAGGCGGGTGTGCGTAGATCTCGCCCGTACCCGGTTGGCCCTTGTCCGAGGAGGTGGGGAGATCCCTGCCTCACTAGAAGACGGATGGGCAGTGAGCCTCCATACCACAGACGATTTGGAGCAAATTGTTGAGATTGGTGAGTTGATGGACCGGCTTGAGAAGAAGGATCCTGTGGGCGCCCGAATCGTTGACATGCGCTACTTTGCCGGCTATACGATCGAGGAAATAGCGGAGAATACCGGCTTGGATATCCGCCATGTCCGATATCGATATAAGAAGGCGGAAGACTGGCTGAAAGACCACATGAGGGATTAACCTTTGGAACTTTCCATGTCAGCGGCCACTTGCCTCGCAAAGTGGACAGCACTGGCGGGCCTTCGGGACGGATCAAACTCCAGGGCCGCGCTGATGAGATCGATTGAGGTCGGGGAAAGCGAGATGTCCAATCGAGCGATGAGTTCCTGCACTCTGATGGGCAAATCCAGCGAGGCTTCGGGCAGCAGGTCCGACACCCGCTTACCGGTGATCATCTCGATGGTGACCTTCGCAAGGCTGTAAACGTCGCTTGCCGCGTCGGCAAATCCGACTGCCTGCTCCGGAGCCATATACTGAAAGGTTCCGGCGGCGCGAGAGAGACCGTGCATGGATTCGTCCGGACTCTGCACGATTGCGATGGAGAAATCGATCAGCACGAGGTTGTTGTTCTGGGAGCTCTCCAAGCGGATCATGAGATTCTCAGGCTTTAGATCGCGATGATAGATCCCGAGGCGATGGATTGCTTCGAGTGCGCTTCCAGCCTGGCGCAACAGGCTTGCCACTTGTCGAGGCTCGAAGCCTCCTGACGGAAGAGCGTCGCGCAGGGTCGTACCTTCGATAAATTCCATCACCAGATAAGGCACCCCCGATTGAGTGTTGCCGTGGCCGTAGAGGCGCACGACATTTGGATGGACGATGGTTTCAAGCGCCGCGACCTCTCGCTGGAATCGTCTCACGAGTCCTAGATCGGCGACTTCCCGATGAAACACTTTGATGGCGCATCGCCGGTCCTGTAGCTGATCGTGCCCGTCAAAGACCGAGGCAAACCCCCCGCGCGCCAAGAAACGGCGGGGCGTGAATCGTCCGTCCAGCGTGGTGCCAAGCAGCACCTGAGACTCGGGAACCATGGCGGCCATGCGCAATGCCGTCAGATCGGGCAGGGCTTTGCGTTCACGCCGCGTGCGTTTTAGGGACCTGACCCGTACCCAGAAGATCGCTGCGAGCAGAACCGGTACGACCATGCCTAAGACGGGCCACGAAAGCCCGACGGGTCGCACGACAGAAAAAGAGTAGGCTGCCGTCGGGGACCATGGTCCCGCGCCGATGCGTGCCTGGACCTCCAACGTGTGTGCGCCCCAACCGGCAGTTCCCAAAGGGAGGTCAAGACTGCTGCTGTCTTTCCACGCCGCCTGGTCAGGCAGCATTCGGTAACGTACCCGCAACCCGTTGCGGCGATCGAACTGAAGGGAGCCAACATGGGCGGTCAGTTTGGCACCGCTCGGCACGGAATCGATTGTCTCGGCAAAGCGCGGCGTCCCACCATCCCAGGAGAACGCCGAGATGAATGCGTTGGTCGATAGAGGCTCCAATAGATTTGATGGTGGCGCAAAATGCGTGAGCGATGTGTCGGCCCCGAACCACACAGATCCATCCGCGTCGGCATAAAGGGCTTGCTGATTCATGTCTAGTCCCGGCAAGCCGTCGTCATCTCCCAAGTGAAGCCACGCACCGTTCTCGGCCGCTTCTGGGGTGGCAACATAGACACCGTCGCCGGCTCCACGCCAGAGCCAACCTCGGCGATCAAAATCCAAGAAATGAA
>Ga0302140_10001810_pt1 | contig 27980 bp, 26 predicted proteins | sample I_Bog_E1_1_FD_202095 | JGI IMG/M metagenome (GOLD analysis project Ga0302140, IMG submission 202095) | Peat permafrost microbial communities from Stordalen Mire near Abisko, Sweden - I_Bog_E1_1 | ecosystem: Environmental > Terrestrial > Soil > Wetlands > Peat | place: Sweden: Abisko, Stordalen... | reverse complement strand
TCTACTGGTGTTCCGTTCAAGTTGGACCCACACCGCTGCCGTGTGTGCGGCGCCACTGGCCAGAGCTCAAACAGCGTACTCACGCAATGGTTCAACAGCACGTATGCCGTTGACCCTGCCACCAAAAAACCCTACAACAATACTGCGGGAGCCGCCGGGGTTGGGATGTCGTACATTCTCAACGGACCTGGCCAACAAGGCGGCATCGGACCTGGCGGTGCGGATGGCAACGTGAGACGCGGCACCATCATCGGACCGGGCCTCAAGCAGATGGATGCCGGCCTGCTTCGCGACGTCAAATTCGGAGAAGGAATCACGTTCCAGTTCCGCGCAGAAATCACCAACGTCATGAACTGGGTGAATCTCAACAACCCGACCACCACAAACATCACATCGGGCTCGCAGGGTACCATCACCTCAACCGCCAACTCATCCAACGGCGATACCCAGCGCATCATTCAGTTGGGCGGACGGTTAACTTTCTAGCTCTGTTGCTGCATGTCCAACTCTGCGCCCGTTCCAGTGAGCGGGCGCATTTCTTCAACAACTCATTCCATTTCCGAGTGCGGAGATTTTGAAAGCCCATGAGACATCTGTCGAGAAGAGAGTTCTGTTCCATTACTGCCGCCCTTGCGACTACGGCACTGAACGTACCACGCAGCCTGCTCGCTCAGTCATCCGCGATCCAGGTTTCACTTGCAATCGATCCAGCGAGCACTCTGGCGAAGGTGCCCTCCGATTTTATGGGGCTGAGTTATGAGAGTGGGCAGCTTGCTTACCCCGATTTCTTTGCGCCTCAAAACAAAGCATTGATCCAGATGTTCCGCACGCTGAGCCCGGCCGGGGTTCTGCGTCTTGGCGGCAACCTGAGTGAGTTCACGGTGTGGTCAGACACAGAGCCGGCGACTCCAACTGAAGCCGGCGGCCTTGTCGGGCCCGATCCCGGACATCGCGAGCCGCGCACCTTTACTATCACCCCCAACTCGATCCGCAACCTGCAAGGCTTTCTCAGCGCCACCGGCTGGCGCTGCATCTATGGCCTGAACCTTGGCGGAGGCACAGTTGAGCAGGCCCTGGCTGAAGGTGCATTTGTGGCAAAAGCCCTGGGGCCGCAATTGATCTGCGTGCAATTCGGCAATGAACCGGACCTCTTCAAACATCGCGCTCAAGGGAATCAGCCCTGGACCTTCGACGAATACCTCGCCAAGTGGAAGACGTTTCGCGCGGCGTTTCATGAAAAGCTTCCACTGGTTGCGGTAGCGGGGCCTGACACCGCCTTCAACCAGAAATGGGTAACGGAGTTCCTTGAAGAAGTTCCGAAGGAGGTCGTGCTCGCAACCAGCCACTACTATCCTCTCGGTCCACCCACCGATCCGCAGATGACCATTGACATGCTCCTTCATCCTGGCGCGCGCTTTGAAAATTCCTGCCGGCAGGCGATTGAATCCTCAAAGGCTGCAGCGTTGCCCTTCCGCATGGCGGAAGGAAACTCCTGCTATAACGCGGGTAAGCCGGGTGTCAGCGATACGTTTGCGTCCGCGCTTTGGGCAGCAGACTACTGTTTGCAAATGGCTTCCCTGGGCTGCGTTGGAATCAATCTGCATAGTGGCGCAAATGGATACTATTCGCCCATCGTTGGATCCATCGGAACTGGCTTCACTGCCCGTCCCGAATACTATGGCCTGATGCTTGCGCAACAGTTCGCGGGATCCTCTTTGATTGAGACCACGCTGGATGCACATGGAACCGATGTTACGGCCTACGCAGCGGTGGCGGATGCTTCGGGACTCGTTGCGATATTCAATAAAGATAGCCGCGATGTGGATGTGGTGATCGCTGCAGCCACTACGCGTTTCAAGCATGCGACGGTGGAGCGCCTTGAAGCTCCAGCCATTGACGCCAAGGCTGGGGTCACATTGGGTGGAACGTCCGTGAGTAGCACTGGGCAATTTCAACATCGCAGCGGCGAGCCACTCAACTTCCTCAACGGGAAGCTGAGCATGCACATTCCGGGCTACTCCGCACTTCTGATTCGACTGGCATAGGAAGAGAGTCTCGCAGGCTGTTTTAGCAAAGGGAAAAGCTCCCATAGTTGGGAACCTCATTCTCAATGCAATTTCGGCCTGCCCAGTCATTTATCTGTGAGCGTTTCCTCTTTGTACCTTTGTAGTGCGTTCAAGAGTTACATACCAAACATTCCCAAGCCACTTGGAATATGCGGCGTGGACGACGGGGCTCGAATCCGCGACCTTTGGTGTACCGAGGAAAAGGTCACCTAGATTGGTAACGGGAAGTCGGCATTGCGACTGTAATCTGGTGACTTGCTGTCGGCTTAGGATCTACGGCTACGCGGTCTGGTGCAAGGCTGCAGTGAGCATGTCCCTCCTCCAGTCGAAAGCATGCCGCACACTTGGATCATCACGCGGTGGCCGCTTTGTGGGGGAGACGACGACACTCTGCCAGCGGATGTCTTCTGGGGCCACCGATCACGGAAGCTGACGAGTAGAGGGGAACTTCCTGGAGTACTCTGATGGGCGAAGAGAAGCGTGCGAACGCGTACGAAGAAGAGCACCTCTAATGCGGATTCATCAAGAACTCTGTTTCCATCTGAGGCCGCGATCGCGAGCTGATGACAGCTGGGATCTCACGCTTTCCTCTGTTAAATTCTTGATTGATCGGAGATTCTAGCGGGTTTCCTCTATTGTATCGGTTCTGGTCTGGGCTGATGCTTGTCACATCAACCGCCGGACTTGTCTGTGTACACTGTTTCTGGTCCATGTGGTGGAGCACGCTCATCCGGGCCGCTGGCCCAGTTGAGAACGCCGATGTGTGTGTGGCCATTCCGGCAATTCTGAACGAAGGGAATTGCTCTACGAAACCTAACCAACCACGGAAACATCAACCAATGCCCAAATGTTTGCCCAAGCTCGTCAGGGCTGAGGTTATCGCAGAGGTGACAGGCTGGTCGGTCAAGCTTATCTACCGCCTAGCTCAACAAGGCCGGATCCCTCACTACCGCATCAGTGGCACGATCAGATTCGATCCGCAACAGATTGCAGAATGGCTCGAGTTCCACCGGATAGCGGCATAACCTGGTCCGGCGTCTGCAGCGCTGGGCCTTACCTTTCGTCCTACCATTCGATCGCGTTTATCGCATCCTGGGCCTCAGTGGCGGTCTGGGGCGTCAAATATCTCATCGTCGATGCTATATCCTTGTGGCCCGCGTACGCCTGGACCGTTCGCAGATCGATTCGTCGCCTCAGCAGGGTTGTAATGTAGGTTCTACGGAACCGGTGCAGAGTGAATTCCTTACATTCTTTTTGCTCCAGGCACGGGTCGCAACGACCGCAGTTTAATCCCGCATGTTGAGCGACGTGCTTGAGCATCCGCAACAGCTTGGTGTTTGGCTTCTGGTTCTTGGTCCCCAGGATGAGGGTCTGCCCTGGACGCTTCTGCTGCCATTCCTTGAGTGCATCAAGCACGTCTTTCGGCACTGGCACTTCTCTTTGCTCCCAGGTTTTCACGGTGAACTTCCACTGAGGCTTCGCTCGCACACGAAGCGTCTTTGATTCCCAGTCGATATCGCGGAACTCGACGTGCCGCAGCTCCTGATCCCTCAAGCCGCACTTCAGTGCGATCAGAATGCACATGCGCATGTATGGATCGGCAGTAACACGTAAGGCGCTCGTCTGCGCGGAAGAGTACATGTCAGGCAACTTCTCTTCGTATCGGGGCCTTGGCGGGATATGTTTGGGGTCGATACCGGCGAATCGCAGCCAGGAAGCGAGCCGCATGTGCTTGTTGAAGACAGTACGGTCCCCGCACTGGTTCTTTCGCAACCACTCGTGGTATGCGAAGATGTCGTCCTGGGTCACCTGGTCAACCTTGCTTACCTTAACCAGCCGGAGGAATTCCTCGCTAACCAACCTGGCTTGCTCAGCTGCCTCATTGGCGCCCCGCTTCACCGCATTGTCGATATAAGCCGCAGCCGTTGCCTTCAACGTCTTGCTCTCAGCCGGTTCGACCACTTGAATTCCGGCTTCCTTTGCCTGGGCCTTGACCGAGCTCTTGATCTCAAGTTGTTGTCGGCGGGTGTCGGCATCGGCGGCGCTGTCCCCCACAGGCAGATAGGCGGTCTTCCGATCCACCGTATACCTGAGGTCGTATGTCCAGTCTTTGACTGGGACAATTTTGTCGTCAATGAGCGCGTGGCCGGGTTTGACCCGGCCGTTGCCGCCTCTAGCGGCCGGCCTGCGCTTCCATGCTCCCGCCCCATCTTTAAAACGGATCAAGAGCGCGATTGCCTTGCCGTCCGTGCACAAGATCATAGCCAAAAGCACGACAAACGCACGACAAAGGATCTGTTTGTGCAGTATTTGCTGCGGTTATTTCGTCTATATTGGAGAATCCCGTTCTCTCCGCCACAACCCTTCCGAGAACATCCATAGGCATCCAATAGAAAGACGCAAAGCCTGGTAAATGTTAGGCTTTGCGTCAGCAATCAATACCCCGGCGCTGGCGGGGGTATTGACGGTGGAGCGGCCTTTTCGCATTGCAAGATCGCGCGACTCCGGGCCCAGCCTCGTTACAATCAAAAGGCAATGATCCAGTATCTCTATCTCGGCCGAGTCAGCTACGACGAGGGCTTGCGCTTGCAGGCGGAGATTGCTGCGCTCGTCGCCGAAGGCCGCGTCCGGAACGTGCTGCTGCTGCTTGAGCATCCGCCGGTGCTGACACTGGGGCGGAATGCGGACCGGACCAATGTGCTGGCCTCGGCCGAATTGCTGGCGCGGCGCGGCGTCACCGTGCATGAGATCAACCGCGGCGGCGATGTGACCTATCACGGGCCAGGGCAGTTGGTGGGCTACCCGATCTTCGATCTGCGCAGCCTGCGCAACCCAAGCGGCGGCCGCATGGGGCCTGTGGACTTTGTGCGCCGGATGGAGGAAGCGCTGATCCGGCTCTGCGGCGGGTATGGGGTGCGGACCGGAAGGATTTGCGGGTTGACCGGGGTGTGGTGTGGTCCTGCGGACGGCAGCCCTTTGGTTGAGAATCGAGGCAAGGAGCGAAAGATCGCCGCCATTGGCATCCACGTTTCGCGCGGCATCACCACACACGGGTTTGCCTTCAATGTGACCACCGACCTGCGCGACTTTGATTTGATCGTTCCCTGCGGGATTCGCGACCACGCGGTGACCAGCCTCGCGCTCGAGGTGCAGCGGCCAGAGGAACTGCCCAGCCTGGAGGCTATGGCCCACCGCGCGGCGCGGGAGTTTGGGCTGGTGTTTGACCAGCAGGTGCTTGCTGTGGAGAGCCTGGCTGCGCTGCGTGCGCAAGCGGAGGATGCTAGTGTGGCCGCGCCGGAGTTTCCGGCGGAAGATACGCCGCTGCGGGTTCCGGCCGAGGTTGAACGGCTGCGTGGCATCGAGGGCCGTCCAGTTCAGGCGTGAGCATCGCGGCGCCGGGATTTATAATCCGGCAGGAACCGGGCGCGATTGAAGCCCCGCCAAGCGGAGAGAGGAATCCATGCCAACCGACGTGATCATGCCCCAGATGGGCGAGTCGATTTTTGAGGGCACGATTACCAAGTGGCTCAAGAAGGCCGGCGATGCTGTCGAAAAAGACGAGCCGCTTTTTGAAATCTCCACAGACAAGGTGGACGCTGAAATTCCCTCGCCAGTCGCCGGCGTGCTAAGCCAGATCAAGGTTCCCGAGGGCGCGACGGTCGAGATCAATACCGTGGTCGCGGTGGTGCTTGAGAGCGGGGAAGAGCAGGGAACAGGGAACAGGGAACCGGGACTAGGGACTAGGGACCAGGGATCAGAGATCAGAGATCAGGGAACAGCCGCTTCTGCCAGCCCGCCGGTGTCTGGCGGCATAGAGGTCGTGATGCCGCAAATGGGCGAGTCGATCTTCGAGGGCACCATCACCAAATGGCTCAAAAAGGCTGGCGATGCGGTGGAGAAAGACGAGCCGCTGTTTGAAATCTCCACAGACAAGGTAGACGCGGAGATTCCCTCACCTGTTGCCGGGGTGCTGAGCCAAATCAAGGTTCCTGAGGGCGCAACGGTCGAGATTAATACTGTTGTTGCGGTGATTTGCCCAAGCGGCGTCTTCGCCCCAAGTGTCACAGCGGCCATAGTCCCCGAAGAAGCGCCAAGCCCGGCAGCGCCGAAGGTTGAAGACTCTGCGCCGGCGGTTCCCACAGTTAAGGCCGGCGAAAGTGAGCGCGGCATATCCTCGTTGCCAGTACGCTCTTCGCCGCTGGTGCGGCGAATCGCCATAGACAACAACCTCGATCTCAGGCAAATTGCAGGCGCAGGATCGGGTCTGGGTGGCCGTATCACCAAAGACGATGTGCTGCGCCACCTGAACGAGCATGGTCCGGGCAGTGTAGCCCCGGCCTCTGAGAAGCCGGTAGCGCTGGCCGCACCGCAGGTGCTTGGCCAGGTAGTGCCCATGACCAGGATGCGCGCCATCATCGCCCAGCGCATGGTGGAGAGCGTGGCCATCAGCCCGCACGTCTACACCGTTTACAAGGTGGATATGACGCGGATCATGCGCCTGCGCGAGCGCGAGAAGAGCCGCTTCGAGCAGAAGCATGGCGTCAAGCTCACCTATATGCCCTTCATCGCCGTCGCCGCCGTCGAGGCACTGCGCAAGTTTCCTGTCGTGAATGCGTCGCTTGAGAACGATGCAATCCACTACCACGACCACATCAACCTGGGCATCGCCGTCTCGCTGGAGTGGGGGCTGATTGTGCCGGTCATCAAGCAGGCCGAGCAGCGCAGCTTTGTTCAGATTGCCCGCTCCATGAACGACCTTGCCCTGCGCGCGCGGGCAAAGAAGCTGCTGCCCGAGGAGGTTGCGGGGGGCACGTTTACGCTGACCAACTCCGGCGTCTTCGGCGGAGAGTTTGGTACGCCCATCATCAACCAGCCCGAGTCGGCGATCCTGGCCATTGGCGGATTGAAGAAGGAAGCCGTGGTGCTGACCGACGCCGAGGGCAACGATTCCATTGCCATCCGTTCCATGCAGCACTTCTGCCTCGGCTTCGATCACCGCACCATCGACGGCGCGGACAGCGGCAAGTTCATGAGCGCCTTCAAGAAGGTGCTGGAGGGGTGGGACCGGGAGATTGGATGAGGCGGCAGCCTTAGGTCGGACTTAGCTGCCTGCCACCGGAAACATGCAGCTTCCGCAAAGTTTGGCTTTCGGCGTTCGCAAGGGCTTATGACAGTGCTTGCACGGAGGGCCGTAGAGCGAGAGCCTGTGGTGCATGATCGCATTGTGATTGGTTTCCTTCATCCCTGTTAAGCGCTCATACGTGTCACGTAACGGCCGGAATCGATCCTCCCTGTTGGCTTCTAGCAGAGGAATGTTCCAACGCTCACGGAACTCCTTTGTTGCACTCATGCCTTCGCCATAGAGGTGGTACACCTCTGCGTATTCAGCTTCGTCCAGCATGGGAACTTCGCACTTGCATCGCCAACACCACAAAGGTCTCATAGTTTAGCAGTCTCTTCTCGGTTCATGGCCAAATGCCGCAGCAAATCTTGACACATGTATTAGCGAAGCCTCGTCACACCGTAGATCGATGAAATCTCGCGGATGCTCTACGCGCGCGGCACCCATGGGTCATAGGTACCCACGCTCCACGAATGGCCTTCGGGGTCTTTCACAGCAAACTCGCGGCTGCCGTAGGGTGTGTCCTGAAGCGGGCGGAGGATCGTGGCTCCCGCAGCTACGGCGCGGGCATGGACCGCATCGGCGTCTGGGACGACGAGGTAAACGCTACGGGTCTCAATGCCGTCGATATCTTGCGGCGGCTTGAAGCCGCGGCCGTACTCGTCGTCCTTTTCGCAGCCGACCATAATCATGCCGTTTCCGAGAGCGAGTTCGGCGTGGCCGATGGTTCCAGTTTCGCCTTCATAGACGGCATGGAGGGTGAAGCCGAGCACCTCGCAGAGCCAGTTGAGAGCGGCTGGGGTGTTGCGGTAGCGATGAGCAGGGATTACAGCACTGCGGGGTTCGGGCATGGGGGACCTCGAAGTTCCAGAGGCAGAGTAGCCTGAAATTGCCTTCGAAAGCAAGAGGGAGCTTGGGAGGCGCAATCGGGTATGTTAGCTGTCCGGATGTTGCCGCGTGGCGAGCTGCGGTCAGATCCAGGTTTAGCAGAACTGCGGCGCATCGGTTAACGTAAGAAGAGGCAGACGATTCGCCAGGTTCCTCCGAAATCATGAACGATTCAACATCGCAGACTCTATCGAAGCCCAGGCGCCGAAACCGATGGCTCATTCTCATCGCTGCCTTCAAGCTGGCCCAGGCTTTACTTTTTATCGCGATTGGCGTAGGCGCACTGCGTCTGGTGCACAAGGACATCGGCGATCTGCTAGCACAGTTGGCCGACCATCTGCGCTTCAATCCTGAGTCGCGCTTCGTCAATTTCATTCTGGACAGAGCCTCGATCATCGACGACCGGTTGCTGCGCAGGATCGGCGCTGTGGTTTTCATCTATGCAGGTCTTGATCTGATCGAGGGGACGGGCCTTTATCTGGAAAAGAAGTGGGCCGAGTACCTGACGCTGGCGATTACGGGATCGTTCCTGCCTTGGGAGATCTTCGAGGTGCTACGCAGAGTGACCTGGATCAGGTCCGGTTTACTGGCAGTCAATGCCCTCGTCTTTCTCTATTTGCTGAAGGTGGTGACTGATCGGGGAAAGGAACGGCACGAAGCTGAAACAGGGAACGCCGCCGAGGAGTAATCAGTACAATCTGATGCCAGTGGGTAGCATTCCGCTCAATATTCGCTTTTTGTTCTCCTATCACACCCTTGAGGTCCCGTCCAGTGCGGGAATCTAAGGGGTAAACACTACATATGGTGGTAATTACTATTCGCTAATCTATTAGGGGATTTTTCCACTTCAGCTTTTTCCTGATGCCGTATTTTATCGATTTTCTGCTTGGCGAGAGCCAAGAACGGCGGTAGTATCAACACACGGTGGTCAAATTTGGAGTGAAGTGGAGTTTTATGGGTCATATCCACTAGCTTTCAAAGCAAGTCTACCGGAGTTTTTGCTCCCCGGCACAGAAATTGGACAGACGAGAGCTGGGGAATCAGACCTGTAAACGGGAAAAGGGCAGTTCTGAGTAGGGAGCCAGTCGCGGCACGAGGTTGGAATCGGCCGCGAAGGGCAAAGAGGCGCGACAATGTTCCGCGGAAATCATCCAGCGAAGGTCGACGAGAAGGGGAGGCTGAAGCTTCCGTCTGCCTTCAAGCAGTTGCTGGACGCGGCAAACGTCACCCAGTTCTACATCACCTCTTCGACCGGCGAACGCGCGGAGATTTGGCCGCTGCCCGAGTGGGAAAAGCGGGAAGCGCAGATGGCTGACCTGGGCACGATGGACGAAGACGTGTCGGCCTACCTGGATGTGACGAGCTACTACGGACACCAGGTTGAGGCGGATAACCAGGCTCGGGTTCTGTTGCCTCAGATTTTGCGGGGAGAGGCCAAGCTGGATGCCGAAGTGATGGTGATCGGCAAATTGACCCACCTGGAAGTTTCAAACCGCGAGAAGGTTGAGCGGGATCTGCCGGAGAAGAAGATGACCGGCGAGAAGAGCCAAAGGCTGGCGGACAAACTCAAGCGGCGCAATGACCGCTAACCCCCCAGGGGGAGCACATGACGAAGACGAATGAACGCCATGTGCCGGTTCTTTTTCAGGAAGCGATTGATTTTCTCCGAGTGCGCGCAGGTGGCACGTATGCGGACTGCACGCTGGGATTGGGTGGCCATGCCGAGGGAATCGCAAGGCTGCTGGGGCCGCAAGGACGCCTGATCGCATTTGACCGGGATCACGAGGCGCTGGAACTTGCAAAGAAGCGGCTCGACAGGGTTTGCGAGGAGTTGGGCAGCCAGGCTCCGCAAGTAACGCTGGTGGGCGAGGCCTTCAGCACCATTGCAGAGCATGTAAAGCCGGCGTCGTTGGATGGTTTGCTGGCCGATTTTGGAGTGAGCAGCCTGCAATTCGATGAGGCGCACAGAGGATTTAGTTTTCAGGCAGACGGCCCTTTGGACATGCGCATGGACACGCGCCAGGGGCCAACCGCCGCACAAGTGGTGAATGAGGAAAACGAGCACGAGCTTGCCAACCTCATTTACGAGTACGGAGAGGAAAGGAGGTCGCGGAGAATCGCCAGAGCCATTGTGCGGGGGCGGCCGGTTACAACTACGGGACAGTTAGCCCGGATTGTAGCCTCAGCTGCCCCGGCAATGAAACAAGAGCGCATTCATCCGGCGACCAGAACCTTTCAAGCTCTTCGTATTTATGTCAATCGCGAACTGGACGAGATTCGGGCATTGCTAGAGGCCGCACCCAAGTTGCTTAAGACCTCAGGCAGACTGGCCGTCATCAGTTTTCATTCTTTGGAAGATCGCATTGCCAAAGACAGTCTGCGGGAAGGCGCGCAGAAGGGGATCTGGGAGATATTGACCAGGAAGCCGGTCACTGCCAGCGAAGAAGAGATGGACCGCAACCCGCGTTCTCGGAGCGCGAAGCTAAGGGCGGCGGAGAAACAAGGAACAGGGACTAGGGACCAGGGATCAGGGACTAGAAAAGCACGAATTGAAGCTGAGTTGGGATAGCAAAATGGCTTTTGGCTCGTTGAGAAGAAAGCCGACGTTGAGGAACTACCGCTAACCGAGTAACGAAGCAGCTAGTCCCTAGTCCCTAATCCCTAGTCCCTGCTCGACGAAGGAGAGCACCATGGCGGCATGCACGACAACTTATTTTGAAGCGGGCCGTGGCTGGGCTGCGCGGGTCGCCGAGCGGAACGCCGAGCTCTTGACGCGGCAGGCATTGCGCCGGCGCGGCGCTCGCACGCCGGAGTTCTACTTTCCCAAGCATTTTGACAACTCCCGTCTGGTAAAGGCTGCGGACCCGGTCAGGGCGCGCCAGATGCGCCAGTTTTCATTGGCTGTCGCCTTGCTGTTCTCGCTGGTGATGATTTATGGCTTGCAGCACTTCTATGCCATCGAAAGCGGTTACCGTGTCGAGAGCGAGAAGCAAGTGCTGGACCAGTTGCGCGAGGAAAATCGCCAATTGCGGCTGGCAGAGGCGCAGCTTACCGAGCCTGGACGCATCGATACAATGGCCCGCGAGCTTGGCCTCGCGGAGCCCCAGCCGGGCCAGGTGGTCCATCCGAATGGCCGTCCGGACGCTGGAACTCCTTCCTTGGCTCAGGTGACTCCTCCAGCAGCTAAGGTTAGCTTCTAGAGCAATTCCTGAATTTACGTGGTCCACGTGAGCGCATTGAAAGCAGGCATTTTCTCGAGGAAAAAGCCGCTTGAGTGTGAGGTTTCGGTCTACAACAATTCAGAAATTGCTATAGCTGCCAGCTTTCAGCCTCTGTCATTCTCCTTGCGGCGAGTGGTAGAAGCTGAAAGCTGTAAGCTACAGGAAGCGGAGCAAATTCCCAATGCAGGCAGTCTATGGAGCCAACCGGAACCGCACCAATGCGGCGCGTGGAATTCCTCTGAAACGAACGCGTTTCTGGTTGATCTGCCTGTTCTTTATTCTTTGGACGATTGCAATTGCATGCAGATTATTCTGGCTTCAGATTGTGCGCCACAAGGAGTTTGTTGAGCGCGCGCAGAAGCAGCAGCAGCGAACCTTTGAGGTAGCTCCGCGCCGCGGCGTTCTCTATGACCGCAATCTGCGCGAGCTGGCCATGACTGCGCAAGTGGATTCCATCTACGCTGTGCCCACGGAGATTGACGACGGCCCGGCAACCGCGCACGCGTTGGCTGTTCTGGTCCACACCGACCCTGAAGACGCCGAGACAACCGAGGAGAAGATTGCCGCGCGGCTCGACAAGGGTAACAGCTTTGCGTGGGTGGCGCGGCGTGTGAAGCCCGAGGTTGCGACACATGTGCGCGAACTCATCGCGTCGCGCGGAATCAAAGGCGTCTACTTTCAAAAAGAGTTCGAGCGGTTCTATCCAGACAACGTAATCGCCGCGCAGGTGCTGGGCTATGTGGGCGTGGATGATAACGGCCTGGGCGGCCTGGAGCAGAAGTACGACGGACAATTGCACGGTGTTCCCGGCCGCATGTATACGGCGGTCGATGCCCACGCGCGGAGATTGGGATCGACGGAACGCGAACCTGAGCCGGGACAGAACCTGGTATTGACGATCGACGAGAACATCCAGTTTCTTGCCGAGCGGGCGCTGGATCACGCGATGGATAAAACCCAGGCGGCAAACGGCACGGTGGTGGTGCAGGACGTGCATACGGGACAGATTCTGGCGCTGGCTGTTCGGCCCACCTTCGATCCGAACAAGTTTCGCCACACCACGCCGGCACTGTTGCGCAATCATGCGGTGAGCGACGTCTACGAGCCGGGATCGACCTTCAAGCTAGTTACCTACTCGGCGGCGCTGGAGCAAGGCGTGGCCAAGCCGGACGATATGATCGACTGCCAGGGCGGGCAGATTACGCTGGCCGGGCGCGTGATTCATGACGATAAGTCGGACCACTATGGAGTGATCACGGTTCATGAGGCGCTGGAGCACTCCAGCGATGTGGCGGCGGTGAAGCTTGCGCTCAAGGTAGGCCCTGACAAGTTTTATCAATTCATTCGCGATTTCGGTTTCGGCTCGCGCCCCGGCACAGAACTGCCCGGCGAGACGCGCGGCCTGCTGCGGCCTGTGAACAAGTGGGGTTCGTCGTCGATCGGATCGATCGCTATCGGGCAGGAAGTGGCTGTGACGCCGCTGCAACTGGTCTCAATGGTTTCAACCATCGCCAACGGTGGCATCTACCTGCCGCCGCATGTGCTGATGCCGGGGCAAATCGACGGAACTGCGCAAAAGTCTGCCGCACCGCAGGCGCCGAGCTTGCAGGCGTCTCCCTTCAAGCCGGGAGGCGATCTGCCCAATCCGCTGCCCCCAGGCGCGCATCGCGTACTCTCCACGCTCACCGCAGCCCAGATGCGCAAGATGATGGAAGGCGTGGTGCTTTACGGCACTGGCAAGCAGGCGCAGCTCAACGGCTATTCCTCGGGCGGAAAAACCGGCACGGCGCAGAAGATCGATCCAGCCACGCATACCTACTCAAAGACCATGCATGTGGCCTCGTTTGCAGGCATCGCTCCGGTCAACAATCCAGTGATTGCGGTTGCGGTGGTGATGGACAACCCCAAGGGTAGTTATTACGGAGCCAGCGTCTCCGCGCCGGTGTTTGCCGAGGTGGCGCAGCAGGTGCTGGAGTATCTGTCCGTTCCGCACGACATCGATGTGCGCGCGGTCAAGCCTCCCTCGAAGGCCGACAAGCCGGTGACGGAAGACGATGCGGCTGCAAGCACGGGCGACATCACTGCGCTTTACGCGGCGGCTAACGACCTGCCTTCAGACGATCCACTGCGTGGAGGAGCAAGCCAGGCGGCAGCGCCAGCTCAACCCGTTGCCCCAGTTGCGGAGGACAAGGACAAATCGGGCAGCGCACAGGCCACATCGGGCACGTCGCAACCAGCTGCATCGCAGGCCTCCAAGCAGGATCTGCAAGCGTCTGCGCAGCAAACGGCTGCAACGGTCATCGTGGATGAAAGCAAGAAGCTTCGTGTTCCATCGCTGATCGGGCTGCCGGTGCGCAAGGTAATCGAGCAGGCCGCCGCAGCCGGACTGCCGGTGCAAGTGTCCGGTAGCGGTACAGTGCGGGAGCAGGCGCCGGCCGCAGGCACCCTGGTTGCGCCGGGAACGCAGATTGTGGTGCGCTGCGGTCGGTGAGGACTTTGCCGGTTACTTGCTTTGCAGCGGATGAAGAAGTTCTGCCGCGCTCTGATGCTCTGTCGGTACCACGTTGGAACTCTGCACCAATAGCCACTGCTTTCCTTCCCGCTTCCAGGTCGCGGCAAATCGCACTGGTACTGGCGCTCGGTTACCCACAGAAAATGGCACATCGAAGAAGATCGATGCAAGCGAATGGTTCTGAATCAGGCTGATGTGTTCCATCTTGCCGATGTGCGCGGAACCTCCCCACAGTTGCTGGTCAAGCGCAAGCGTTTGCAGCACCGCGTCCGATCCTTGGGCAACTTCCGCCGCATCGCTGCCATATACGGTGATGTTTTCCCGATCGATGAGGCCGAGAACCGTCTGGCGATCTCCCTTTGCATAGGCATCGAGAAAGGTCCGGGTCAGTTGCTGGATGGGGGCGTTCTGGCACCAGGCGGCCGATGCCGGCAAGAGGACGGCGAGGAGCGCGATACTCAAGTTTCTTCTGATCTTCATCCCGGAGAATACGCACTGCCCATGCATCTGGTTCCGCTCAGAAACGGAACCCAGTGGGAACCGTTCTTGAGCGGGATACTGCGTGGGGTACTTAAATTCCCTTTGGCCAGTGACGCGTTGCTTCGAGCGATTCGCCAGTTTCGAGAAGACTCTTGAGGCTAGCGAGGATGATCGGCCATCCGTTCGACACGGCCTTGATGAACTTCGAATCGTCCTTCTCCATGACATGCGTGACGGTGAGCTTGACCGCATCGCCTTTCTCTTCGAGTTCATAGGTCAGGCGTGAATACCCCTCGGCAGTCATCTCGGGAAAAAGGCGATTCTGCCACTTCAAGCCCAGGCGCCGGTTCGGCTCGATTTCAAGAACCTCACCGCTGTCGGCGGTGCTTCCGTCTGGCTTCGCAATCCGCCAAGCAGCGCCCGGGGTCCATTCGGACTCCTGCGTTGTTCCCATCCAGAATCGGCGGGTAAACTCGGGTTCGATCAGCGCCTGCCAGAGTTTATCCGGCGTGGTGCGGATAAAGGTCACATAGACAAACTCAGATTGAGCCATCGGTTTTCTCCCTCCAGTTTCTCTTTGAGCTCGGCGAGGACGCGGCAGTTACGGCGCGGCTAAAGCCGTGCCCTTTCAAAGCCAGACTTTCACTACAGGCTGCTAAGCAACTGTCTGTAAGTTTTTTAGAATCAGCCACCGGCCAAAAGTGCTTACTAGTGCAATGGGGGATGTTGGCCACCGGCGAGAACTGCACCGATTCCGGTGCAAGGCTGTCTTTGTTCGCTTTTGTTTCGCTAAAAATGATACCTAACATATTTAATTTCATAGTTTTACGCGGAAAACATAGGAAAAAAAAGAGGTAGGCGGTCCCGCAGTGGACAGTGGGCAGTGAACAGTGGTCAGTAAGGCCCGCTGCGCCGATCATTTTTATTGTGCGCCGGGAGGGGTTAATTATCTGCAAGGCAGGATCGCGGAACCCGGCAGTTGGGGTCGTGGTTTCCCAGGTCTCCGAAAAAAGTTCATGTAAGTTGTTTGGAATAAAGCACATGCTAAAGAGCGTTTTTTTCCCCAAAATTACTTGACATCACACACTGTGTGTAATACAGTATGTGAAGTACAGTGTATGAGGCACAGCATGACGATTACAGAAAACCTTTTTGAGAACCTTCGCCTGGAACTTCGCCGGGGCTGCCTGACATTGGCGGTTCTGGCGCAACTTCGCCAGGAGCGTTATGGCTACACGCTGCGCAAGGCGCTGGCCGAGCGCGGCCTGGAGATCGACGAAAGCACGCTTTACCCGCTGCTGCGGCGGCTGGAAGCCCAGGGGCTGCTAGCCAGCGAGTGGCGCGAAGAAGAGAAGCGCAACAAGCGGTTTTATCGCCTCTCCAGCGATGGCGAACAGATATTCGACCAGTTGCTCAAAGAGTGGCAGGCCATCAACACATCCATCAACAGCATTCTGTAAAGAGACAAGGAAGACGCCATGGAACTTCTCGATCGTTACCTGCAAGCAGTAAGAAAGCACCTGCCCTGGAAGCGGCAGGACGACATCGTCGCCGAACTCAAGGCCAACCTGGAAGCGCAGCTCGAGGATAAGGAAGCAGCGCTGGGCCGGCCGCTGACCAACGAAGAAGCAATGGACTGGCTGAAGCAACTTGGGTCGCCGCTTCAGATGGCAGCGCCCTATCAGACACAGCAGTACCTGATAGGGCCGACGATCTTTCCGACCTACCGGTACGTGCTGCAACTTGCATGCACCTGGGCCGTGGTCATCAACATCATCGTGAGCGTGATAAAGATTGCAACTGAGGACAATACCAGCCCGGCGGCAATGTTTGGAGCGCTCCAGCACGTACCGTTTACGCTGCTGATGACCGCGGCTTGGGTGACCCTGATCTTTGTGGTCATTGAGTATGCTGTCGCGCATTCCAAGACAAAGTGGATGCCGCCCACGGCTCCCTCGGCGGGGTGGTCGCCTGCGGAGTTGCCCCCGCTTGAAAAAGGCGAGGGTGCGGGTCAAAAGCCGCGCAGCTTCGCTCATGCTGTCACCGAAGTGATCTTTGGCTTCCTATTCCTGGCGTGGTGGCTGCTGGTTCCCCGGCATCCGTATCTGCTGATTGGGCCGGGCGTCCTCTACTGGCATGCTTCCCCCTTCCAATTGGCGCCGATTTCGGTCCTGTTTTACTGGTGGGTGGTAGGGGTGAACGTGGTGCAGTTGGCCTGGCGCTCGGCGGATTTGATTCGCGGAAGCTGGCCGCGCCCTCGCACCGCGCAGACCATCGTCGTCAGCGCCATTGGTCTGATTCCGCTGGGGCTTCTGCTCTCCGTGCCGGATCACGCCTATGTCTTGCTCAGAAATCCAGCTCTCGACCAGGCGCGTTATGGCGCGGCCCTGACCTCGATCAACCTTTCGATCCATTGGAGCGCAGCGGTGATATGCGCCATCACGGTTCTGAGGTTGGTATGGGAGATCGGGCGGATGAGTCTCGATGCCTATCGCAAGCGCGCGGCGGCAGCGCAGTAGCCGCGTGTCAGCTATCCTGCGGAGGATACTTACCTCGCGCTCAAATAGCACCAATGGAGCGCCGCCCCGTTCTTCGACCGGTTCATTGGGTTCGAAGACACGCTGTAGTCAGCTACTGATCGGACTCTTCCGGCTCCGGTTCCGGGAGAGTAACTGCTCCGGCATTCGGATTGGGCCGAGGCTTGAGAGGCGCGCCAATGAGCGCATCCGGCCCACCGGAGTCCATGTCGTCATCGAGCAGGAGATCTTTGCCGAGCAGGAGTTCCTGAAGTTTCCTGATGGTTTCTACGTCTGCTTCCAGATAAGCTTTCGCGTACGCCCGAACGAAGTCGTCAACCGGATACCCACCTAATCTGCGCTGTAGTCCTTCGTACAGATACGGTTTTCTTTCCTCTTCCATGCGAGCATCATACTGCCGATTCCAGTGGATAGGAGCGCAACAATCTACAATTGAACCCGTATGAATTGGAAAGAAATTGCGGAAGAAGTGACGGCTGTGGGCGCTGGCGGTGACTTTAACGAGCCGGTGACAGGCGTTGAATACGACTCGCGCAAAGTGCGGCCGGGCTCGGTGTTTGTGGCCATGAAGGGCGGCTCGACCGATGGCAATCGCTATGTAGAGAAGGCCATCGCCTCGGGTGCGTTGGGCATCATTACCGACTCCGCACCGAAGTTCGATCACCTGCTGGTCTTTCAGGCTGGCATGCCGGTGCTGGAGGTAGAGCATGGGCGTCGCGCGCTGGCGCAGGCTTCGGCGGCCTTCTTCGGGCATCCCGAGCGCAAGCTGAAAGCTACCGGCATTACCGGCACGAACGGCAAGACGACCACGGCGTTCCTGCTTGAGGCGCTGCTGAATGCGGCGGCCCGCACCACCGTGCTGGTGGGGACGATTGAATATCATGTGGCTGGCGAGGTGAGGCCGAGCGTGCATACCACGCCGGAGTCGAGGGATCTCTTTGAGCTGATGGCCGAGGGCGCGGGCCGCGGAGCCACCGAACTCGTGACCGAGGTCTCAAGCCACGCGCTCGACCAAGGGCGCGCGGCTGGAGTGAACTTTGACGTAGCCGTTTTCACCAACCTCACGCAGGACCATCTGGATTATCACCAGACGATGGAGAAGTACTTCGCGGCCAAGCGGCTACTGTTTGACGGCACGGTCTATCCTGCTCCGCGTGTCGCGGTGATCAACGCGCACGATCCGCGCAGTGAGAGGCTGGCCACGGCGGCAAGGAGAGCTGGCGCGGAGGTGCGGACGTATGGGCTCGGCCAGGGCGACTGGCGCGTGGCGAGCCATACGCTCACGCCCGGCGGTGCTGTGCTGGAGCTGGCAACGCCGGCGGGCGCGGCCAAAGTGACCTCGCGGCTGGCCGGCGAGGTGAACATCCTCAACCTGCTGGCTGCTTTGACGGCTGCCCATGCGCGTGGCGTTGCCTTTGCGGATCTGATCGAATCGGTGCCGAGCCTCAGGCCAGTGCCGGGGCGCTTTCAGCCGGTGGATGCGGGCCAGCCCTTCACCGTGATTGTGGACTACGCACATACCGACGATGCCTTGCGTAATTTGATTGCACTGGCGCGGCAGATGACGGCGAAGTCCGGCGGGCGGGTGATTACGCTCTTCGGCTGCGGGGGCGACCGCGACCGCACCAAGCGGCCGAAGATGGGACTTGCGGCGGGTACGGGCAGCGACTTTGTGGTGGCCACCAGCGATAATCCCCGCACAGAGGAACCGCTGGCGATTCTGGCCGAGATTGAGCCGGGATTGAAGGCGAGCGGGGTACGCTACGCTATCGAGCAGGATCGGGCGGCGGCAATTGGCACGGCACTGAAGGCAGCCAAGGCTGGAGATGTGGTGCTGCTGGCTGGCAAAGGCCATGAGAAGGAGCAGATTCTGGGTACTCGGGCCGTTCCCTTCGATGATGCGGAAGTTGCACACGCAGCGTTGGCCGAATTGGGGTATGGTGAAATGCTATGAAGCTCACACTAGCAGAGGCGGCAATCGGCGCGGGCGCCGTGCTTGAAGCTCCGGCGAGTATAGCCAACGCTGGGGCGCTGGTGGTGGGCGGCTGCTCCATCGACTCGCGCACGGTGGGCGCAGGCGAGCTGTTTTTTGCAGTGCGCGGGGATCGGCATGACGGGCACGACTTTGTAGAGGCGGCTCTGCGGCGCGGGGCCGTTGCCGCGGTGGTGTCGCGCGCTCGAGCGTCTACGCTGCCCGACGCAGTGCTGGCGGTACCGCTGCTGATTGCCGAAGATCCGCTGATTGCGTTGCAGGCGCTGGCCGCTACGGTGCGCCGCCAGTGGGGCCGGCGCGTGGTGGCAATCACCGGCTCAGCAGGCAAAACCACTACCAAGGAAGCAGTGGCCGCGGCGCTGGGCGCGAAGTTCAACGTACATAAATCCCAGGGCAACTTGAACAACGGCTTCGGCCTGCCGCTGGAACTGTTGCGGCTCAAGCCGGAGCACGAGATCGCGGTGGTGGAGATGGGCATGAACCACGCGGGCGAGATTGCCACGCTGGCGCGCATCGCATCGCCGGACTGGGGCGTGGTGACCAACGTGGGCACGGCTCACATTGAGAACTTTCCCGACGGGCAGGCAGGCATTGCGCGCGCCAAGCTGGAACTGGTAGCCGCTCTACCGGCCAACGGCGTGGCGTTCCTGAACTGCGATGACGCGTATGTCTCCCAGTTTGGCCGCGACTTCACGGGGCACGTTGTTTACTTTGGAGCTGGTCCCTGCGCCGATCCGCGGCTGCTTGAAGCGAAGGAAGACCTGGATGGATTGCACCTGCGTTTTCGCGCCGGGGAGCGCGAGGGCGCGTTCACGCTGAAGCTGCTGGGCGCGCACAACGCTTCGAATGCGCTGGCGGGACTTGCTGTCGCTTTGGAGGCCGGCGTTGAGATGGATGCGGCAGTTGCGGCGCTGGCGTCGCTTTCTGCCGGCGACAAGCGCGGCCAGGTGATCGAGGTTGGCGGGGCGACAATTTTGAACGATAGCTACAACTCGAATCCCGAGGCGCTGCGCTCGATGATTCGCACACTGGCCGGACGCCCGGCGGGCCGCCGTATTTTGGTTGCCGGGGAAATGCTGGAACTGGGCGAGCGGGGGCCCGAGCTGCACGCCGCCTGCGGACGCGCAGCTGCCGAGGCTGGGCTGGATTTGGTTGTGGGCGTGGGCGGCAACGCGGTGCATCTGGCATCTGCGGCCTGCACGGGTGGGGTCGCATCGCTGTTCCTGCCAAATGCTGAAGCGGCCGGCCAGTGGCTTAAGCAGACATTGCAACCGAGCGACGTGGTCCTAGTGAAGGGTTCACGCGGGGTGCATCTGGAGCGGGCGATCGAGACGATGAGCGAGCTGCCCAAGACGAAGCCTTTAAGGAGTCTTTGATTTGGTCCATCCTGAACGACCAGCATTCCCGCAGGGGCTAAAGCCCGCTCATTTATTGCGCTTTGGATGTACGGGCTGAAGCCCGTACCCTTCATATACAGCGGCGACTGCGATGCATTCATTCTGCTTCCATCCTGACGTGCGATTTCCACGATGCAACGGCCCCCGGCCCTGTAAAATCAAGTTGAAATCCGCTTTATTCCGGCTATGGAGGCCACTTGCTCTACTGGCTGCTCTACGAAAAGCTTTTTCCGTTCTTTCACCCGTTCCGGATCTTCCGCTATCTCACCTTCCGTACTGCCTTTGCCTCGCTGACGGCGCTGCTGATCGCGTTGTTTATCGGTCCCTGGGTGATCCAGAAGCTGCGCGAGTTCCAGATCGGCCAGTACATCCGCGAAGACGGCCCGCAGTCGCACCAGAAGAAGTCGGGAACGCCCACCATGGGCGGTGTGCTGATCGTGATTGCGATTCTGCTGCCCACGGTGCTGTGGTCCGATCCCTCGAATCCGTTTGTCTGGATTACGGTCTTCTCGACTCTTGCCTTCGGGGCGGTCGGCTTTGCAGACGATTACATCAAGGTGGTGAAGCGGCGCAGCCTGGGACTGACGGCGCGGGCCAAGCTGGTGGGCCAGGGGCTGGCTGGACTTGTGGTTGCGGTTGTGCTGGTGGCGCTCCAGCAGTTCGGAAAATTTTCAACGCAGTTGACCGTGCCTTTCGTCAAGAGCTGGCGTCCTGACCTGCTGTGGCATTGGTGGCCAAGCACGCTGCCTCATCTGGGGTTGCTGGCCTTTGTGCCGTTCGCGGTTTGGGTGATCTTTGTGCTGATGGGTTCTTCCAACGCCGTGAACCTGACCGATGGGTTAGATGGGCTGGCGATCGGCTGTACGATTGTTGCCGCTGGCGCCCTGGCGGTGCTGACCTATGTAAGCGGCAACGTGGTCTTTGCCGACTATCTGGAGTTGCAGCACATGCCCAAGGTGGCTGAGCTGACCGTCTTTTGCGGGTCCATGGTGGGCGCGTCTATTGGTTTTCTCTGGTACAACGCGCATCCGGCGGAGATCTTTATGGGTGACGTGGGTTCGCTGGCTCTGGGCGGAGCCATCGGCACGGTGGCCATCATCATCCGCCAGGAGATGCTGCTGCCCTTTATCGGCGGCATCTTCATTTTGGAAGCGGTCTCGGTGATCCTGCAAGTAGGCAGCTACAAGCTGCGCAACAAGAAGCGTATCTTCAAGATGGCCCCCCTGCATCATCATTTCGAGCAGTTGGGATGGCACGAATCCAAAATCATTGCACGCTTCTGGATTGGCGCTCTAGTGTTTGCATTGTTTGCACTCACCACGCTGAAACTGCGTTAGGCAAGGCCCGCGCGGGGCCTCCCGCAGTACACAATAAAGAGGTCGCGGCCCCGGCGATTGGAGAGCAGACCCGAATGATGGAACTCAAAGGCAAGAAGGTTCTGGTGGTGGGACTGGGAAAATCCGGTCTGGCGGCGGCGCTGTTTCTGCGCCATTGCGGCGCAAATGTGACAGTCTCCGACGTGCGCAGCGCCGAGGCGCTGGCCAAAGACATTCCCGCGCTGCTCGAAGAGGGCATCATGGTGGAGGCGGGCGGGCACGGCCTGCTCACCTTCCGCCGTCAGGATCTAATTGTGGTGAGCCCCGGCGTGCCGCTGAATACGCCGGAGCTGGCGCAGGTAAGGAGCTTCGGTTTGCCGGTGATTGGCGAGCTGGAACTGGCCGCGCGCTTTCTCAAGGGCAAGATCGTGGCCATCACCGGCTCCAACGGCAAGACCACCACGACCGCGCTGCTGGGAGAAATTTTGAAAGAGTCCGGCATTCCTACCCTGGTGGGCGGCAATATCGGCGTGCCTGTGGTGGAGTTGATTAACCAGAGTACCGATGCAACCTGGTCGGTACTCGAGGTCTCCAGCTTCCAGCTTGAGAGCACCGATACCTTTCATCCCAGCATCGCGGTGATCCTGAATATTACTCCTGACCATCTTGACCGGCACGGCAGCTTCGAGAACTATGCGCTGGCCAAGGAGCGCATCTTTGCCGCGCAGGACGAGCATGATTGCGTCGTGCTGAACGCCGACAATGCGCGCGCCTCTGAATCCGCATCGCGCTCCGCCGCCAAAGTCTACTGGTTTTCCGTCGAGCATCCGGTGGCGCGGGGCGCATGGCTGGAGCAGGGGGAAGTGGTCTATCGCTCGGCCAAGGACGCGGCGACGGAAAATGTGATGCCGCTGCGAGGAATCCCGCTCAAGGGCTCGCATAACGTGGAGAATGTGCTGGCCGCGGTGGTGGCGGCGCGGCTGGCTGGCGCGCCGGTGGAGGCGATACGCCGTGCGATCGAGGGTTTTCAGGCGGTTGAGCATCGTCTGGAGTTTGTGGCCGCGGTCAACGACGTGCAGTTTTACAACGATTCCAAGGCCACCAATGTGGATGCGACGGCCAAGGCCGTGGCCGCATTCGATTCAGGCATTCATCTCATCCTGGGCGGCAAAGACAAAGGGTCGGACTATACCCAGCTCGCGCAATTGTTGCGTGCGCGCGTGCGGGCTGTCTACACCATTGGCTCGGCGGCGGCCAAGATCGAATCGCAACTGCGCGGAATCATCTCGATCCAGTCCTGCGAAACGCTGGACATTGCCGTGAGCGCGGCTGCCTCGGCGGCGCGGCCGGGCGAGGTGGTGCTGCTGGCGCCTGCCTGTTCCAGCTTTGACCAGTTTGAAAACTACGAACACCGAGGCCGCGTCTTCAAAGAGCTTGTCGGCGCACGGCGGGGATGGAAGACATGTCAGCAAGAGTAGGGGTGGACAAATGGCTCTTCTACACCACGCTGCTGCTCACCGTGGTGGGGCTGGCCATGGTCTTTTCCGCCTCGGCGGTGGTGGCGCAGGAGCGCTTTCACTCTGAATTTGCCGACGTAGGCAGGCAGGCGGGCTGGGCGCTGGGCGGCGTGGCGGCCATGCTGGCTTTGATGCATGTGGACTACAGAGTCTATAAGTCCCCTCGGTTCATCTATTCCGCTCTATGCGTCACTACGCTGCTGCTGGTGCTGGTCTTTTTTATTCCCGGCTCGCACAACGTCCATCGCTGGATACGCTTTGGCGGCCATTTTACCTTTCAGCCTTCGGAGATCGCCAAGCCGGTGATGGTGCTGTTTCTGGCCTGGTTTCTGCATACACGGCTTGGCGAAATGCGGGACTGGAAGCACACGCTGTTGCGCGCTGTGATGATGCCGGTGGTTTTCATCCTGCTGATCGTCAAGCAGCCTGACCTGGGCACGGCGCTGGTGCTGTTGGGTGTGACGGCCATGATGCTGGTGCTGGCCGGGATGGAGTGGAGATACCTGCTGGGAGGCTTGCTGGCGACGCTGCCCGGCCTGATTGCATTGCTGTTCATGGTTCCGTTCCGGCGGCAGCGCATGCTGGTCTTTATGAACCCCGATGCCGATCCGCAGGGCGCGGGATTCCACATCAACCAGTCGCTGATCGCCGTGGGCACAGGCGGACTGACGGGCCGCGGTTACATGGAGGGGATGCAGAAGCTCTTCTTTCTGCCCGAGGCGTCTACGGATTTCATCTTTGCCAATATCGCGGAGGAACTGGGACTGATCGGGGCCATCGCGATTGTTTTGCTCTTTGCATTCTTCGGCTGGCGAGGGTTGCGCGCGGCGTTTCGTTGCCAGGATCCCTTTGGGCGGCTGATTGCCTTCGGCATCACCACCACGATTCTGTTGCAGGCATTTTTCAATATCAGCGTGGTGCTGTCGCTTGTGCCAACCAAAGGGATTCCGCTGCCGCTGATCTCTTCGGGCGGGACCTCGGTTTTCTTCACTCTGGCCAGCATCGGTGTGCTGCTGAACATTACCAGTAAGGCGGAGTGACATTGGCCCAATTGCGCGTTCTCATTGCCGGTGGCGGCACTGGCGGCCACATCATCCCGGCGCTGGCCGTCGCTCACGAGCTGGTCGAGCGGTACGCGGCCGAGGTGCTGTTTGTGGGCACGGCGCGGGGCATGGAGATCCGCCTGGTGCCCGAGGCTGGCTTTAACCTGCGCCTCATCGATGTGGGCCCGCTCAAGAACGTTTCGCTGATGACGCGGCTGAGCACCTTGTTGCGCCTGCCGAAGAGCATCACCGACTGCCAGAAGCTGATCCGCGAATTCAAGCCTTCTGTCGTCTTCGGCGTGGGCGGCTATGCCTCCGGCCCGGCCATGGCGGCGGCGCTCAGGCTCAAGGCGCCGACCATGGCCTTTGAACCTAATGCCATGCCGGGGCTGGCCAACCGGCTGGTGGGCATGAAGGTGCAGGCCGCGGCGGTCAACTTTCCGGCGGCGATGAAGTGGTTTCACAACTGCGAGGTCACAGGCATTCCGGTGCGCCCGGAGTTTTTCAATCTCCATCCGCCCTTGGGCGCAGAGCCTCACTTGCTGGTCTTTGGGGGATCGCAGGGCGCGCATCTCTTCAATACCCATCTGCCCCAGATCATTGGGGCGCTTCTCGATGCGGTTCCCGGCCTCACGGTCCTACACCAGAGTGGGGTTCGCCACATCGAATCGACCCAGGCGGCCTATGAAGCAAGCGGTGCGGACCCCAGGCGGTGGGAGGTGCGGCCGTTTTTCGACGATATGCCGTCGCGTTTTGCCGCAGCGCATCTGGTGATGGCGCGCAGCGGCGCATCCACGGTGGCCGAACTGGCTGCCGCGGGCAAGCCCAGCCTGCTGGTGCCCTTTGCCGCCTCCGCCGATGAGCACCAGAAGCGCAATGCCGAGGCTATGGTGGATGCGGGCGCGGCTGTTTTCCTTGTTGAGCAGGATTTAAAGATTCCAGGCAAGCTGTTGGATATGCTGACCGGGCTGCTGACTTCACCAAAGCAACTGGCTGCTATGGGCGAGGCGGCGCGTACCCAGGCTCACCCCGACGCCGCCGAGCGCATCGCCGACCGGCTGGCGGTGTTGGCAGCGGAGAAACTTTAAGGATTCTCTGAATAAGTTAAAGAAAACAATCCCTCAGGGGCTAAAGCCCGCGCTGATTTTGCGGCATTTTCGGCACGACTAAAGTCGTGCCCTTTCAAAACGTCCACCAATCCAGAGGTTTTCTCAGTATCGCGAGGCTGGAGAGTTTTCAGCAAAACGCGAGGCCCGCCTGCCGAAGCAAACGGGCCTCTCTGGGGAAAGAACCAAGACTTTCAAGAATTACCGGTGTCCGCCGCCGCCATGGCCGCCGCCGCCACCGTGGCCGCCGCTGAAGCCGCCACCGGCATGACCGCCTCCACCGCTGAATCCGCCGCGTGCTCCGCCACCGAATCCGCCGCCACGACCTGCCGGCGCTGCGCCTCTTCCACCTTCATAGCCGCGTGCTCCGCCTGCGTAACCGCGTGCTCCGCCAGCATATCCGCCTCGATAGCCTGCGCCGTACCCGCCGCGACCTGCGTACCCGCCACGCCCGTATCCATACCCGCCGCGCCCGTATCCGTAGCCTGCGCGGTAGCCGTAGCCACCCCAGCCGTGTCTCCAGCCCCATCCGTACCACGGGCCGACGCCGATGAAGAGGCCACCGTTAAACCACTGCGGCCCGTAGTATCCGTAAGGAGCGCAGGCGTAGGGGTAGTAAGAGTAATAGCCCCAATCGCAAACGGGAGGACCGTAGGCGTCCGGGGCTTCAACGACCGCCGGGCCAACTCCGACACCCACAGCCACCTGGGCGTTTGCTGTTGCCGCGAACGGCAGAGCCAGAAGCATTGCGAACAGAACGAGGCTTAGCTTTTTCATGACATTCTCCTTGTGCTGCCCTGTCCTTTTCGATCCGGACCTGGGATTCAACGTTCTCAGCACCTGCCGGCTACTGGGTTTTTCTTCCCAACCGGCTGTCACTTATTGAGACAGCATTTTCGCGGTTAAGTTGCGGTCTTCTCAAAAAGAATCCTCCAGGGTGGTCAAGAAGGCAAGAGGAATTGAGGGACTGCGCGAGGCTTGGGAGAAAAAACTTCAGAAATTCTTCAGGAGTTGGAAGCCCGGCGGCTGGCAGATTAGAGGAGTGGGCTTCAAGTTGCCCCCCAAGGAGTGATCGATGGCCAAGACTGTTTCCTACGCCAAGTGGTCTTTGGAACCCTACTGTATCGGCTTGAAACTGCGCTCGTTACGCACGCAGAAGCGGCTCACGCTTTCCCGGCTCGCTGCCGAGACTGGCCTTTCGACGGCGCTGCTTTCAAAACTGGAGACGGACCGGATGATCCCCACGCTGCCGACGCTGGCCACCATCAGCCGTGTGTATGGTGTGGGCATGAGCCACTTTTTTGCCGAGCCCGCTCAACATACGCTTTCGATTACACGCAAGGCCCACCTGCAAGGTGACGGGCGCGGGCCTGAGGCCATCAAAATTACCCCGTTGAATGGTGTGGGAGAAAACCCCCGGCTGGTGGCCAGGATGATCGAGTTTTCAGTTGGAGGGGTAACGACCGGGGCGGAGGCTTTCAACGAGGCCAGCGGGCTGGTGTACGTGCTGGAAGGGAAGCTTCAGTTGAACGCGGGCGGCATGGAGGAAATTCTGGAGGCCGGCGATTGCGTGTATATGGAGAGCGAAATGGCGTTGACCTGGAGTGCTGTAGGCAAGCACCGCTGCCGGGTGCTGGCGGTGATGCCAGGAGAGGCGCGCGCGAAAAGCTGAGCCGCACGTCTTGCGCGTGTGGCAGAACAAAGGCAAAAGGATGGGGAACGCCGCAAGCCTTACGCGATCGGCAAAAATGCTGTTGTATGGGCGCGGTGACCTGAGTCACGGGCTCAGGCGCTCTTTTTACGCTATAAATATTCTATTGCGGTAGCTGGATTCTTCCTTGGAGCACGACCAGCCTTCGCCGACCTTCGAGGCCAATGATGGAACAGACTTCGGTTTTGTTGAGGGAGCAGTCGCGCGAGACAGCGAGACTGGAGCCCGCGCGCGCCCCTCAGCAGGAGGAAACCTCGCTGCTGAGGACTGCCAACTCCATTGAGGCCGAGGCCTTGCGCACTGAGATACAGCTCGTAGGCAGGAAGTTGTGGGAACGGCAGTACGTGGACGGCAATGGCGGGAATATCAGCGTCCGGCTGGGCGAGAAGTACGTACTCTGCACACCGACGATGATGAGTAAGGGAGACCTGGAGCTGGCCGATATCTGCCTCTCGGATCTGGAGGGCAACATCCTGGTCGGCGGCCGGACGCGCACCAGTGAGCTGCTGCTGCACCTGGAGATATATAAAGCTAACTCACGCGCCCGCGCCGTCGTGCATTGCCACCCACCCTACGCGACAGCCTTTGCCATGACGGGCACCGCGCCGCCCGTCGGGCTGATTTCAGAGTGCGAGGTATTGATTGGCCCAGCGGCGGTGGCGCCCTATGAGACTCCTGGCACCAAGGCTTTTGCTGAGACGGTGCTGCCGTTTGTTCAGGACCACAATACCATCTTGCTGTCGAACCACGGCATCGTCTGCTGGTCTGATACCGTGACCCACGCCGAATGGCTTGTGGAAGTTTTTGATACCTACTGCAAGACCTATCTGATCGCGCAGCAGATCGGCAGGCCGCTCCAATATATTCCGGACGGCAAGATTGCGGAGATACTGGCAATCAAGCAACGGCTGGGCTTTCCGGATGCGCGGATAAAAGAGCGGGACTAAGCGGCCGACCTCCGAGTCTTTTCCAATCGAAAGATGAGCCTGAAGGGAGCGAAGGGTAGGCGAAGCGGGTTTTGTCCTTTCGGGTTTTGAATTCAATTCAGTTTCGCAGTTGGTTCCGGGGCGG
>Ga0302140_10001806_pt1 | contig 28009 bp, 21 predicted proteins | sample I_Bog_E1_1_FD_202095 | JGI IMG/M metagenome (GOLD analysis project Ga0302140, IMG submission 202095) | Peat permafrost microbial communities from Stordalen Mire near Abisko, Sweden - I_Bog_E1_1 | ecosystem: Environmental > Terrestrial > Soil > Wetlands > Peat | place: Sweden: Abisko, Stordalen... | reverse complement strand
TCCAGCCATTTGGCATAGCGCTGGAAGGTCCACATGCCATATTCCGCGCCGGTTTCAAGGGAGGAGATGATCTTGAAGAACTCGCGCGTGCGGATGAAATTTTTAACTGCATGCGTGGCCATGAGGATCTCGCATTCAGGCACCCGGATGTTTAAATCCTCGCGAAAGCGAAGCCGTTGCGAGACCACCGCGACGAGGCAATCGGCCAATTGCGCGCAGACGGCGCCCTGAATATCCGCCGGAAAGGCGGACGCCACCCGTTGGATTGCTTCCGCACAAGTTGAGGAATGCACCGTGGCCAGCACCAGATGGCCAGTTTCGGAAGCGCTCAAGGTGAGACGCATGGTCTCCGGGTCGCGCATTTCGCCTACCATCAACACATCCGGGTCTTCGCGCAATGCGTCCAGCAGGGCCTGTTCAAAGCTGGGAGTGTCCCGACCGACTTCGCGTTGGCGGATAAAAGCACGGCGGGAACGAAAAGTATATTCGATGGGGCTTTCGACCGTGATAATGTGCCGGGCATCGGTCAAATTGATTTCTTGAATCAATGCCGCCATGGTCGAGGATTTGCCGCAACCGGTCGGGCCGGAAACCAGGATCAAGCCGTGGTTGTTTTTTATCAGCTTCTTCAGATCGGGATGCAAATTAAGCTTTTCGATCGTGGCCTGAAACGCGCCCAGTAAACGAATGGCGAGGCCCACGCCGCGGGAAGTTCGGAAAATATTGATCCGGCAGCGAACTCCGCCGATGGTGCGCGACATGTCAAACGAGTGGCGCGCCAGAAACTCGTGCCACTGTTCGTCCCCGAGCAACCCGCGCGCAATTTCCGAGAGCGATTTGGCGGCCACCGGCTCGCCCGTGAGCCGCAGTGCGCCGCGAATGCGCAGGGCTGCCGGCATACCGGCCTCCAGATGGAGGTCGCTGGCGCCGTTGCTCGCGGCCGATTCAATCAATGAGTTAAGGTCCATTGGGCTCCCTATCGTGCGATCGTTCAATAGGTGATCAACGAACGGATGGGGTAACCTTTCAGCTTGTCGCGGCCGTGGAGAAAGGTTAGTTCAATCAAGAAACCGATTTCCACGATGGTTGCGCCGAGCTTATTGATGAGCGAGACGGCTGCGGCAGCGGTACCGCCGGTGGCCAACAGGTCGTCTAGCAACAATACGCGGGCTCCGGGTTTCAGGGCGTCAATGTGCATCGCAACGGTGGCGGTTCCGTACTCCAAAGCATATTCCACCTCGTACGTTTTATGCGGCAGTTTGCCTTTTTTCCGGACGGGAACAATTCCCGCCTGTAACTTTTGGGCGGCGGCGGCGGCAAAAATGAATCCACGCGCATCGATGCCCACCACGGCGTCAATCGATCCGGGCTTGATATGTTCGGTCAGCAAATCAATGGTGCCGGCGAACAGGCGGCCGTCGGCGAGCACGGGTGTAATATCTTTGAATTGAATGCCAGGCTGGGGAAAGTCAGGGATGTTGCGGATGGCCTTTTCGATTTCGGCGAGGGAGGGTTGGGACATGGTTTACAGGGTGTTCTTCTTTTCGTTTTCGATTTTCTCGATCATTTTCCGCAGTTTGCGCAGCGCGAGGTTCTGAATCTGCCGCACGCGCTCGCGTGTCACTCCAAATTTTTCGCCGACCTGTTCCAGCGTTTTCTCCGTGCCACCGTCCAAGCCAAACCGGTATCGCAGAATAGTGGCTTCCCGGGTGTCCAGATGCTTCACCATGTCCTGCAGCATGCCGGTCACCGTTTTCTCCTCCAAATCTTCGTAGGGCGAGGTCGCGTTCTCGTCTTCCACGATTTCCGCGTAGCTGTTGGAATCTTCATCGCCAATGGGGGCATCCAAGGACGCCGGACGAATAGCGGCCAGGCGCATCTGCCCGACCCGGGCCGCCGTCATGCCCAGCTCGCCCGCCAATTCCTCGTCCGTGGGCTCGCGGCCGAGCTCTTCCTGCATCCGCATCGAGAGGCGGCGCATTTTGGAGATCTTGTCCACCAAATGGACCGGCAGACGAATGGTCTTGGACTGATTCGCTAATGCGCGTTTGATGGACTGCTTGATCCACCAGGAGCCGTAGGTGGAAAGTTTGCCGCCTTTTTTTGGGTCAAATCGTTCCACGGCTTTCATCAGGCCGATATTGCCTTCGCTGATCAAATCGAGCAGGGGCAGGCCGATGCCTTCGTAATCGCGGGCGATCTTGACTACCAGGCGGAGGTTCGCCTTGATCATCAGTTCGCGCGCTTTCTTGTCACCTTTCTTGATCTTGGCGGCGAGATCGATTTCTTCGGCGGGAGTCAGCAATTTTACCTGCCCGATTTCCCGGAGATAAAGTTTGATGGCGGTATCCCCATCGTAGCGCATCGGCTCCAGGGGCGGGGGGGCAAGGGGTTCGGCTTCGGCGACGGTGGTCGTGGAGGTAAGCGCAGCCACGGGTGCGGCCTCCGGTAAAACAACCTGTTTTTCAGACAAACGTTGACCGGTGAGTTTCCGCTTGGTTTTAATAGCCGCCATTGGTAACAAAACGTTAGCGGTGATTTCCCTCCCCGCAAGAAAAATAAAGGGCCAGATTCATTAGCTGCGGTCGCTGCGTGCCGCCGTGATATAATACAACAGCTGCAGTATGGAGCTAACCAAGGCGGCCACGTAAGTGAGTGCGGCGGCGTTCAAAACCTGGCTCACCCCGGCGCGTTCGGGTTCCCGAACCAGACCCAGCCGGAATAATTCCACCTTGGCGCGGCTGCTGGCGTCATATTCCACCGGCAGCGTGACCAGTTGAAACAGAGTGATGATGGAGAAAATTCCGATCACAATGGGCAGCATCAGATTGAATGAATGGAAAATAAATCCGAGAAAGAATATCCCCATGTAGGCGGCGCTGGCAAATTGCGTGATGGGAACCAAGGCCATTCGTGCATTAAACAATGCCCACGCTTGTTGATGCTGCAGGGCATGTCCGGCTTCATGGGCGGCGACGCCCACCGCGGCGATGGTGCGGTTATCGTAGTTGCCCTCGGAGAGGAACAGTGCGCGCTTGGTGGGGTCATAGTGATCGGTCAATTGCCCCTCAACCCGTTCCACGGGCACATTGTTTAGTCCGGCGTCGTCCAGAATGCGTCGGGCAGCTTCGGCGCCGCTGAGACCCGATTCGGTTGGCACCTCGCTGTATTTATTATACGCATGGTGCAACTTGATTTGAGCCCAAATGCCGAGCAACAAACCTGGTACTAAAAATAAAAGAAAAAGCATAATATTCCTTACTCTCCGACAGCGTTGGTGCTGCCATCGCTCAAAATTGAAGCTGGCGTTGTGCCAACCTTGTCATTATTGATTTTAGAGGGGGAAATCCCGCTGGAAAGACATTTTTGCGCCGTTCCGGCGCGTTAAATGGCGTCCATTTGGCTCGGTTGGCACACGTTAGGTCCCAAATAGGCGATCTCCGGCATCGCCCAGCCCCGGGACAATGAAACCTTTGGAGTTCAACTTCTTATCGATTGCAGCGGTAAAAACTGGAATATGAGGATGGTGCTTTTGAAACAGCCGAATGCCCTCGGGCGCGGCGACCAAGCTAATCACGCGGATCCGCCGGGCTCGTTGGGAGGCCAGCCGATCGACCGCCGCGACGGAACTGCCACCGGTGGCCAGCATGGGATCGATTAACAAAACCTCGCACTGGCTGAGGTTGGCGGGAAAACTTTGATGATAAAACTGGGCTTCGAGGGTGGATTCGTCCCGTTTCAGGCCGATGAATCCCACTCGGGCATGCGGGATTAACCGAAGGATTCCATCCAGCATTCCCAAACCGGCACGAAGAACCGGAACGAGAACGACTTCACGTTGCAATTTGCAGCCAGAAGCTTTGGCCAGCGGGGTTTGGATGGCAACGGGCGTTATCCCAAAATTCCTCGTAGCTTCGTATACCATGAGCGCCGCTGTTTCAGACAACAGACGCCGGAATTCCTGCGGTTGCGTCCGCCGGTCACGCAACAGGGTGAGGTTATGCTGCACCAATGGATGGGCAATGACCGTCACCCCGTGCATATCAATAATTTACAAAGCTCGGCGATAGAAAATAAAGGCAACCCGGCTGCAAATGGGGCGCATCCATGCCGAAATCCAGTTTAATGTCATGAGATTTTCCGCTTTCACCAAACATGGACAGGAAATTGGAAATATCGTAGCGCTCCTGGTACACAATCAAATTGGCTTTCGTGATGCCGGTGATTTCCTCGGCTTTGTCGACGGCGTCGTCAAAATCTCCCAATTGATCGACAAAGCCCGCTTCGATCGCCTGGGTGCCGGAAAGGACCCGGCCGTCGGCGAGCGATTCCCAATCCGGCTTCAGCGCATGACCTTCATTCTTATTCTTTTCATGGGCGGCGCTCCGGCCGTCCCGGACGACGCCTTTGAATTTGCGGAAGGTCTCGTCGATCAGGGATTGAACCATGGCCCGCTCTTCGGGGGGAATATCGTTGGTGCTGCGATCAGGGCTCAACATGTCCTTAAATTTGCCGCTCTTGAAAGTCATGGGAGCGATGCCGACCTTGTCCATCAGGCCCCGGTAATTGTAACCGTGCATGATTACGCCGATGCTCCCGGTGAGGGTCAGGTCGTCGGCCACAATCCAGCGGCAAGGGGCGGAAATATAATATCCACCGGAGGCGGCCAGACTGCCCATGCTGCAAACCACCGGTTTGCCGCGATGTGGGGTTGGGTCGCCCGAGTCGTCGTTTTCAAAACGATGGATCGCTTTATTGATCTGGTCGGAGGCCATGACCTCGCCTCCCGGGGAGTCGACTTTCAAAATGACAGCTTTGACCCGGTCATCTTCCGAGGCGCGGTCGAGCTGGGCCTTGATCAGTTCCACCATGCCATTACCGGCCTGATCGCCTGCGTGGCTGCTAATAATGCCGTCGACGTTAATGACGGCAATTTTGTTCCGGGAATCGTTGTCTTCGAGGATCCATTCGTCCAATTTGGGTCCCACTTCGCGAGCCGAGGCGGCTTTGAAATTGTGGCTGCGGATCCCCAAGGCCCGGGAGCCAAGCTGGGCAAAATTCCCGAAGACGCTGAACAGCAGGAAAAACCCTAAAATGATGGCGATAATCATCCAGCCGCGGCTTTTGCGGGGCCGGCCGGGCGGGGGCGGGGTAATAATGGGGGGAGCGGGCGGCAGCGGGGGCGGCGCGATTGGCGGCGTATCCTGCGAAAACGGTGTTTGTTCCATAGCTGGCGCAACCTAGCGCAATCTTGCCATGGCGGCAAGGGACTTTAACCGCTTTGACGACCGTTGAGGCAGCATGAAATCATGCTTATGAGGCAAAGCGGAATTCATTGTTCAGGTGTTTTTCCTCACACGGGTGAGCGCGGGTTTCTCGCCTAATTAAAAAAAAACGTACTTAAAATGGCTTAAATTCGCTTAAAATGGCTTAAACCAGCGTGACGCTGGACCCAACGGACGCATGCGACTCGCCAAAGCGAAGCCTTGGGATTGATTGCGGTCTGTCAACCGCCAGGTGAGCGGATGCCGCGGCGCCCGGGATCGCAGAGATTTTCATGAGTCTTTTCCGGGAATTATGGCATGGCTTTCAAATATTGCACGTAAGCGGGAAACACGATTTTACAAAGCGAGAAACCGCCGAGGGGAGAGGAAAAAATTGTTTCACGCGGAGGCGCGGAGACGCGGAGAGGGGGAAAAGAGGTGGAGAGAACTCATGGAATTATGGACAAAAGAAGAGGTGCGTAGAATTTTCCGAAAATGACGAATTCTTTTACATAGCATGCGGAGGAGAAACGCGGAGCAAGAAGATTCTGACAGGATTTGGGGCGCATTCGGAATTGAAGAGCGGTTTTGAAATCCGGGCAGTTTCCCTCGATTTCGACGGTTGAACTCGTGGTCAAACTGAAGCAAACTAAGAGATAATGAAGATTTCGATTGTCATCCCGGCTTTTAACGAAGCGTTGCTGCTGGGGGCGACGTTGGAGAGCATCCGGCAGGCAGCTCGCGCTTTTGAGGATGCGGGGTGGACTTCGGAAATTGTTGTTTGTGACAATAATTCCACCGATACCACGCCGGAAATCGCGCGGGCAGCCGGCGCCACAGTGGTCTTTGAGCCGATCAATCAGATCGCCCGGGCCCGAAATACCGGGGCGGCGGCGGCAACCGGCGATTGGCTGATCTTTGTCGATGCGGATTCCCATCCCACGGCTGGATTGTTCGCCGATGTGGCCAACGCCATCAAGAGCGGCTCGTGTCTGGCGGGAGGGACGACGCTCCGGTTGAATGAGCGATTTTTCGTTGCCGATATAATCACCGGCGTGTGGAATCTTTCCAGCCGTTTGGGGCACTGGCTGGCCGGGGCATTCATTTTTGTGGAAGCAGCGGCCTTTCGGGAGATCGGTGGTTTCAGCACGAAACTGTTTGCGGGCGAGGAATTGGAGCTATGCCAGAGGCTGAAAGCGCTGGCGAAAGTCTCGAAGCGGCGGATTGTGGTTTTGCACCGAAATCCGCTGGTCACCTCGGCGCGTAAAATGCGCCTCTATACCCCGAAAGAACACCTCCGGTTTTTGTTGCGCGCCCTGTTTAATCACAAACGCACCCTGGGCAGCTCCGAGGAGGCGCATCTGTGGTATGACGGGCGGAGATGAAAGCTGAAAGAAAGAGTAATTCCCCAAGACTCCAAGCGTACCACCGTAACACAAATGTAAGCTTAAAAATCTGGCATTGAGGCAACGAAAGTATCAAAAATGGCGATGATCAGGCATGCCTATGCGACTAGCATCTTTTGTCCCGTTTTTCGAAATTTCCCGTGGATTGATAGCTTTTCGCTTTCTCAAGGCACGGTTGGCATTCTTGCCAAGCCGCCGGATGGGGGCCGCCGCAATTCTCTGCCTGGCAGCCACGGTTGAGGCCCAGAGCGACAGCGGTTACTGGACCATTCCGGGAGGCGGCAGTTGGGCGAACGCCAACAATTGGGATTCCGGCATCATCGCCGACGGCGAAGATAACACCGCGTATTTTGGCATCAGCACGTTTGCGACCATTCCGGCCACCGCGACTTTTACGCTGGATGGCGCCCGGTCGATCGGGGATGTTGAATTCTTTGCCCAGAATGGTCCGGACCAATGGTTCCTGAATACCGGCAGCGGCGGCCTGTTGACTTTGGATAACACCTTTAACCCGCCGCCGATCAATGTCAGCGCTCCCGACTTGACCGTGACGGTCAATGCGGTTCTGGCAGGATCCGCGGGCATGGAGAAGTTCGGTGACGGCACGCTGATCCTGAAGGCGACGAATTCCTATACCGGGGAAACTACCGTCAATGGCGGCACACTCCTCGTGAATGGTATGGTGGGCGACGTCGTGACGGTCGCGGCGGGCACGTTGGGGGGGACCGGGGTGATTAGCGGTCCGGTGACGGTCGCGGCGGGCGGCAGACTTGCGCCGGGCATGCCGCCGGGCATTTTGACGATGAGTAATTCGCTGACACTACAAACTGGCAGCACGACGTTCATGATAATAAATGCGACCACGCAGGATCAGGTCACGCTGGCGGGATTAACCACGGTAAATTATGGCGGAACGCTGGTCATCAGCAATCTATCAGGCAGTCCCGTCTTGGGGCAAAGTTTTCAGCTTGTCAGCGCAGCCGGCGCGCAGGGAAATTTCAACAGTCTCGTTCCGCAACTCACGGGTGGATTGCGTTGGCGATTTGATCCGGCCAGTGGTGTGCTGGCGGTGGTATCAACGGCTTCAATTCCGCGTATTGCCAGCGCAACAAACAGCGGCGCCAATCTGGTGTTGCAGATTGTCAACGGTGCGCCCGGCCAGACGAGTTATTTGCTGGCCGCCACCGACCTCAACTTGCCGCTGGCCAACTGGACGCGGGTGGCCACCAATGTGGTCGATGTGGGTGGAAGATTCAGTGTGTCAACGACCTTGAACCCGGGTATTACGTGCCAGTTCTTCACAGTTTCCACATCAATCAGCCCATGAAACGTAATTTAGTCAGTCGCCATCGGGGCCATCGTTAGGGAGACCCAAGGGGATGCCAATTTCGCCCAAAAATTCATCATCGTCCTCTTCCTCATCATCCGGCGCGTCCGCCAAGCTTCGCTGTAACTTATCCAGTTCATAACGGGTCTGGTAGTTCTCCCCTTCGCTTTCGTTGAAATAATTCTTAAAGGTATAGGCATCTTCGTGCGGAGCGCCGCCGTCGCGCGCCATTTTGTACTGTTCGTATTTCTTCTCGTCGATGTTTTTGATGCCTGCTATGGCCGCTTTAATGCCTTGGACATAGAAGTCCAAAGCTTTCTTGAACACCCGTCCATGGCCCTCCTTGGGGCAGATCTTTGTGGCCAAGCCCACAATTTGGCTGAGAGTTTCCAGTTCCTTCTGGCCGCCGAATTTCGTTCCGGCATTTCTAAACTGTATTTGTAATTCGTTGAACCGGAGGGCTTGTACGACCCCTTTGGTGCCATTTTCAACGTAGCCTTTCAGTTCATCGAGTTCAGCCTGGGTCAACGGGGTTTCCAGGGAGGTGGTGGCGGTCATGATGCGTCCCTGGCGCCGGAGGGCTTGCAGGTCGCGCGTCGTTCGGAGACCGTTTGGACCCAAACCTCGCGGATCCACCCGTACGGTCACCCGGCCATTAACATATTCATAGGCGTTCGCATTGTAGAGGTAGAGAGCGGGGTCGCGCTGGATGAACCGGCCTTGGGCCGGGCTGTAATAACGGGCCCGGAAAAAGTAGAGGCCGTTCTCTTCGTCGAATTCGCGTCCGGTATAAAGAAACCGATTCGTGACGGCGCTATGCGGTGTGCCCCAGATATTGGGTGTGACCGGGTTGTAGCTGCCATCCAACACCGTGACTTGGCCATAGGCGTCGTACATATAACGTTCCACCACGTTGCCGCCGGAATCGGTGAGCGCTTCCACCGTGCCCAAGGCATTGGGATGATAATAATAGGTTTGCCCGGCCCGCTCCATGGAAACGACTTAGTCCAAATTGTTGCCATAGGTATAATCGGCCACCAGCGACCCGCCGCCGTCCAGTTCCTCAATGATTTGGACGCCGTTGTAAAGAAAAACATTGGTTTCCGGACTGCCGGAAGCGTCTTCTATGGTCATGATCCGGCGCCCCAGCGCGTCATAGAAATATTGGCCGACCAGTGTGGAGTCGGAAGTTCGCTCGACCTGGGTGAGCCGGTTTTCCTCGTCGTAGGCATAGCGGTAGGCGGGGTCTTGAATGAGATTGCCAACGGCGTCGTACTGATACGTTTGAGCGTCAACGGTTTGCAATTCGTTGACGGGGCCAAATGTGCGGGTCTCCGGAATGCTGTTCCGGGTGACACTGTTCCAGTTGCCGGCGGGATCGAGATTCCACGTTTCCGTAAACGAAGGTGTGGGAATGCTTGACCCGATGAGCGTGCCGGTTCCAAAACTGTCCAGCCGGTTCAGCGCATCGTAAGCATAGCTTTCGGAGTCCGCAGGGCTATGAAGTTTTTGTTCGTACCCGGTGTTGCCTTCATGGTCATAGGTGTAACCAAACCCGACGATGCGGCTAGAGGAAAGCGACTCTTCCAGCGAAATGACCTGGTCATCGGCATCATAAAGGGTGGTGGCAGTGGCGCCATTGCGAAAGACCTCGGCCGTCACCCGGTCGGCATCATCGTAGCTGTACGTGGTGATGGGCGGATTCGGGGTGCCGTCCTGCAGGGAGGTCAGGCGGTTCCGCGCGTCATACGAATAAGTGAGGATGCGTCCGGAAGGCTGAATATTGGTTTCAACGCGGCCGGGAACGTCATAGGTATAACTCTGCGGCAGGCCATTTTGCACGGTGTTGGTGGGGCGATTGACACCGTCGTAAATAAAGGTATCCACCCAGCCATTCCGGTCGGCGCTTAGCATACGACCGGCATTATCGTAAATGAAAGTTTCGCTGGTTCCGCTGGGAAGGTAGGTGCGATTCGTCAAATAATTCAGATCATTATAATAATAGCTGGTCGACCGGCCCGCCTGGTCAATACTCTCAATCAGATTTCCCACCCCGTCATAAATGTTTGTCCGGGTATTGGGGGCGGCATCAGGGTAGGTTTCGGTCACGCGGCGATTCAAGCCATCATAGCCGTAGCGAGTGAGGTGACCGTCGGCATCGGTGGTGCTGGTGATGTTGTCATCCGCGTCGTACGTGGTGGTGGTGAGGTGGCTCAGAGCATCGGTGGCATTGGTTTGACGATCCAAACCATCGTACAGGTAGGTGGTGGTGTGGCCGTTGCGATCAATGGTGGAGGTCACATTGCCATCAGCGTCATAAACCGTGGTCGTCGTCCGGCCGAGGGCGTCGGTGGTGGCAGTGTTTCGGTTCAAGGCATCGTAGGTGTAGCTGGTGGTGTGGCCTAAACCATCCGTGGCCGAGAGTGCGTTTCCGTCCGAATCATAGGTGTTTGTCCGGACAATGCCGACGTCATCATACACGGTGATGACGCGGTTGAGCGGATCGTAAACATTTACGGTGTTGTTGAGATTGGGCGTGACGGTTAAAATGACGTTCCCGTCGGCATCGTAGCTGGTGACGGTAATGTCGCCCACGGCATCGACCTGTTTGATCCACCGATTATTTGCGTCATAGGTGGTGGTTGTGGTGTTGGCGGCCGGATCGGTTACGGCAATGACATTGCCCGCCGGGTCATAGGTCGTGGTGGTGACGGCGTCGATGGGATTGATGTCGTCATTGGTATCGCTGTTTTTCCGGATCACCTCCACCCGCCGATCCAGAGCGTCATAATGATAAAACGTCACATGCCCGTCGGCATCCTCGCTGCGCGTGATGAGCGATGAGCCGATGGTAGGGCTGCAGCAGGGCGGGCCACCGGGAGTGGAATAATCGTAGGTGTTGACACCCCCGAGCGCATTCGTGGAACCGATCCGGCGATCCAGGGCGTCATAAGCGTAAGACATGGTGTTGGAGTTCGGATCCACCGAGCCGACAATGTTTCCGACGGGGTCGTAGGTGTAGCGGGTGATCCCGCCCGCCCCATTGGTGATGCCGATAACGCGATCCTGGGCGTCGTACGCGTAGCTGGTTGTATGACCGAGCGGGGTGGTGGTGACAATGCGGTTATTGTCCGCGTCATAGGTGTAACGGGTGATTCCGCCCAACGCATCCGTGGTCTGGGTCAAGCGACCGCGCACATCATATTGATACGAGGTCGTGTTGGTATTGGGATCGGTAACGCTCAGTTCGCGTCCCGCAGCATCATACGTGTAGCGGGTGACGCCGCCCAGAGCATTGGTGACACCGATCTCCCGGTCCAGCGCATCATAGGCGTACCGGGTGGTGTGGCCCAGAGGATCAACCACCGAAATTTGGTTGCCGACCGCGTCGTACCCGTAGCTGGTGACGTGACCCAGCGGGTCGGTCAGGTTGGTACGATTGCCAAACTCATCGTAAGCAAAGGTCGTGGTGTTGGTGTTTTTGTCGGTCAGCGAGAGCAGATTGCCATGCGCATCATAGGTATAGCGGGTGGTATAGCCCAGGGGGTCAATCTCGTTCGTTCTATTGCCGTGGGCATCGTACTGATAGGTGGTGACCCGGCCGTTGGGATCCGTCAAGCGGGACAACTGATTGAAGAGTGGTTCGTACGTATACGTCGTTACATTGCCCAGGGGATCGACCCGGTTCGTCCGGTTGCCTTCGGCATCATATTCATAACGCGTGACGTTTCCGTTGGCGTCGGTCACGGAGGCAAGCTCGCGGGTCGTGCGATCGTAACCATAGGAAGTGATGGTGCCATTGGGAGCCGTGATGGCGTCAATGTAACCGTTGGTGTCATATTGGTAGCTCCACAAATTTCCGTTGCCGTCCCGGTTGGACACGGTGGAAGGCTGATAAACGCGCCGGAGGGTGTAGGCCAGGGCGCTATGATTCACCCCCCAGTGGGTCGGATTGGACTGGGCAAACCAAGTCTGGCCGTTTCCGTCGACCACGGCATACGGTTCTTGATTGCGATATAAATACAGGTACGTGCGGCCGTCCCGGTCAATTTTGCGACTGATCTGATAAAGTGAGTTGTAGCTATACCGGATCGATTGCCCGGCCGGATCCGTAATCCGGATGGGCGAACGGTTGCGGGGATCGTATTGCAGGGTGGTCGTGCGTCCGAGCGGATCAGTAACGCTCGTGAGCTTGCCGCCGGTGTAAGCCAGGTGCAGGGTCCGGCCGTAGGTATCGCTGATTTGCGTCAGCAACCCGGCGGCGTAGGACAGCGTGGTAACGTTGTGGTTGCGATCTCCCATCTGAACCAACCGGTAAACCGGCCCGCCCACCAAGAAGGGAGTTTGGGGAACCGAGGCAAAAAGCCACCAGCTTTTTTCCTTGTTGGTAATGGCTAACTCGCCGCCCGGGAGTGGGGTCAGGGTCTCGAAAAAACCGGAGTCGGCGGTGTACGACCCACCGGCGCCAAAGTGGAACAAGGTCACCCGGCCATCCGGGCCCATCCGAAAAAATGAATTACGCTGTTCAAATAGAAAAATGTTATAGGAATGAGTCCAGCCCAGGCCCAAGCCGCAATCCACCTGGGCGCGCGACGCATCGGCGTTGTAGGAATTGTAGGTGAGGGTCATGTCCAGGGTTGGACCGCTGCCACTTTTGAAGGTCACGAGCGAAAAGTCCTCGCGCAGATTTCCTTCCGTGAGGCTGGTGTAGAGCGTGCCGCCGCTCTGGCGATTCACCGGGTATCCGCATTTTTCACAAATGTAAGGCGCATCGGCACCGATATAGAGTGCGAAGGAAGGCGTGGCCGGTAAAATCAGCACGGCACCGGCAAAAAAAAAGACCGCCCGTTTCCTGGCGACCCTCATTGGGTTGCGGTTGAATCTTCCGGGGAGGAGAATGGTGCCCAGCGCCAGAAGAGCGGCCAGTATCCCGACGTTTTTAGGTTCAGGGATGGGAACGGAACTGTTAAGCACCGAAGTTTCCGCATCGGCTTCCATATACAGCGAATAAGGAGTGTTGTATTGAAGGACCAGCGATTCGGTGAGGGTCTGGGAAAAAGTCTGTGCCTGGTTGTCGCTGGCACCGATGGTGTAAAAACGATCATCAAACAAAAGCGGATTTCCGTCCAATTGAAGGGTGAACACGGTTTCGGCATACGCCGCCTGGCCATAAATATCGGTCATGGCGCTCAAGGAACCGCTGATCAGGGTGGAGAATGACACATTCACCGCCCCACGGCCCGGGCCACTGATCATAAAACTATCCACCACGGTGCCGCGGGCGGTTGCGGCGTCTGACGCATCGATTTGTCCAAGAATGCTGGCATTGGCGGTGGCGGAGCCGCTGACGGCGAGTGTGGCTGAACTTGGGGCCGAAGCCGAACCGTTCGCCGAAGAATAATCCCCATTGGCGGTGGCCATCGGAGACAGGCCGTTATTTATATACTGCTGGCTGATGGTGGCTTGGGCGAAGGCCGATCCCTGCCAGGCGGGCTGGATTACCAGGTTGCCAGTGTCCGGCGTGATGGTCAGGTCCGAGTACGATAGCTGGCTGTCGGCCGAGGCATCGGCAAGGGCCGGGGAGGGAATGAGCAAAAGCAAGGCGATGCCGGGACAAAACGAGAGAGCAATCGTACGTTTCAATTTGTTCATAGAGATGCGGTTCCAAGAAGTTTTTTGTGACAAAATGTGCCGCCTCCCGCCGCCGCTTGGAACTTATCTACTGAATCAAATTGCCTCATGGGAGTCAATCGGCCGATGTTAACGATTAGGTTACGATCGTGGGGCGCGGCTTCCACTTTGCAGCCAGTGAATTCCGCAATGCCGCCGGCCACTTTTCCGCTGCGCACGGGCGGCTCAAGGGGTCAAAGTGAATTGGCCGCGGGTCTGCGTCCGCAGTTTTAGCTCATAATTCATAATTTACAGGAGACCGCCGCCTGGAGGGCGTACCACTGTTTGCGTTCCTGTCCTTCGTAGCCTTGGCGAAGGGGAAGCGGGCCAAGTTTCAGCTCCAAGCTGGATTCGGCATAGCTATTTTATCCGAGCCTCCGCGTGAAATTTTCCCCGCAGTTTCATGGAGAGCCCCTTTCGATTTTCAAAGGCAATGGGAACATGAACCGGAGGGAGAACTTAGATAGGTTGTTTAACATAAAGACTCAATTTTGAGGACTCATGGGAAGGCGGCGAACGGCGGGCAAGTTGCCCGCCGGACGGGCGGGTCGCCCATTCCACCCGGAACATATCGGACGTCTCTATCTTTTGATTTAACTTGCCGCCGTAATTGAGTTGCAAATGTTTTTGGAGCGAGGTAATACAGGAACAGTAATCAGTGGCTGGGGACAGGTTATGAAAACTAAATTTTATCTGGCGGTGCTGCTCACTTTTGGTATTGGGCTTTTCCAAACGGTCGCCAAGGCGTCTGAACCGAAGAATCTGGCGGCGGCGGAAAATGGATTTGCTTTCAAGTTGCTCAAGGAACTGGCTGCCGAACAGCCGGGTACCAATATTTTCATTTCACCTTATAGCGCGGCAACGGTGCTACAAATGGTGGCGAATGGCGCCGCCGGAAAGACGAAGACGGAAATGCAGCAGGTCTTGGGAACCAAGACTTTGTCAGACGCCGCCGTGAATCAAGCCAGCCAGCTCATTGCCAAATCGCTGAATGACAGAACCACCAATATCATCCTGACCACTGGCCATGCCATTTGGTATCGGAAAGGCGCGTCGGTAAAACCGAGTTTTCTCACCCTGAATCCGCGGTTTTCCGAAACTACCGTGGCACCAATGGATTTCGCCGATCCGCATTACGTGGATATAATCAATGCCTGGGCGAGCGAAAAAACCCACGGTCGAATCACGCAGATTGCGGATGGCAGGGACGACCCCGAATTTCTCCGCCTTTTTCTGGCCAATGCGGTTTATTTCAAAGCCAGTTGGCTCGAACCGTTTGATACGAATGAGACAAAGGATCGGCCGTTTCATCTGCAGGGTGGGATCGAGAAGAACGTTCCGATGATGACGCAGGCAAAGACTTTTTCGTATTTGCAGGGAACGGGTTATCAGGCAGTGCGGTTGCCCTACGAGGATCCGAGCCTGGCCATGTACATCGTCCTCCCGGAGACCAACTCAGGTCCGGAAAAGCTACTGCGGACCATTGACGGAGATGCGTGGCAACGAATTATAAACCCCCGTTTTAGTGATAAAGAAGGAGTTTTATTTTTGCCGCGTTTTAAACTGGGGTACTCGGTAGAGCTCAACCAAACATTGGAATCGCTGGGAATGAAATTGCCTTTTAACCGAGAAAAAGCCGATTTTTCCGGTATCGGCCCTGACCTGAACATCTCCAGGATTCTGCAGAAAACATATGCGGAAGTGAATGAAACTGGAACTGAGGCGGGGGCAGTAACCGCCGTAACGATGTGGGATAGTACCGGCCCTGGACCGGCTCGCCCAGAGCCATTTCATATGGTTGTGGACCGGCCATTCTTATTCTTGATCGAAGACAGCCGGATTCAAACGATTTTGTTTATGGGGGTAATATTTTACCCCGGGGCAAATTAGCAACAAAGGATGTTTAATGGTTTAAGGAGAAATTACGGTAAATTTCCAGCGTCGCTTCAGGACGAACTTCCCATTTTACTACGGTACCAAGAACTTCCATCCCTGACTAATGTCCGGTGTCTCTCCGAAGGTGTGAAAAAATCAAAAATTCCAAAAATCTGTTTCCGCAAATATCTGATTACCAATCAGCTCATTCCGGCGTTTTTGACTTTACCGCAATTTTTTCACACCCTCTCCGCGGCGCGAGAAAATTAGAAACAGAGAATGGTCAGTTTCTTCGGGCCGTGGGCGCCCAGGACGAGAATACGTTCGATGTCACCAGTTCGGCTGGGACCGGTGATGAAGGAAATCATGCTCGGATAATTTAGGGAGTATCTTTTCTTTAAATATTCAAAGGCGGTGGGCAGGTCGGCCACCAATTGGTCGCGGCGGGCGAGGACGAGATGGTGCGGCGGCAAGACGGAGAGCGCCCGCCCGCCCGCGCTGCGGCTGGTGACCAATACACTGCCGGTCTGGGCGACCAACGCGTCGCATTCGCTGATGCCGACATCGCATTGCTCCAGGGCGTTGACATCATATTGACGATCGGTACGGAGCAGCGGAATTCCGAGAATGGGCAGTACGGCATCGGTGAGGCCGCCCGAATGGCAGGCGGCGCGTTCCCATTTTTCGGAATCACGCAGGCTGACCAGGACATCCCGGACTTCGGCGGCGGAATTCAGCAGACGGAAATCCGCCTTGAGGTCGGCGGCGTTTTTGGCGAAGAGCGCCATTTGATCGTCAAAGTCAGGTCCGACCAGCGGCAGCCAATCGCGAGCGGTCGCGGCCGGGCCGGGAGGTGGCAAAGGGTTGCCCATGCCGGTATGATGGCCGGGATGGGGGGCCTTGGTTTGCAACGCTTCGCGGACGCGTCCCAGGATTTTTTCACGTTCACTCATGAGCGATTTCTCCACCAATCTTTAAATGATTGGTGCGGCATCGGGGGCAGGTCGCGGGTTTTCGTCCAAGCCCGGGCCGGGTCCCACGCGGAACCGAGCACCAGTTGGTGCAGCGGATGGGTGAGCCAGCCGATTTTTTTGGCCAGCCGCCAGAAATGCGGGTCGCGGATGACACAGCTAAAGGCAAAATAGCCGAGACGCTCCCACCGCGACGGCTTTTCCCTGGCGGCATTGCGGCGGTTTTGAAGCAAGTGATGGTGCAGATCAATTTTCACCGGGCACGTTTCGGTGCAGGCGCCGCATAGTGACGAGGCATTGGAAAGATGCTTCCAATCTTGCAGTCCGCGCAGGTGGGGAGTGATGACCGAACCGATCGGGCCGCTATAAGTGGTGCCATAGGTGTGGCCGCCGACATTCCGGAAGATCGGGCAAACGTTCAAGCAGGCGCCACAGCGAATGCAATGGAGCGCATCCCGCTGCTCGGCGTCCGCCAGCAGTTCGGTCCGGCGATTGTCCAGCAGGACGACGTGCCATTCTTCAGGTCCGTCACATTCGCCCGGCTGGCGCGGACCGGAATAAAACGTGTTGTATCCCGTCATGGTTTGGCCGGCGCCGGCGGTACCGAGCATGGGCAGAAACAGGGCGAGATCGGAAAAGCGCGGCAGGATTTTTTCGATGCCCAGCAGCGTTATCATGGTTTTGGGCAAGGCGGCGGTCAGGCGGGCGTTGCCTTCGTTTTCGGTGATGGAGATCATGCCGGTTTCGGCGACGGCGAAATTCGCGCCGGTGAACCCGACATCCGCGGAAATATATTTCTTCCGCATCACGCGGCGGGCCACCATGGTTAGATCTTCGGGATTGTCAGACGGGGCGTCGCCCAGTTCCTTTTGGAACAATTCCCGAATTTCGCCGCGCGTCAGATGCATTGACGGAAACACAATATGATACGGCGGCTCGTGGCGCAGTTGGACAATAAATTCGCCGAGGTCGGATTCCACCACGTCATAGCCGGCCTTGGTCAAGGCCTCGTTGAGATGAATTTCCTCCGAGGTCATCGCCTTGGATTTGATGATCGAGCGCGCCTTTTTCTCATGCAGGATTCCGGCGATAATCTCGCGGGCCTGGACGCCATTGCTGGCCCAATGGACCTTGGTGCCGCGCGATTCCAGTTTTGCCACCAACTGTTCCAGGTATTTGTCGAGGTGGTTGATGGCTTCCCATTTGGTTTCCGAGGCCGCCGTGCGGGCGGATTCCCAACTTTGAAACAGGCCTTTGCGCTTGTCCCGGGCGGTCTCGTAGCTGCGCAAAGCGGTGCGGACCACCTGGCGATGGCGCAGGTCGGAGGTTTTCTTGCCGGCGTCGGTATTAAATTGGGAGGCGAAAGGTTTCATAGCGTGGCCGGGTCAGACGCGAGCGGGAGCATCCAAAGGAAGATGGTTCAATACTTCCGCGAGATGGATGGTTTTCATGGGGAGTTGTTGGCGCGAGATCAGCCCCTGAATTTGCATCAGGCAACTGGAATCATTGGAGACGATGTACGCGGCGCCGGTCTCGATGGCGGAGGCACATTTGACCTCGCCCATGGCGGTGGAAATGGCGGGGAATTTTGCCGAGAACGTTCCGCCGAAGCCGCAGCACGTTTCCGCCTCGGACATTTCGATCAGTTCCAAATCGCGGACTTCGGCGAGGAGCTGGCGGGGACCCTTTTTGATATGCAATTCGCGCAGCCCATGACAGCCATCGTGGAAGGTGACTTTATGCGGAAAGGCGGCGCCCAAGCTGGTGACGCCGAGTTTGCTGACGAGGAAATCGGAGAACTCCCAGGTGTGCGCGGCCACTTGTTCGGCCAAGGCGAGATGCGGGGTATCGGCAAAGAGCTGCGGATAGAAATTTTTGACCATGGCGCCGCAGGAGCCCGAGCCGATGACCACGGCCTCGGCGTTTTCCAACTGTCGCAGGACGTTGAAGGCAATGGGGCGGGTTTGATCCCAATAACCGGAATTAAAGGGGGGCTGTCCGCAGCAGATGATTTCCTCCGGGCACACCACCTTATGGCCGAGGCGCTCGAGGATCTGGACCATGCTGATGCCGGCATGGGGGAAGAGCGCATCGATAAAGCAGGGTACGAACAATGTGACAGTCATGGGCAATGGTCCTTAACGACCGGGGATGATTTGCCATAAAATCGGGAACAGGGCGATGAAAAAATGTTTTCGTTATTAATTGAGCTTTGTCCGCTTGCCGCGTTTGGCGGGATTCCGCATAATGCGCCGGTGCTCGACATTAAATTAATTCGTGAAAAGACCGACTTCGTGCGCGCCCGGCTGGCCACGAGGGGAGCAGAGGACGAAGCCCATATTGATGAATTGCTCAAACTTGATGAGCAGCGCCGCAAGCTGCTGGCGGAGGTGGAGGGCCTGAAATCGGCCCGCAACCGGGTGTCCAAGGAAATTGGCGCGCTGATGGCCCAAAAGAAAACGGACGCGGCGGAAGCCAAGAAAGCGGAGACCAAGGAATGGGGCGAAAAGATCGCCGCGCTGGATAAAGAAGCGGCGGAAATCGAAGCGGCGCGCGATCGGCTAATGCTGAGCCTGCCCAACCTGCCGCACGAATCGGTGGTAATCGGAAAGACAGCGGCCGACAATCCGGAAGTGCGCGTGTTTGGCGCGAAGCCGCATTTTGATTTCAAACCCAAGTCGCACGTTGATCTGTGTGAGTCGCTGAAGCTGGTTGATTTCGCCCGGGCCGCAAAAATCTCGGGCAGCGGCTTTTTGCTCTATACGAACTGGGGAGCGCGTTTGGAACGGGCGCTGATTCAGTTCCTGCTGGACCTGCACATTACGCAGCATGGGTACACCGAGGTATCGCCGCCGTTTGCGGTCGGCCCGCAATGCCTGGAAGGAGTGGGCCAGTTTCCCAAATTCAAGGACCAATATTACGGGGTGGCCGAAGGCGATGATCCGACGAAGCTGGGCAAGCTGTATTTGGTGCCGACAGCGGAAACACCGGTCGCCAACATTCATCGGGAAGAGCTGCTGAAAGAAAGCGAATTGCCGATCCGCTACTGCGCTTATACGCCGTGTTTCCGCGGCGAAGCCGGCGCGGCGGGCGTGGGCACGCGCGGCATGATCCGGGTGCATCAATTCGACAAGGTGGAATTGATCAAGATCGTGAAGCCGGAGAACGGCTACGACGAACTGGAAAAGATGGTCGGCAACGCCGAGAAAGTGCTGCAGCTCCTCGGGCTGCATTATCATGTGATTTTGCTGTGCACGGGTGACATGGGTTTTGGCAGCGCCAAGACCTATGACATCGAAGTATGGGCGCCGGGGCAGGGCAGTTACCTGGAAGTCTCGAGCTGCTCGAACTGCGAAGATTTTCAAGCGCGCCGGATGAACCTGCGGTTCAAAACCGAGGCGGGCGAAAACAAGTTTCCGCACATCCTCAATGGCAGCGGCACCGCCCTGGCCCGGTTGTTTGTGGCGTTGATTGAAACGCACCAGCAGGCGGACGGCAGCGTGCTGATCCCGGCGCCGTTGCAACCCTATCTGAAAACCGATCGTATAACCGCCTGATTTGCGAATGAGAATTTTGCTCGCCAGCAGTGAAGCTTACCCCTTCTCCAAGACCGGCGGGTTGGCGGACATGGTCGGCTCGTTGGGCAAGGCCCTGGCCCATGCGGGCCATGAGGCGGCCATTGTCACCCCGCTGTACCGCGGAATTCTCCAGAGATATCCGGCGCTGAAAAAGGTCAACTGGCAGTTCAACCTGCCGCTCGGCATACAGTGGTATCAGGGCGGCCTTTACTCGATGGAGATGGAGCCGGGCCTGACGGTTTATTTTGTCGAGCACCAGGCGTTTTTCGATCGCGCGGGAATCTATCACGAGGCGAACGTCAGCTACCGGGACAACGCCGAACGGTTTATCTTTTTTTCGAAATGCGTCGCGCATCTGGCCCGCTACCTGCCATGGCGGCCGGATGTGGTGCACGTGCATGATTGGCAGGTCGCACTTGTGCCGGCGCTCATCAAGCACCAGCGCAATGTGGAAGGGTGGGGGAGTCCCCCGCCCACTTGCCTGACGATTCACAATTTGGCGTACCAGGGCATCTTTTGGCCGGGCGCCTTTGCGTTCACGAACCTGCCCGACCATTTTTTCAACACGGAAGGCGCGGAATTTTTCGGGCAGCTGAATTGCCTCAAAGCCGGCATCGCCTACGCGGACATCATTACCACGGTCAGCCCGCGGTACGCCCGGGAAATTACCACGGTGGAATACGGTTGCGGACTCGACGGCTTGTTGCGCCGCCGCCGCGAGCGGCTGGTCGGCATTCTCAATGGCGTAGACTACGAGGAATGGAACACGACGAAGAATTCGCACCTCTTCAAAACCTACTCCGCGACCCGGCTCGCGGGGAAAGAGGTGAACAAAACCGAATTACAAAAACTTTTGGGCTTGCCGGTCGCGGAGGATATTCCGCTATTCGGCACCATATCGCGGCTGGCGGAACAAAAGGGCGTGGACATTCAATTGGGCGCGCTCGAGGAAATGTTGAACACGGACATGCAGTTCGCCGTGTTGGGCAGCGGGTCGCCGGATTACGAGCTCGGCTACAAGGAGCTGGCCAAACGGTTTCCCACGAAGGTGGCCGTGCGGATTGGCTATGACGAAAAGCTGGCGCATCGCATCGAGGCGGCGAGCGATTTCTTCCTGATGCCATCCCGGTTCGAGCCCAGCGGGTTGAACCAGATGTACAGTCTGCGTTACGGGACGATTCCCGTGGTCCGGGCCACGGGCGGCCTGGACGATAGCGTCATTGATTTTAACCAGAATCCCGAGCGCGCCAACGGCGTGAAGTTTCAGGAATATTCCGCACGCGCATTGGCCAAGGCCATTCGGAAGGCGCTGGCGCTTTACCAGGAGCGGAAGCTGTATCGCAAGTTCCAGAAGAATGCGATGGGCATGGATTTTTCGTGGGAAAAAACCGTCGAGGAATATTTAAAGGTGTATGGAACGGCGTTAAAGTATAATCGCTGAATAAACACGGACGCCGTCGGAGTAGGAAAAAATCAAAGAGAGAAGATATCACGCGGAGACGCGGAGGCGCGGAGGAGGAACACGGAGAAAGCAGATTTTGACAGGATTGACGGGATTTACTGGATTAAAAAAAAGGGGGCAAGCGCAGCCGGGGATTTCTACGCTGGCACACGGAGGCATAGCAGCAAAGCCTCTCGCTTGGAAAGGGCGAGGGGAGCCGGTGATTGGTGATATTTGCGCGGGGGAATCCGCCGGGTAAATTGCGCCGCGCTCAGGTGGGTGGCGGAACTTTTTTCCCATCCCGGGGCCGTAATCATAAATAAATCTATTGAAGTGGGAAAAATTTCCCATTAATATCGAGTTGCTAATGGAAGGTTTTCGAACATTGCTAAAGTCCAGACAGAAGCTCGGATACGCGAGTTTTATCGGTCTTGGTCTGGCGATAAACCTTCCCGCAGAGGCGTCTCCTATCGATTTTGAAAATCAAAATACGGCGAATTCCGGCGCATTCGTGCTGAACCGTCCCGCCACAACTTCGCTGGTCATGGTGGTGGACGGGATTACGGTCACCTTCTCGGGCGGGTCGCTTCTCAGCCATGTCTCGAATTTAACCGCGGATGAAACGACCTTGTACGGCACCACGTCGTACCGCGGCGCGTTTGAAAACCCGTTGTGCATCACCTTTTCGGCGCCCGTCAATAATCTGGATTTGGTGCTCTACAACGGCCAGACCGCCAACACGCTTTATCAGGCGACGTATGGCGGCGTTTCCCAACAATTCAACCTGGCGCCGAATATTTTTGGCGGCGACTCGCAGATCAGCTTTTCGGGCACTGGCTCGGAGGTGGATATCAGTGATATCAGCGGCCGGGGAAACTGGGATTTCTTTATTGATAATCTGCAGTTTGACCCGGCGGCGGTTCCCATCACGGTTCCGGATGGAGCGAGCACATTCTGGTTGCTGACGACCGGGCTGATTGGGCTGGGAATCGTACGAATGAAGGCCGGACAATTTCGGCGGTCGCGGCAAGGTTGCTAAAAATCATCTGAGCCGTCGACCCGTGGCGGCCCAGACGACGGTGAAGATTGTTGATTAGGAGGATTGAATTCTGAAAATGCGAACACAATTAATCATTGGCATGGCGGCGTTCGGTTTTTTGGCGGTTCCGAAACAATCGGCCGCCCAGGGAATTTATCCGGCGCAAACCTGGGATGGCCCGGTCCCCGGAGATTCCATCACGAATGCGGTAGGCTGGTCATTTGCCCCGACCGTGGATATCGCGGTCACGGCCATTTCCGGCAGCGGCACGGCGGTGAGCTTTTGGTCCTCGGCCCAGCAACTCATTGGCACCTATGATTTTTCCGGTCCGTACGGCGACGCGTCCGGACCCGCGTCGACGTTTCAATCCGTCGCGCCGCTATATTTACTGGCCGGACAGACCTATTACGTTTCGACGGACAATTCGGATCTGAGCCCGTTTCTGGATTATATTTATGGGCCGCCCAGCGGGGTTCCCAACGCGCCGGTGCCTTTCAGCACCTCGACTTACCTGAGCGATTTCGGCAGCTACGTGATCGATTCCAGCGGCCAATGGGTGCCATCCACCGCGCCGCCCAATAATACCGAGTATTTATTGCTCGGACCGAATTTCGAGTTTGAAGTGCTTCCCGAGCCGGCAACGTTTGGGCTATTCGCCCTCGGATTGGCCGCCGGGCAGTGGGGGATTCGACGGTCACGTTTTGCCGCGAACGGGCAGGGGAGATAAAGGTTAACCGCCCGGCCCCGTTTTACAAATTCAAGTAGATCGCTGAAGCAAATTGAGGTATCGGTGCGCCCGATTTCTCACGACGGCGCTGGGGTGATCCACCTGCCAGGGCGCGTTCCATAAGATATAAAATTCCAGATCGGTGGCGTCGCGTTTGTGGCCCATCCGGAAACGGGAAAGGCGTTCGTTCATGATTTCGCGGGCGGCCGTGAACGCCGTAATAAAATCGCGGGGATTGCCGCCCGGCCAGAGTTCCGGGCGAATTTGAAAACGGGAAACTTCTCCCATGGAACCGACGGCTCGATCATTGTCCCCGCTTTCAATCATCGAAAGCGCAGCCCAACGATCCATCCCAAAAGCCGAAGGCGTCAACCCAAGCATAATGAGAAGCAGCATGGATAACCTCAATTTCACGCGTCTCTACCATGCCACACCCTCCAAATCCCTGTCAAATGGGGCCAAAACCGTTGCAAAATGCAATAAAAGGCTGCAAACGATTGGCTTCGAAGCAGGTACAACGAAATTTTGGCCCTTCAGGAGGGAACGATCCAACGAATTATTTCGGGGGAAGGAGGTTGGAGGCGAGTTTTAAGCTGTTTCAGTGAGGCCAGAATCGGGCTATTGGGCATCCGGAGTTCGCCCCAAGATTCGCCGAACGTGATTTTTGAAATCGTCGTACTCCTTGAAATCGCCCCAAAGCGCGTACTGCAGGGCTCTCATTCTCTGCGGCTCCGTTGACCTGAACTCGTTTTCCCAAAGCTGATGAAAGCGATGAACCACCAGCCCGGCGAGCTGCAGCGGCGGACAGTTTGTTTTGTCCTCGAAAGCGATTCCCTGCACGCGCGAATCCAGTTTGGCAAACAGCTCGAATTGCTCGGTGGCGGCACGGGCATAATTGGGGTCGTTATCGTTCCGGCTAAAGACAAAGGACACTGAACCCGGGAAGGTTACCCGCCGGGAGTTTAGTTCCAAAGCAAAGGTCGCGAAGAAATTGCGAAAGAGACCGGAATAAGCGGGTCGTGTTTCCGTGGTCGGCCCGGTGGCAGCCTCCACACCCTGTAATTGGTGGTTAAACTCTCCACCGGCGAAGGGCTCCGGGCGCTGAAACGTACAGCCGAACGGGAAGCCACCGGACCGGACGAAATCTCCCGCAAGGGCGACTAACTCCAATAGAAAATCCTGGCGCCGCCCCGGGCACCATAAGTAATAGGACGAGGTGGAATCATCCAACGTCTCCACCGATCCCGCGAATTCAGCAAAATCAAAAGCGGCCACGTGGTTTTTCGCGAGCACCGCCTGCCAGCGGTCGCCCAGTGTCCGCCAGTCAGGCGACAATCCGGCGTAGCCTCCCAAGACAGGAATCGTCACGCCTGATTGTTTCGCGGATAAATCGAGCGTGCTAGCATAGTCAGAATAAATGACCAGATTCATATTCGGTTTTCCATCGACTATTATTCTTTCCCATATCTCACGAAATAAACTTCAGATCCGGGCCTTTAGAGTTTCTCTGAATACCTGACCAATAATCCAAAACCAAAACCGGACAGCGCGTTCTGTCCGGATTATCCACACTTAGTCAAACATCACCGCCCAGCAAACGGCGGGGACGCCATAAATTTCCATAACTAAGAAGGATGTCAATGAACGAAATGATGCAATCTGCAATTAAGCCCATAAAATAATCACCGATAACATAAAATATTACCAAGTAATTATATAATCATACTTAGTATACAATTCGCTCTAAAATAATCCCAGCGGGGCCTTTGGGATTGGCTCGTTCGCTCCGGACGGCGAATCATGGGTCGTTTCTGGCACGACCCTCCCGGCCGTCATGGCTAAGTTTGCTGGCTGCCAATGATTTTTCGGCATTCTCCCGATCGCGCCGGATCAAATCGGCTACGTACGCTGAGAAATTGGAACCAAATCCTTTTTCTTCCGCCAACGTCTTGGCCCAGTTGAGAACAATGGGCGTCAGGCTGATGGCGGTTTTGACCACTTGCGATTTACGGTTCATATACTGCACCGCAGTATATATCCCTTTGGTGAATAGAAAGATAAAAAGAATCTGCGGTATAAATAAGTATAACCATTGGGTTAACCATTATGGCAATGCAACCAATTTGTTTTTGTTATGCAATAAAAGGTATCCCGGCATAATAAATTTGTAAAGTGCTCAAGATAAGTATTTTATGTAGTATCTGCGGGCTGGTGCGGCGGCTTTTTTGGCTGATGTTCTGACTTTTTCATTTTTTACTCGACTGCTTTGGTAGAGAAAGTCAAGGTGCGCTGCCGAAACGTGCCATTCCTCAGCGGAAAAAAGGCTGGTACGGACGGTATACTTCAAGATCAGACCGGAAGGAGACGGGCATAGATCGTTGAAGAAGTCCTGCGATAAAAAGATGCAGCTCCCTCAATTACCGCGGGAAGCCGTCGCTCAATTATCGTGCGTTCGGTTTAATTGGAGACAGGCGCGACGGTTGAACCTCGACATGGCGTCTGACCTGCGTTGGTATCACGCATTGAAAAATGAATGCAGCCGGGTTATGGTGACGTGCAATTAATCCAATGAAAGAAGCGTTACCAATTGTTTTGTTTCTTTTTCTGGTTTCCGTTTGTGGCGGGAACCCATCACGGTCACCGGTGACCTCATCTCCGGTTTTGGGGATGCAGATGCAGCGAGCGGTGCTTCAGAAACAGGATTTGAATGAAATTCAGCGGCTACTACGGGCGGGTTTCAAGATTGACGATCCCATTGGCTGCGGAACTTTTAATTCCGTGGACGGGGCGGTGGCGGTGGAGAACTTGGAGCTTTTGAAGTTTTTCCTGGCGTCCGGCGCGCGCCCAAAAGGGAGCGCGTTGCTCCAGGCGGTATGGTCGCATCACCCGGACATTTCCCGGCAAATGGTGGAGATGCTTTTGAAGGCCGGAGCCGACCCGAACGGCAAGGGCTGCTACATGGGCGACACGAACCGTTTCTTCACGCCGCTGCATATTGCGTGCTACCAGGGCTATTTGGCGGATGTGCAACTGCTTGTCAACCAGTCAAACGTGGAACTCAATTTAATTGATATTGACGGTTATACGCCGCTGATGCTCGCCGTGGAAAAAGGCAACAAGGAGATCGTTGGTCTGCTGCTCGCCAAGGGCGCCAACGCGAACATAGCAAAGGAGCGGCGGGGCGGGGCTGTTTCGCCAATGGATGGAGCCACTCCGCTCGCGTGGGCAGAAGAACGGGCCATGGATGATATTGCGGACATGCTCCGGGCCGCTACCGGCACGCCCAAGTCGAACGGTCTCCAGCCTACTTCTCGCGAGGCGATGCGTAATATTGCGCAACGGATTGCCGCGGGCGAGCCGAAAGCCTTCGATGAACTCGTTCAAGCCACAGAGACACTTTATCGGGGCATCGATTTCCAAACGGAACACGCGCGCATCATGTCGAATTTGATTCGGATGCATGCCGCCTTCAACATGCTGGGGGAAGAGGCGGGAAAGGGGAATGAGGCTGCATTTCAGGCGCTCCAGAAATCGATGAGCGCAGGCGTGCTCAGCAATTTTGCGCCGGACGCGCTCGGCATGGCCGCAGCCGGCGGAAACACGAATGCGCTGGATATCCTGGTGCATTACCAAAAGGCCGGGCTATTGGAGTCCACGGCCATTTTCGCGCTGGCCAAGCCTGTGGAAGCCGGGGTTGACCCAGCAATTGATTGTGTGGGCTCATGGCTGGCTCATCTCAACGAGGATGGATTGTCTGGCGGCATGGTGCTGAGCACCACCAACGCCCTGGCAGCAGCCGCCGCGAAAGGCAGCCTCAAGGCACAGGCGGTTCTGAATCAGTTTACCGCGAGGATTGAATGAGCGTTTGCGCATTTGGTTGGCAGGCACTGCATGCGTGTAAACTCCTGGGAGACAAAGCCCTGGTCATAACCCAAAACTTTTTCATGTCCGTTAAAGAGTTTCTACCTACGCACATCCAGTCGTTACCAGACCCATTTTCCACCAAATATATGAAATATAACAAACATTGTGCATCATTATTTATACCCTTTCCCGAGAACCGATTTTTGTTTTATGGCTGCCGGGTGGCAAGTTGGCCCTGATCAGGCCGATTCTTTGAAACCAATCGCCGCAGAAGATAGCCTTGCCACATCCATAAGCCCGAAAGGACGATCACCGGGACGGCAACATACCGTACAACGGGGGCGTAGTTGGGAAGCTCTTTAAACGGGCTGTAAATGTAGCCCACAATCGGAATGCTGAAGACGATGTGTATCCAGCGAGAAATCGAGCGGGAGGTGGTAGGGCTCATAAGTCATTCGGGGCGGCGTTGGCTTGAAATGCGTCTCGTCTTAAATTCATTGCGTACCTTTCCGCCAGCAAATATATGAGTAGTCATTTGACTGGGAAATAAGCTTTTTGAACTTTTTTAAGGTCGAGCCACCTAGCGGAAGCCCGGAGATCGAAGTCTGGTCGTCTTGTCCGGCCAGGCTCCGCCCCAACATTATGAGATGCACAGCAGAAAAATGGGGCAGGTGCCCTGCCCTGCCCGGGCTTTTTAACGGTAGCGCAGATCGTTTTATGCGTTGACAATGAATTCCAAGGTCCTTCCAGGACGAGATAAATTCGGTGCGGTTGACCAGACACGGTGTGTCTGGCTAATCTCCAAGGTCGCTCCGCGACAATATTATTTTCCCCAATAGCAGAATTG
>Ga0302140_10001805_pt1 | contig 28021 bp, 28 predicted proteins | sample I_Bog_E1_1_FD_202095 | JGI IMG/M metagenome (GOLD analysis project Ga0302140, IMG submission 202095) | Peat permafrost microbial communities from Stordalen Mire near Abisko, Sweden - I_Bog_E1_1 | ecosystem: Environmental > Terrestrial > Soil > Wetlands > Peat | place: Sweden: Abisko, Stordalen... | reverse complement strand
ACAAATATCGAAAATCACTTGGCTATCAAAGCGCTCTCGAGGTCGCGACGGCACATGGTATGATCAAGGCAAAAGAAACAAAAAAACTGCCGGAGAGCAGTTGCAATTGAGGGAGGAATTTACCAAAATTGAACTAGAAGTATACTAGCATAAATATACTATGCTGTCAAATCAGTACTTGGGCGGACGCGTGTAGAACTGCCGCAGGGTTAAATATGGCAAACTAAGCCTTATTTTATGCCTATTGACAAATAGAAAGGTATAGTGTATAGTTAAGGTCTTGGGAATGGAGGTTCTATGCAGAAGTTCTTTGTCATCGTTCTGGGCGTGTTGTCGCTTGCGACACTCGCTTTCGTTTCCTACGGATGCTACGTCTCGATACAAAACCACCGCGACTTTCATGCCACATTCGGCGTGGATGTTCCGCTGTTTATGAGCCGGGACGGACGAGATGAGCGTCAGTGGGCGGTAAGCAACAAACTCTTGACGCTTTGGCAAGACAGAGCCGCGTACCGCATTGCGAAAAATCATTGCGGCGATGACTTCAAGTGCGCCGAAGTGCAACACGCACTCATCCTCAACACCGAATCAGAACTGTACCACGCGAGTGCTATCGCGCGATCATTCGACTTCGATGTTTGGCCAATGTGCGAAGATGGCAGCGATCGCGCCGAGCAAGGTTGTATTTCACGATGAAGATTTGCAGTGAGACACACAATGCCTCACATAGAAAAGTGTCACATATGCTTTATCTATGTGGGGCTTTTCTATTTTTCGCCGTACCACCATCGGGATTTGAACCCGAGTTCCCGCCGTGAGAGGGCGATGTCCTAGACCAGGCTAGACGATGATGGCATATGCTTACCGAGAGATTATAGAGAAAAAGGCGCGGTTCGACAAGGTGTTATACTTAACCCGTGAATAATGAAGAGTATACGCTCGTCATCCTCCACGGATGGGGACATAGCAAAAATCAGTGGAATTTTTTCATAAACCGCTTCGATGAGGGCAATGTTGTAATTTTTGATCTTCCAGGCTTCGGTGAAGAAAAACTTATCGATCAAAATTGGGGCATCCCCGAATATAGTATGTGGGCGAAAGCAAAAATAGAGAGTTTGGGAGAAAAGAATGTCGTCCTCCTTGGCCATTCTTTTGGTGGCAGAATCGCAGGATATATCGCAAGCGAAAATCCTCCATGGCTCAAAGGATTAATACTTTATGGCTCCCCTTCACTATACCGACCGGGCAAAAAAGTGAGGTTTAAGATCTTGGTGGCTAAGTTCTTAAAGGGGCTAGGATTCTCGAAAAAAATCAAAGATAAAATGTATCCTATATTCAAAAGGGTCGTAACGTTTGATCAAACCGAAAATCTTTCAAAAATAATGGCTCCCGCGCTACTCGTATGGGGAGATCGAGATACAGAAGTGCCTTTGTCTATTGCAAAAGAAATGAATGGATTAATATCCGGAAGTCAGCTTATAATTATCGAAAACGCGGGACATAACTCCCACCTCGATCAACCGGATCTCTTTTATGGAACCATCAAAAAATTTACCGACGGTCTTTAATAGCATTCTTCCCTTCAGCGATTTTCTCTATATTCTCCAACAAGAGGAATATAGCTCCCAGCGCTATTGGAAATGGCTGGGAGGCTTTTTTTTCCGCAGAAATTTTCAAATTCGAGGACGTTTGCTCTATACCACGCGCACAAGAATCATCTTTTTCTTTGCGATACTCTTTTGGCTTGTAGCCTTGAGTTCACTTCTTATCTTACTTAATGCAAATCTTTTATTAGATTTCCTATTAACCATCCTCTTGGTAATCGCAATACCATTTTTTGTGCTTATTGCGAATATCGTTTCCACTCCATTTTTTGCCATAGCAAAACAAAGAGTGATAAAAAATTCCGCGGATAGAGTGAATAAGCATAACGCTCTAAAAATAATTGCAGTGGCAGGAAGCTTTGGAAAAACCACAACAAAAAACTTCATCTACGAGTTGATACGCTATAACTATAAAACCCAACTTATCCCCGAAAATATCAATACCACATTAGGAATCGCATACTGGGTGAATCAATATCTGAGCTCAGGGACGCAGGTGCTCATTGTGGAGATGGATACATATAAAAGCGGAGAAATCGCCGCGAGTTGCACTATTACCCCTCCCGATATCGCGATCATCACAAATATAGGCGACCAACATCTTGAACGCTTTAGGACTAAAGAAAGGCTCGCACAAGGACTAAGCGAGGTATTCACCTATGCTAAGCCCTCCGCGCAGTTGCTTTGCAATCCTGATACTGCAAAACAACTTTCGATCGGTAATAAACAAAAACTTATTTTAATCGATGCTAATGCACCAACAGCGCTCGCATCGCATCCAGATATCATCGCCCGTTTTTCAGCTTCAAATATCATCAATTTAGCTTTTGCAATAAAAACGGCGGAGTTGCTGGGCGTTAGTGAGGAATTCATTATTGATGCATGTAAAAAATTAGAACTCCCCGACCGAAGGCAAAAAATGACGATGTTCCATGGCTATGAATGCGTCGATGATTCCTACAATATCAGCTTCACAACGGCGCAAGCCGGGATAGCCTTTGCACGATCCACTGCTAACGAGAGAAAAAAGAAATTGCTCGTCGTGACGGCGGGCATTCCAGAACTTGGACCTCACGACCGGGACAAAAACGAAATGCTCGGGAAAATACTTGCTTCAAAAGCTGATTGCGTCGCATTACTAAAAAGCATATTTTATAAGCAAATCGAAAGAGGCATCTTTGATCCTAAAAAGTACATCCTATTCAAAGACCTGGATCAATTTTTGAAAAAATCGAAAGAGCGCTTCCCAACTGAAGAATGGCTTCTTCTTTTACAACCAGAGCTGACCGATCTCTATTATTGATCTATTGATCCGCCGTCCTCTCTTGGGCAATAAATTTTTCAACAATATCAGTTTTATAATCCAAATGCATTGACTTCATCTGAGCTTCATCGCGAATCGCTTGCTCGATAAGATCAGAGATCTGCTGTTTAAAAGAAATCCCTGACGCTTCCCACAGATAGAATGCCATAGAACCGGGAATAGGATTGACCTCGGTAAGATAAAGCGTGTTGTCTGTCGTGAGCATAAAATCAACCCGCACCATGCCCTTGCAGCCGCACGCAACAAAGATCCTCTTTGCCATACTTTCGATATCGCGCCGCAAGGCTTCATCGATTTTCGCCGGCAACTCACGACTTAACGAAGCCATGCCATCTCCGGATTTTTTTGCGCCGCGTTGATATTTATCCGCGAAGCTCAATATCTCATCTTTAGAAACTGGACGCTCAATAACACTCGTCTCGATACTCCCATTTATGGCGCGGACAGCACAGTTATATTCAGCGCTCAGCGAAAGATATTTTTCAACAAGAATTTCCCCATCGATAAACGCCGCCTCGAGTAGAAATTTTTGAAGCTCCACGTCTGTCCTGGCAATATTTAACCCGATACTAGAACCAAGATGCACCGGCTTTATGATCACCGGAAGTGAGAGTGTATCGATAATCCGCGCCGTGGCCGTTGCGGCATCTTTCTGTATCTCGGCCCCGAATAGCGACATGCCCGGCGCGATAGAAATATTCGCATTCTTAGCAGCACGGCGAGTCAACTCTTTATTCATAGTTATCACGGAAGACTCTTGCCCAGAAGAAGTGAATGGTAACCCGATGGATTCCAATAATCCCTGAATTTGACCGCCCTCCCCGGATCCGCCATGAAAAGCGAGATATGCGGCGTACGGATAGATCTTTTTATTTCCTATGCCATCCACCTTAATAAAAGCCCCCGACTTATCTTTTCCAAATGAAATCGTTCGGCGGCGTGATGAATAAAAATTCGATCGCCTTTTACAATTTTCTAGCCAAAACGAATTGCCGCTCTTATCAATATAAACAACGAATGGTTTATAAATAGTGGTATCGATATGTTCTAGAACCTGCAATCCGGTAATAATGGAAACTTCGTGCTCGGCGGAGACCCCACCAAACATAATAAGGACTGGTTTCATGACGTCATTATAATACACTATCCTAGCTTAGCGGTATCGCTGACGGAATTGACACTTCACGTATCTCCTCAACTATTTTATGGAGATCCATTCCTAGCGATGCCTTCACCAAGATCAAGTCCCCTTTCTTGATAAAGTCCTGCACGGGTTTGCGCGCCTCATCAGCGGTATCGAATGAGAAGATCACAGCACGCTTCATACCCGCGGCGCGCGCGGCCTCGGCGATAAACTTTGCGCGCGGGCCGACGGTGAAGAGCACGTCTGCGTCTTGCGCGGCGAGCCGGCCCACCGCCTCGTGCGCCTCCGGCGTGTACTTGCCGATCTCGAGCATATCGCCCAGCACCGCCACCTTGCGCTTTGCGGGAAGCGCAGCAAGCGTCTCAAGCGCGGCTCGCATCGCAATCAGGCTCGCGTTGTATGAATCGTCGATGATATTGGTAAACTTGATGCCGGGCAAAAGCTGCATGCGTGATTCCGGCGGCGCATAGCGAGCAAGCGCCTCGGAGATCGTCACAAGATTCATACCGAACACGATCCCGATCGCCGCCGCCGCGCCCGCGGCATAGGCGTGCGCCCGGCCGAAGACGTTGTCGATCCGCACGGGCACCACAGCACTGCCGTGTTCAAGCTTGAATGAAATGCCGGAAGGCTGACCATCTTTTATTTTATTCTCAAAGCGCGAGATGCGCACCTCGCAGCCCTTATCAAAACCGAATGTCATCACCCGCGCGCGCGTGCGCGACTGGAGGTTCATCACCACGCCGTCGTCGCCGTTCAAGATCGCAAAGCCACCCACCGGCAAATATTCAATGAGTCGTCCCTTCTCGCGCGCAACCTCATCCGGGCCGCCATAATATTCTACGTGCACCGGAATGTCACCAATCGCGGTGATGATGCTCACGTTCGGCCGCGCGATGCTTAATAAATATTTAATGTCGCCGGGACGGTCCGCGCCGTATTCCAAAATCAGGATCTCCGGATAGCCGGCAGGCGAAGGAAAAACGATTCGCCACGCGGATCCGACGATCACTTTTATCCAGAATCCGATCTTCTGCATTTTTTTCGTGCCGCGCGGCGTCGCGCGCGAGACGAGCGCAAGGTCTTCCGCGCTCCAATCGCCGAGGATCGTGAGCGGGAGGCCGAGATCGCTATTTAAGTTTCCAAACGAAACGCGCACGCGACGGTCGCGCTCGAGCACCGCTTTGATCGCAAGCTTCGTGGAGGTCTTGCCCGCACTTCCCGTCACGCCGATCACCGCCGGGCGATAACGCCAAATCGTCCACCGCGCGAGACGGCGCAAAGTTTTACGCAATATCTTTACGGGCATATCAGGTCGTGACAATTAGGGATGACGTCGGCCGTTGTTCGGTCCGGCGGAATATTATAGTAGTTGATGATCCACTGCGCGAGCTGATTCCACGCCGGCACCACCGTCTCTGCCGCGAGCGACGTGACGGGGATGGTATTCAACCGGATGAACGCGATGAACTTCGGATTAGACGTCGGCCCAAAGCCGATGTACGAGTCCGTGAGCTCATTCAAATACCCACCACCCGCCGGATTCGGAATATACGCACTCCCCGTTTTGCCCGCCATCGTATATCCGTTGATCTCCGCCACCTGCGCGAGGTCCACGGCGTCCACCATCATCTGAGTCACCTGTTGTGCGGTGCTCGTGCTAATCACGCGCTGGATCTCTTGCGGTTGGAGCGCCGCGTTGATGTACGGCCGCATGAGCACGCCGCCATTCGCGATTGCACTGATGGCACTTACAAGCTCCACAGGCGTCACCGCAACGCCTTGCCCGTATGCCGCCGTATCCCAATCCACCATCGGCGCCTTTGGCGTGAGTTGGCTCATATTGCCGGATACCTCGCCCGGCAAATCAATGCCGGTCTTTTGATCAAGTCCGAATTTTTTTAAGTAGCTCAAGAAGATGGAATTGCCCGTTGCGTTCTCCGCCCAAATGGCACCGCTGTTGATCGAGTGCTCGATCACCTCCGTCATAGTGGTATTTGAACCATACGCGCCTTCGGTCGTCAGGTTGTAGTTTGTGATGTGCGCACCATCTATATTCACATATCCCATGTCGTCGTACGTCGTGTCCGGCGTGATCTTCCCCGAATCGATGCCTGCCGCCATCGTGATCACCTTCATGATCGAACCCGGCTCGTATACCCCCTGCACGTCGGTATTGATAAAGTTTGCCAGCGGTGCCTGGCTATAATTGTTGGGATCAAAGCTCGGCGTACCGCCCATCGCGAGGATCTTTCCCGTCATCGGATCCATCACCATCACATCACCGCCGGTGGCGCCGGTGCTCGACACTAAGCTATCAAGGATTTTCTCCGCTTCAATTTGGATATTCGGGTCGATCGTGGTCACGAGGTCGGCACCACCGGCACTCCCGCTCGTCGAACTTCCTTCGAGTAGGTTGTTATAATATTTTTCGAGGCCGTACTTTCCGCTCTCGCCAGTGTTCGACGCGTTCGGTCCCACATATCCGAGCACCTGGGAGGCAATGTCGCCGAGCGGGTAATCTCGCTCCGGTTCAAACTCGGTATCCACGCCGGGAACATTGAGGGTGGTCACTTTTGCCGCGACCGCGGGATCCGCTTTGTTCACTAAAAGTTCGTATTGATCGCCCGGGCGCGAGAAGATCGCTTTCAACGTGGCGGCAGGCATATTGAGTATCGGCGCAAACGTCGCCGCGGTCGTTGCGGGATCTTTTACCGACGCCGGCACTGCATAGATGATCGGGAACTCCTGATCGAGTGCCGCAGGCAATCGGTTGCCGTTATTATCTGTAAAATAAATTGCACCGCGATTGGCATTATTGCTTGCCGCAGACGATTGTTCCGATTCCGCCTGGGCGTAATAGTAATCGCCCTTCACGAGTTGTAATTGATAGAGATGAAACCCTAAATACGTAAAGGCGAGGACGAGCAATCCTACTATTATTGAGAAGCGATAGGCCATTGTTGATCGACAGTGAAGTATTGAGGGTTCTTATCCTGCACCAAACCATCCGCCGACGCGAGCGCGGTAAAATTAGCGCCCCCTAATGTGGCGAGGACCTGATTGTTGAGAGCGGTATCTTGCGCGCCGACCGATTGAAGTTGAGCTTTGAGCGAAACGATGTTCTGACTGAGGTCTACCGTCTTATTATAAGCGATAACCAGCCAAAATGTCCCGCCGAGCAGTGCGACGACCAACAACGCGATGACTGCATTCAGGATTTTGATATGTTTTGTTGGTTGTATAAATGTCATTTTTTTATAAAATTCGCACAGCTTTTATATTATTTTTGCCGCCCGTATCTTTGCAGACCGACTCCGGGGATTTTCTTTTATCTCTTCCCGCGTCGCCGCGACCGGCTTCTTTGTGATAATTTCCACCTTCCCTTCCTTCGCCAATGATTGAAATGCTCTTTTCACTATGCCGTCTTCCGTTGAATGGAAGCTGATGATCGCCACCCGTCCGCCGGGCTTTACGATTGCATCGAGGTTTTTTAATAACGTTGTAAGGTTCTCGAGTTCGCTATTCGCGTAGATCCGGAATGCCTGGAATGTGCGCGTGGCCGGATCGATCCTGCCGTGCTCGTACTTTCCGCGACTCTTTCCGTCGGTTCCCCCCGTCAGCGCCTGTCGCACCACATCCGCCAATGCGCCCGCAGTCATAATCGGCGTCTTGCGTCCATAATCCTTAATCGCCTTCGCGATCCGCCGCGATGCGCGCTCTCCGCCGAATTGAAAGATGATGTTCGCCAATGACTCCTCGCTCTCTTCGCGCAGGATCTGCCATACCGGACTTCGCGCATCATCGTAGGTCATGAGCAACGGCTCATCCCTTGATGCTTCGCCGAAGCTGAATCCCCTGCCCGATGCTTCAAGTTGTTCGCTCGAAAATCCAAGGTCGACCAACAATCCGTCCGCTTTTTCGAGATCGTGTTCGCGCATGATCTCCGGAAGATCGGCATAGTTGCCGTGAAGTAGGATACTATTTTTTTGACCCTCGAATCGCGCTTTACACTTTTCAAGTAATCGCTCATCCCAATCGAGTCCGAGCAATGCCCCAGTCGGCCCGATGATGTCCGCGATCGCCGCGGCGTGTCCGCCGCCATCCACCGTGCCATCGATGACAAAGTTTCCCGGCAAAGGATTCAAAAACGTTATTACCTCATTTAAAAGAACTGGCTTATGTACACTGTGCTGCTCGTTCACTCCTTCGTTTTTTTCTTCGATCGCCGTCATCTTATATTCCTAATTCTCCTAATTGTTCGGCGATCGCTTCGGAAGAACTTTCGGTCTTCGTCTTATAAGTGGCCCACGTTGCCTCATCCCAAATTTCAATGCGGTTATATAATCCCGCAACGACAACTTCCTTTTTTAATCCCGCATACTTTCGCAAATAATCAGGGATCAATATTCTTCCCTGCGCATCAAGCTCCACATCGCTCGCGCCGGCCAACATCAGCCGCGTGAACGCCCGCGAGTTCGCCTGCGCGAGCGGGAGCGCGATCAGCTTTGCCGCCAATACTTCCCACTCGTTATTTGCAAACACAAATAAACAGTTATCAATTCCACGTGTGATGATAGCGCCCGCCGTTAATTTATCGCGGAATTTTGCGGGAATTGCCATCCGGCCTTTGGGGTCTAAATTGTGTTTAAATTCGCCTAATAGCATGGAAATATGGGATTTATAGATGGTTATAGGTCTTCGGGGTCATAGAAAGTTATGCACAGAAAGTGGCAGTTATCCCCAGTTTCCTCCACAACCCTCCACTTACATACAATTGTACTCCACTCTTATATATAGTCAAAGCCTCCCCTTTTGTGTGGCTAATAGACTACTTACGTATTGATTTTGCTGGTTTTTTTAAAGAGCAGCGCAGTGCTGGAAGCTGAAGATATGCACAGGGCTGCGTTCGCTAGTAATAAATGCAATTCCCCACCTGACCTCGTTCACATGCTTGGAAAAAAAAGGCGCCGAATATTTCATTCGGCGCCCATGCTATTTTTACCTACCTGCGTTTACTTAAAGAACTATCATCCACACTCAATACTTAATCCTCGATCCCAAGAAGCTGTTTTGCTTTCTCGGGTCGAATCCATTTAAGTCGGAGGTGCGGATGTTCTATGAGATGGAGTAACCTGCTCGCCGTGTCAGGTCTTACTCTCTTTCTACAACCGGGTATCGGACAAGCAACCCAATGTTCGGAGGCGTCGGCAAATGGGTATACCTCTCCATGAAAAACAATGGAAGACGCTGGCGCCCGAGACTGGAGCATCGCTTCCCCCTCTTTTTGCTGAGGAGCATCCCGAATGCGCTTCAGGCGACGAACAGGGAATAAGAAACACAGCCCCAAAGCGACAACTCCCCCGACGAGCAGAGACAGCACTGTGAAGAATAAGAGGTTGGTCCTATTCCGCTTCTTTGCCGCCTCAAAATCTTTCCGTAATTCAGCTACCTGGCTATTCAACCGCGTCACGGTTATCTGATACTGGCGACTGAGGTCAGCGATGGTCTTATTCGCCACACTAAGATTGTTCGTGAGGGTTATGTTCGTTTGTGATACCTCACGGACACTCTGAAGTGCGGCTTGGTTACTAAAGATCTGTCGGGTGACCTTTATGTCCTCGTGCGCTGGCGCATTACTCTGGCATTCATCCGGTATGACGATCAGTGTTCCCTCGGGAAGATTTGAGAGTTGGCTCTCGAGGATGCGGCTCTGCCGTAAAACCTCGGGGAAGTAGTTTGGATTGTGGCATCCCCCTCGGCGCATCGCGCCGAGGATCCCGTGATCGCCCTTGATTAAGGTGAGAGTTTTCGCCTCGGCGGCCACGCAGAGCGTGATCGTCGAGGCGAGTACGATTAGCAAGTGCTTCATCGATACCATGCGAGACCCTTTCTTTTTCTGAACTACTTTCCGCTTGCTGCGCCTCCTCCAGCCAATTCAGGCCATCCGTGATAGTCGAACTTCACACCGCCATTTATCGCTGCAATCCCCTCAAGAATTGAGTTCGCTCTTGGGAGGTCAGATCTGGTGATGGAAGTTCTGTTCATCCATGCCCAGCCCAATTTTAGCTCTGGCGTCCCCAGGAGTTCTCTTTTGAAGCCGTTCACTTCGCCGGAGATGGGAACAAGGTCGTGCCTTTCCTCTGATGGTTGTGTTGGCCCGATTACGTGCGCGCTTGCCGCCGCCGAAATGCTCACCACGTTGGTTTCCGACTCGGGGAGGGTTGGGGAAAAAGATCGTGCATCAGCTGTCTGCGTCTGCGCTTTTTCTTCCGATCCTGTCGTTAAGAAACTGGGAATCGTTGGCGCAAAAGCAAAGAAGCTGACGGTCTTCGGTCCTTCGTCCGATTTCTGACGAATTCCTGACTTTATCTCAACTTCTTCATCACGGGACTTGTCCATCTTCTTTCGAACGCAATTCAAAATCGCATCACGCTCTTCCGTCGACCATTTCCCGTTGTACCACCACAAAATAAGACGCGCCTCGGCGAGAATGGAGTTGTCAAAGTACTTGTTTTCAAACAAGGCCTTCTCCATCTCTCCCATCCCGTGAGAAGCATCGAAGGTTCCAAGAAGAACGCGGTTGCCAATGCTGAAAGCATGAATCAGATCACGCAGGTCGATGTCGGTGACGTTTCCCACGTCCTCGATAAGCGACCGAAGGAATTCAATGTTGGGGAAGATGCAGAGATTGTTGATTTCCCAATACACGTCCTCGCCCGAATTTTCGCTCGGTTGGATCTTCTCGTTGTTTGGAAATAGCGTCGGGTGAATGTCGAGCAACTTCTTCTCGATTCCTCTCGACCGCTCTATCCTTTTTCCTCCCTCGTTGAACCGCGGAAGGGTAAGGATGGAAAATGCTGGGATGCCTTTCTCTTTGAGATAGGTCGCAAGAATAGGCATTATTCCGGAAGTACCGCCGCCACCGCCGCCGATCAAGAGGGCGATGGTTGTGCCGGCGATGAACTCCTCCAGCTCGTCCATCTTTTTGGCAAGCATTTTCCCGCCCATTTCCGGATCTCCTCCTGCACCGAATCCATCAGTGCCAAGCGGAAATATCTTCAATTGCTCACTTCGAAACCATTGGAACAACTTAACGCTATCCGCATTGCCGGAATCCTCCTCAACAACAAAGTGATCCTTGAGAACGTTCCAGTTTGATTCGCACACGGCAAGCTTTAAGTGTGGATGTCTTCCGATGTGCAGGGTGTGTATCATGTGGAGAATCACATTTGCTCCAAAGCCTCCACAGGCTATGATGGTGAACTTCACCGGGGAGGAAGGCAAAGGGAAAAAACGAGCTGTGCTTTCCCTTACCTCCACAGGTCTTTCGTCCGTTGTTGTTTCAGGCATCGCAAATCTCCTTGTGATCAGGGTTGTATTTCGAGAGCCGTCTTTAATTCATACGGCCCGAATTCTGGCTGTTTAAGTAACTCGAGAAGACAATCATTGATGAGTGTTTGTATATCTTCCACTTTCGAGCCGCCGGTATTAACAAGCGTGAAAAGAATCACGATCTCGGACGATTCCTCTCCCGGGCCGTAGTCGCTTTCCAAGATTAATCCTGGGGTGCGGACTATTTCCCTAATCTGAGTCACCACCCTTTTCCCGAGTTCGATCCGTGGATCTTCCTCGTTGGGTACACCATTTTCGTTTTCCACCTCTCCATCACCTCCTTCCTGAGTGTTAGTATGTCGTTTATTGACAAAGAGCGTCAATTAGTTCTCAAGTAGCATACTTATGCATATTCGAGAACGTGGGAATATCATAGAACAAATTCATAAATTTGTCACAATTTTCTCCGGCTTATTAAACCCACAAAAGAATCCCTTTGCTCTTTAAGGGGCTTCGGAGCCGCCGAAGGGCGGCGAGAGGGAGCGCGCTGCCATCTGGCCGCGACGCGTACCCTCAAAGAGCAAAGGGATTCTTTTGTGGGCGTTGCAGGGATCGGACCTGCGACCTCTCCGATGTGAACGGAACGCTCTACCACTGAGCTAAACGCCCTTATCCAAAGGATTGTACCAAGAAATGCCAAAAACTCAAGGTTTTTGCGTCATTTAATATAGTTTTAATGTGCGGTGAGTATAATGGGACTATGAATACAAAAATTATTGAAAAGTCGGGGTCGGTGGCATATATTGAGAATATGCCAAAGAAGGAATATACGGCGGTTTATAAAAAGAGTGACGGCTGGATCGTTGCCTGGATTAAGGAAGTTCCCGGAGTGATCACCCAGGGTCGCACCATGAAGGAAGCGAACAACAATCTTTATGATGCCTTAGGATTGATGCTTGATGTAAACGGAGAGTTCAACTATTCACCGTCACTTAGATTCCTCAAGAAAGAACTCTTCATTAAGACCAAGAGCTAAATAATGAAACGTCGCGATCTTCTTCGCCATCTCGAAGCGAATGGCTGTTATTTTGTTCGAGAAGGAGGTAGTCACTCCATCTATGAAAATAGTAGCAATGGAAGACGAGCAAGTATCCCCCGCCATTCGGAAATCAAGAAATTTTTTGCAAAAGATATTTGCAGACAGCTGGGCATTCTGGTTATTAAAGGGAAGAAATAACAAACAAAAAGGCGCCGATTTCAACGGCGCCTTTTTGTTTGTACGAATCGCTACTACGCGATCTCCGCAACTCCACCCGCCGCTTCGATCTTCTTCTTGATCTCTTCGGCCTCGTCCTTCTTGACGTTTTCTTTGACCGTCTTCGGGGCACCGTCTACGAGGTCCTTCGCTTCCTTGAGGCCAAGCGTGGTGACTTCGCGAACAACCTTGATGACGTTCAACTTGCTGGCTCCCGCGGACTTGAGGATGACGTTGAACGCCGTCTTCTCTTCCGCCGCAGCAGCACCGGCTCCGCCGCCTGCCGCCATCGGGGCCGCAGCCGAGATGCCGAACTTCTCTTCAAGCTTCTTCACGAGCTCCGCGAGCTCAACCACCGTGAGAGACTCTATTTTTGAAATTAAATCGTCGAAATTTGCCATTGTATTTATTGTGCTTGCGTTAGCTCGACCTTTTGTTCAGGTAAATCAGTATCAGTGGAAGGGGTTTCTCCTGCAGCTGCCGGTTCCGCAACGGCTGCGGACTCAGCGACAACTTCAGGCGCGGCCGCGGCCGCAGGTTCGGGAGATAATGGCGTAGAAAATTCTGCAACCGGTTGTGCGCCACCGCCCATCTTTGATTTCTCATCGAGGATGTAGAGGAACGAACGGATCGGCGCGGCGAGCATGCCAAGCAACTGTGCGAGTACGACCTCGCGCGGCGGGAGTTTGCCGATGTAAATGATGTCTTCTGCGCTCATCGCCGTGTTGGCGGTAATGTTGTAGCCAGCGAGGATCTTTTTGATCCAGACATCCTTTGCCGCGCCTTCCGGAACATCCATCCCGGAGAAGAACTTGAACGCCGGTCCGGCGATGTGCTCGCTGTCCACTTCCGAGAAGATAGTACCCACGGACGTCTTGAACTGCTTAAGGTCAACGTCGATCCCTTTCTCCTTTAAAAGGATGCCGAGAATGCGCTTCTTGATGACCAAGAAATTCGCGCCGGACTTTTTGAGCTCGATGCGAAGCTTGCGAAGATTCTCCGCGGTGATCTTTGTGAAGTCGGCAAAGATCAACGCCTCGCTCTTTTCGAAAAGCGTGCGCGCATTCGCCAACTCTGCTTCTTTTTGTGCCCGTGTTTTCATAATAATTATTTATTAATATCTCCTTAAAAATGCAAAAACGGCCATTCCAAGGCCGCGAGTAATGATCAAAACATACGTTTTATCACTCCTCTCATAGGACTTTTATTTGCTGCCCTTTCGAGCGGCAAAACCTATGGTCTTTGGAATTGGTTCAAGTATAGCGGAAGCATGGAATTTGTCAACGGCAACCCGGAATTAAGCATTGTATAATATAAATATGGGTAAGCTAGGTATTTTTATTATCCTTATCGTGGTTATTGCTTTCTTGACCGCGGGATTTTTATGGTTCGTAAATTCCGGCAATCAGAACGGCGTAATAACTCCCAACGCCGCCAGCTCCTCAACGGTGCCAACGCTCGTGCTCGGCGCTCCGACCGGGACCGCTCTTGCGGGCAGCCAGAGTGTCTCGGACGAGCTGATCACCCTCAGCTATCCGACCACAGACTTTAGCCTTGCCACCTCCGCGCAACAGATTGCCATCCGCTCGTACATCCCGCCCTGCGATCCCGATTTTGAATATTGTCTTTATTACACCGGTAGTGCATACCAAGGAACCACCTTCGACAGTGCTGGTGTTCGCGTGGATAAGCGCACAGACCTTACGACGCAAACCGCGTGCCTGACCACCCCGCCGACTGGCTTCTCAAGCTTTGCCCCGACCAGCACCACTGTCGGCGATTATTCGGTAAGTGAATTCACCCCGCTCGGCGATGCGGCCGCCGGACACTTCTCAAAAGGTATCCTCTATCGCCTTGAGTATAACGGCGCCTGCTACGAGTTCGAAACACGTATTGGACAAAGCCAGTTCGCAAATTATCAGTCGGGCACGATCCAACAATTCACGGATGCGGATGAGGCAAATCTGCAGGCGGAGATTCTTGGCATTCTGAACGGCGTCACCTTGCCATCGGGAGAGACAATACATTTCCCGCAGTGATTATTTCTGCCATTCCTTTTTATGGTGATCACGCGTAAACGGCGCGGAAAGAATTGAATCCGGATGGCGGGAGTTTTCAAACGTACTGGTTTCCTGACCGCCAGTTTGACCAATATTTCTACGACCCATCCGCAGATCCATATTCCCGTTAAACCCTGCAAAATCGAGCTCCGCGAAGGTGCTCGTTCCCGCGAGCGGCACGGAAAGGTAAGTTGCCTCGCGATCCACTGCGCCCGCGCGATATCCCCTCACCTTCATGTCGAAGGTTCCGGATGCGTTTGTCTGATTGATCGCTCTATAATTTTTCCCCGCGGGCGCAAGAATAAAAACATTATTGCCCAATCGTTCATATTCGCTCCCCGGAATGCCGGTCGCGATCGTGCCGCTTGCGGTAACGCCGGTATAATTCCCGCTCGCGTCGTACACGCCAAGATCGACAGTGCCCGTCGCCACGCCATGTGCACTAAACTCGATCGTGGTCTCCGGAGCGGTAGGCGCGGAATTCGCCGCGCCGCTAGACGAAACGGTTTGCGTCGCGCAGTCTGCGATATTTGATGATATGCCCTGCGGAAGCGCCGCGGGTGTGGCACCAACGCCATCGATAATATTTTTGATCAACGTCACCGGACGCGCGTCGCTCGTGAGGCCGGTATGATCGATGCCCGTTATGCCGCTCATCACAAAATAATTATGCGATGCGTTTGCCAAATCCATCGCACTCACTTCGGGCACGGTGCCATCCCCGCTTCCGCGCTCCAGATCCACCACGCCGTTATCGTAGAGGTCGTATCCCGTGATGGTCGGCTTTCCACAGCCAATGATCGTATACACGTTCGGCGCGGCGACCGGAGCAGTATCGATGGAACGATGGAATGTATCGCCGAGTGTGATGAGGGCCGGATTACGACTGTCGGTGGGATCGCTCTTCATGAGCCGCCCGGTCGCCGCGTAGTCAAGCAATGCATCGCTGCCGGCGCGAAAATCCTGCACGTAATCGCCAACAACGCCGGTATATTTTTCGCTCGGCAATAGTTCATAAATGGCCGGCATGTTCTGCGCAATTTTTTTCATCTCATCCTGATTGGCGATCAGAATGCCAAGATCGTCGCCATAATTGAGCATCTTAAGTGCGTAAGGCGCACCGATTTCCGGCACGCCGACAAGCACAACCTTATCGAGAAACGCCGCTGGTATTGCCGCAGCACCAGCGTTCGACGATGCCATTGATAATCCCGCCAGATATTTTTTGACGAGCAAACCGCCCATGCTGTGCGCGATAATATTTATTTTTCCCGCCGGCGCAGCCGCACGTGCCCGGGCAACCACTGCGGCAAGCGAGGAAACGGAGTTGTTTATATCCAGCCGCCAATCGTATGGCGCAGCGAAAAGATCCACGCCTTCAATATATCCCTCATCCGTAAACGCCTTCATGAGGTTGCCATAGAAATTGTCATTAAACAGTGTGATGCCGCCAAGCGTGAGTTGTGCCGTTTTTAAGATGGCGGCCGTGCGCAATGTGCTCCCCTGCACGCCATTCGAACCTGGCGTTGCGGGAGCATCGCCCGTAGTATCGAGCGCAAGCGCGTCGAGATAGTTATCCGACGGTGAAACGAGCATCTGATCGATGTTCGGCCATGCCTCCGTGCCATCCGATTTTTGCAATATCGTTCCCGCGATTCCCGGCACGACCACCAGCGGCTCACGAAGGACGACGGTAAAGTCGGCGGCGCTCGGTGCTGCCGTGATTGCCAGATTTTCCATCACACCAAAATCGGTCCACGCTGATACCGCGCCCGTGAGCGTGTTCGTAAGTCGCGCGTGCCAGTGATAGCTCCCGGCCGCAAGGCCGCTCACGGCAACCGTGCCGTTCTTGGTAAAAAGTAGTATCCCGCTCGCCGCCGTCGGCACTCCCATAAATGGCGCCGCGAGCGGTCGCACCTCCACCTGCAGCCGCAACGGCGTGAGCGTTGCCGACGATAACGAAACACCGAACGTCACCGCGCCGGCGGCAATCATGCCGCCTTCAGAAATTGATGTGACGCCATCAGGCGTAGATTGATGAAGCACCATCTGTGGAAACTGAAAAAATAACGACAAGATGCCATAGGCATTGCCGTCCGAACGGTCAAACCGAGCATTACGTTCAAACCCACCGCTCGTAGCGCCAAGCAAGAGCGTAATAAATATAAACAGTATAAAAGTTTTCTGCCAATATTTTTGTGCGATCATGTGATTGCGCACAGTAAAGCACACTTGGCATTAAAACTATTTAAAATGCCTTATTTTTCTGGCGAATCCAAACAAGGACCCCGCAAGAAGTGTCCAAAATGGTCACCGCAAAAAGATACAGCGACGTCGTCAGGGTAAAATTTGCGATTGCCGCAAGTGCAAATGCACTGGAAACGCCGCTCAAGATATGAGTGGAAGCGGTTTCGGTACGAGGTTCTTTATATGCCTTCCTCACCGTCGGCAATGTGCCGATAATATCGGTCAGCGTTGCCGCGATAACAGAAAGCAAGGGATCGTGAAAAAGGAGATATGCAGCAAGAGCGATCAATGCGCCGAAAAGACAAAGGGTATCAAACCGCGTTATATTTTTTGTTCCATATTTGAAGGCAAGCGCGAAGATAAAACCACACAATACTGCGCCAATTACCGATGAGGCGATTGCCACACCCGCACCGCTGCTCCACATTGCTGCGGCAACAATGGCTTGTAACGTCGCCCAGATGAACCACGTGTAAATATGTGGTTTTGTCGTGCCGCGAAAAATATCGTGTATGTACGGAATAAAGCATGCGATTCCTACGATTGAAGAAACGCCTGCGAAGATTATTTTAAAATCCATTTTGCGGGGGCAGTAGGAATCGAACCTACGTTTCTTCTTTTGGAGAGAAGAGTCCTGCCTCTGAACGATGCCCCCTACTGACTTAAATATGCCTTTGCGACTGCCATACGCTGCCGGGCGAGATCATTGTTGAAATATCGAAGGCTTATACAGCCCTGATAATTCTCATGGATTCTTTTGCCCGTATTTGGTTTTAGATATGGCTTAATGAACTGCTGCTTATCAATATCGGTCACTTTCGACCAAAAATCAAGTTGCTTTTCAGGCGAATGATATGAATAGAGATGGATGCAGGGATGAAATTTGCTCTCGTCTAAAGTAAAACTCACACCAATAGATCGTGGCGCAGATGATCTTGCTGTAATTCGGATTCGATCGAATTTCTTCTTGCGCCTCTTTAAATATCCCCGCTTTCGCAGTTTAACCGCCTCGTGACGTATTGAAGATGGATATGCCATACCACCATCATGGCACGTCGCACATTAAATTCTCATTTAAAAATGCGCCTGTCTCATTTTATAGAGGCCAAGCGCATTTTTTCCGGCTACGATCTCTACTTTCCCGTAATCCTTGCCTCTTTGTGCAACGTTTTCACGCGGCACCAGTCGCAGAACTTCTGGAGTTCGATCTTCCGCTCCACCAGCTTCTTGTTCTTATTGGTGTAATAATTACGCCGCTTGCAGACGCTGCAGCGCATCGTGATAAGCCTGTCGGCATGTTTGATCTTGGCCATGGGAACGATGATACTATATTCCCGCCATTATTGCAAATCCGCGCCGTGTTCTATTTTTCTTTGTCCTTTTGGCGAACGAGCAGGTAGCAAAACCCATCGCTATTGAGCGAGTGGACGTGATTACGTCGGAGCGAAATAGCGATGGGTTTTGTTACCTGCGAGTGAGCCGTTGGCCGGAATTGAACCGGCGACCTACTCCTTACCATGGAGTTGCTCTACCAGCTGAGCTACAACGGCAACAGCTACAAGACTACGTTAATTGGTAAATTTATTCAACCTTTAGCACTATAAGAACTTCATCGAGCCGAGGACTCCGTTAAAATCAGCGACATGCGCGGCCATAGCAGTGGCAGTATCACTCGCCTCGTAAGAAAGATACACCTCCCAGAGTTCGGTACCGCGGAGACAATAAACATTCACATCCTTCGAAATTGCTCCAGCGGCATAATTTGCTTCATACGCGGCCGCAGGACACGTAATGCCGTCTACGGTAAGCGTTGTCGTTGTAACATTAATTGCATTCATGAGTTGCGTATCAATAATGCTCTGAAGAAATCCCGATTCAACGGTGGTGGTCACTACGCTGATAATGGCGCCGCCCTTTGGAATAATTCCTCCGGCCTGATACTGGCCATTAAAGTTGGTCATAAAAAATGGCGAATACTGGGCAATCGTCCACGCGCCCGGATACTTGAACGAGAATGATTTATTAGCATAGCTTTCTAGAGTGCTGGTGGAAACTACGATCGAAAGCGACGACGAGCCGGTGGAGGACGCCAGCGCCGTAATACTGGTCGAAGCCACAACTTGCAAAGCCGTGCCGGTTGGAGTCAAAGCAGTCGCGACCTCCGGCGCCTTTGCTTTATGGCTAAAAGCAACAACCCCTAAAATGACGATGGCTACGACCGCAAGCACGATGATCACCGTCAATTTCTTTTTGTTCATATTGCTATAGTATACTACTTTTTTTAAATTAGATAACCCTTGTCGATAATCTCTTTTACGTAAATATCCACATTTGGATACTGCTTTAATTCTTCGAAAGAAAGCCATTTATATTCCACATTTTCGGACGTATCCAGAACCGGTTCGCCTTTTGTCTCGCCGGCATACGAAAGCCGCACAACATGCTTCTCTTCATTCGGGATAATATCCTGTGCATAAATTAATTTTGGCTCTGAGATTATTTCGAGCTGAGTTTCTTCCTTTACCTCGCGGCGCAAATTTTCAATTAACAATGATCCAGGGATAATTCGCCCGCCGGGAATATCCCACTCGCCTTTCACGCCCGGATATTTCTCGGGCGAACGGCGCATTAAAAGATACTTCCTGTCGGGATTTTTAAGAAAGATTTTGACGCCGACTTGGAGAATCATTGTTTTAGTATATCACTGAGCCACCTCCCGGATTCGGACCGGGGACCTTCGCTTTACAAAAGCGTTGCTCTACCAGCTGAGCTAAGGTGGCCTGCGCGTATTCAATATATCCAAATAAAAGGAAAACCGCCAGGTTGCATTGAATATTTAGGGAGGCAAGGCCCTTTTATCGATGCAACTCTGGCGGAGCGCCGGGAGAATAGGTATTTTTCCGGCTCAGTAAAGATAATAACAAATATAGAATTAAATGTCAACTATCACTTTGCGCTTTATTTTTAATCAATTTTTTAGTAAAATAGATGGGAAGTTTTTAATATAGATTTAATGTTCTGCATCCTCGCTTGCGGGGGCTAACACACGAACAAACCATGGAAACACCTTTCACCCATTTACATACGCACTCGCACTATTCCCTGCTCGACGGGCTCACTAAGATTCCTCAAATGGTGGCGCGCGCAAAAGAGACGGGAATGGATTCCATCGCACTCACCGATCACGGCGTCCTCTATGGCGCCGTCGAATTTTATAAACTCGCGCGAAAACAGGGCGTAAAACCGATTCTCGGCGTGGAGGCCTACATCGCTCCGCGCGATCGCTTTTCGAAAGAGAATGGCGAGCGGTATTACCATTTAATATTGCTCGTCGAGAATCAGACCGGCTGGAAAAATCTCATTACGCTCGTTTCAAAAGCTCATCTTGAAGGGTTCTATTACAAGCCGCGCATGGACAAAGATCTTTTGCGCGAGCATCACGAAGGGCTTATTGCGCTCTCGGCGTGCCTCGGCGGCGAAGTCGCTCGCGCGCTGACCGCAGACCACTATGAAGAAGCAAAGGCTATCGCGCTTGAACACCAGGAAATTTTCGGTAAGGAAAATTATTTTTTGGAAATTCAAAAACATCCGGGCATCCCTGAATCGGAAAAGATCGAACCACTACTCATAAAACTTTCGGCTGAAACCGGCATTCCGCTCGTCGCCACGCAGGACAGTCACTACACGCATTCGAACGACGCAGAGTATCACGACGTGCTCCTTGCCGTGCAGACCGGTAACCAATTGGCTGACGACAATCGCATGAGCATGCGCTCGGATGATTTTTCGATCCTCTCGCCGGAGGATATGATAAAAAAATTTGCGACAATCCCGGGTGGCGCGGAAGCCGTCGCGCGCACGCATGAGATCGCGGAACGATGCAATGTCGAGCTCGAGCTTATTCCCCCGTACGGCCACGGCACTTATCTCCTGCCGGAGTTTCCAAAACCGGATGGAAAAACGGCGAACGATTATATGCGCGAACTCGTGATGGAACGACTGCCAAATAAATATCCGGCGGCCAAACAAACAAAAGAAATGCATGAGCGCCTTGAATACGAGCTGGGCGTTATCGAAAAGACCGGCTTCGCCGATTACTTCCTTATCGTGCAAGATCTTATTCACTGGGCAAAAATACATGGCATCGCGGTAGGCCCGGGACGCGGATCGGCCGCAGGAAGCATTGTCTCTTACGTGCTCGATATCACAGACATTGATCCCCTCGCCTATGGGTTGCTCTTTGAGCGGTTCCTCAACCCCGAGCGTATTTCCATGCCTGATATCGACATCGACTTTGCGGACAGCCGACGCGAAGAAGTGCTCGCGTACGCGCGCCAGAAATATGGCGAGGATCACGTGGCACGCATCATCACGTTCGGGACGATGGCGGCGCGCGCCGCGATTCGCGACGCCGGTCGCGCGATGGGCTATTCCTATGCCTTCTGCGACCAGATCGCAAAGCTCATCCCATTCAACCCTACTCAGGGCATGAAAGAAGGCTGGCTCGATGAGTGTCTTAAAAAAGTGCAGGAACTAAAAGCAATCTACGACACCAATCCCGAGGCAAAAAGGCTGATCGACACAGCGCGACATTTGGAAGGCGTGGCACGTCACGCATCGGTGCATGCGTGCGGCACGGTGATCGCAAAAGACCCGCTCATGGAGCGCGCGCCATTGCAATTCGCGCCACAGGAGGACGACATCATCATCACGCAGTTCGACATGCATGTCGTCGAAGACCTTGGCTTGCTGAAGATCGATTTTCTTGGACTTAAAAACCTCACCATCATTGAAGATGCGTTGCGGTTGATAAAAGAACTGCGCGATGTGACGATCGATATTTCCAAAATTCCGTTGGATGATAAAAAAACATACGAGCTGCTCCAGCGCGGCGATACCACTGGCGTATTCCAGTTTGAATCGAGCGGCATGCGACGCTATATGAAGGAGATCAAACCCACCCAGCTGGAAGACCTCATTGCGCTCGTGGCGTTGTTCCGTCCGGGGCCGATGGAAAATATTCCGTCGTTCATTAAACGTAAGCATGGCCAGGAGAAAATCACCTATCTCCATCCAAAACTCGAACCGATCCTCGGCACCACATACGGCATCGGCGTCTATCAAGAGCAGATGATGCAAATTGCCCGCGACCTTGCGGGTTACACATTGCCAGAAGCCGACACGCTCCGCAAAGCCATTGGTAAAAAAATCAAATCGCTTCTTGATGAGCAAAAAGCAAAGCTCACCGGCGGCATGGTCAAGAACGGCATTCCGGCAAAGATCGCGAACGAGATCTGGGAACTCTTCCCCGCATTCGCACGCTACGGGTTCAATAAGTCCCACGCCGCGTGTTACGCAATGATCGGATATCAAACCGCATATCTTAAAGCGAACTATCCGGAAGAGTTCACCGCAGGCGTGCTCAATTCGGAAATGAACGATATTGAGCGTATTTCGTTCCTCATCCAGGAGGCAAAGCAATCTGGCGTGGAAATTTTGCCGCCGGACGTCAACCGCAGTTTTATCAACTTTACGCCGGAAGGACCAAAGATCCGTTTTGGATTGCTCGCCATCAAAAACGTCGGCTCGGAAGTGACCCGCGCAATAATAGAGGAGCGTGCCCGCGGCGGCCCGTTCGAAAGCTTTGAGAGCTTTTTAAGCCGCATCCAGCATAAAGACCTTAATAAAAAATCGATCGAGGCGCTCGCAAAAAGCGGCGCGTTCGACTCGCTGAACGTCGAACGCAAACAGATTTTGGAGAATATGGATGAGATTCTGCGATTTGTGAACGCTCTAAAACGGGGCGGGGCGAATCAGGCGAATTCACTCTTTGGCGCCGCGATGTCTGCGCCGACGATCACCTTAAAATTAAAACCGGCGGCGCCCGCAACGAGCGGCGAGAAATTGATCTGGGAAAAAGAGCTGATCGGATTCTTTATCTCCGCGCATCCGATGACGAACTTTGCGCCGACGATCGAGCACTATAAATGCAAACCGATCAGTGAGATCGCCGCGATCACCGACGAGAAAAAGATCTACCGCACCGCCGGCCTCGTTTCAAAAGTAAAAAAGATATTCACCAAGAGCGGCCAGCCGATGATCTTCGCCACCATCGAAGACAACGCTTCCGGACAATCGATCGAAGTGGTGGTCTTCAACAGCGTCCTCGAAAAAACCTCCGCCGCGTGGGTGGAGAACGCGTGTGTCATCGTGGACGGTCGCGTCTCCCACCGCGACGGCGAAACGAAGTTGCTCTGCGAGAATGCGAAGAAGCTGGAATAGCCCGTAGCGCGCTCTTCGCCTGGAGGTGTGGACAAACGACGCTAGAGATATAATGCAAAAAAGAAAGAATTTCTTTATATTTTGAAATCACAATTTGTGATTTCAAAACGCTGATTCCACATAGATAAAACCAAAATCCTAATGAGTGAGCGATAAGGGGTTACGACAATCCATAGCAATAACCAAAAGCAGCGTGGTATTTTATTTATTTCTTCGCCCGCATCAGCGGGAAGAACACCGTCTCGCGCACGGGCTTGTCCATCAGTACCGCGAATAGCCGCTCGCTCACACCGAACCCGCCGGCTGGGGGCATACCGTATTGCAACGCCTCCAAGAAGTCCTCATCAAGGTGCTGAGCCTCGGCGTCCCCCGCTGCGCGAAGCTTCATCTGTTCATCAAAGCGCGCGCGCTGATCGTCCGGGTCGTTGAGCTCCGAGAATCCTTTGCCAAGCTCCGTGCCACACGCAACTACCTGGAAGCGCTCCACCACTGCCGGATTTTCCGGATGCCGCTTGGCGAGCGGCTCGATCTCCACGGGCGGATTGATCAAGAAACACGGCTCTATCAAAAGCGGGCGCACGGTCTTTTTATAAATAAGGTCTATCAAGCGTCCCTTACCGGCGCCCTTATCAACTTCCAGCTTGAGCTCTTTCGCCTTCGTAACCAACTCCGCGTGACTCGCCGTGGTCGGATCAATATCGTTTGCTTTTATAAACGCCTCCACGTAATCCACGCTCGGCCACTTCTTTGACCAGTCAATCTGCTTGCCACCGAACTCCGTAACGAGTCCGCCGCAGGTCTTCTCAATCACTTCTTTATATACTTTCTCCGTCAGCTTCATCACGTCGGTATAATCGGCATATGCCCAATAGAACTCAAGCTGGGTGTAATCCTGGAGATGCTCGCGATCGATGCCTTCGTTGCGGAAGATACGCCCGATCTCGAACACTTTATCAAACCCACCCACGAGTAAGCGCTTGAGCGGCAGCTCAAGCGAGATGCGCAGATAAAAATCTTCATCAAGCGCATTGTGATGCGTGCGGAACGGCTCCGCCTCCGCGCCGCCAGGAACATTCTCCAACACCGGCGTCTCCACTTCCAAAAATCCTTCGCGCTTTAACGCATTGCGAAACGTTTCCCAAAAAACAGTTTTCTTTTTAAAGAGCTCGCGAAGGTTATCGCCGGCGATAAGGTCGAGGTAGCGCTTACGAAAACGAATGTCATCGTCCTGCAGGCCTTCCCACTTATCCGGCAACGGCAAAAGGCTCTTTGACGCAAGCTGAAGTTCGCTCGCCTCGATGCTCTTCTCGCCCCGCTTGGTGATAAACAAAAGCCCGGTGACGGAAATAAAATCGCCCATATCGAGCACTGAACGCCAAAACGGGAGGTCGCTCAACGCGTCTTCCTTTAGCACCACCTGGATCTTTCCCGACTCGTCTTCGAGGTCCGCAAAGATGATTTTTCCCATATCTCGCAGGCTCCGCAGGCGGCCCGTCAGCGACACCTTCTCACCGCCAGATGCCGACGCTGCCGCAAGCGCCTCAAAATCCCCCAGCGCATGCGCGATCGCGAATGACCGCTTTACCCGCGCCGGATACGGATCAATGCCGGCCGTCTTGATGGCGTCCAGCTTCTTCCGCCGCTCCGCGATAATCTCATCTAGCATCCCCTAATGATAACGCGTGCTATGCAATCTTCAAAATCTCGTAAACCATCACTCCCGCTGGCGTCGTGACGTTGATCTTATCCCCTACTTTGTGATCCAAAAACGCTTTACCGAGCGGAGATTCGTCCGAGATCTTTCCTTCTTCTGGTTTTGCTTCGTATTTGCCCACAATCGTGTACGCCGAGGTCTTATCACCCTTTTTGATGGTGATAACCGATCCAACCTGCACCACGCCGTTCGCTTCCGTTTTTTCCAGGACGACCGCGTCCTTCAAGAGATCTTCCAACTCGAAGATGCGGGTCTCCACGTTTGCCTGCTCATCGCGCGCTTCGGCATATTCAGAATTCTCGGAAAGATCGCCATACTCCTTTGCCTGCTTAAGACGCTGAGCGACCTCATTGCGGCGCACGTTCTTTAGATTTTCGAGTTCCACCTTGAATTCCTCCAGGCGTTCTTTTGTAAGATATTGTTTGCTCATTATTTAATAATAGCCGCTATAAATAGCGGTTATAAGGCGTTATATTGCTTGTTTTATAAGAGATTTTAGCGTTTCAGGTTATACCAATCTCTCCACAACCTCCAACGAATTGTACAGGTTTCTGCCAAAAATTGCAACCCGCCCGAAAAATTGATATGCGACCGGGTATCATTCACCCAATGGACCGGCACCTCCTTGATCCGGTAGCCCATTCGGATGCCGAGCGCAAGGGTTTCCACGTCAAAACCCCACCCCGCCGTTTGTGACTTTATAAAAATCTTCTCGGCCGCTTCGTCGGTGTATGCCTTAAAGCCACACTGCGTATCCCAAATACCAGGCAATAAAAAGAGCTGGATAAGAAAATTAAGCGCCTTCCCGATAGCCTGCCGATAGAATGGCTCCGGCGGATCGAGCTCCGCGCCGCGCATGGCGCGCGATCCGATAACAATGCCGTAGCCCTCTTTAAAGAGCGGAATCATTTTTTCGAACTGATCGATTGACGTCGAGTTGTCGGCGTCGGTAAAAAGCCGGATTCTTCCCGTTGCAAGAAGCATCCCCTGCTTTACCGCCCCGCCTTTGCCGACGTTGTCTTTGAGATCAATCAGCTTGAGGTTCTTCACCATCTTTGCCATGCCACGCACGATCGATGCGGTATTGTCCTTGGACCCATCATTCACCACTAAAATTTCATATGAATAATCAACAGCGCTCAGGCGCTTGTCTATATCGATCAACGTAGCTGGAATACGCTCCGCTTCGTTATACGCGGGAATAATGATGGATACATAAGGCTGTGCCATTTACTAATATTATATCATGGAGCGCAAAGCGATATGGCAGGCGTCGTCGGCAGCCGTTATGCCTTCGTCAATATCATCGGGCCATCCTTCGTGATCGCCACGGTGTGCTCAAAATGCGCCGCCCATGTTTTATCAACCGTGCCATAGCCCTCGTCGCTCAACTGCATAATAGCACCGCCGCCGATCGTGACCATCGGCTCAATCGCGATCACCATGCCCGGCGCAAGCTTCATGCCGGTGCTGCGATCGCCAAAGTTGAAGACGGTCGGCTCCTCGTGGAGCGCGCGGCCGATGCCATGCCCGGTGAGTCCTTCGGCGACGGAAAACCGATTCTTGCGCACCACTTTTTCTATCGCATAGCCAATATCGCCAAGCGTCTTACCCGGCTTTGCCTCTTTGATGCCCGCGTAGAGCGATTCTTCCGTGACGGCGATGAGCTTCTTTGCCTCCGCGCTAATATACCCCACGCCGACGGTGATCGCGGCGTCGAGATAAAATCCTTTATGTTTGAGTCCAAGATCGAGCTTGATGATATCGCCTTCGCGCAATGCGTACGTGGACGGCTGGCCGTGCACGACGACGTTATTTACGGAAGCGCACAGCGTGTAGGGATACGCGCGGCGCGCGCCTTCGGGGCGGTAGTTTAAGAACGCCGGCGTGTCGCCACCGTCAACGATGATGGCGCGCGCCGCGCGATCAAGCTCGAGCGTCGTCACGCCTGGACGCACCTCATCTCGTAGGCGTAACAGCACGGCGCCAAGACGTCGGCCGCCTTCGGCCATAATATTAATTTCTTCCGGAGTTCTTAGTTCCATGTTGCGTTTCCAAATTTTTTATATGCTTTACAATCGCGGCCTCGATCTTTTTTTCTACCGCCGACTCGGTCCCCAGCCCCGATATTCTTTTAACGGTATACTGTTGGCCAAAAAAGGCAACTACTTGAGAGATCTGCTCTTTATAATACTTCTGCCGGTTCCGAAGCGCGCGGACACTGTCGTCGTCGCGGTTGCGCCCCTCCGCACGCTTGAACATCTCGCGCGCGGGAATGCTTAAATAGATGACGAGCGGATCGGAGCGCTTCGCGCGCGCAAGTTCCCGCTCCACAAGCTTTGCCTCGTTGATCATCTTTGGAGTGCCATTGAAGAGTATTCCTTTTTGCGCGGGTGCCGTCGCGATCACCCGCTTAAAAATATTCCGCACCACGGCGGTGGGCGTCAAATGCCCGACTGCCGTCGTTCTCGCGTAATCGTATTGCGTAATCGCCGCCGGCTTGCGTACCTCATGTCCCATATCAAGGTTATAGAAACGATACTTCTTGGCAAGACGCGCCGCCTGCGTGCCTTTTCCGGACGCGGGATCGCCAAGGAGGATGAGATTGAACGGCGGGTGTGCGGGCACGGGCTTCGTCATGTTATTTATGCCATTGCGAGCGCCATCGTGATGCTCTCCGCGATTACCTCTGGCGACGGCATACCGTCGATCGTAATAAATGCGGTATGTTCCTTTAAGTAATTCATCGCGGGCTTTATCGCATCGTCGTAATCCTTAAAACGCTGTGCAATTGCCGCCGGCGTATCATCCACGCGCGATTCATGCTGGGCGCGCAACAACAATCGCCGCACACATTCCTCGCGCGGCACGTCGATAAAGATCGTCGCCATCTTGTCCATTCCGTGCTCCTTCAAATATTCCACCAGGAATTTTCCCTGCACCAGCCGGCGCGGCACACCGTCAAAAATAATTCCCCGTTCGTGGGGAATCAAGGGAAGTTGGTCTTTGAGCACTTCAATGATAAGCTCGTCGGAAAGCAACGTTCCGTGATCGAT
>Ga0302140_10001798_pt1 | contig 28092 bp, 17 predicted proteins | sample I_Bog_E1_1_FD_202095 | JGI IMG/M metagenome (GOLD analysis project Ga0302140, IMG submission 202095) | Peat permafrost microbial communities from Stordalen Mire near Abisko, Sweden - I_Bog_E1_1 | ecosystem: Environmental > Terrestrial > Soil > Wetlands > Peat | place: Sweden: Abisko, Stordalen... | reverse complement strand
CTGAACCTGATGCGGTCCAAATGAAACGGATCTTCGCACCAGGGTTACGGTCTGGCCGTGCAGCGGGTGATGCAGATAGTGAATCGTCAACAAAACATGCGTAGTGTGTGAGTGCTTTGCAGAAGCCGGATGCAACCCCCGTTGCCGGAATCCGCACATGGAACGAGCTTGGCCGATACGTGAAGAAGGGCCAGAAGGGCATTCCGGTTCTAGCTCCGATGATTGGCACCAAGCGTCCGCCAACCGAGGAGCCCGTCGAGCAAACAGACAAGCCAAAGCCGACGCTGATTGGCTTCCGCGTTGTCTATGTCTTCGACAAGAAAGATTATCTCGTGATTTGTGGCCGAGATTTTACCCGCTCGAACGGGACCGCGGCACCCAATTGGAGAACTCCTTCGATGACCGCCACCAAATCATTGACCAATTTGACTGTCTCCAGGGGCGATTAAGATTCAACTTCAGCCAGTTCAGGATGGGGTGGTGATCCCGCTAACTCGAAACTTCCCAATCGGCGACCGGAACACAACTGGAATAAAGGCGAACAGATGTTAGGTGGGAAGACTGAGATTACCCCGGATTCGTGCTAACCAAGGGAGCGAAAAACCATCTCAATTTTCAACGTCGTCAAGCGAGTAGAATGGGTGCAACGTTTCCCGTGTCGTTTCTGCCTCAGTCAATTCCTGGCCGACCTGCGTTATCTAACGTATGCCGGCGAGATGTGAGCGGTGCGAGCGGGCTATCGGCTAGGGTTTTCTCAACCCCGAAAATGTTTCAGCTTTGAAGCGGCTGATGAGACTGTTGGTTCGAGAACGGATTGTTCCAGAACCGGTATTACCGGCTATTTACGCGAAGGTGGATCTGGTTTCGCTTGCAACGTTAGCTTTGCCCTGGCCAGGAGGTGCACGGTGATCTCATGGCGTAAGGCAGTTGAAGACTATGTCGATATGCGCTGCAGTTTGGGATTCAACTGCACGATGCTAAGAGCGGGCTCAAAAAGTCCGCCTCTTTTCTCGAACAACGCCGCGCTACACGCATTACGATTTCGCTGGCGATGGAACCCGGCATAGTGGCGGATGGTGTGCCAGCCGATGTTCTTGTGGATGCCGGCTTCACTGGCAAGCGGCCGAGTGTGGCGCTTCATGATGTTGCCCGGCCGATAGGGCTGTCCCCCTCTCATCCTCGGGCTTGCAAATACCCAATCGCCGGCCATCGGGTATAGAAAGTGTCGACGTGAGATGTCAGCACCTTCATTGGATTTCAAGAGCAACCCGGTCCCAATGAGCGCAATTCGCCGCTGCCTCATAGGTCGTTTGAAGAAATGCAAGCAAGGCAGCATCTGGGTCTGCGGAGCGGCGCATCTCCTCGTATGGCAGCACGAATTCGCCCATGCCCGCGTTGTAGGATGCCTGGACGGGCGCGACGGCGGAGGCAGAGTAGCCGGGGGGCTCCGGATACGCGTAGCTGTAGAAGAACGGCTCGATGCCAGGTGCGCCAGGCCAGAATCCGCAACTGCTCACTTCGTGTGAGTAGGCATCGCGGACAATACGATCGGCAAGGCCCGGCATGCTGGGGTGTTCGGGCGCCGTGCGACCCGAAAAGCGTGTGCAAGCCAGATCGAGCGCGCCCCAGAAAAGATGGATGGGGCTCACTTTGCCCCTGAACCGGGATCGGAAAACTGTGATAACCCGCGTCGCCTGCAGCAGAACGCGCCAGAATCGCTGCGCGAACTCGGCGTCGTAAGCGTGGTGTTCATCATCATCGCTGAAGCGGACCGGTGCCTGGACTTCAACAGGCATTTGCCAGATGTGAACCGGTACGCCGAGGCTGTCGAGCGCAGCCATCACCTCCCGGTAGAACACCGCTACAGCCATCGGCCTCAACGGGACGATCCTGCGAGAGCCTTCATCGGTTTCCACAACCAGTATGTGTTCAAGAAAATCGAAATCGATCTGTACCATGCGTGCACCATACGGCATGGGGAGTGTAGTGAGCCCGCGTACGGTAGGTTGAAGCGTGACGCTCCAGCAGTGATTGATCGGAGGCATGAGGGCGAGCCGCACTTTGCCTACAATCTGCATCCACAACTGCAAGGTACCGCAAGTGTCACTCCATGCTGTTTGCTGCAGAGGAGGCCAGACCTGGGGGAGGCGGGGTTGCGTGTCTTGTTCTGTGAGCCACATAGTCACCTGCTGAACCATCATAGGCCATTTCATCGCCAGGACCGAACACTGTCAATTCGGGAAACCTTCGGAATGGAGTCACTCCCGCTTTCAATATCCAAGGATTGATCGGAAAGTTCTAGGAAGCGCAATGGCAGCCGGTGGGAACTGAACTCAGCTTCCCGCGCTGGTCCAGAGTCGTGGACGAACTGGCCGCCAGTCGCGCGTCGCGATTGCGGCCAAGGTGAAGCCCGTCGCATTTTCAATTTCACCCCCGGGCGTGCGCCATCTATACTGTCCGCGCGTCTGTGGTCGCATGGGTTGCGCGGCCAACGTAAAGGAATGCGGGGAGGATCGATGAATAAGCGCGAGTTTCTGAAAACGACCGGAGGGTTGGTAGCCGCAAGCATTTTGCCGCACATGAACGCAAGCGCTGAGGCCGGCGCGCATCGCACAAATTGGTCCGGCAACTTAACTTACAGCACAGACAATCTGCAAACGCCGGCGACTGTTGACGAGTTGCAGAAGCTGGTCGAGAGCAGTGCTAGTCTGCGTGCGTTGGGGTCGTGCCATTCCTTCAACTCCATCGCCGACAGCCGCCACGAGCAGATCTCCCTTGCGCACCTGAACGACATCACGCTCGACGCGGCCGCGAGCACTGTCACTCTAGGTGGTGGCGTCACCTACGCACAGCTCGCACCGTGGCTCACCCAGCGCGGCTATGCGCTGCACAATCTCGCTTCGCTCCCCGGTGTCACCGTCGCCGGCGCCTGCTCCACCGCCACGCACGGCTCTGGACTGCACAATGGCAACCTGGCCACTCCCGTTGTGGCTTTGGAGTTTGTCACGGCAGAAGGCAGCCTCGCAAGGCTCTCGCGCGACATGGACGGTGACCAGTTCCCTGGCGCAGTGATAGGCCTTGGCGCGCTGGGAGTGGTGACACGGCTTACGCTTGACGTGCAGCCGGCCTACCAGGTTGCGCAGTCGGTGTATCAGAATCTCAACTTCGACGAGCTGCGTAACAATATCGATGGAATCTTTGGCGCTGGCTACAGCGTTAGCCTGTTCACTGACTGGCAGGATCACCGCGCCACGCAGGTGTGGATCAAGAAGCGGCTTGCGAGCCCAAACGAATCGATCGAGTGGCCGCATTTGTTTTACAACGCGACGCTGGCCAAGGAGAAGATGCATCCAATCAACGGCCATCCGGCAGAAAGCTGCACCGACCAGCAGGGCATTCCAGGCCCCTGGTACGAGCGCCTTCCTCACTTCCGAATCGGGCATACGCCTTCGAGCGGCCACGAACTGCAGACTGAGTATCTGGTGCCCTACGAGCACGCCCTCGATGCCATCCTGGCCGTTGAAAAACTGCGCGATCAGATCACGCCGCACCTGTTGGTCACCGAACTGCGCACCATTGCGCCCGACAAACTTTGGATGAGCACCGCCTATGAGCGACAGTCGTTAGGCATTCACTTCACCTGGAAGCCGGAGTGGCCGGCCGTGCGCGTGATTTTAACCAGAATCGAAGCGGCGCTGGCTCCGTTTGAGCCGCGCCCGCACTGGGGCAAGCTTTTTACCTTGCCGCCGGCGCAGCTTCAGTCGCGCTACGCAAGGATCGGCGAATTCAAGGCACTGGTCAACCGCTATGACCCGCGGGGCAAGCTGAGAAATGAGTTCCTGAATTCGAACCTGTACTCGAGTTAAACGACAACCTGCCGTCCAATTTCAGTTCCGCCACGACGGCTACGGCGCCGGTGGCGGGGCAGCCCGTAAAGGTCGACACCTCCGCTGCAGTTAGGGACGTGATCTCGTCGGAGTCGATGAGGGCTGGGTTGGACTTCGGCACATCATTGAAACTGATGAGAAGTTCAACTGCCACTCTTCCAATTCCGAAGGCGCTAAGTTCAACCAGCAAAATCGTATATCGTAGCGCACATTTGTGTATTGGCTATGGTATTCCGATTGTCAGACACTTGCGCGACTCTAGATAGGCTTCGTTGCGATGGACGTAAATGGGTATTGAGGCCAATTGACGCGCAGGAGCCTGACCGTTATTTGCCCGCGCGGACAGACTCGCTTCAAACGGAACCATCCGGAAAACCGCGGCTGTCAGGAAGTAAATTTTGAGAGGAGTGCCATGTCTCGTATTAACAGATATTTCATCATAATCATCGGCTGCCTGATGCTGGGCGGAGCCGGAACATGTGTCGCACAGACTTCTACCGGCGAGGTGAATGGAACTGTTACCGATCCGGCTGGAGCGTTCATCGTGAATGCCAGAGTGACGCTCACCAGCGACGAAACAGGGGTTAAACGAGAGGCGGAGTCCAATCAGGATGGGCGCTTCAGTTTCAGAAACGTACAGCCGGCCGTCTATTCAATCCGCGTAGAGGCACAGGGATTCAAGAAGACCGAGCAACGCAACATCTCAGTTCAAGTCAACCAAATTGTCGCCCTTAGCTACACCCTGAGCGTCGGCAACGTGCAGGAAAACGTGGAGGTGACGTCGGGAGCGGAGACCCTGCAGACCGCAAGCTCCTCCCTTGGCACGGTCATCGATACCGTTGCAGCCAACGACTTGCCTCTGAACGGGCATAATTTTACGCAGATTCTTACCCTCACCCCCGGCGTGACTCCGGTGCAGAATGAGCAGGGGGCCGACAGCGGCACCAGCTATCAGCAGGATGTGACCATCCCCGGCACGCCTACGTTCAGGCCCAACGTCAACGGCCAATGGAATCGCTCCAATCTCTACTATCTCGACGGCATCTGGAACTCGACAAACGTCGCCAGCGGATACGCAATCACTCCCATCATCGAGACGATTCAGGAATTCAAAGTCGAATCGCACAACGACGACTCCGAATACGGCGGATCGATGGGCGGAACGATCAATCTCGTCTCGAAGAGCGGAACCTCGTCTCTTCATGGCTCTGCCTGGGAAGACGTGAGAAACAACTTCTTCGACGCCCGGGATCCCTTTGCGGATGAATTCAGCGCCGGTCCCGCTGCATATCACCAGAACGAGTTTGGCGCCACGGTTGGCGGCCCGGTCTTCGTTCCGAAGATTTACGATGGCAGGAAAAAGACTTTCTTCCTGTTCGCGTTTGAGGGTTGGCGGTACAGCAAGCCCGATCAGAACTTCTACTATGTGCCGACGGCCGCCGAGTTGTCAGGAGACTTTTCGCATTCCATCGTCGGCCAGAACATCTACGATCCGGCGACATTGAAGCCGGACCCGACGGCATCGAGCGGCTACAGCATTCAACAGTTTTCCTATAACGGCGTCCCAAACGTGATTCCTCCCAACCGCATCGATACCATGGCGCAGGGATTTTTCAAGAGTTACTGGGATCAGCCCAACTACTCGAATCCTGCGCTGCCCCAATACAACGCCCAGAACAGCCAGCCCCTGACCGACACCAGCAACACTTACGAGATCAAAGTCGATGAGAATCTGAGTACAAAGGATACGCTTTCCGGCCGCTTTACTCATTTTCACACCACCGATACCAACCCCATCACCAAGCTGTTGAGCACGCAGGTCAATCGCCCCCGCGTGAACATGGGGGGAGATTATATTCATCAGTTCACCCAGGCGCTTGTTCTCGACTTCAAATTCGGATACTCCCGCACCCCTTATATCGAAAGCACGGTCTTCTCTAACGGCTCCGGCCCCGCAAATTCGGCGGGATTCGCCGGAATCGCAACCTATGGCGTCCCGGCCCTGGAGCTGCAGTCGCCCTGGTCGAACCCCGGAGGAGCCCAGAATCAGGGAGGCGTCGGAGAGGCATTCATCAATCAGCAGGACCACGTCTATCAGACCGCCGGCACGCTATCCTGGTTAAAGGGCAAGCACCTCTTCACGGGCGGTTTCCAATCGATCGAGCAGTATTACGCGACTCCGTCCTACAACCAGCAGTTCTACGCGTTCAACAACTCAACCACGCAAGATCCCAACTCCGGCGGAGTGGGAACCACGGGCGCGTCCCTGGCATCCGCTCTGTTGGGCATTCCTGTGGGGCAGACCTACATCGGCCAGACCTGGACCGAGTCCTTTCCCGAATATGGCGCCTTCTTCCAGGATCAATGGAAGGTGTCGCCCAAACTGACGTTCAATGTCGGCCTGCGCTACGACAAACTCGAGCCGATTTCCAATCTCAACGGCACGATTTTTGGCGGGTTCGATGTCAACACCGGCATCTACGACATCAGCGGCACCTCATTGCCGCCGGCTTGCGACACCTCCAATGCGGCGCCTTGCATCCCCGGCAACGGCACTCTCTCCAGCCTGCCAGAGGGGAATCACATTGGGCTTGCGCCGTGCGCTTCCTACCGCTGCCCGAAGAACTTCAACTTCGGTCCGCACATCGGCTTCGCGTATTCGTTCGACTCGAAAACGGTCATCCGGGCGGGATATGGCCTGGTGTACGACGAGTTTGCCGGGTTCATCCAGGACATGGCCGACCATGTTGGCAACTGGCCGGCCGCGCAAACGGTATTTCAGTCGATCAACGGAACCCTGGGTGCGGCCCCTGTCTACCTTTCGAGCCTGCAGTCTTTGAGCACAGCTCCGCTGCCGACTGCGGCTCCCTGGGGTACGCTGTTCTGGAATGCCGACCCCAAGAAGCAGACGCCTCTATCGAACCAGTGGAACCTGGAGATACAGCGGCAGGTAAGTCGCCAGCTATCGGTTACGGCGGGCTATATTGGCAGTTCGTCCCATCATCTCGATTACACCGGGCCGGCCAATCAGGCGGTCATGCCAAGCACCGGCACGGCGGCGCAGGTCGAGGCTTTGAGACCGTGGCCCGGCCAGGGAAATGTCTACTTCGGCCGCAGCATCGGCGTGTCGAATTACAATTCACTTCAGTTGAGCGCTAACCAGCGCATGACAAGCGGCCTGCAATTTCTCATCGCCTACACCTTTTCCAAGGCCACCGACAACGGCGCGAGCGGATTTCTGGCGTCTGAGAATGGGCCTGGCGGCGGCGGAGCCGGTATTCAGGACTACTACCATCCCGATGCCAACCGCGGTCCGTCGGCATTCAATGTACCCCAGTTCCTTTCCACCAGCATGATCTATCAGCTCCCATTCGGCCGAGGGCGGCAGTATCTGCAATCGGGGGCGGCGTCGTGGTTGCTTGGTGGGTGGCAGGCCAACTCCATCTTCAGTATTCGCTCCGGCCAGCCTTTCAGCGTATTAGTGAATGGCGACGTCGCCAACATCGGCAGCACGGTATTCGGTATCGGATACGCGCGCGCCAATCAGTCCGGCAGCGGGAAACTCAACCATCCGACGAAGTCGGAGTGGTTCAATACTTCCGCCTATTCGGTTCCATCCTTCAGTTACGGCAACACTCCGCGAAACAGCCTCAACAGCGATCACGTCACGCAGTTCGACCTATCGGCCTTCAAGAGATTTCCGCTATGGAAGGATTCCGCTTACCTCGAATTCCGCGCCGAGGCCTTCAACGTTCTCAACATCATCAACTACGGGCCGCCCGCGAATACGGTAAACGCTGCCGGCTTTGGTACAGTATCGTCGCTTTTACCGGGCAATCCGCCTCGTCAACTGCAATTCACACTCATGCTCAAGTTTTAAGTTGAATGAGGCATCACGGTTTCGGCGGGGGTTGGAAGGTTAAGCTTCCAGCCCCTGTCGCTCTGCTAGACTCTACCCACCGATCGCAGTTTGCTTTCGACGTCACTGCTTAGGTAAGCTTAAACTTCCGCTCGCGGGATGCGGCGTTCGAGCCAGGGCGCCCGGGCGGCAATTCTGGAATCGGCCTGATGTTGAAGCGATTGGAGAACTTTATCGGGACAGGTGACTTCCCCTTTCGATCCGCATTGCGCGGCGGAATTCTCTGTTTACTGTTGCTTATCATCCGCAGCCAGTCACCTGCCCAATTCCCATCTGTTAACGAGGCCAGGCGCCTTTTCGCCGCCGGTTCTTATGATCGCGCTTCCCAACTGCTCGAAGCCTCTCTCCACAGCCATCCCGATGATGCGGATTCCCACTTGCTTCTGGGACAGATTTACGCGCTCCAGGGAAGGCGAACAGAGGCCCTTCAGCAGTTCGCCAAGACGATAGAACTAGAGCCGCGTTCCGCCGTTGCCTACGACACGCTGGGTGTGGCTTTGAATCGCTTCGCTGAGTTTGACCTGGCCCGCAAAGCATTTGAGCAGGCAATCGCCCTCGATCCAAACCTGGCCGAAGCGCAATTGAATCTTGGCATGTCTCTGGCTCAGGCCGGCGATCCTTCCGGCGGTACCGAACATCTGCGCGAAGTCATCCGTCTCGAGCCGCGCGCGCCGAGCGCGGCCACTGCGCACTATTTGCTTGCCAAGATCGATGAGGACACGGATACCCCCGCGGCCATCGTCGAGTTGACCGACGCCACGCGCATCGACCCCAGCAAGCAGGAGGCGTGGCTCGAACTGGGGAGTCTGAGGAGAGAGTCCAACGACGAGGGCGGAGCACTGGCCGCATTCCGGCGGGCTGTTGCTTGCCAACCCCGCGATGCTGAATCGCAATACGAGCTGGGCTCGGAATATCTTGATGAGGGCGACGCGCGCCAGGCCGTCGTTCATCTTGAGCTGGCGCGCAAGCTGATGCCGCAGGTAACCGTCGCCGTCCTATACAAGCTGGACCGGGCTCTGCGCAAGCAAGGCGACAACGCCGAAGCCCAACGCATTCGAGCCGAAGCCGAGATGCTCTTACGGCAGGACAGCAAGACCAATGAGCACCTTCTGGAAGCTCAAGCCCTCGATCACGACGGCGTGACCCTCGAAGGCCAGGGCGAGACGGCAAAGGCTCTCGAGAAGTACCGGGCGGCGTTGGAGCTGAATCCGCAGCAGTACGGTTTTCGGCTCAATTATGCGCTTGCCCTCTGTCGCCTCGGCAAATGGCGGCAGGGGATCGCGGAATTGAATGAGATTCTTGCCGCGGACCCCAGCAACATCGAAGCTCGCCGGGCACTGTATATCGCGCTGGATAAAGCGAGAAATGCCTCGCCGGCTCAACCCGGCCCCTCCCCTCACTAGCGCAATCGGCCGCGAATAGAGCTCACATGCACCGACCGAGCTTCGAGCAGTGCGAGCCTGAGTGATTGCGAAATTGCCAATGCACAAATTTGCTGTAGAATTCAAATTTGTGCTGCCTTGGATTGGCCTTTTTCCATGCCAGGGCGTGCGAGTTTACAGGCGGCGGCTGGGTCGGCGTTCCAGCGAGCCGATCGGTTTCGCGAATTGCGGTCCATCGGGCCGATTCTTGGGCCGAAGCGGAACGCGCTGCCTTGTGGAATTGCCAAATGTCTGTTTCGCGGTTGCACCTTGGGAGTAGAGTCACTACGGATCGAATATCGACGCGGCAATGCCGGAAAGATGATATGAACGCCAAAACGAATCCGCCTTTTGACCCTCGCGTAAACACCTTCAAGGAAGAAACCAAAACCTTCGAGGAGTCGGTCTTTCACTTTATTCCTCTTGAGGACCGCAAAGGATGGATGCAGGAAAGCCTGCTCGACGACCTGCGCGTATTCCAGGTCGGCTTCTTCAAGAAAGCCCATGGACACGTCGTGGAACGGCGCAATCTCGATGAGGGCATTCTCATCTACTGTGTCGGCGGCAAAGGGCACTACACCCAGGATGGCTCTATATGGCCCGTAGTCTCGGGCGATCTGGTCTATATCACTCCCAAGACGCATCACCGTTATGAAGCCGAGGAGAAAGACCCCTGGACCATCCATTGGATGCACGTGTCAGGGGCGCGCATGACGATGTATCGCAAACTGATCGGCTTCTCACCTGAAACTCCAATTGTGAAGCTCGGGGTTCACATCGAAGTAATCGACTTGTTCCGGTCTTTATACACCCTGTACGCTCCTATTATTGATCGAGCTCACTATGCGGCAATGTATGCATGTGCGCAGCACATACTGGCCGCTATAGCCCTGGCCAAGCGCCCTTCCAGCGATCGACCGCAGTGGGAGCGGGAGATTCAGGAGGTCATGAGCTTTATGGAGAAATCGGTCGACAAGAAAATGCGGCTGGAAGATTTCTCGGAATACCTAGGGCTCTCCCGTTTCCATTTCTCGCGGCGTTTCAAGACCATGGTCGGAGTTTCGCCCATGCGATACTTCATGCAGCTTAAGATGAAGAAAGCGTGCTTCCTGCTCGAATCGTCGGCTCTCAAAGTCAAGGCCATATCCGAGCACCTCGGGTTCGACAGCGAGTATTATTTTTCCCGTTGTTTCAAGACATGCGTCGGCTGCTCGCCCCAGAATTACTGCAAGGATTCTTAAGCCCGGGGCGCGGCTCGGCCTGGCGGGCGTATCCACTGGTCTCTCTCGATCGAGTTTCGTGCGCGAGCATCCCGGTTCCATTCTGAACCGTGAGCCGAACGTTGTCATCCTTCGTCATGTCTTCAATGGGCCTTGATTTGGCGAACATTCATTGAGCAAAAATTGCTCTATGTGGCCAATATCTTGCTCCGCATTCTTGGTCGCCTGCCCGCAGCACTTAGTCGGTTCCGGGCGGCAACAATGATGAGAGTCTGCCCGTCAATACAGATAAACTGGCCAATTGGCGGGCCTTTCGCGAGCGACCGGAATTGTGGGAAATGGGACCGTGAAGGCTCTGAGAGGCGCGATTTGACGAAGATTGGCGTTGACTGAAAAACGTGGCCCGCATACAGTCAGTAGTTGCTTAAGGTCCGCATCCGAAAAATGCACCTGAGTGAGTGGATTCGGCGCTGTGACGGCCGCACAGGAGAAATGCTGCAGTGCACGAGGCAGACACTAACTCCACTCACTCCGCTGCGAGAGCGTCAACCACGCCTGGCGATGCCGGTGTTGCGCATCCATCGAGGCAACTGACTTTTGTCGTAGTTAGCGCATAGATCTTTGGTGCGCCGGGAAAGAAGGCCAACTCTTGAAGACCAAGTCAACGGCAATTTATATTGCGCTGCTCAGCACAACTCTGTCTGTTGCCGGCACGCACATTGTCGATGCTCAGCCGCAGAGCACGTTGCACATCACCCATCAATTCGCCAACACCGACGCCCGCAGCATGATCGGATTGCCGATGGGTAATCACAAGACCATTGTGACCAAGGACGGGCAGCTCATGTGGTCGCAATGGAGCCTCGCTCAGAAGGGCCGGGCGGTTTTGTTCGGATTCAGCGAACAGCTTGACGGGGCGCTCGGGATCCAGATGAAAGAGGTGCAGGGGGCTGCGAGAAAGCCTCTCGCCGCTCAAGGACAACACCTGGACGGCATGCGGTTTCCTTTCGTGGTTACCGACTGGCAAGGAGACGATCTCACTGCGCAGGAGACCACCTTTGCCGTCAGCACCGGTTCGCAGGATTTGGATGTTGTCCAATTGAACGTCTCCAATCGCGGGGCGGAGTCTCGCACCCTTATCTTGAATCTCAGCGGCAAGCAGCGCAACCTGCCGGCGTTTGCCAGCGGCTCCGCACTCGCCACGCGCGATGGCAAATTGCTGGCCGTCGTCGAGCCGTCGACCGGCGTCGAGCAACAGTCCTCGGCAATGGAAGGCGTTATTCTTGTTCAACAGCGCGAAGTCCCGGCGCGCGGCTCCATCACGTTCTGGATCAAACTGCCCTATGAGCTTCCTGAAGCCGAAGAGAAGACACTGACCGCGGACGACGGGCCCACGCTTCTTACCAGCGCCCGCCAGGGGTGGGAGAAGCTCTGGAGCCAGGGCACGCAAATCGAACTCCCTTCGCGGGAAAAAGAGCTTTCCGATTTCTACCAGGCATCCGTCGCTTCAATCCTCATGCTCACCGAGCGCGACGAGAAGGGAGAACTTTGGACGCTGGACGGCCCCGCGCTCTATCGCGAATTTTGGGGGCGCGGCGAGTATTTTCAAGCGCGTTCGATCGAGTTTGCGGGCTACCTGTCAATCGGGCTCGAAACCGTCAAGCACACCTTCAGTCTGCAAAAGGACGACGGGGAATGGGATTGGCCGGTTACCAGCGGCTGGCCTGCATGGGATAACATCGGCGGTAACTCGGCCTCGGTGTGGGATTATTACCTGCTAACTAGAGACAAGGATTGGCTGCGCGATTCCTATCCCCACCTAGCCGCAGCGGCTAACTGGATCGAGTTACATCGGGAAGAAAGCATGTTAACCGATGATGCGCCCCCGGCAACCCAGCCGATCCAACGGCAGATCCCCTGGAAATGTACCACGGAAACCTCGCCGCCTCTGCAACCCGGAGAGAAACCTTATTGGTGGGGACTTTTGCCTTGGAGTTATGGAGACAGCGGTCTGCCTGAGGGACATCCCTTTCCGCACAACACGTGGGGACTCTATGCGATTCATATTGCAGAGCAGGCCGCCAGGGAACTTGGCAAAGAAGATGATGCCGCGCATTTCGCAAAGCAGTATGCCGACTACAAGTCAGCCTATCTCGCTGCCATGCGGCGGTCGATCGCACTCGAAAAAGAGAATGCTCCTTACCTCCCCGCCATGCCCACCGATCCGGGAGCCGGCGTCTCGCAGAGCCTGATTGCTGTTTACCCAACAGGATTGCTCAGTCCCGACGACCTATGGGTAACCAACCTCCTCGCCCGGATGCGCCGCGACGAACTCCAGGGCCTACCTACGCACATGGCGTGGATGGGGGCCGGCGGCGTTTGGCCCAGCGAATCGATGAACGTGGCCGAAACTTATTTGCGCCGCGGCGACATCGACAAGACAGTGAACCTACTGATCGCGACACTGAACCATACCTATACGACCGATGCGTTCAAGGAAGAGATCAAGGTTGACAAGACTTTGCCGGTGGCTTGCGCTTCGGGCGTCTCCAAAGAAGTTGAGAACGGCGACGGGACCGGCGATATGCCCGAGGGATGGGGACCGGCCAATCTCATTCTGCTCCTCCGCGACATGCTCTTCTATGAAGACCAGGATTCGGTTCATTTCCTCGCGGGCATTCCATCGGACTGGATCTCGCCGGGCGAAACACTGTCCATCTCTTCGGCGCCCAGCACCCTGGGAGGGAAGCTATCCATGCGCCTGGAATACGCGCGCAGCGGCGCCATGCGTCTGCACATCGAGTCGTCTACACCCATCCAGGATGCTATCGTGCGGTTTCCGTTGCCTCCCGGTATAAGGCTGCGTTCAGTCACTTTCAAAGGCCGGCCAATCTCCCTCAAGAGTACGAACGCGGATTCGGTAACCATCCATCACCTGACCGGACCTGCTGATATCGAGGCGGAGTTTTAAGAGACGATTTCGAGGTGCGCTGGCCTTGGGGACGAAGTGAGACTTATTCAGCTTCTTCCGATGTGTGGCTCGATCGTCCGGAGAGACGGCAGTGAGGTCGCTTGTGAACAGAAATCGAATCGGAAGTCCGGGGCTCGCCGCCCTTTCGATCGCCATCCTCGCAAGCTCGCCGGTTGCGCTACCGGCTGCTCAAAATCAGTCACGCGACGCTGCGGTTATTGCAGTTTCGCCCAAGGGCAGCGACGACGGGCCGGGGACGCACGAACGACCATTTCAATCTTTGGCGCGCGCCCAGCGAGCGGTCCGCGAGGTCAACTCCAACCGCGACGTCCGGGTGGAACTCGCGGACGGAACCTATCGCCTCTCGATGCCGCTTATTTTCACGGCCATGGACGGGGGCAGAAATGGTCATCACGTTGCCTGGGTGGCCGCCGACGGTGCACATCCCGTGATTTCAGGCGCGATCCCAATTACCGGCTGGAAACCGTATGACAAGCAGGAGAAAATCTATGTAGCCGACACGCCGATAGGCTTGGACAGCCGTCAATTGTGGGTGAACGATGAATTGGCGGAGCGAACATCAATCGAGATCAAACGTGCCGATGTTTCGTTTACCCCGCAGGGCATGGTGCTCAACGATCCTCGCTACGATTACCTTGCCGGCTTGACTGGTCAGGATCGGATGGAGGTGGTTTCAACCGGCTTTTTTACCAGGCGCATTTCGCCGGTGCAGAGCATTGAAGGCCGCACCCTGACGATGAAGCAGCCCGCGTGGAACAACAACATCTGGGGTTACGACACGATCACGAAGCCCTTCGGGCCGGAGTTTGCGCATTTGTTTCTCGCCAACTCTCTGGCTTTTCTCCGCCGGCCAGGGCAATGGGTGCTCGACCCGAAGCGGGGCAAGCTGTATCTACGGCCGCCGGACGATGTTTCCATTGAACGCCTCGACGTGGAACTTCCCCGGCTCAGCGTTCTTATCGCCATCGGCAACAACCTCGATGAACCGGTGTGGGAGCTGGAGTTTCAGGGCATTCGGTTCTCACACACCTCGTGGCTTGGACCGTCGAGCAAGGAAGGGTACGCCAGCCAACAGAGCGGGTCATTTTTGACCGGGCACGCCGTCGACTATCCCTCTGACCCCCTCGATGATTGCGGCCAGGGTTGCCCGGCATTTGAGACGGTGCGAAACGACTGGAACCAGATTCCAGCATCTATCGAAGTTGCCGCCGCAAGCCTGATCACCTTCGATCACGACGTCTTTGCGCACCTCGGACAATATGCGCTGGGAATAGGCAACGACCCCAACGCCAATCTTAGCGGCGCGGGGCTTGGCACCAGTGACATCCGGGTCACGCGGAGCGTTTTTACCGACCTCGCAGGAGGAGCCGTGCTTGCCGGCGGCGTGCGGCGCGACGCGCACCATCCCCGTGATCCGCGCATGATCAATCGCCAGCTTTTAGTAGAGAACAATCGGATCCAAGCGGTGAGCAAAGACTACCAGGACAACAGCGCGATCCTGGCGACTTACGTGGAGGGCGCGCTGATCTTGCATAACGACATTTCCGACGTGTCCTATGACGCCATCGATATAGGCTACGGGTGGGGAATTCACGATCCCGGCGGCAATGCCAACTATCGCGTGAATATGCACGGATACGACTTCAAGCAAAATCTCATTTATGAAACTCCGACCACGCATCACGATGTGGTGGTTGCAAATAATCGCGTGCACGGAGCAAAGAAGGTCTTCCAGGATGGAGGAGCGCTCTACAATCTCTCCGCAAGCCCCGGCTCGCTGATTACAGAGAATTACGTCTTCGATAATAACGGCAAGATCGCTATCTACCTCGATGAGGGATCGCGCTACATCACGGTTCGCAAGAACGTTGTTGACGATCCCGGCGGCGAATGGCTCAATGTCAATACTGCGCATCATGCCCTCCCCCTGCGCATCTCTACAGACAACACGGCTGCGGGAAACTGGCACAACGGAGTCAAGGTCGGCGGCTTGTGGACGAATTACGAGAACAACCTTATCCTTGACGACCACCTTGTTTCTTCGAGCAACTGGCCGGCTGAAGCGAAGCAAGTGATGAGCAACGCGGGAATCGAGGCTTCTGCCGGCGCAGTGGAATATGGAGACGCGAGGGCTGGAACCTATGACGACACGCACTGAATAAAGTGCGTGACCGATCCCTCCCGGCGAATCCTGAGGTCGCACTTGAGGACGAGGGATACCAAAGGCACCGGATATCTTTTAAGACAGTGATGGCTCGATTCGCCATCGAAGAGCGTTTCTTGCTCGTCACGGACTAACTCCCCTTCGAATCCAGGAGAATCACCATGCAGGTAATTCGATTTGAACAATTTGGCGATCCTTCCCAGCTTCACTTAGCAAACCTTCCAGACCCCAAGACGGATGCCGAAAGTGCCGTTGTCCGCGTGGAGGCAGCGTCCGTGAATCCGAGCGATGTGAAAAACGTGGCCGGCAGGATGTCGCAAACGACTCTTCCCCGAGTTCCCGGCCGCGATTACTCGGGAGTGGTAGTCGATGGCCCTGAAGATTGGCTTGGCCAAGAGGTATGGGGCACTGGAGGCGATGTCGGCTTTACCAGAGACGGGACACACGCCGAATACGTTGTCGTGCCGCGTTCGAGCCTGGTCCGTAAACCGACCAATTTGTCCCATGAAGAAGCAGGGTCTGTCGGTGTCACGTTTGTCACCGCATGGTGTGGTCTGGTCAAATATGCCGCGCTTCGCAAAGGCGAAACCGTTGCCGTGATTGGTGCTACCGGTGGTGTGGGCAGCGCCGTAGCACAGATTGCCAAGCGCATTGGCGCGCGCGTCTTCGCCGTCAACAGATCCCATCCATCGGCGGACAGCCGCGTTGCGAACATTGCCGATGTGATGCTCGATTCCGAGAATCCGAACCTGGCATCCAGTCTTAAGTTGTTAACCGACGGCCACGGCGCCGATGTCGTGTTCAACGCCGCAGGGGGAGCGATGTTCGAGACCGGTCTTCGAATGCTTGCACACCGCGGCAGGCAGGTGGAAATTACCTCGGCGACAGAGCGCCGTGTAACTCTGGACCTCGTGGACTTCTACCACAATGAGTCTCAACTCCTTGGTGTAGACACACTCAAAAGGGATCTCACATCGGCCGCTCAAATCCTCGAGGAGCTTAAGCGGGGCTTTGAAGATGAAAGTTATCATCCTCCAGCCATCTCGAAAATGTTGCCGCTCCGCGATGCTCAAGATGCCTACGAACTTGTGGGTCGAGGTGAGCGCGGTCGCGTCGTCCTGAAGCCGTGGTTGCGGGATTCGCACAAGTAACGCAAAGCCGCCATTGTGCGCTCCGGGGTAGGACAGGTTTCTCATGATCGAATAAGTTCTCCTCTTCGGTCGCTCTGCGCAACCATTCCGCTCGTTGTGTTTGAACAATAAAGCCACAAGTGCACGCGCCGTTGGCGCCGCCCCTGCACTTCACAGTTTGTTCATTCGATGGGGGCCTGAAAACCGGAGGCGCAGAAGTGCACAAAACAGCTTTACGGGCACTCCGCTCATGTACTACCATCCGACATCAACCACGGAGGTTGGAAGCACATGACAGCAACTATTGACGGTCAGCCGCACGCAATCCAAACGGGAGAGCGCCTGATCGACCTGATCATCCGTTTAGGAATTGAAATACCGCATGTTTGCTATCACCCTCAACTCGGGACGATCCAATCCTGCGACGCGTGCATGGTGGAGGTCGACGGCAAGCTTGCGAGAGCATGCGGCACCCTGGCCGCGGATGGCATGGCGGTGGCTACTTCGTCCACACGCGCAGAGGCGGCGCAGCGGGAAGCCTTTGACCGCATTCTTGGCAACCATCTGCTGTACTGTACGGTTTGCGACAACAACAACGGGAACTGCACGGTGCATAACACCACCAAGCTACTCGCGGTGGAGCATCAGGAGATTCCCTACAAGCCCAAGCCGTATGAAGTGGATATTTCCAATCCCTTCTATCGGTACGATCCCGACCAATGCATTCTCTGCGGGCGATGCGTTCAGGCCTGCCAGACTCTCCAGGTGAATGAAACGCTCAGCATCCGATGGGAGGATGAGCATCCGAGGGTGTTATGGGACGGTGGCGCGCCGATCGGCGAATCGAGTTGCGTATCGTGCGGGCACTGCATCACCGTATGCCCCTGCAATGCGCTGATGGAAAGGTCGATGCTTGGCGAGGCTGGCTACATGACCGCGCTATCAAAACCCGCACTGAGCGGGATGATCGACGTAGTCAAGGGCATTGAGCCGGAGATGGGTTATGGCGCGATTCTTCAAGTCTCAGAAATTGAGTCCCACATGCGCGAGTCCCGCATCAGGAAGACCAAGACCGTTTGCACCTACTGCGGTGTGGGCTGCAGCTTCGATGTCTGGACGAAAGACCGCCATATTCTGAAAGTGGAGCCCGCCGAGGGCGCAGCGAACGGGGTCTCGACCTGCATCAAGGGCAAGTTCGGCTGGGGTCACATCAACAGTCAGGATCGCCTTACCCAGCCACTTATCCGGCAGGGAGACACCTTTCGCGAAGCTTCCTGGGAAGAGGCACTTACTTTGGTGACGCGCAGGTTCTCTGAGATCAAGGCGTCAACTGGACCCGACTCACTGGCGTTCATCTCGTCGTCGAAATGCACCAATGAAGAAAGCTATCTGATGCAGAAGCTTGCCAGGGCGGTAATCGGAACAAATAACATGGACAACTGCTCTCGCTACTGTCAGGCGCCGGCCACTATGGGTCTGTTCCGAACCGTTGGTTACGGCGGCGACGCCGGATCGATCACGGATATCGGCCAGGCGGGATTGGTGCTGATCATCGGGAGCAACACCGCCGAGAGCCACCCGGTGCTTGCGACTCGCGTGAAGCGCGCCCATAAGATGCACGGCCAGAAACTCATCGTCGCCGACATTCGCGAACATGAAATGGCAACGCGCGCGGATGTGTTTTTCCGTCCCCGGCCCGGCACCGATTTAATCTGGCTTTCGGCGGTGACCAAGTATATTTTCGACCATGGACTCGCTCATCAGAAATTCATTGATCGGTGGGTGAATCGCAGCACAGAGTTCAAGGAGAGCCTGGAATCGTTCACACTTGAAATGGCCAGCGAGCGGTGCGGGCTCCCCATAGAAACGCTGGTTAGGGTCGCTCACATGATTACAGAGGCAGACGGTGTGTGTGTTCTCTGGGCGATGGGCGTGACGCAACACTCAATGGGTTCCGATACCTCGACGGCAATTTCCAATCTGCTGCTGGCGACGGGTAACTACATGCGGCCGGGAGCGGGGGCATATCCATTGCGCGGACATAACAATGTGCAGGGCGCAAGCGATCATGGCGCTATGCCGAACTACTTTCCCGGGTATCAAAAGGTGGACGATCCCGCGATTCGGGCCAAGTTTGAAAAGGCATGGAATGTCTCCTTGCCGCCGAAACCGGGACTCGACAACCACATGATGATCGATGCCATTCACGAAGGCAAACTCAAGGCGATGTATCTCTTCGGCGAGGAGATGAGCCTGGTTGATTCCAACGCCAACTTCGTGGGCGACGCTCTGTCGAAGCTTGAATTCTTTGTGGTGCAGGAAATCTTCTTCAGCGAGACGTGCCGCTATGCAGACGTGATTCTGCCGGCTAGCCCGAGCCTGGAGAAGGATGGTACCTTTACCAGCACTGAGCGGCGCATTCAGCGTCTCTATAAGGTTCTTGAGCCTCTCGGAGAGAGCCGTCCTGACTGGATCATCATCCAGGATATTGCCAATCGGCTCGGAGCAGGATGGAAGTACGAGCATCCTTCGCAGGTTTACGAAGAAATAGCGTCACTTACACCGTTGATGGCCGGCGTCACTTACGATCGACTGGAGGGCTATAAGACACTGCAGTGGCCAGTGGCTGAAGATGGCAGCGACCAGCCGCTGCTCTACACCAAGGAATTCAATTTTTCGGACGGCAAGGCGACGTTCTTCCCTGTTCCCTGGTCGGAGCCAACCGATCAGCCGAATGCCGAGTACGACCTGCATCTGAACAACGGCCGCCTGCTTGAGCACTTCCATGAAGGCAACATGACTTATCGAACGGAAGGTATCCGCGAGAAGACACCATGCACCTTTGTCGAGGTGTCCCCTGAACTTGCCGGTGAGCGTGGTATCCAAACCGGCAGTTGGGTGCAGCTTAAATCACGGTACGGCAAGGTGCGCGCTCAAGCCGTGATCACTACAAGAGTGCAGGGGAACGAGCTGTATATGCCCATGAACTCCACGGACGAAGCTGTCAATCGCCTTACCAGCAGCCATTCGGATAGGGCGACCCATACCCCGGCCTACAAAGAAGCTTCCGTGCAACTCAAGGTGTTGGGAGAGATTGGCGATGATCCGCTGCCGCGCACGAACTCCCGCCACGGTCACCCGACACCTCAAACTGGCGTCGAAGTGGAGCGCAAATGGAAGCGCAAGGATTATCGCCAACCCGGCAATCAACTCGTCCAGATTCAAGCCCGCTAGTCGTCACGCCGGCAAGGAGGATCAGAATGGCGAAACCAATCCCACTTGAATTACCGTCCCGCGATCCGCGTGAAGAGTTGCGCAAGCGGTTGGAACAAGCTCCAGTTGCTCATGCGGAAGCTTTGCTGGACTCGTTTGAGTTGTTGCAGCAGTTACATGACCATGGCGTCTTCGAACTGTTGCGTGGTGCGCTAGGGGCGAGCGAGAAGCTGATTGAAACCGCGGTCGACGCCGCCAAATCGGATGAGTCAATTCGTGCCATTCGCAACGCCATGATTCTTGGCAAGTTGCTTGCGGCCATCAATCCTGAGGTGCTCCAGTGTGTTGCGGCGGCAGCAAGTGAAACGTTAGGATGCTATGACAAGCCTGTCATCGAGCCGCCCGGCCTCTTCTCGCTTCTAAGTCAATTTCGCCACAAGGAATTGCGCAGAAGTATCGCGCTCGTCAACCGCTTCCTGGAGAGGCTGGGAAACCAAATCAAGCTTCGCGGGAGCTGCAAATGATTGGGACAGGGAGCAATACGAATCGCTGGGGAATTGCAGCAGCGGAATACTTTTGCAAATTGCTTTGCTGGCCGTAACTCATGGAGAGTTTGCAGGGTTCCTCTCTCAAGGCAAATTCGCTGGTCCCTTGGACAACTGCGCTTTTACCCTGACTTTGTCTTACATCGAGGTGGGCAAGGCGGAATTCAGGGCCGAGTAAGACTTTTGAATCGGTGGCCCCTCGCAAAAATGCAGTCACGGCACGGAAAATTGGCAAGCTGCTGCGCGGCCCACATCCTGGCTTTGCAGTTTCGCTGATCTGTCGCAATTTGAATCGGGCAGCGTCGTGCTTCAACCGACAACCATTGCGTTCTTTACGCAGCAAGAGAAAACAGGGCGCCCAAAAAGCCGCGGGCTGCCTTTCAAGGCAGCCCGCGGCTTCTTGGATCACGGATTGTATTCATGCAATGACTGGATCCGTGGAAGTGACTTTGACCGGGGTGAGCCAGCCGAAGCGATCCGGCTTGAGGCCATTGGCGATGCCGAAGAATTCGTCGGATATCTTCTTGGTGATTTCGCCGGGCTTTCCGTCACCGATCTGCACCCGGTCAATGGAGCGGATGGGCGAAACCTCGGCGGCCGTGCCGGTGAAAAACACCTCGTCAGCAATGTAGAGCAATTCCCGGGGGATGGATTGCTCGGTGACCGGCAGCCCGAGGTGACGGGCGATTGTGAGCACCGAATCGCGGGTGATGCCGGATAGAGCGGAATTGGCCAGCGGCGGGGTGTAAATGACGCCATTGCGAACCACAAAGATGTTTTCGCCGGACCCTTCGCTCACCAGGCCGTTTACGTCGAGCGCGATGCCCTCGTCGTAGCCGTTGATCTCAGCTTCCATTCGGATGAGCTGCGAGTTCATGTAGTTTGCGCCCGCCTTGGCAAGCGACGGCAGTGTGTTGGGGGCGAGGCGGTTCCAGCTGGAGACACAGACGTCAGCGCCTCCGTGTGTAGCGATGTACTTGCCCCACGGGAAGTTGGCGATATAGACCTCGACGGGCGACCCTTTGGGGCTTACCCCGATTTCCCCGTAGCCGCGCAGCGCGATCGGCCGGATGTAGCAAGGCGTAACGTTATTGGCTTCAATCACATCGACAACGCCGGCGCAAAGCTCTTCAAGATTGAACGGCAGCTCCATACGGTAGATCTTTGCCGAGTCAAGCAGGCGCTGCATGTGCTCGGGAAGCCGGAACACGGCCGAGCCGTGCGGCTGTCCGTAGCAACGGATGCCTTCAAAGACGCTGGAGCCATAGTGAATCACATGGCTCATGACGTGGATATTGGCCTGCTCCCAGGGTATGAGATTGCCATTGTGCCAAATCTTGGAGGTGGATTGGATAGGCATGTCTGCTCGAGGTACTCCTTCGTGCGCGGATTCGCACACACCTATAAAGGTATCGCGAATACGAGCAGCATGTCACGGCTGGGGGGGTTCGAGAGCAAGAATTGTTCCCGAAAAGCGACTGGATGACCCTCCCCGCATCGTCGCGCCGCCACTTCCCGCGATGGGAGCATAAAAGACAGTTCCCTGCCTTGATTCGCCATTTGCTGACAACTGCTGCCCGACGGGGCGACGCCTGCGGTATGATTCCCTTCGACAGATGACAAGGACACCGCATTCCCCGCATCCAGTTTCCGACCTTGAGGGCGACTATCGGCCAGCCTCCTCAGCCCCTCTCGATCCGCTGAACGCGCGCATCGATCCGGTAGACGCAGCCTACCTGATGAAACTCACCGACGCCCTGAATACGACGCTCGATCTGCAAACGCTTCTGAATCGGACCTCGGAACTGGTTCGCGCGGTGATCAACTATCGCATCTTCGCCATTTTGCTCTTGAACGACCGCACCCACGAACTGCGCGTGCGATTCCAGATCGGGCACACGCCGGAGATTGAGCGCACCCGTTTCCCAATGGGCAAGGGCGTGGTTGGCCAGGTAGCCCTGACACGGCAGCCGATCCTGCTGAACGACGTGACACAGGCCGACTACTACATCGAGGCGAATCCCGAAGTACGCTCCGAGGTGGCGGTGCCGCTGATCGCCAAAAACCGGCTCATCGGGGTGATGGATATCGAAAGCGAGGAGGAGGGCTACTTCGGCCCCGAGCACCTTCGCCTGCTTACGTTCACCGCATCGCGGATTGCGCAGGCAATCGAGAACGCGCGGCTCTACGCGAGAGTAAGCCGGCAGGCGCAAACCCTCGAAGTGCTGAACGAGATCGCCGCGGAGCTGGCGTCGATTCTCGATCTGAACCCGCTGCTGGAGCGGATCGGTCAGCTCTTGCGGCGGCTGATCGACTACCAGATGTTCTCCCTCATGCTGCTGGACGAGAAGGGCGAAACGCTGGTCACGCGTTACGCATGGAGATTCGGATATGCGCACGCGCCGGCGCGGCGGATTTCGATTACCAGCGGCCTGGTGGGCGCCGCGGTGCGCGAGTGGCGGCCGATCAAGGTGGCCGACGTGCACAAAGATCCGCGCTATCTGGAGATGAATCCCGAGACGCGCTCGGAACTTGTAGTGCCCCTTTTTTACAAGGGGAGGGTGATCGGGGTGCTCGATCTGGAGCATACGCGGCCGGGCTTCTTCAACGAAGAGCACGAGCGGATGTTGACGACCCTGGCCTCGCAGATCGCCATCGCCATCGAGAACGCGCGGCTTTACCAGGCGATCAAACGGCAGGAAAGGCAACACGAGCGCGACCTTGCCATGGCTCGCGAAGTGCAGTTGCGCCTGCTGCCGCATGAAGCGCCCTCGCACCCCCACGCGGAGATGGCGGTCAGGTTCCTGCCGGCGCGCAGCATCGGCGGCGATCTGTACGACTTCGTCGACTACGGGCCGGGCCGAACCGCTATCGTGCTCGGAGACGTGAGCGGAAAGGCGGCTCCGGCTGCGCTGTTTGCGGCGCTGGTAAGCGGAATCATGCGCTCTGCCGCGCAACACCGGCCAGAACCTGCGGAGATGCTGAAGCTGCTGAACGACGCGCTGCAGGAGCGCAAGCTCGACTCGCAATATGTGACCCTGCTGTTTGCTCTCTGGAACGATGAGAATCAATCCTTGCAGGTGGCGAATTCGGGCGCCGTGCAGCCGGTGTTTTGCCGCGCAGGCGAGTCGTTGACGGTCGCGGCCGAGGGGTTTCCCCTGGGACTTTTTCCGGACGTGACGTACGATGAGCTAAATTTGACCGCGCAGCCGGGAGATGCGATTGTCTTTGTGTCGGATGGCATTCTGGACGCGGAAAACGAGATGGAAGAGATGTATGGGCAGGAGCGCATGTCAAGCCTGCTTTGCGCCAGCCGCGGTATCGCGGCGCAGGAGATTGCCGATGTCATACTGGCCGACGTCTCGCGCTTTCAAGGCAGCAATGAACGCTTCGACGACGAAACAATCATCGTGCTGCGGGTACGGTAACCGCGACCGGCGCACCCGGGCGCCTGTCGGTGAACTCCAATCCGGTAAACTCAGATTCGGTAAACTCTAAAGTGTTGCCACTGAGACCGGAGCCGACGTGCACACAGCCATCGAAGTACGCCTGATTCGTCCCGCCCGCAACGTGCTGGGAAGCCTGCGCCTGCCTGGCGACAAGTCGATCAGTCACCGATACGCGATGCTGGGCGCATTCGCTGAGGGAACATCGAGGTTTACCAACTTCTCGACCGGCGCCGATTGCGCTTCGACGCTGGCCTGCATGGAAGCCCTGGGCGCGAAGGTCACCCGGCTGGGTGCCGACGGGGTGAAAGTGACCGGCGTCGCAGGGCGAGTAACGCCTGCCGGACATCCCCTCGACTGCGGCAACTCCGGCTCCACGATGCGCATGATGACCGGACTGCTAGCGCCGCAGGCCGGCACCTTTACGCTCATCGGCGACGAGTCGCTGTCGCGGCGGCCGATGGAGCGAATCCGCAAGCCGTTGGAGCTGATGGGAGCGCACCTGACGCTCACAGGGAGCCACGCGCCGGTAACCATCGAGGGCTCTCCGCTGGCCGCAATCGACTACACCACGCCGGTTCCCAGCGCGCAGGTCAAGACCTGCATATTGCTGGCCGGATTGCAGACCGCTGGCACCACGACAGTGCGCGAATCTGTCCGCACGCGCGACCACAGCGAACTCGCCCTCAGGGCTTTTGGCGCGACCCTGACGCGCACCGTGGATTCGGTTTCTATCGGCGGCCTGCAGCAACTGCACGCAATCGACGCGGCGGTGCCGGGAGACATCTCTTCGGCTGCCTTCTTCATGTGCGCGGCAGCGCTGTTTCCGGGCTCGAGCCTGGTGATCGAACAAGTGGGCCTGAATCCAACGCGCGCTTCGCTGCTGGACGTGCTGACCGCGCTGGGAGCGCGCATCGCGGTGCTGAATCTCGAAGAGAAACATTCGGAGCTGGTGGGTACGGTGCAGATTTCAGCTCCTCCGGAGGGCCTGGGATCGACCGCAATCAGCGGAGCCCTGGCGGCGCAGCTCATTGACGAGCTGCCCGTGCTAGCGGCGATCGGCCCCTCGACCAGCGGCGGCATACGAATCCGCGACGCCAAGGAGCTGCGGGTCAAGGAGTCGGACCGGATCGCGCTGGTGGCCAGCAATCTGCGTGCCATGGGCGCCGAGGTTATTGAATTCGAAGACGGGCTCGACGTGCCGGGCGGACAGACCCTGCATGGTGCGACCATCGATTCAGGGGGCGACCACCGCATCGCGATGGCCTTCAGCGTTGCGGCGTTAAGGGCCGAAGGCGAAACGCTGATTCAGGGCGCGGACTCGGCCGCTATCAGCTTTCCAGAGTTTTTTGACCTCCTGGACCTTGTTGCGGAGCGATAAAGCATTCTCCCGAAGACGGTGCAGACGTTGAGCGCTATCCGATCGCGCTGAAAGTGTCCAAAAAAGTACAGCCATTGCTCCTGCGCCGGGAGGAAAATGGGGGTCTAGCCGCTTCACTCACCCGGCCAGGAGATTGTCATGCCTGCATCTCGCACGTTCCCCTCCATCCCCACAAAGATATTGCTACCCATTGATTTCAGCCCTTCTTCCCAGGCGGCGCTCGAGATTGCGGCCGATCTGGCTCAGCACTTTCATGCCGAAATCCACCTCTTAAACGTGATCCCAATGTTTCCTACCACCAGTCTTCCCGACCTGATTCCGGAAGCCGAGTTTATCCGGGAAACCCGGGCCTACGCGGAGCTCCATTTGACAAAATGCTGTACAATGCTTGCGGCCAGGGGGATCAAGGCTGAGTCCAGCATTGAAATCGGCAATGACGTTTCAGGAAACATCATGGAGGCGATCGAGCGCGAGCATGTCGACATGGTCGTGATCTCGACTCACGGCATATCCGGCTGGCGCCCACTGCTCTTTGGCTCGATCGCCGAGAAAGTTGTCAAGCTGGTGGAATGTCCGCTCCTGCTGCTTCGCTCAGCGAAGCCCTGATCTGCATTTCTCACACCTATGACGTGCGCGCGGCCGTAAAAGCGACCCGAATCGCACTGTTTTATGCCCTGTTTTGCGTCAAAAATCGACACGAAGGGGCCAAAAATGAACGAAATAGACGGGCTTTGTTTACCGCTAATAACTGTACGCCGAGTGTAATCGTTTGATTCCATGTTACTTATGCAGGATCGTACTGCCTTACTGGCCCAGTATTGGGGGAAGGAGGGTAGGCGGGCCGAACATAGGCGTTAAGATAAGACCTCCCAGATGAAACGGACCGCAATGTGTTTGGCTAACGAATTTGATTCGTACTTTGGTTAAGGGCACACGAACTGCGGGTCACAGATTAACTTAACGCTTATGAGCAGGAGTCCTGACTCCCCTTCCAAACGCGCCTCGCGGGAGGAGGGCCTCTTCCGCTAAGCTCCAGAGCCCCTCCTTCCCCGAAATACCCCGCTTCATCCCTCTTGCTGGCTCCTTTTTACTCCGCCCTACTGGTTCCCTTTTATTCCGCCCTTGACATACAATCCAGGGGCATCAATTTTCCAATCGAACCGGAATCGTAAGGAGGCTGAAATGGTTAGCAATCTCAAAGCCAGCAGTGCCCCCATGTCCGTACGCGGAAGATCATGCGGCATCAAGGGCATCGGCGTCGCCCGTAACCAGAAGTCAATAAGTGCGTGGAGACTCATTCTTGGTGCCTTGATTGCGACGGTAGTCCTGCTCTGTGCCAATCACACCCGGGCCCAATCGGTTAGCGGGGCCCTTGTTGTAACAGTCAGCGATCCAGCCGGTGCAGCCATCAGTGGCGCCAGCTTGACCCTGACTGAAATCAGCACCGGGGTAAAGCAAGAATCGAAGTCCGATGCGGCTGGACTGGCAGTGTATGGCACCCTTAAGCCGGGAGACTATTCGCTTCTGGTTTCCGCGGCGGGATTTGAGAGCACGGCGTTGAGCGGCATATCGGTGTCCATTGGGCAGCGCCTGGCGGTTACCGCGACGATGCAAATTGGAGCCGTTACGCAGACGGTACATGTTTCGGCCTCTTCAGAGACGATGCTGAACTCCGAAAGCGCATCCGTCGGCCAGGTCATCTCGGACCGTGCAATCGAGCAGATGCCATTGAACGGGCGCAATTTTGTGCAGCTGACGCAACTTGGGACAGGTTCGGCCCCAGTCGGTACGGGAACCTCACCCTCAACAACATGGACGGGGCGCTCCGACACGACTATATCCCTTGCCGGTCTGCGCGAGAGCGACACCAGCTACCTGGTGAACGGCATTGAAACCCGCAATGCGCGTTTCGGCAACACGGGCCTGCGCCCGTCCATCGACGCCATTCAGGAGTTTAACGTACAGAGAACAATATTCGGCGCCGAGTTTGGGCACAGTGCCGGAGTTGTCAACCTGGCTCTGTTGAGCGGATCCAACCAGTACCACATGGTTCTTTTTGAGCTGAACCGCAATACCGACTATGCAGCGAAAGGATACTTTGCCGGCACGGCAGCCCTGCCAAAGCTGAATCAGAACAATTTCGGCGCAACGTTTGATGGCCCAATCTCGATTCCTCATCTTTACGATGGCAAGAATAAGACTTTTTTCATGTTCAACTACGAGGCATTCCGTCTCATACAAGGGAATACCGTTCAGTCCAACTACCCCTCGGCGGCCCAGCTCGACGGCAACCTCGCCGACGATAGCACCGGTATGGGCGCGTACCCGACCACATCACAGTTTTGCGTGGCGAATCCGTCCTCGGAGAAGTGCATAGACATCATCAATCCGCTCACGGGAACGCCGTTTCCAGGAAATGTGATCCCTTCAGGTCAAATCAGCGCCTTCGCAAATGCGTACGTTACGAATAAATGGATTCCGACACCGAACGTGTCGATTACGCCGGGACAAGTGGTCTTTCCCGGTCATACGATTCCCGGTTCAAGCACAACATTGCCGAACAACACCAATTTGGCGCCCGACGGCACACAATATATCAATCAATACAACGCGCGAATCGATCATCATCTAACTCAAAACGACACGATTTACGGAACATGGTGACCTTGCCCTCAGAATGCGTATCTCTTAACCGGCCGGGTTTTGAGGATATTTAATTCATCCTCGTCATCGTCGTGGCGGTGGGAATGTGGGAATCGGCTTCATCGATTTCC
>Ga0302140_10001782_pt1 | contig 28271 bp, 27 predicted proteins | sample I_Bog_E1_1_FD_202095 | JGI IMG/M metagenome (GOLD analysis project Ga0302140, IMG submission 202095) | Peat permafrost microbial communities from Stordalen Mire near Abisko, Sweden - I_Bog_E1_1 | ecosystem: Environmental > Terrestrial > Soil > Wetlands > Peat | place: Sweden: Abisko, Stordalen... | reverse complement strand
TGCGGATGTAGCGCCTCCAGCAACCGTCACCGAAGCCGGAACTGTCGCATTTGCGCTTCCTGAACTCAGGTTCACCGACGTGCCGCCGGTAGGTGCAATACCCGTGAGCGTCACAGTGCCGGTTGACGATATGCCTCCAATCACCGAGGTCGGCGAAACCGTCACGCTGAGCAGGCCTGCCGGATTTACCGTCAGTGTTGCCGGGACCGATCCGCTGCCATGGGAGGCAGTAATCGTTGCTTGCACTGCACTACCAACCGCGGAGGTCGAAACCTCAAATCTTGCCGAGGTTTGGCCCGAAGCGATCGTGACTTGAGATTGTACGCTTGCACTCGAGCTATTTGACGCGAGAGAAACCCCTGCACCTCCAACGCCAGCAGGTCCATTCAGCGTGACCGTCCCGATGGACATGCCTCCACCGGTCAAAGATCCTGGGGAGAGCGTAAAGGTAGCAACCGAGGCAGGCACAATTGTCAGGACAGAAGTCTCAACCAAGGACCCTGCAGAGGCTGAAATAGTCGCAGTCTTTGCGCTTTGATCGGCAGTTGTTTCGATCACAAAAGTGGCGGAAGATGAGCCACCAGCAATCGTGACTGAGCTCGGTACCGTCGCATAGATCGTGTTGGTCGAAGATAGATTTACCGAGATCCCGCCAGAAGGAGCCAATCCGCTTAGCGTGACCGTACCTATTGAAGTCGACCCACCAACGACCGAGTTCGGTGACAGGGAAATACTCGCCAGTGTCGGCGCGCTGACGGTCATTGATGTCGACACCGACATTCCGTCTGAAGTAGCGCTGATCTGCGGATTGGTGCTTGCCGATACCGGAACCGTCGTCACTGTGAACGTCGTGGTCGTTGCGCCAGTTGGAACGACTACATATTGAGGCAGCGAAGCTGACGGGTCGCTACTACTCAAGGTCACGATGTCGCCACCAACTGGCGCCGCTGCAGACAACGTCACTTTCCCAAGTGCCGACACGCCACCAACTACCGAATTGGGAACAATAGCTATATTTGAAACCGAAATCGTGGACCACACACCAATTGCATAAACAGACCCAGCGTTGCCAGACGCAAATATCGTGCCGTCTGCACCAATGGATGGGGAGCTCGTTACGGCCCCTGGAGCTTGAAACTGCCAAATAAGAGTAGCGCTTGAGGCGCCAGAACTCAATGCATAGATATCATTGTAGTAAGAGCCAGTCACATAGACGTTGCCGTTGGAGTCGATTGCTGGTGAGCCAGCTAATGCATCGCCCGTCAAAAAGCTCCATCGAACGGAAGCACTGCTGGAACCCGGCGTCAGAGAATATACGCCACCATAAGCTCCCTCGACGTAAATTGTTCCGTCGGATCCGATCGCTGGCGACCCCTGAAACGAATCTTCGATCGGTAAATTCCATGTAGGATCAAGGGAAGCATTAAAGGCGTAAACTCCGCCGTTGTAGCCCGCCAGGTATACACTTCCTGAGTTACTGACCGCCGGCGAACCAGAGAAATAATCTTCAGTCGGATAGCTTCCCACATTGCTCCCATCCCTAACCGCATACACAACGCCGCTTGCGCCCGCAGCGTAAACCACGCCGCCTGGTCCAATAGCCGGTGAACCTTGAAAAGTATCGCCTGTTGGATACTCCCACAGTTGGTAGGGAGTATTGTTAGTGCCTGGGCTAATAGCGTAGATTCCTCCGAAAGTGGACCCAATAACGTACACGTTACCGTTGGAATCGAGAGCGGGAGAACACTGAAACGAATCGCTGGCAGAGTAGCTCCACGAAACCACAGCACTAGAGGTACTTGGAGTGATGGCATAGACGATTCCCGATAAACTTGCTAAATAAAGTTGCCCATTGGCCCCAATCGTTGGTGAACAGGCAAACGTGTCGGCGATCTGTAGGCTCCATAAAATAACATTACTCGAATTGATAGCAAAGACGCCTTCATTAACCCCTGCAACGTATTCGTTGCCCGACGAGTCTATCGTCACTCCGCCAACGAAGTAGTCTCCTGTCGAATAATTGGTCCAGCGAAGTAAGCCATTTGCGCCGCCGCCTACGCCGCGGCCAGAGTTTGAATTGTCCGCCTGAAACTTTGGCCACGGAGAATTAGACTGATATTGGCCAAGGGCCATAGCAGTTACGATTAGAGCCAAAAAACAAAATATAATCCGCAGTTTTCTCATATAAGTTATATCTTTAAGTGATCGTATTCAAAGGAACAATGCCAAGCTCATGGCGCCTTTACCAAGAAGTGGAATTGCATCTTGATGGGCCTGTTGACGCACCACTCAAAACCTCAATTCAGCCGACTTGTCTCTACAAAATTCAATCGCGTAAAGGGATTGCGCCACCAAGTCTCAGGATTAATATCGGTCTCAAAGGAAGAAGAAGTCACTTGCTCCACCTCACGCTATGGGTGTGCCCGGACTGATCGTATGCGTACCCATAAATGTAGGTTTTCGTGCCAAAGGTAGTGATGGCACTAGCTGCACTGCCATATTGAAGTGTGCTTGGCAGGTACTTTTCCAAGTTTACGTAACTCGCCTTGGTACCGGACCACACTGCCGCGTGGGGAGGAAAATTGGTCTGGACGAAACCAACTTGAATGTTCCCCAGGACCCCGTTGCATGCGCCTGAAGTGAAGTTCTCTGGCAGCAAGTCGATAAAAGACTTGGCGCTGCCATGCCATAGCGCAGGATGGTTCCCTGCCTGACCAACCTGACTAATCCCATTGATCGCGAGCGCTACGCTATTTCCGTACCCTGGGTCAAGATTAATCGGCGGAAGAGTGGGCACCAACCACAGCAAGGCTTGGTGTGTGAGAGAATTTGCGTTCGTAGTTGTTGGGTCGTACCATCCAACGATTCCTTGTGCGGCTATGGCCGTAGCTGAGCCTGACTTGATGTTGGAAGGCGTCGGTAACTGCCCGCCTTCGGTCGTGCCTATCCACAGGTAAGGCATCGTGCTTGTTTGGAAGTCAATCTTGCTGACGAGCCCCACTTCGTAATTCCCAAAGACCCCGAACGCCTCTCCAGCGATATACCCTTGGGATGCAGGCAGCAAATCGATCGGCGACGTGGTTCCCACTTTCCACGCAAACGGATGGTAGGATGAATTTGTTGAAGTGCCAATTGCGGTTCCCACTACGAGACTAGTCGAACAACCAAGGGCTGCACCGAAGCTGAACCCAGACCCCTGCATAAGATCCAAAGTCGACGACCCATTACTGAAGAAAGCATAATAGCCACCAGCATAGGCATTTCCTACGAACGTAGCCCCATTGCATGCACTTGCAGCCGATTCTGCGAGAAGGTCTGCTCCAACCCAGTTGCTCTGAGCGATGGCAGATGTGGCCACCAGACATGTAGCCAGAAAGACAAGTCCATGGATCAAAAAGAGTCGTCTGATAGATTCCATAACAACTAATGTACATGTAGTCAAGCCGGCCTAAACCGCAAAATGCTGCTGCCAGGAACTAGGTTCCTATACTGATTGGAGTTGCAATCCCTCTTCAGCCGATTCGTGTCTGATACGTTAACAAAAGCAACCAACTACAAGAGGGTCAGCCAAATCCTCTTCGCGATTGCCCATTCTGGTCAACCATGCCGCGCCCGCAGATTAGATACTGTTTCACGACCGTTATGCCCGGCCGGAGATACTCTTAGGATTTGGCAAATTGACTGGGCACTGTAGGACAACATTCACATATTGAGAGAATAAGCGCTCTGGGTTATCCATTCTTGATTTCGACAAACAAATTGAATTCTTTAACAATTTCATTGTGAGAATGTGCCAACATGTGTTTCCCGAAGAAAAGGGAGAATGTCCTCTGACCTAACGCCAGCTAGAAGCAGGCGAAGGACTGGTCAGAGCATAAGAAACCATGGCGTGGAAGAGACTATCTCGTGTTCAACTGAACGACTTTCAGGAACATCCCATGCATGTGCGTTTGAAGGGCTCAGAGGGAGCAAAGGCGCGGTCGGTGAAGTCGCAGCCCTTTCGAACATTCCAGAGTTCAGACCTGTGGATCCAATCGTTTCCCAGTGGAACTGAAATTGTTCGACAATCCTCTAACTTCGAGATCCAAACCACGAATGGAACAGAGGTCGCCGTTTTCTTCGTAAGCTCGGGAAAAGTTCGAACAACGTCGATCACCCGTACCGGCGAAGAACTCAAACTGCGTGTAGGGGCCAAATCGAGCGGTCTTTTTGGCGACATTGAAGCGATAATCGACGAACCAGCCCTGGCAACGATCGGCGCAACCAGCCAGTGTTCGATCATTGCGATCAAAAGGGGCGCGTTTTTGTCCGCCCTGCAAAGCGATTCCCAGTTTTCCTTTTTTGTTCTTCAATCAGTTACTGGGTTCGCCTTTCGGGCATACAGGGCTTTGGGAATGCAGCTTTCGCCCAGTTGGGCTCAGGTTGCGGTCCAAGTTCTGTCGGAACGCGCTCGCCAGTCTGACGAAACGGAAAATGGAATGAAAGTAGTGCGAATACCCATCGGCAAGATCTCTTCACGGGTTTCCCCTAGACAATTAAACAAGCTCCTTAAAGCCCTGCGGGAGCAGACATTTGATCTTCCAGGTAGGAACGGTACTGCGATCAGCTCCAAATTCCTCGGTGGCAAGAGCCAGCTTTACTTTGTCAACCCAGATGTCGAACTTCAGGCGTTAGCCTTTGCCAAGGACTGGATTAACCAGAAGAGGTGAGGGCCATTTGACGGGAAGACGACGTGGTGTCGTAAAACCCCTCATACACGGATTTCCTTCACAACCCGCAGTACTGCCTTCGACGGACTTGACCTACTTCAGATGAAATAGCCCTTGCTTCACGAATTCGATCCAGATGAAGAACATGCGGTCGATGAGGAGCGAGAAGCGCATCATGACCGTGGTTCCGAATATCGCGCCAAAACCGATCATGAGGAGCCATCTTCCAGCAAGCGACGTGCTGTGAATGAACTTGCTCTTCACCTCGAAACTGAAGAGGAAATAACTCAGCACGCAGAGTACAGTCACGATGAAGATGACGTTGTTGATCGCCTCGGAACCATACAAGTCCCCTTTAATCGGCCCCAAACTAGGGTTAAGGGCGTTGGGATCCGGCTTGAAAAAACCGTCGTGTGAAAAGATGTTCGTCGTTGGGATGATCGACTTCATGGTCCCGCCGATCTGCGGGATATAACGGTTTGTCCAAGCGTTAAACTGCTGGCCAGAATACAGACCCAAGATGATTCCGATCGGAATGCGGCTCATCCAGTTGTGCTTTTTGCTAAAGACGGTATAGCCCATCAAACCGATCGGCAAGAGCATGGCATAAATCCAATACCCCATTGCGGCTGAGTTGCCGTCCGAAGCCGTGGCACCCAACATCTTGTCCCACCAAAGACTTTTGAGCGCCTCGGTCCAAATAGCTACGAGCGCCCAGCCGGAAGCAAGTCCCAAGAACAAATGCTCGAAGAATCGGTAGAACTTGTTCTCGCGATAGAGAATCGTATAGAGACCGATTGTGGAAAAGGCTCCGACTCCCAAGACGGCAAGGTCGTGGTTATATTGCATTAGCGAGCCTTCCTCTTCGACAGAAACATGCCGAGGTTACCGGTGATAACCGCGACGATCAGCAAGAACAAAGCAAAGTGAAGCGACGGATAGTAAGCGGTACCCTTTCCCTCGTTCGGCTTTCCAGGAAAGCCAGGGATCACTTCGCTGTATTTTTCCGAGACCACTTTATGGGGTCCTTCAACATTGACCCCATCCTCCATCATTGTTTCGAGGTCGTAGACCCCCTTAACTCCGCCACACAAACCCTTGACCTGACCTGACGCATAATAGGTCGTGTTTTCCGGGACCATGACCCCGGTCACCATAAACAAAAGAGGAGCCTTGGTGATGCGCTCGAGAACTACCGTGTTCGTGCTAGACGCGGTCACTAGGATAAGGAACTTGAAATCGGCGACGGATTTGACTCCCTGAAGAACGGGCGACTTCATTACGTCCCGAGGGGGCGAGTTCTCCGGCCAGTCTTTCTTACCTTCGCAAATCGAAAGGAACTTATTATTGATCGATGAGGCCGTTCCCTCCGCATTCGGAAAGTAACCCAAGCCGACGTAATCTTCAAACGGTTTATACCGGTACCCACCGGCTTTAGCCTCCCCATCGGCAACCTTGCGAATCGTATCGCGCGCAACCTGGGGCGATTGTGGGTCCGCAACCGTGTAATACACGAACTTGATCTTCTTGCGCATGAGGATCTTGAGCAGTGCTTCCATCTCCCCCATACTTTCGCCACGCGTCGAATTCGTCCAGTCTGATTGAATCAAGACCTTCGAGCCGTCGGGCACCTTCATCAACTGCGCATAGAAATCGATACTCGCATCGATCGGCTTATTGGGCAACTTGACCGGAAAGAACAGCGGTAAGCCCGCCGCCAAGAACAAAACCAAGTAGAGGACTGGCTTTGGAACCGACTGCAGCTTATCGGCAAAGCTCTTAGGGGTAGATGGGTCGAGAGTTGCCATTAGGTATCGCTCCCTGTCTTTTCAAGGTTGAGCCACAGGCGAAGGCCCATTGCAAGCAGCCCAATTCCAACCCCAAAGTCGATGCCTCTGATCGCGGGGGTCTGGAAATTGCCACGCAGCCAGCGGGCTACGTTATCCAACTTAAAGTTGTTGCTCAAATGGAAGTGATCCACTCCCTGAGCCCAATAAAATTCGACAAGACCCATCAAGCTCAACATCACCACCAAAGCCGTTACTAAGAGAATAGTTGCCTCGACCGACCGGGCACGGAAGGCGCGATATGCGGCAGACAAAATGTAAAAGGCCACGATCGAGAACATGCCGGCATCCATGTTCTGAAGAAGTCCGTTAAAGAGAAGATCCCGGCCAAATTGCCAGAAGGTCCAACCCACATACCCACTTCCCGCCATTTTTGAGTTAGCTGGATTCAGTCGCATCACCCAGTCCCAGTAACCAAAAAGAACCATGAGGAGCATGCTGGCGACAAGGACGGCGCTGAATTGCCAATCTCGCTGCTGCTTTCGGATCTTGCCTAAGTGAACTCTCATCAGAGAGTAAATCCCCAATCCGATCAGGAACGAGGCAATGATGTTGGTTAGATCGGCAACAACGCTTTGCGAGTCCGAAATCCAGAACGAGAACGCCTCCAGCGAGTTTCTCGGCGCATCGATCGGCTGTCGATTGATGGGAGCAGGATAGATCCAGAACAGAACATAGAACAAGCCAGAAACGAAAGTGACCGTGAACACGATCGGCTTCCGCAGTTGAGTCGGCGCGCTCATGAAGCCGAAGAATATTCCGATACCCACGATGAGGGCGAGGAATATCTTGAGGTAGAGCTCGCTCGATCCGTTTGGAGCGTTCCAAAAGGTCTTGGGCACAAGTTGGGCAAATAGCTCCACTAACCACCTCCTCCATCGCTGCTTGGAGCTACTTCGTCAGGAGGTAGCTTGGGACGCTCGATCTTAATGTCCTTTGCAGGATCGGGGTTCAGCCACCGAGAGAGCGTCGTGTCGCCGGCCGCGAAGGGCTTAGGCTTTGGCAGAGCTTCCATCTTGCCCTCATTCCACGCTTCTGTGATCGTATGCTTGCTGCCGCCGCTTAATTGAACTGAGTTCGCGATTACTCCAAGCGCCACCAGCGCGGCAATCGCCAGCTTGCACCAATCCTGTCCAATTAAGCTTCCGACAAGCACCGGCTGGCGGGTTAAGAACGCGCTTGCCGCATAGAATTCGTCTCCAATCAAAACGTAATCGCAAGCAGCTATGAAGAATGGAGTCTGGGTCAACTCGGTCGAACTCGCCACTTGGATGGCGCCGACCGAATTCGCCGTCTCAGCCAGGATGAGGGATTCCGCATAGAACTCACCCATAAAGAACGTCGCCGCTGCCTGCTCGCGGAGGATCAGGCCCGAGACGCCTGCCGCGAAGGCAAACTGTCTATCGCTGATAAACCGCACCGAGTCGACATCGTAACGATCTGCCAAGCCCTCCTGCTGGTAAACATCCCGAATGATCTCCTGGGCTACCGTGAAGGTCGAAGCGTTGTAGCAACAAACTAAAATCGGGTTGGCAAAACGGGCTGCGACACGACTGACGTAGGCAAAGATGTTGATCGCTTGCATTGTCTTGGCGTTGACTGTCGTATCGGTCAACCCAGGAACCATCAGCACGGGACGCCCCATTTCAGTCGCGCGTCCAACCGCCTCATCGATTGCGTTCAGACCGGAGATGCGTCGGATAAAAAGGTCCTTGCCGCCATGAGCGCGCAGGATATTGAAAAGAACCAAGAACACCATCACAAGGGTGATCAGGATCGATATCCAACCATTGTCCAGATATTGTTGCCCCATTATTCGTCCTTCGCCTTCTGAGGCTTCGATAGCTCCTCGATCTTCAAGAGAAGTTTCTCAACGTTTTCACGCTTGGAAAAGAGTCTGCTGTAGTCATTCACAAAGTCAAATCCCAGCAGAGGAACTGCGAAGGGAGCAAACATTAGAGCGGCATTGGCTCCTACATTGGCTAGCGGCTTGTTCATTTCAAGAAACAGAATTGCTGGCGTTTCGAGCTTCCGGCGAACGATTTCATTCGCCGCTTTGAGAACCAGGGCATCCGTCTCCTCGTCCGTCAGATCCGTCGACCACATCGATGTCGCAAAGTTTCCCAAAGGTTAAAAGTGCCCTCTCGACATTTTCCTGATTGTTGTTGCCATACCGGAGATACACGCCCCTAAACACATCAAGGGTTCCCGGCTTATCCAGCGGAGATAATTTAATTCCACCCTCATTTCGATTGATCCTTTTAACATTTGCCCATTCAATCGCGGTAATGCTCAAACCTGTTTTAACGGAAGCTCCCTTGGCATCGATGGTAAAGAGACTTCCCAACCAAAACTCTGCGGTTGATCCGAAGATAATAGCAAAACCGATGACCCCAAGTAAGACATTTCTGAATAAGACCGCACCAATTAGAAAAGCTGCTATGCCGACCGCTACAATTGCGAGCCTCTTGTGCGGGGCCTTATCGGATAGACGAACTCGCCACTTAAAAGGAGCTAGCGTTTCGCCAATCTCGTTGCCCGACTCATCGCCAATCATGGAAGAGCTCGCTAACGGACTCGTTTAGGTGAATCCGTCGAATCGCATCCGCGATAAGTGGGGCAGAAGGTAGGATTGTCAGCTTTGTGAAGTTGTCGCTGCTCTCGTCCGGAATTGTGTCCAATACCACAACCTGAGACAGGCAGCTGTCCTGAAGTCGAGTGCGGGCGTCGCGACTGAAAACCGCGTGAGTGGCACAGGCAATGACCTCTCTGGCGCCTCGGTCCATGAGAGCCTGGGCTCCGCTGATAATCGAACCGCCGGTATCGATCATGTCATCAATCATCACACACTTTTTGCCCACAAAATCGCCAACGATTTCCACAACTTCAACGACATTCGGAGCTGGGCGACGCTTTGCGATAACAACAAAGGGGCATCGAAGCATCTCAGCGAGCGCTTTAGCTCTGGTGACCCCCGCGACATCGGGGCTGACAACCACGACGTCTCGATCCTCGTTAAACCCACGCTCGACAAAGTAGCGCCCCAGTATTGGTCCGCCGTAGAGGTGATCCACCGGGATATTGAAAAAGCCCTGTATCTGTTCGGCATGCAAGTCCAATGCCACGATTCGATCCGCTCCACTCGTTTCAAGGAAATTCGCGATCAGGCGAGCCGTGATCGGCTCCCGCGGCTTGATCTTTTTGTCTTGCCTTGCATACCCGTAATAAGGCATGACCACCGTTATCCGGCGAGCCGAGGCTCGACGGAATGCATCGAGCATGATGAACAACTCCATCACATTGTCGTTAGTAGGTGCGCATGTGGGTTGGAGAATGAAAATCTCGTTTCCACGAGCACTCTCCTCCACCATGATGCGGATTTCGCCATCCGCGAATTTGGTCGTCGTCAGTCTCCCCAACTGGATGTTAAGTTGGGAAGCTACCCGCTTGCCAAGCTCGGGATGAGCCCGACCGCAAAATAGCTTCATCCCGCTAAGGCTTCGCTTTTCTAGTGACCCGCTGATTTTGACGCTCCTCTTCTTTTTGCCGCCCAACCAGATTTTGTCTCCTGGCGTGCCCTTCCAAACGCTCCCGCATCTTCCGGCACATCGTCGGTTATAACCGATCCTGCCGCAATGAAGGCGCCGTCGCCGATTGTGACCGGGGCAATCAGTGTGGAGTTGGAACCCACGAAGGTCTTCGCACCAATGCTGGTGTGGCTCTTATGAACTCCGTCGTAGTTGCAGGTTATCGTTCCTGCTCCCAAATTCGCCCCCGCTCCAACACTCGCATCGCCAATGTAGGAGAGATGATTCGCTTTCGCACCTGTGCCGAGTGTTGCGTTCTTGAGTTCGACAAAATTACCAACCTTTGCACGATTCCCGATGGTTGCCTTGGGTCGAAGGTGCGCATATGGGCCGATCCAAACCTGGTCTCCAACAGTGGCGCGATCGACATAACTCGCAAGCACCGTAGTTTCGTTTCCAATGGCACTATTTTCGATTCTCGAATAGGGACCAATCCTGCATGCGCTTCCAATTGTCGTTTTCCCGACGAGGATCGTCCCCGCTTCCAAAACCGTGTCTGGTCCTATCTCGACGTCAATTCCGATTGAGATCGTGTCCACGTCCATAAGAGTCACTCCGCTTACTGCGTGTCTCTTGAGAATGCGTCGATTCATCTCTTTAGCTGCCATCGCCAATTGCCACCGATCGTTGACGCCCACAATCACATCCGGATCGTCAAAAACCTTTGCTGCAAGGGTTCGGCCTTCCTGACGTACGACGTCAATCACATCAGTTAGGTAGTACTCCCCTTGAGCATTTGAGTTGCTGAGCGTGGGGAGAATCCTCAGCAGGGTGGGGCAATCCAGGCAATAGAGGGCGACGTTAATTTCGTGGATCCGCTTTTCCTCCGGGGACGCGTCCTTATCTTCGACGATTTTGATCGGTTCGCCTGTTGGCCCTCGCACGATGCGCCCATACCCGTTGGGATCTGCAATCACGCTTGAGGAGAGAGTTACGACCGCGCGACTAGCCACGTGAGCGTCAATAAGCTCTTTAAAGGTCTCGCCTTGAAGCAAAGGGGTATCTCCTGCCGCAACGATGACTGGCCCCATATGCCCTTCCAGGAGGGGGCTGGCCATTTTTGCCGCATGCCCGGTACCAAGCTGTTCGCGCTGCCACGCGTAATCGTATCCATCCCCAAGCGCCTCTTGAATCAACTCTCCGCCGTGCCCGATGACGATGATCGGTCTCTCGATGCCCACAGACTTCATCGCCCGGGCGACGTGTTCGACCATCGGTATGTCACCTATTCGGTGGAGGCCCTTCGGCAACTCCGATTTCATGCGAGTTCCCTTGCCGGCAGCAAGGATGATTCCAGCGATCGAAGAAGATTGCATAGTCGGTAATTCCACACCAAAGTGATTTGGCGGGGACGCACCATTGTGCCCGGTTCGGGGCCCTGCGGTCTACGGTGAACACTGTTTTGTACTGCGGGGGATTGGCTTCCTCGAATCGTCGAAGGGATTTCCGTCCGTCCCAAAAGTCCATGACGGTGGAGCATCATCATGGGTCCCGCCGAGACCAATAGGGACATCGCTGCCTTGCCCAGTCAATTCGCCTTGCTCATAGGCATGTGAGAAGCGCACAATAACTTTGGAATGCTTTTACACGTTCTCGACCATCCACTTGCCGGTCATCTCTTGGCCGAGTTACGGGACAAAACGACCGCTCCAGAGCGATTTCGCGCTCTTACCGAGAGCCTTACGACGCTGCTCGTCCTCCAGGCGACCTACGGTATCCGGACTCGCAGCGATATGGTCGAAACCCCGCTAAAGCCTACAAGCGTGAAGGTCCTCGATCAGCCATTAGCGGTTGTTCCAGTCCTGCGTGCCGGCCTGGGAATGCTTCAGCCGGCGCTACGGCTTTTCCCCGACGTGGCGGTGGGATACATCGGGTTAGAGCGGCATGAAGACACCGCGGTGGCTCGTAGCTACTATAGTAAGTTGCCAACCCTGACCGGCCGCTTCACGTTGTGCCTCGACCCAATGCTCGCAACCGGAGGATCTGCATCTCAGGCGATCAGCCTCATTAAAGAACACGGCGCCACTCAAATCGCGATGGTTTCCATCGTTTCGGCGCCGGAGGGAGTTGAGTATTTGGCGGCCCGCCATCCTGATGTCCCCATCGTGACCGCGTCGCTTGACGAGGGCCTGAACAGTCGCAAATACATCGTTCCCGGCTTGGGAGACTTTGGCGACCGACTCTACGGAACGCCGTAGCCAGATCCGCAGCCAAATCGGCAGGGCAAACACAAGGAATACAGGCCGAAAGGAACCGTCGCGCCCTGCCGGGCGCACCCACAAAAAAGCGGGCCCCCCTTACGGAGGGCCCTGCTCAACAGGAGGTGCTGACGTGGCTGGCAAAAGCTTGGTCGAGACGCGATTGACACTGCTTCATTGCAGCCAAAGATCACGATCGATTCGCAATATGCCCCCTGGACTACAAAGGCAAGTGTCATGGCACTCTGTCCGGAACTTCGTTGTTCCGTCTTCGCCTCCGGCAAAATACCGGCGTCGTACGCGCGCATCCGACTCTCACTACGTCTACGGGGTTAGCTGTCGGGTTCGGGCCAAGAGTTACCCTAGAAGGCCAAACTGACCTCCATTCACCCCTAAGTTACGGTTCCCCCGTTTTCCTTTTGGGAAATTCGACGCTGGCTTTGCAGCCTCAGGGAATAGTGTAACACGGAATTCACCGGCACAACTGTTAACGGGAAGTGAAACTGAATAAATTAATCAGAAATCGGCCACCTGTCTTGGACACGTGATTCCGTTGGAATTGCTAGGTTTCGACATCCGGCCAAGAGGACTCAAATTTGAACCGGAACACGGTTCACCATCCTAAATTGCCAAACTGCGGAAGACCTCCTTGATCCGCACGTCATAGCTGGCCGGTCGAGCCCCAAACGTTACCAAGGGAACCCTTGAGACCGCCACCAGTTGCTCCAGCAGCGCACTGTAGGCTCCAATTAGACTCTCCACCGCTTCCATTCCTTTGCCCCCTCGAACTTCAACGTAGCGCATTTTCTCGACCGATCGGCAAAAATAGTCTGTCCATATCTCCCCTCGAGATTGGCATGTGATCCGAATGAGTTCGAGCGGATCAGGTTCGTGAAAGTACACGATACAGGCATTCGAACCTTGAACAAGATCCTGCCACGAATTCCAATATTGATCAATCAGGGTACGTGGCGAGTCCATTTGAAGTAGCACCCGGATCGCGCTTTGAAATGGGAAACTCTCGAATACTAGGATGGTATCGTTCATGCTCCCGACCAGTGTTCTCCATCGTTCCAGGCTGAGCGAGGCAAAGCGATCGGGCGTCGTATAGCGATGGATCTCCGGCCAAGCAACCCCTATCTCATCGGGTGGGAATGCGTTCAAGGGGTGTCCGATCTGGGTTTCCAAGATACTCTCAGCGTGTTCGCCCCTTTCGCGAATCCTCCGGGCGACCTGTTCAGCGGCGGTACTCTTCCCTGCCCCAGGGAGTCCATCGATCATGATTAGCCTCGGAGTTTCCAACACGGAGAAGAGGATAGTCCATTGCCTACGATCCGGCCTGGGGCCGTCAACAAGAGTCTCCACGATTGACACTCTTGGCCCCAGAACCAAAGAATCGAATCCGCACTAAATCTATCCAATGTGTCGATCCTTATGTGCCGTGTACCCTTCCTCGCCTGCTGGGTACCATAGATCCAATGGCAATCTTGGTGGACAAGAATACGCGAGTAATCGTATGCGGCATGACGGGTAAGGAAGGTGGCTTCCACACCCAACAGATGATTGAGTACGGCACCCAAATCGTCGGTGGGGTGACGCCAGGAAAAGGCGGCGCCGAACATCTCGGACGTCCAATATTTGACAGCGTCGAAGAAGCGGTGAAGGCCACCGGCGCAGATGCTTCGATCATTTTTGTTCCCGGTCCTTATGCCGCGGACTCGGTATTGGAGTGTGAGGCCGCCGGTGTACCGTTCGTATCTCTCATTAGCGACTGGATCCCCATTCACGACGAGATTCGAATGGTCAATCGGATCCGGTCAAACGGGACGACTCGATTGTTGGGTGGGAACTGTGCCGGCATCATCACCCCAGGGGAATGCAAGATGGGGATCATGCCCGGCAACATTTTCAAGCCAGGAGACGTGGGACTCGTTTCTCGAAGCGGAACCCTGACCTACGAGATTGTCTGGGAAATGACTCGTGCAGGCTTTGGACAAACAACCTGCGTCGGAATCGGTGGAGATCCCCTGCCAGGTACCCGGTTCATCGAGGTCATGGAGATGTTCGAGGCAGACCCCAAAACCAAGGCTGTCGTCATGATTGGCGAAATCGGCGGTTCCGATGAAGAAACGGCTTGCGAGTTCATCAAGACCATGTCCAAACCGGTTGTCGGCTTCGTATCAGGTCGAACCGCCCCTCCCGGCAAGCGCATGGGCCACGCCGGCGCTATCATCTCCGGAAACACGGGAACGCCTCAATCCAAAGTGGATGCGTTCCTAAGCGCCGGAGCTTCCGTAGCTGATCGAACGAGCGATTTCCCTCGCTTGCTTGCTGAAGCGATGGCCACCGTATAGAGAGGCAGTGAGTGGCATTCGATGAGACCGCCGCTCTAGCCGACGTTGGCCGCTACTTCGATAATGCGGCCACAACCCCCCTTGATCCCCGGGTTTTGAGAGAGATGATGCCATTCTTGGCGTCAGACTTCGGCAACCCGAACTCAATTCACGCATTCGGCCTAAGGGCTCGAGAGGCGGTGGAACTTGCCAGGCAAAGAGTCGCTTTTCTGCTAGACGCCGAAGACCCGTCCCAGATCATCTTCACCTCTGGGGCAACCGAATCGAATAACCAGATCCTCGGAAGCTTCGCTACCGGAGCCTACAGCCCATTCGAGCACAGCGCCGTCCGCGAGCCTGCCACGCATAGGGGAATGGAGATCTTGGCGAATGACGGCCTTACGATTTTTCCACCCTCCCACCCAGTAGAAGTGATCAGCCTCATGATGGTCAACAACGAAATTGGCGCCATATGGGACCCAGGCTCCTTTTCCCATCATGCCGATTGCATTCACAGCGACGTCACGCAAGCGGTGGGAAAAATCCCTCTCGCCCTCAACGGGATCACTCATGCGTCGTTCAGCGCACACAAATTCTATGGCCCGAAAGGTGTGGGCGGCATCTATTTTCAGGACACGCCGCCAAAGCCCATGTTGCGGGGAGGCGAACAAGAAAACGGGATCCGTGGCGGCACCTTGAATGTCCCTGGCATCGTGGGGATGGGAGTCGCGGCTCAAATTGCCGCCGATGAACTCGAGTCTGCTTTCGCATTTGCCCAGAAGCTGAGGTCGATAGTCGTTGAGGGGCTTGATGGCGTCTCCGACTGGCAGGTTAACGGAGGAGACAGATCCTCGCCCTATATTTTAAGTATGAGTTTTCTAACCATAGAGGGAGAGACCCTCGTGGTGGAAATGGATCGTGCAGGTTATGCGATCAGCAGCGGAGCGGCCTGTAGCTCTCACTCCTTGGAGCCAAGCCACGTACTCACGGCTCTAGAATTGGAAGATCAGTGGCTTCGAGGAACTGTTAGGGTAAGTTTTGGCCGCTTTTGTTCTGTCGATTCGGCTCACGGTCTGTCAAAATCGTTGCGACGCGTTGTGGAAAAGCTTCGTACAATGTATTAAGTCGTGGGTTTGCGCAACGGTTTGTGCATGCTAACACGTCATTACAATCTAGTTAGCACGTTGTGCGGTCTGAAAAGGAGGCGAAAAATCATACCTTGCCTTCCGGTCACAAGAAACCCCTTCTTGACACCGGCTGTCGACTGTGTTAAGGTGGTGCGCTGGGCATTGACGCCCATCGTCTTTTAAAACCGAATATTGAACAATCGACAACCAGACGAATTCGCCCATCAGCTCGCGGCCGAGTGAGGGGAGAGAAGGGTCTCACGACAAGGAAGTTCTCCGGGAACTTCGGAGGTTACAACAGAATGCCAGCAGAAAATGGGTTAGCCACACAACCAAGGCGAGGGCGAGCGATCACCGTTCGTACGCCTGGTCGTCACTCCTATATGGAGGCTGGGGCTGCCCCTGTCTTGGATGATCCGTCCGCCGAGCCTGCTGACGACGATTTGCTTGAATTAGATGCCACCGATGATGAGGTGGATGAGGCAACTGAGGAACGTCCCGTTCCCGACGACTCTGAGGAACTTGAGATGTGGATGCGGCAGACTCGCCGTGCACAGCTACTCACTCCTGAACAGGAAGTCGATCTCGCCCGAAAGGTTCAAGCAGGCGACATGTACGCGAAGAAGGTACTCATTGAGTCCAATCTTCGCCTTGTAGTCAGCATCGCTAAGAAGTACAATGCCCGCGGTATCCCCCTCGCGGACTTGATTCAGGAAGGAAATTTGGGTTTGATTCGCGCCGTCGAAAAATTCGACTGGCGTAAAGGTTTCCGATTTAGTACGTACGCCACTTGGTGGATTCGACGTGCCATCGCTCGCGCCATCATCAACCAGGGCCGAACGATTCGCATACCCGTTTATGTTGCAGAATTAATTAACAAGGTCGTTAAGACCGCGTCGAGGCTGCAGCAGGAATTGCAGCGTGAGCCGACCGAAGAGGAGATCAGCCGAGAGGTTGGTTTGTCCATCGATCGAGTTCGCGAGATGATGCGAGTTGCTGTCGAACCGATCTCTCTGGAGACACCGGTTGGCGAAAAAGACAACAGTTCGATCGGAGATTTCGTTCAGAGCCAAAATATGCCGTCTCCTGGAGATGTCACTTGGACGCTTATCCGAAGAGAGGAAATTGATGGAATCTTGGGAAGACTCACATCGCGAGAGCGCGACGTAGTTCGCCTTCGATTCGGCCTCGACGACGGGAGATCTCGAACTTTAGAAGAGGTTGGAAGCGAGCTAAACGTAACACGCGAAAGGGTTAGGCAGATTGAACTTCGAGCCATGAAGAAGCTCCGCCACATCGGCCAAGAGCTCAGTTCGCAGGGCTTCACAATCACCCCGACTCCAACGTGAACGGATACGTTGGGTGCGCAGCACTAAGGACACAATGGGTCGAGGCAAACGCATCGACCCATTTTCATTTATCGGCGATTTAGGCGGCTCATACGCATCGCCTCGCCAACAGCGAACTCACACGTGCGGTCACTTCGTAATTGATCGTTCCTATCTTCGCGGCCAATTCCTCTGCTGCGATACGCGCCTTGCCCTGCTTGCCCAGCAGCACGACCTCATCCTCAACCTTGGCATCGGGTACGCGACTGAGGTCGACCGTGAACATATTCATCGCAACTCGACCAAGGACTGGACACCTCTCGCCATGTACGAGCACCTCTCCATTACTCGACAAGCCGCGATCATATCCATCGGAATAACCCTGCGGTACGATGCCCACTCTCATGGCTTCGGGAGTGATATAGGTCAAACCGTACCCTACCGGGTGTCCGGCTGGGAGATCCTTGACCTGGGCCAGATGAGTAACCCATCGCATTACTGGATCCAATTGAAGACTCGAATGGCGTTGCGCGAGTGACTCCGAAGGATACATACCATACATACCAATCCCCAGCCGCACAAGATCGTTGCCATTCTCAACCGTCATAAGCCCTGATGTCGCCGACATATGCCGCCCAATCTCGCTGAAGCCTTGCCTCGCCAAGTAATTCAGACAATCTTCAAAGACTCTCATTTGAGCCGCGGCATGGCCAAGATCGGTCGTGTCCTCGATATTCGCGAAATGCGCGTAGGCAGCGACTACTTCGACGCCATCTGCTTCCCTAAGCGCTTCAACCATCTTAGGCAGCCCATCCGGCACGACTCCTTGCCGCCCTAAAAGCGCATCGATCTTAAGGTGCAACTTGGGTTTGGCTCCGAGCTTTCGACCTGCGGAAATAAGCATCGGGAGCCTCTCCAAGTCATAGATTGCCAACTCTGAGTTAAGGCTAATGGCTTCTTCAATATCGTTTTGAGCGACATATCCAAGTACGAGTGCGCGTTTAGAAGTAAATCGACGAAGGATGCGCAATTCCTCGATATCGTCAACCTGGAACCCGATAACTTCCGGTTCCAGTACGGGAACGACCTCGGCTAATCCGTGCCCGTAAGCGTTTCCTTTAACAACTGCAACGACTGCCGTGCCTTTCGCGATGAGTGATCGAAGCGCCCGAACGTTGTGTATCAGCGCCTTTCGGTCGATTTGGACTTCAGAAAGACTCATGTCAGTACAACTCGCTGCAACTGGATGGGCTCGTTGGCCATCTCTGACGCTAATCGAATCGAACCGCTCGTGATATCGGTTACGTGGTATTCCCTATTTTCCACCTGACTCAGCCTGCCCTCGATTTCCGGATGTCGCCGCAGATAATCGGCGAGTTTCTCCGGAATTACCTCGTCTTGCGAGACAACCGGAACCTCGACTCGATCTCGAATAAACTTCTTTAAGAGACAGTAATGGGTACATCCGAGGACAATCGCCTCCGCCTTTGCCTCGATAAGGGGTCTCAAATAATCATCCAAGATGGGGGCCAGATACTTCATTCCCTCGTTCTCAATCAGCGGGACTAGCAAAGGCGCTGCATTCTGATAGACTTCCACATTCGAACACTGCCGCAGGAGTTCGCGCTCATAGGCCCGCGATTCTACAGTGCTTGAGGTGGCCAAAACCCCAATTCGTCGAGGCGAACCGGACTCATATACAGCCTCCGCAGTTGGAATAATCATTCCCAGGACCCGTCGGTCTGGAAAATGACGAGGCAGATATTCCTGCTGACTCTTGCGAAGCGCCTCTGCCGACGCAGTATTACAGGCAAGTATCACCAACTGGCACTCATGGTCAAACAGATACGATAGCGCCTGAGACGTAAACTCGTGGATTGTTTCTTGTGACCTGCCGCCATAGGGAACACGCTTGGTGTCTCCGAGGTACATGTAGTCATACTGCGGCAATCGGCGAATAATCGCCTGTGCTATCGCAAGCCCACCGAGCCCGGAGTCGAAAACGCCGATCTTCAACTTACACCAAGAGACTTCTGCAGCGCCGTCTCGAATCCGGTGTCGTCCCAGTAAAGGGGCTCTTGTCGCTCAGCGTTTACGATGACGGATGCCGGATCAATTAGAGGGGGACCGTTCGGTACGCTTGCCTGTAGAAGGACTGCGGACTCGGTCAGACGCAGCGCACAACCGCAGAGCTTTCTTCCCGTCTTGCAATCTACAACATCGTTTGGCGACGAGAAGGCGAAACAATCGCCTGACTGTACGCCACTTCCATGGAACTCGGAATCGGCAGCAAGCACGGCATCGACTCCGCATGCGCGCAGGGCGTCTACAACCGGTCTGACGACAGTCCGGTAAACGGTCCTGATGGAACGTCGATCGGCTAACTCCAGTGTTTCGAGCGGAATGGCTAGTCCGATGGTTACATCGTGCCCATGCAAAACTGCTTTGCCTCCGGTCGGTCTACGAACCCAACGCACTTGATTCGGAATCACCAGGTCCCGTTCGACTGACTCAAAGCGCCCAACCGATACCCACGCTCCCTCCCAAGTGTACACGCGATATCGCATATACCCTTGCTCAGCAAGCTGAAGCAAATCGGCATCCAGCCGCATGTTTGTCACACCGTCTAGACGATGATCCCGCCAAGAGAAAACATCATTCAACGTACCCTCCGAGAACCGATGTTTGAAGGCCGTCGATAAACTGAATGCCGCGAAAAGGGAATTCGCGAATCGCCGTATCGCTCGTCAAAAACAGATCCACGCCTGAGGAAGAGGCGCACGCGAGGTGGATTGCATCCGCTGGCGACACCTTAACAGTTGCTCGAATCGTGGCAAATTGCTTGGCAGCCGCCGAATCGAATGGAAGGACATTAATTTCACCGCCTTCAAACAATGCCACAACCCGGCGTTCCAGATCAGTATCGCCCAGCTTCTTAGGTCCTGCCAAAAGCTCTGCGAGGGTAAACACACTTGTGCACAGTACATCTCCAAGTTCCCGCATTGACTCGTAAAGGGACACCACTCGCTTACCGTGTTCTGGAGTGTCCTCCAGAAGATAGATAAACAGCATCGTATCCCAATAGACCTTGCTCATCGAGGATCGAATTCAGCTCGCTCGGTGATGAGAAAAGCTTCGCCGCCATCCGGCGCCTTATACACTTGCTTGCCGGCGCCTCGAAGAGAAAGCAGCGAGACGGTCTTCGCTCCCTTGGGCTTTGAAGCCTCGCATATGACGTCCTGTAACCGGTAAGTGTATTTCATCGATGTGCTGTGGCCTGAAGGTGGTCCCTCGCTGCGCTCTAGCGAGAGACCGTTTTCATTTAGGAAACGCTTGGAAACGAGCGCCTCGCATACGCTTGGCGTCCGATTTCTTAGGCCAAGTTCGTGAACAACGTCGCCGGCAACGATAGTGACTTCCTGAAGCCCTTCTCTTAGGGCTTCGCAGACATAGCGGCTACCAACCTCTCGTATTTCATCGACGGGCCACTTCATGCATGTAATTTACCGTCGATACCAAATCAACATACAATAAATACCTACACTCCACTCATCATGCAGTTTTAGGCCACCATCTCACGTCGAGGTTCTTCACCGCGGCTGTCTCATCCAGACGACCGACGATCTGAGTCGACGGGGCGTCGTGCAAGAGATCGGGAGATTCGACCGCTTCCCGACAGATCTCGATCATCGCGTCGCAGAACTCATCCAAGGTCTCTTTCGCCTCGGTCTCAGTTGGCTCGATCATGAGGCATTCGGGCACGATCAGCGGAAAATAGTTGGTCGGCGGATGGAAGCCGTAGTCAATCAAGCGCTTGCTAATATCCAACGCCCGGATGCCATTCTCTTTCTTGTATTTTTCAGCCGTCAAGATACACTCGTGCATGCAGGGTCGATCGTGCGCAGGAGGCAAGACCTCCTTGAGGCGAGCCCGAACGTAATTCGCGTTCAACACCGCATGTCGCGAAATGTCCGCCATTTTCTCCTTGCCGTAAGCGCGCAAGTACGTATACGCCCGCACTTCCATGAGGAATTGACCGTAGAAGGCGCTTACCCGTCCGATGGATTGGGGACGATCGTATTCCGCAACGACCTTGTTGGCGGACCGCCGAATGACCGGAACGGGCAGGAATGGCTCTAAGTGACTCTTTAGGCCGATCGCCCCACACCCGGGCCCGCCACCTCCGTGGGGAGTCGAGAAAGTCTTATGAAGGTTCAAATGCATACAATCGAACCCATGATCTCCGGGACGAGTTGTCCCGACCATCGCATTCATGTTTGCCCCATCGCAGAAGACCTGCGCCCCTGCCGCATGCACCAACTCGCAGATCTGCTCGATGTTGGGTTCAAATAGTCCCAGAGTCGAGGGGTTGGTGAGCATGAGAGCAGCGACCGATCCGTCGAGTGCCTTGACCAGTGCATCGAGATCGGTGTTTCCTTCCGCCGTAGTGGGAATCGGCTTTACGTCATAGCCGCATCTTGCTGCTGAGGCTGGGTTGGTACCGTGAGCCGAGTCCGGAACCAAAACAGTATGGCGCTGCTTACCTTCGCCCCGGGACTCAAAATACGCTTTGATGAGCATGAGACAGGTCATCTCCCCATGCGCTCCCGCCAGCGGCTGGAGGGTGATCTCGTCAAAGCCGGTTATCGAGCACAGCATCTCTTGAACTCCGATCAGGATGTCGAGCGCTCCCGGAATTGTCTCAACCGGCTGCATTGGGTGGAGATTCGCAAAGCCAGGCAAACCAGCGGTCTTCTCGTTGATCTTCGGGTTGTATTTCATCGTGCAACTGCCGAGCGGATAAAAACCGGTCTCGATTCCGAAGTTGATGTGGCTCAAATTGGTGAAGTGGCGCAACAGCTCCAATTCTCCCACCTCAGGCAAATGCAGTTCCGACCGAGTCTCGCCCAGAACTTCCGCAAGATCGACTTCTGGGGTATCTGCTACGGGAAGATTACAGCCGACCCGACCTGCATTCGACTGATCGAATATCAAACGCGGTTCGGGCATCCGCTTGGTTCGAAATCCCTTAATGCTGCTCATGCCAGCACCTCCTTGAGAGCCGAGGCAAACGTCTCTATTTGCTCCTTTGTTCGTAATTCGGTCACCGCAACCAATAAGCAGTTTTTCAAGTCATCGTAATAGGCGCCAAGAGGCAAACCCGCTAAAATCCCCTTATGTAGCAAAGCATCGCGAACAGAAACCGGATCTTTGGGGAGTTCCAAGACAAACTCATCAAATACCTTCCCGCCGTACCGGAGTTTGGCTCCCGCAGATGTTAGCTGTTGGATCGCATATTGTGTATTTCGCACGCTTGCTTCCGCAACGCGATGCATCCCATTCTTACCAAGCGCGATCATGTAGACCGTCGTGGCCAATGCCATAAGGGCTTCATTCGTACAAATGTTAGAGGTCGCCTTCTCCCTTCGAATATCCTGTTCACGCGTTCGAAGTGTCATCACGTAGCCTGGGCGATCGCCGTGCGCCTCTTTGGTTTTTCCCACGATACGGCCTGGAATCTGGCGAATCAGCGACTTCTTGGTGGCGAAAAGTCCCACCATCGGACCGCCCAATCCCATCGCGACGCCCATCGGCTGGCCCTCGCCAACGACGATATCGGCTCCATATTGGCCAGGTGGCTTGAGCAAAGCGCACGCGATTGGATCTGCAACAACGATCATCAGAGCATCATGCCGATCTGCGGTTATGCGAGCCTCAGCCAAGTCTTCAATGGCGCCAAAAAAGTTGGGGTATTGGACGATCACGCAGGCACTGCCATCTACCGACGAAAGATCAGTGACGCCTGTTGCGACTGCCGGCAGCGTGATCACTTCAATCCCCATCGACCAGCAATAGGTATCGAGTACTTGACGATAATGGGGATGGACCGCCTCGCTGACCGCAATTTTGTCTCGGTGCTTGATGCCGGTAGCCATGATCGCCGCCTCAGCCATCGACGTCGATCCGTCATACATCGATGCGTTCGCAAGGTCCATGCCATACAACTCGGCAACCATCGTCTGAAACTCATAAATTGCCTGCAGATACCCTTGGGATGCTTCAGGCTGGTAGGGAGTGTATGAGGTAAGAAACTCTCCCCTGGAGATGACTGCCCCCACCGTGGCGGGAATATACCGATCGTAAATCCCCGCACCCAAGAAGCAGGTTACGTCGGCGAGATTGACGTTTTTCTTGCTTAACTCCCAAAGGTGAGCCATTAACCTGGGCTCATCAAGGGCGGGAGGCAAGTCGAGCGTCCCAGGGGCAACCCTTAACTTCTCGGGGATTTCGCGAAACAGCTCATCTATGGAATGGGCGCCGATGATGTCAAGCATCTCTCGGCGATCGGAGTCAGTATGTGGAATATAGGGCATTTCTAAGTGTTCGGAAACAGGTTCAAGGTCACGGCATAAGGTTAGAAGCTACCTAAAAGGCACTTGCTTCTATTTCTCGGAGAACCGGATGGTCCGACGAGCTCCCTCAACACAAGACTTCTCAATGGATCGCGCTTTGGTAACCGGCTGCGTCGAGTAGATCTTCCGTAGAGCTAGATTCCGATATACGCAGCTTTAGCATGTAACCCTTTCCATAAGGGTCACTATTGACTAGTTCGGACTGTGCTCCGAGTGCACCATTGACCTCGATCACTTCTCCTGAAATGGGAGCGTAAATGTCACTGACCGTTTTGACGCTCTCCACACTCCCAAAAATCTCACCCGACTGCAACGTGCGTCCGACTTCCGGTAATTCGACGTAAACGACGTCACCAAGCTCTGATTGAGCGAAATCGGTGATGCCGATCGTTGCGACATCGCCATCAAGCTTGACCCATTCATGGGACTTTGCGTACTTCAAATCTGTAGGAATATTCGACATTCATGCTCCAAAAACGGGACGGGAATAGACAAATTCTACCCGCCGACAGACGCGTTGGACAGGGTCAGCCTGGTGACCTGCAACAAGCGCCAAGAGTAGGGAGAGTCTGTGCGCCCTTCATACTGATTCTCGGACCGGCATAGTGAAGAATGTTCCGTCAATTTCGCATCCGCTTTATCAATCCGTTTTCTTAGCCGCGACTACGATGCACCGGCCCCTGAGACACAGGGGCAAACGGGAGTAATCTCTTTGTATGTTGCGGATCGACTTCTTGACGCTGTTTCCGGAAATCGTCAACAGCACCCTGTCCCACAGCATCATGAAGCGAGCCGTGCAATCGGGAGCAGTTCGGTTCGAAACAACCAATCCGCGAGACTACTGCTACGACTCACACTTGAAAGTCGATGACGTCCCCTATGGTGGTGAGCCCGGGATGCTTATTAAGGCCGAGCCCATGGCACTCGCGCTAGAAGCCATCGGAGCTTGCCCAAGGACGCGTGACCATTCCGTGGCCGTGATTTCGACCGACCCGACCGGCGTCCGATTCGATCAGCAAATGGCCCGGGATTTTGCATCCCTTTCACGGCTGGTTTTCCTTTGCGGCCACTATGAAGGCATCGACCATCGACTCACCCAGAGGTTCTGCACGCATTCGGTGAGCATTGGCGACTTTGTGCTCACAAATGGTGAACTCCCTGCCTTGGCGATGGCGGATGCGGTTGTTCGTCTTCTAAAAGGCGTATTGGGGAGTGAATCCAGCCTCGAAGCAGACAGCCATAGCGATGGCCTACTGAGCGCACCAAACTATACCCGTCCCGAGATTTGGCGCGGAGAGCCCATTCCCGAAATTCTGAAGAGTGGAAACCATGAGGCGATCCGACGGTGGCGTCGAAATCAGGCGTTGAAGGCAACAAAACTGTATCGGCCTGACCTTTTGGCTCGGGCGAAGCTGGATAAGCGCGATCTCAATGTGCTATCCTCCTAAGTTGCGCTTAAGCACGGCCTTCCGTCGTGCCGCTGGGTGATGGAAACCAACGACCGGTCAAAAAGAGGTCGTTTATGAGAACGGGCCACAAGGGCCAAATACGGAAGAAACGAAAACATGTCCAAATCTGCGATTCTAGATAGCATTGTCCAGCCTTACTTAAAAACCGATCTGCCCAAGATTTGGCCAGGCGATACCGTAAAGGCTTCAGTAAAGGTCCGTGAAGGTGGCAAGGAGCGCATTCAGTTATTTGAAGGCATTGTCATCGCCGTGAAGCACGGTGGAATCGGCGAAACGATCACCCTTCGAAAAATCTCGAACGGTGTTGGTGTCGAGCGAACATTCCCCGTACATTCGCCAAACGTTGCCAAGTTTGAAGTAACGCGTAGGGGCAAAGTGCGACGCGCGAAGCTCTACTATCTTCGAGACAAGGTAGGAAAGGACGCCCGAATTAAAGAGCGCCGGTAAACTGTGCCGCTAGATATTTCCTGGCTCCCGGTCGCGCAGTCGCAACCCGGTGGAACGCGTGAACTCGTAGACAGCCTGGCTCGAACGCCGCTGAGTCAGGTCGTCTACTTCGTCGCGATTCTGACCCTCATTCGGATTGGGATATTCCCTCTCCTTCGCAAGACAAAGGTGCACCACCGGTCTACCGGCTACGCGTTTGCCCGTTTCGTCAATGAAATGCTCGACGCTTTCATCTATGCGGGCGTTTTCGTGTTCATGCTGATTCGTCCTTTTGGGGTCCAGGCATTTCTCATTCCATCCGGCTCCATGTGGCCGACGCTTTACGTCAACGACTTTATCGTCGCCAATAAGGCGATCTATCGCTACAGCGATCCAAAGGTAAACGACGTAGTTGTTTTTCGACCACCCGCAACGGCCCAACTGAGCCCCGATCAAGTCGACAGTCAGGGAGACATGAAGGTTGACTTCATCAAGCGATGTATTGGCACGCCAGGCGATCTCATTGAGATGAAGAAGGGCGTTCTGTATCGCAACGGCCAACGCCTGGATGAGCCATACAAAGCCCTTTCGGAGTGTATCGACAAGCAGTTGAACCCCGAGTGCCAAGATTTCAGGAACCTCTCAGAGGATGCCAAGAACCATCTAACGATGGCGAGTTTCAAACTGATTAATTACAAAGGCGAGATCATCCCGCTGAACTACACGGATCGGGATGCAAATGCGGCCAGCCCCCAAGTCGATGATTTCCTAGAGGGCAATGCGCCGTACCATGTGGCGGATAAGTTCGTCATCCCAGACCCAGATGACGAGAAGAAAGCTGAAGCACTTCCCGCTCAAAAAGTGCCGCCCGGAAAATACTTGATGATGGGAGACAATCGGAATAACTCGTTCGACGGTCGCGGGTGGGGCTTGGTCCCTCGAGATCAGATCATCGGCCGAGCCGAGTTAGTCTGGTGGCCATTGCTTCGTATGCACCTGACGAGATAGCCCTCTGCTTGTCTTAAGTCAAGACAAGCAGTGTCCGGCAGGCTCCTTGCGCGTCGCGAGAATCATGGGTCTCCAGGGCACTCAGATGCCGCGAATCCACCCCGATTGAGCCCCTTTCCAGTCTCCCGCACCATACAGAGAAGCGACCTGCGGTATCATCTGGCGCGGTGGGGCCTGTAGCTCAGAGGTTAGAGCTAGCGGCTCATAACCGCTTGGTCGTGGGTTCGATCCCCACCGGGCCCACCAACCCCTGCGCTGAACCCAGATTCACCTTAAATTCAACTTTTAGGAGAATCTCCAATGAGACTTCAGCAAACGGTTCACAAAGAATCTACAGACAGCATAGAAACAGCCATATCAGCCTTTATGCTCCACCAGAGGGCAAGCAGTCACTCTGAGCACACCGTCAAGCACTACCGCACAACGCTCAACCACTTCAGGGCCTTTTTGGCGGAGTCGGGAACGTCCAACCTGCAAAACGTCGATGCCACCCAGCTAAGGCAATTCATAGCTCATCTACAGACCCGCTTCAGACCAAAGACCGTTCATGGGGTTGTCACCGACATCAAAGCGTTTCTGAACTTTCTCGCAGAGGAAGGACTGATTACTGTAAACCCGTTTCGACGGGTAGCAATGCCCAAGCTACCGAAAACCATACTGCCCGCATTTGAGAACGAGGACATTAAGAATCTTCTTGCCGCCACTGTCGGGAAAGATCAGCTCTCTATCAGAAACCGAGCAATGATTCTTGTCCTGCTCGACTCCGGGGTGAGGCTTAGTGAATTGGCGTCAATCAGAGTTGGAGATATAAACGCAGAGACAGGAACGTTCAAAGTTATGGGCAAAGGCAGTAAAGAGCGGATATGCCGTATCTCACCTGTAACCCTCAAAGCACTGTCGAAATACCTAGCTTTCCGCAGAGGGAAGGCAGAAGAACCCCTGTGGTGCGGAACAAGGGGGTACCTGACTAGATTTGGAGTCGCTCAAGTCATTGAAAGTATCGGCAAGCAAGCCAAAGTTCACGCTCACCCCCATAAATTTAGACGTACCTGTGCATTGATGATGCTGAGAAACGGAGCAGACATTTTCAGCGTGCAATACCTGCTTGGCCACTCAGACCTCACCGTTCTCAGACGCTATTTGGCTCAGACCGAAACCGACTACTTGACCGGTCACGCAAAGTTCGGGCCACTCACGGGCTTGCAAATCACCACTAAAGCAGGACAATGCACCGCAAGTGACAGACTCGGATCCAGGAGCACTTAGACGGTTTCCGGTATGAGCGCCGAAAAATCGAAGTCTTCATGTCTTACAGGGTTCGAAGCATAAAGAGATCGCAATGTACTGATCTGTTTTGGAGTCAACGGCGACTCTGGCAGTTCAATGTCAACATCCATTTCAGCCCCCAATAAATCGGCGGACGTGACTTTAATTAGACGCCTTATCTGCTTGACATGGTGGTCTCGGAACTGAGGCTCACAGTGGATGAACAAACCGTCATGCAGCCAACCCATCACCCAAACTGGCCTATCTGTCCTCTCGCTTGACTTGGCATATTGAAACACAGGGGCCAATACTGCCATCTCGTAGCTTTGTTCTTCGTTGGCAAAGGCTGAGTAAGTTTGCTGTCGATGAGTGTTACCTCTCACATGGGGGCCAAGCTCAAATTCTTGGCCGACAGCGTCAACAAGCTTCTTTTCCTGCAAAAACCAATCTAGGCGGGCCTTACTGGCTTCACGCAACGCCTTGTAGACAGGGTGGTGAACCAACTTGGTCGCGGGACCTTCTCCGATCACCTTTCCTAGACCCACACTTGCACCGACAGC